>Ga0126377_10000840_pt1 | contig 19518 bp, 11 predicted proteins | sample PanSoiMetPlot_22_FD_92647 | JGI IMG/M metagenome (GOLD analysis project Ga0126377, IMG submission 92647) | Tropical forest soil microbial communities from Panama - MetaG Plot_22 | ecosystem: Environmental > Terrestrial > Soil > Tropical forest > Bulk soil | place: Panama | collected 2016-02-17 | reverse complement strand
CGCACGGGCACGCCGGCCGCGCTCGAGTGCGCGCAGCTGGTGGCCGGCCAGGCGCGCGCGCTCGAGGTCCGGATCGCGCCGGCCAGCAGCGGCGGCGCGGTCGTCGTGGTGCGCGACGCCACCGAGCGCCGGCTGACCGAGAAGCAGCTGCAGGAGAGCGAGCTCCGCTTCCGCACCATGGCCGACGGCGCGCCGGTGCTCCTGTGGATGGCCGGCACCGACGGGCTGTGCGACTTCTTCAACAAGGGCTGGCTCGAGTTCCGCGGCCGCACCCAGGCCGAGGAGCAGGGGACCGGCTGGGCCGCCGGCGTGCACCCGGAGGACTTCCAGCGGTGCATCCACGTGTATCTCGAGTCGTTCGTCGACCGGCGGGCGTTCCGCATGGAGTACCGCCTGCGCCGGTTCGACGGCGAGTACCGGTGGATCCTCGACGAGGGGGCGCCGCGCTACGCGCCCGATGGCTCGTTCGCCGGCTTCATCGGCTCGTGCATCGACATCACGGAGCTGCGCGAGCTGCAGACCCGGCTCGATCTGCTGGTGCGCGAGCGGACCGGCGAGCTGGCGTCCACCGTGCAGGAGCTGGAGGCGTTCTGCTACTCGGTGTCGCACGACCTGCGCGCGCCGCTGCGCGCCATCGACGGCTTCTGCCACGCGCTGCTCGACGACTACGGCGTCCTCCTCGACGAGCGCGGCCACGACTACCTTCGCCGCTCGCGCGCCGCCGCCTCGCGCATGGGCGAGCTCATCGACGGGCTGCTCAAGCTCTCGCGCATCGGTCGCGCCGCGCTGCGCCAGGTCGACGTCGATCTCTCCGGCCTGGCCCGACAGGTGGCGGCCGATCTCGAGAAGGCCTACCCGCAGCGCCGGGTGCGCTTCGACATCCAGGACGGGCTGGTCGCGCGCGGCGACCCGCTCCTGCGCACCGTGCTGGAGAACCTGCTCGACAACGCGGTCAAGTTCACCACGCGCAGCGACGAGCCGGTCGTCGAGTTCGGCGCCAACCGGGTGGGCGGGCAGCTGGTCTACTTCGTCCGCGACAACGGCGTCGGCTTCAACATGGACTACAGCAAGCGGTTGTTCGGCGCGTTCCAGCGCCTGCACTCGCCGAGCGACTTCCCCGGCACCGGCGTCGGGCTGGCCAGCGTGCAGCGCGTCATCCACCGCCACGGGGGGCGCGTGTGGGCGGAGGCGGCCGAGGGGCGCGGCGCCACGTTCTTCTGGACCCTGCCGGAGCCGTCGGCGTCGTGATGTTCCCCGCTCCATCGGGCGGCGACGTGGGCCGCTCCGCGTCGACGGCGGTCGCGTGCGCCCTGTGGCTGGGCTGCATGGGGCCGACGCGGGTGTCGATGTTGCCGCCGCTCGGCGGATCGTCGCCGCGGACCGACCCCGGGCCGTCCGCGCGGCGGGCGGCGAAGAGGCGCGCCGCCTGTCCACCGTTTCTGTGCGGGCCGGTCAGCCGTCCGCGGTGACGGTGACCGAGGCGGCGGCGCGGGGTGCTGGTCTGATCGGTCGCCGGCGCTCTGGTCCTGTGCGCGCGCGTCGCCGGGTGGTACGTGAGGTCGATCATGTCGAGCCAGAGCGAACCGACCGATTCGATCTTCGAGCTCCGCCGGTACACGACGCACCCGGGCCGGCGCGATGACCTCATCGCGCTGTTCGAGGACCAGCTCATCGAGGGCCAGGAGGAGGGCGGCATGCGCCTCATCGGCCAGTTTCGCGACGCCGGCGATCCGGAGCAGTTCGTCTGGATGCGCGACTTCGCCGACATGGAGTCGCGGCGGGCCGCGCTCCAGTCGTTCTACGGCGGTCCCATCTGGGCGCGTCACCGCGACGCGGCGAACGCGACCATGATCGACTCGTCGAACGTGCTGCTGCTGCGGCCGGCGCGCCCCGGCTCCGGGCTGCGAGTCGATCCGGCGCGGAGGCCGGCGCGCGCCGCGGCCGAGGTCGACGGCGGTGTCGTGCTGGCCGCGATCCGCTGGCTCGAGGCCCCCGCCGGCGCGGCCGACGTGGAACGGCTCGAGGCCGATGTGATGGGACCGATCGGCGCCGCCGGGGCGGTGCACCTGGCGTCCTATGTCACCGAGTCGAGCGCGAACACATTTCCGCGCCTCCCGGTGCGAGAGGGCGAGCACGTCTCGCTCGTCCTGGCCTCCGCGGCGGCGCCGGCGGCGCAGGCGGTGCATCGCGCGGTCCTGGAGCTGAGGGCGTCGCCGCCAGCGGGATCGATCGAGGTGCTGGAGCTCCACCCCGCGCGGCGGTCGCTTCTCCGCCACCCCGCGCCGCCGCTCGCTCGGTAGCTGGCGAAAGGGAGGTGGCCCGGCGGCACGGGGGCCGCCGGGCCAGAGGTTTGCGCACGAGCCGGTCCCTCGCAAGGCCGGCACGAGGACCTCCTGGATCCAGAGAGGCGGCGCGCGCGCGATCGGGTCATCGGCGGACATCTTTTTCGCGCCTCGCCCGCCGAGTCGGTCGGGATGCCGGTCCCGCAACCACCTGGCACTTGCATCGAAACAGCGGGCGAATCGCATCGACACATTGCATAGAGTGGAGAAATGGATGGCAGGACCACCCGGGCGCTCGCGCTGGCCTTGGCGGTCAGCGCGGCTGCCCGGGTGGCGCAGGCGGAGCCGGCCCGCATGGTCGCCGTCGTCCTGGTGGCCGACGACGGCGAGGCCGAGCTGGCGGAGCGCGTCGAGGGCCAGACCTCGGACCTCGAGCTCGCGCTGGTGATCGAGCGCCGCGCCGCCGGCGCGGTCGGCTCCGGGCCGGAGCTGTCCGAGGCCGCGGGCATCGCCAGCCGCCATCGCGCGCGCGTCGTGGTGTGGTTTGCGCGCGACGCCAGCTCGTGGCTGGTCCACGTCGCCGAGCCGGCGGAGGACCGCGAGTTCGTGCGGAGAGTGGCGGCGCGGGGCGATCTGGCCAGCTCGGCCACCGCCGAGGGCGTGGCCCTGGTGGTGCGCGGCTCGCTGCGCGCGCTGGCCGCCGGCGGGACCATCGGCGTGGCCGGGCCGTCCCCGCGCGACCAGCGCCGCGCCTTCGCCGCCCTCGGCTGGCGCGGCGTGACCGAGGGCGGCCCTGCCATCCACCACGGCGTCGCCGCTCGCGCCGGCTACGGCTTCGGGCGCTGGCACACCGACCTGGCGACGACCTTCTACCCGAGGGTGGCGCTCAGCAGCGAGAACACGACGATCGACCTCGAGCGCTGGTCGTTCGCCGCCGGGTTCGGGGTCGAGCTCGGCGCCGCGCCGGCGGCCGACGACGTGGGCTGGCGCGCGGGTTTCGCGATCGACGCCGGCGCCACGCGGTTCTCGCGGGTCACCACCAGCGCGGGCGAGCTGCTCAGCCCGACCCCGCCGGAGACGACCTGGTCACCGACGGCCGCGGCGCGGGCCCGCGTGGCGCGCCGCGTGAGCGGACGGCTCTGGCTCGAGCTGGCGGCAGGCGTCGAGTTCCTCTTGCGCGCGCCCGAGTTCGGCGTGTCGAATGGCGGTACATTCGTGATCCACACTCGACTGCGCCCGGTCGAGCCATTCGGGGTGCTTGGGCTGGTCATCGATTTCGGCTGATATGCATACCTCGCGAAAAAGCGACGGACGTTACCGCTCTGACCCAGTCAGGACCCTTGCTCCCTCTGTGCACGATAGATGCAAGGCGTCCATCCCGATGAGGCGGCTGCGGTGAGCGCGGTCGACGCCAGCGTCGCGGCGGCCATCGCCGGCGACAGGCGGGCGCTCGAGACCGTGGTGGCGCGCCTCCTGCCGCGCCTGCGCAACCTGGTCCGCTATCTGGTGCGCGGGGACGCCGACGCCGACGACATCGCCCAGGAGGCGATCGTCGCGGTCGTGCGCGGGCTGCCCAGCTATCGCGGCGACGGCACGCTGGAGTCGTGGGCCGATCGAGTGGCGGTGCGCGAGACCTTCGCCTGTCTGCGGCGCGCGCGCCGCGGGCGCGAGCGCATCGACCGAAGCGCGGATCTGACCGCGGTGCCCCACCCGGGCGGGGGGCCCGATGCATATGCCGAGCGCCGGCGCACCGCGCGGCTGCTCGACGAGCTGCCAGAAGAGCAGCGGCACGCGCTGGTCCTCCATCACGTGCTCGGCCTGTCGGTGCCGGAGATCGCGCTCGAGATGGGCGCTCCCATGGAGACGGTGAGGAGCAGGCTGCGCATCGGCATCGGCCGGCTGCGCGCGCTGCACTCGGGGGAGCGGGGCGCGCGGCGCGGCGACGGTGGGGCAGGGGGATCCGGCGGGACGGGAGGAGTACGATGAGTGGCGGGAAGAGGCGACCGCCCGGCGATCAGGGCGGCGGTAGAGGGCGCGGCGACGAGCCCCCCGTGTTCGATCCCGGGCGCGAGCCAGGGCGCGAATTGCTGGGCGACCCGAGCCGGGACGCGATGCCGGAGACGCCGGAGACGGCCGAGTCTCCCTGGTCGACGGAGAGGATGGACGAGACGGCGCCCGAGGCGTGGGCCGGCGCGTTCGTGCAGGGCGACGGCGCAGGCGGCGGCGAGCTCGATCTCGCGGCCGACGACATGGAGCGCCTCCTGCCGGCGCTCGACGGTGCTCCGGGGCCGGCGCGCCGGCTGTCATCGGCGCGCACGCGGCGGATGGTGTCGGCCATCGTCGACGCCGCGGCGGCGTCGCCGCACGAGATGACCGCGCCGCGGCTCCTGGCCGCGCCGGCCGCGCCATCGGCGCCGCCGTCGCCCTTCGACGTCACGCGATCGATCATCTTCGAGCCGCCTGTCGAGCGCCGCCCGCGCATCGCGCGCCGCGGCGTGGCCATGGCCGCCGCGCTGGTGTTCGCCTCGGTCGGCTCGGCCGCGGCCGGCGTGTGGATCGCGATGCGCGAGCGGCCGGCGGCCGCGCCGCCCACCGCCGCGGCGGGCGGCGGCGAGCGAGCGCCCGCGCGCGGACCGCGCCACCCGATCGCCGCCGGGAAGGCCGCGACCGACGTGGAGCCGGGCGTGCCGCCTGCGCCGGCCGCCTCGCCGGCGGCGCCGGTCGCAGGCGCGACGGACGAGGCGGACCTCCCGCCCGACGAACGCGGCGACGACCGCGGCGACGATGGGGACGTTGCGCGCACGCCGCACCGGCGCGAGCATCCGCGAGCGCCGCGCGAGCGGTCGCGCCCGCAGCGGCAGCACCGCCGCGACGCGGAGGCGCTTCCGGACATCGATCGGTCGCTGCCCGACGGCGACGAGCGCGCGGCCGCGGAGGAGCCGGAGGTCGCGCCCGAGCTGGAGCCCGCGCCGCGCCTCGATCCGATCGAGGTGGCGCCGCCGCCCAACGCGCCGGTCGAGGACATCGTCGCGGCCGCCAACCAGCAGCGCAAGGAGAAGCGCTGGCGCAGGGCGGAGGCGCTGTACGAGCGCGTCATGCGTGATCACGCCGGCACCGACGCCGCCGCGATCGCGACCGTGGCATCGGCGTCGCTCCACCTCGACCGCCTCGCCGACCCGGACGGCGCGCTGCGCCGCTTTCGCCAGGCGCTGCGCCTGCGCCCCGACGGACCGCTCGCCGAGGAGGCGCGCTGGGGTCTGGCCGAGACGCAGCGCGCGCTCGGCGACAAGGGAGCCGAGCGCAGCGCGCTCCGGGCCTTCCTGGCCGCGCACCCGCGCTCGGTCAACGCGGCGCGCGCGCGCCAGCGCCTGGCGGAGCTCGGGCCCGAGCAATGATGCGGCGAGGGCGGGCCGGCATCGCGGTGGCGGCGGCGGCCGCGGCCGCCTGCGCCTCGTGCACGGCGCGCGACACCGTGGCGACCAGCGGCGCCGAGGGTGACAGCATCGCCGCCTACTGCGAGCAGGGCGGTCCGGCGCTGGAGGTCGGAGGCACCTGCGTCTACCAGCTCGCCAGCACCCTGTTCAGCCACGCGGTGTGCGCCTGCCAGGACCTGACCCGCGACTCCGAGCTCACGACCGACGAGCTCGATTCGAACTACCCCCTCGAGCCCGCCGGCAAGGGCGGCGATGTGGCCTCCAACGTCACGGTCCACGCCAACAGCCGTATGGCCATCGGCGGCACGCTCACCGTGAGCGGCGCCGCCGGAGTGGAGGCCGGCCCGGACCTCGAGGTGAGGGCCGACCTGCGTTCGGGCGGTCCGCTCGGCGGACCGAGCAGCGAGATCGTGGTGGAAGGCAACGCGTCGGTGGCGGGCACGGTCATGGTCGGGACCATGACGATCGGGGAGGGCACCGGCACGCTCACGACGCCGTCGGCGGCGGGGCTCACCGGCCAGGTCAACGGGCGCGTCGTCGAAGGCGCGGTCAGCGTCCCGCCGCCCTGCATCTGCGACCAGGCGCTCGTGCCCGACGAGGTCGAGCGCCGCGCGGTGGTCAATGACGACGCCGAGGCGGAACTGACCCCGGACCGGCTGGTAAACGTCGAAGGGGACGACGAGCTCCCGCTGCCCTGCGGCCGCTTCTACCTCGATGAGATCAGCGGCGTCACCGAGGGCAGCACCGTCACGCTTCACGCGACGGGTCGCGCCTCCCTGTTCGTCGCCGGCAACATCACCCTGACACAGGGCCTGACCATCGCGATCGACGACGGCGCGGAGCTGGACCTGTTCGTGGGAGGCAACGTCCAGGTGGCCGGCACCATGCTCCTGGGCGACCCGGGGCGGACGTACGCGCTGCGCATCTACGTGGCCAGCGACGGCTCCATCAATCTACCGGATGGTTCCATGCTGGCGGGCAACCTCTACGCTCCGCTCACCGATCTCCGCTGGTCGGCGGTCCCGCTCGAGGTGCGCGGGGCGGTGGTCGTCAGGCGCCTCACCGGCAGCGGCCCGATCACCGTGCATCACGACAAGGCCATCGCCTCGGCTGGCCGCTGTCCGTAGCGCGAGGGCGGCCAGAGGCCGACCGGCGGCAGGTTCCGCCGGCGACGGCGCGCGAGGGGTGCGCAGACGCAGTCGGGCCGTGATCGCCAGGGCGGATCGGGCCGCACGGTTTGCGCTGACCATCGCGGGTGAAGGCGAGCGGCGAGCCAGCCGCGATGGACCGGGCGGTCGCGAGCCTCCGAAGCACGGCACCGGCCGAGGCGCTACAATCCATTGACCCAGTCGCTGGCGCCGGCGCCCTGCGAGCGAGCCGGCGGAAGGCCGTGACGCCTGGGCCGGGGGGGGCGATGAGAGAGCGCGGGACCATCCTGGTGGTCGACGACGAGCGCGACGTGCTGGAGATGATCGAGGCCGGGCTGGGCCTCGACGGCTACCGCGTGCTCCTGGCCGACAGCGGCGAGCAGGCGATCGATCTCGTCGCGCATCACCGGATCGACCTCGTGATCAGCGATCTCAGGATGCCGGGCATGAACGGCGTCGAGACCATCGCGCGCCTGCGCCAGCTCGCCCCGCGCGTCCCCGTCATCGTCGTCACCGGCTACCTCTCCGCCGCCACCGCCGACGAGTGCCTCGCCCTCGGCGGGGTCGAGCTCCTGCCCAAGCCGTTCCCGTTCGTGGACCTGCGCCACGCGGTGCGGGCCGCCCTCCCCACCTGACCGGCGGCGCCGGTCAGTCCTCGTCGTCGGGCGCCGACCCGTCGAGCGGGAGCCAGATCCGCATGGTGGTGCCGGCGCCGGGGCTGCTCTCGGCGTCGATGTGGCCGCCGTGCGACGTGACCGCCTGGCGGGCGAGCGAGAGGCCGAGGCCGGTGCCCTTGCCGGCGGGCTTGGTGGTGAAGAACGGGTCGAAGATCTGCGGCAGCAGATCGGCGCCGATCCCCGCGCCGGTGTCGCGCACGGTGAAGGCGATGCCGGGCACGCCCGCGCGGGACTCGGCGGACACCTCGAGGTCGACGCGGCCGCGCGGGGGCGTGGCCTGCAGCGCGTTGGTGGCGAGGTTGACCAGGGCGGACTCGATGTCGTGCTGGGTGATCGAGATCGCGGGGAGCGGCTCGGTCACCGAGAGTCGGAGCTGGACGTCGCGGCGTCGCGCCTCGGCGGCGACCAGATCGGCCGCGGTCCGCACCAGGTCGCCGGGCTGGACCCACTCGCGCTCGTCCGGCTGCGTGCGCGAGAAGCGGAGCAGCGCGCGCACCAGCCTGGCGGCGCGCCGCGCCTGGCGGTCGATCGCCTCGACCATGCGGCGCTGCTGCTCGTCCTCTTCGGGCGTCAGCCGGACCAGGTGCTCGATGTTGCCGGCGATGACCGTGAGCGGGTTGTTGAGCTCGTGCGAGAGCCCGGCGATGAGCGTGCCGACGGTGGCCATGCGCCCGGCGTGCAGGAGCTGCTGCTGCGTGTCCTCGAGCTGCTGCATCTTGGCGGCCAGCTCGGCGCTGGCGCGGGCCAGCTCGGCGGTGCGCGCCTCGACGCGGGCCTCGAGGTCGCGCGACGCCTCCTGCACCTGGCGCAGGCCTTCCACGTTCTCGAGCGCGGCGCCGGCCAGGGCGGTCAGGAACTCGGCGATCTGCGCGGCCTCGCCGCCGAAGGCGTCGCCGACATCGGAGTGAGTCGCCCAGACGAGCGCGGCGACGCGCCCGCGCGCGACCACCGGCGCGCACAGGGCCGAGCGCACGGAGGCGCGCGCGAGGGTCGGGTCCTCGCCGATCGGCCGGCCGGCGGTCGGCCGCACGACGACGCGGCGGGTCTCGATCGCCTCGGCCACCATCGCGAGGCCGACCGGATCGGCGTCGCCCGCGACCACCCGGGCCTCGGGGCCGCGCCCGTCGGCCCCGCCATGCGCGTCGCCCTCGGCTCGAGAGTCGGGCGCGCCGCCTGCGCGGTCCGCGCCGGGCGGCTCCAGGATCGAGCAGCGCCGGGCGGTCAGGAGCGCGAGCGCGCCGGCGCGCAGCGCCTCGTACACATCGCCCACCGAGAGGGCGCGCGCGATCCGGCGACCCGCGGACAGCGCGGACCGGAAGCGCTCGACCAGCGACACGGTCGCGCGGACCGGCTCCGCCAGCGGCGCGCGCATGGCGGCGAGCTCGGCGCGCGCGCTGTCGAGCTCGCGGTCGCCGCCGGGCCGCTCGAGCGCGACGTGGAGGCTGGCGCGCGCCTCGCGCGACAGGGCCAGCTCGTAGCGCGCGCCCAGCTCGGCCGATCGCTCGATGCTGCGCTCGATGAGCTCGAGCGCGCGCGCAGCCCGCCCCGACATGGCCGCGATCAGCGCGGCCTCGCGGAGCGCATGCGGCTCGCTGTTGTGGTACTTGCTGCCCACGCGCAGGGCACGGCGGCTGGCCCGCCGGGCCCGCGCCACCAGGCGGGCTCGCCGGCGCGGCGCGGTGGCGGGCACCTCCTCCGCCTGGCGCCGCAGCGCGGCCACCCGGTAGGCCAGGAGCGATGCGCTCGGCTCCTGCAGGAGCGCGCCCCGATCGCGCATGCGGCGCAGCCATGTGTCGATGAGGAACTCGGCCTCGGCCGCCTTCCCGGTCGCGAGCAGGCGGACCGCGTCCGCCTGGGCCACCAGGCTGGTGGTCTGCACGTGCTCGGCGCGGCGGACCAGCTCGCGCTCGACCGCGTCGGTCGGCGCGCGCCCGTCGGTGGCGAGGCCCCACACGTCGATCGCGAAGGCCAGGCCGTGGGCGTCGTCGATCGCGCCGGCCCGGTCGAACAGCCCGCGCGCCGCGTCCAGCGCGCCGGCGAGATCGCCCTGGCGGTAGCGCGCGAGCGCACCCCAGCACAGCGGGCCGCTCGCCTGCCAGGTGTCGCCGGCGCGCTCGAACAGGCGCGCCGACTCCTCGGCCGCCGCCACCGACTCGCGGTAGCGGCCGGCCGTGCACAGGCCGGCCGACAGGAACTGGACCGCGCGCGCCTGCCCCACGAGGTCGCCGCGCTCCTCGCACAGCGCGGCCCCGCGGCGCGCATAGCGCACCGCCCGCTCGAGGAAGCGCGGGAAGCCGGAGCACATGGCGCCGTGGAGGCCGTACGCGCGCCCGAGCGCCGCGCTGGGGCCGTAGCGCTCGCTGAGGTTGAGGTCGCGCAGGTGCGCCCACAGCGACCAGATCGCCCCGCGCGCGAAGAAGTAAGGCGCGGTGAGGCCCTGATAGAGGCGGATGGCGAGCATGGCATCTCCCGCGCGGTCCGGCCGGCGCTTGCCGACGAACAGGCGCGGCAGGGTCGTGTGGAGCGCCTGCACCGCGAGCTGGCCGAGCACGATGAGCGCGCAGCCGATCCGGCCGGAGGGGACGCGGCGGCCGATCAGACGCAGCGCTCGCTCGCCGTGCCCGGCTGCGGCCCGCAGGTCGCCGCGCTTGAGCGCCAGCTCCGCGCGCCGCTCCTCGATCTCGGCCCGCGCCGTCGGGTCGCCGGCGAGGCGGTCCGCCTCGTCGAGCATGCGCTCGCACTCGTCGTACGACGAGCGGGCCAGCAGCACATCGCCCAGCCCGCGCGCCACCCGGTAGCGCACCGCCGCGTCGCCCGCGTCGCCCGCCTCGCCCGCGTCGCCGCCCAGCGCCCGCGCGGCCGAGCGGAAGTAGCGCTCGGCCAGCGCCATGTCGTGCCGGGCGTGGGCCCGCTCGGCCGCCACCACGGCGTGCGGCAGCGCGCGCGCCGGCTCGTCGGCCGCGTCGTAGTGGTAGGCGAGATCGAAGTCGAGCTCGCCGCCGCCGCGGGCCTCGAGCAGGCGCGCCGCCTCGAGGTGGAGGCGCCGCTTCTCCGCCTCCGAGATGCCGTCCAGCAGCGCCTCGCGGATGCGGTCGTGCGGGAAGCTGTAGCTCGCGCCGTCGCGATCGAGCCAGACCAGCGCGCCGCGCAGGGGCTGCACCGCTCGCACCGCGTCGCCCGGGTCGATGCCGGCGAGCTCGCCCGCCACGACCGGATCGAAGCGCCGCCCGAGCAGCGCGCCGACCGCGAGCAGCCGGCGCGCTCCGGCCGACAGGCGCGCGCTCCACACGGCGACCAGGTCGGCCAGCCAGCCCGAGTCGCGCAGCCCGGCGAGCGCGTCCTCGGTCAGGTGCCAGCCGCCCGGGCGCCGGACCAGCGCCCTCGACTCGACCATGCCCTGCACCAGGGCCGAGACCAGGAACGGGTTGCCGGCCGCATGCTCGATGACGAGATCGACCGCGCGAGCGGGGAGCTGCCCGGCCATCGACGCGACCTGTTCGCGCACCTCGTGCGGGCCGAACGCCGCCACGCGGATGCGGGTGGCCTGCGCGAAGCGGCTCGCGGCCGGCGCCTCGCCGGTCTCGTCGTCGGTGCGAACCGCGAGAACGACCAGGAGGTGGCGGCTCGGGCCCGCGCGCGCCTGCGCCCGCGACTGCCACCGGTCGAAGAGCACGAGGGTCGGCGCGTCTGCCCACTGTGCGTCGTCGATGAGGAGGAGGGCCGGCTCCTCGCCGGCGCCGAGCGCGTCGAGCAGATCGCACAGCGCGGCGAGGCTTCGCTCCTCCGCGTCCGGCTCGGGCCCGGCCGGCGCCAGCTCCGCCTCGGCGGCGAGCAGGCCGCGCAGCGCGGGCAGCGATCCTGCGATCGTGCGGCCCACCTCGCCGGCGCGCGCCCGGATGCGGTCGCGGCGCGCCGATCCGGCCGGGGCGGCCTCGGCGATCGCGCGCGCCAGCGCCGAGAGGACCTGGAACGGCCGCCCGGCCACCTGCGCCTGGCCACGGCCGCGCAGCACCCAGGCGGCGCCGCCGGCGCGGCGCGCGAGCTCCTCGAGGATCCACGTCTTGCCGCCGCCCGACTCCCCCTCGAGGACGACGAGGTCGCCGCGTCCGGCCCGGGCCCCGGCCAGCGCGCGCTCGAGCGCGGCGAGCTCGCCGGCGCGGCCGGTGAAGGCGGGCTCGGTCAGCGCGTCGCGCGTGTCGCGCGCTCCCACGACCAGATCAGGATCGGCGTCGCCGCGCTCGAGCGCCGCGGCCAGCTCCTCGAGGTCGGCCCGCGCGCCGGCGGCGGTCTGGTAGCGGTCGCGGGCGTCGACGCGCAGGAGGCGGGCCGCGATGCGGTCGAGCGCGCGAGGCACGCCGGCGACCTCGCTGCCGGGCGGCGGCGGCGCGGCGTCGACGTGATGGCGCAGCACCTCGGACACGGTGTCGCCGGCGATCGCGGCGCGCCCGCTCACCGCCTCGAACAGGAGCAGGCCGACCGCGTGGAGATCCGCGCGCGCGTCGACGCCGCGCTCGAGCAGGCCTGACTGCTCCGGCGCCAGGTAGCGGACGGCGTCGGCCGGCACGTCCTCGAGCGACTCGCGCTCGCCGGCGACGACGTGCCTGCCGAGCTCGAAGTCGACCACGACCGGCAGCGCGGGCGATCCGCCGGCAAGGACGACGTTGGACGGCCGGAGGTCGCCGTGCACCAGGCCGCGGCCGTGCGCTCCCTCGATGGCTCGCAGGACGCCGGCAGCCATGTCGATCGCCTCGCGCGGCGCGAGCGGTCCCTCTGCCAGCCGCTCCGCGAGCGTCTCGCCGGCGACCAGCGGCCGCGCGACCACGAGGAGGTCCCCGTCGATGGCGACGCTGGCGCCGGCGCCGACGCTGGAGCCGACGCCGGGCGGCGCACGGCCCGCGCCGCTCGCGTCCGACGCGGCCAGCTGGTTCAGGACATCGACGCGGAGCTCGAGCGTGTGGCGCGCGGCGGTGGAGACGGCCGCGACCGGCAATGTCTTGATGACCACCGGCCGGCGCTCGCCGTCCACGCCCCGCCAGGTCTCGACGCCGAGGCCGCGGGCGAGGAGCTCGATGGCGCGGAGGCCGCCGCGGAACGCGCGGCCGCCTGCGTCCAGCTCGGTCGGGGGATCTACGTCCGCACCGCCCACGTTCGCGCCTCCCTACGCCCGGCGTTCTGCCTCGACCTCCCCGGTCATCCCGCCGGACGACCACCCCGCCCACGTCCCCGTGACAGCATCGACCAACCCCGCTGTCAACCACAAGCGGCGGCGGGCACGGGTCGGACCGCATCCGTGCGCAGATCGCGGGCGATCAATTTTGGACCTCGGGCTCCGCCGACGGTCGACGCGGCGTCGCGCTTCGCCGCGCGGCGCACAACGCCGTGCAGGTCCTCGCGCGCGGTGCCACCTGCGAGCACATGGTGCGGGACCTCCCGTATCGGCCCGTGCGCCACTCCCATGTGCGGTGCGCGACCGACGGTGGCGACGCTGCAGCCGGGTCGCTACTTCGCGGCGGGTGCGGGCGCTGCCTGTGCAGCGGGTGCGGGCGCGGCCTTCGCGGCAGGTGCCTTGGCAGCAGGTGCCGGCGCGGCGGGCGGCGCCGCGGCCTTCGCGTCGGGGGACGGCGCGGCCTTCGCGGCCGGCCTGGCGTGCAGCGAGGCGCCCTGGGCGATCCACCTGACCACCGTGGCGCGCTCCTCGTCGGTCATCTTCGTGCGGTTGGCGAACGGCATCGTGCCCCCCTCCACGCGCACCCGCATGCGCGGCGCGGCGGCCGCGATCTGCTCCGGCGTGTCGAGCATGAGCCCGTTGGGCGCCACCCGGAACAGCGCGTCCGACGGCGTGGCGCTGTGACAGGCGACGCAGCGCAAGGACACGATCGCGCGCACCGAATCGAACGCCACCGGCGGTCCGGCCGCGAGCTCGGCGTCCGACCGGCCCGAGCGCGCCGGCGACGCGACCAGCGCACAGGCCACCGCGATCGCGGTCGCGGCGCTCCCCACCAGCGCGGGCCGCCATCCGCGGAACGTGAAGCGGATGTTCATGAAGTGGCGGACCAGCGCGCCGCCCACCATCAGCGCCGCGAGGATGAGCCAGTTGAGCCGGTGGCTGTACGTGCTGGGGAAGTGATTGCTCACCATGATGAAGATGAGCGGGAACGTCATGTAGTTGTTGTGGATGGAGCGCTGCTTGGCGCGCAGCGACAGCGACCGGTCCTGCTCGCGCCCCTCGCGCGTCGCGTCCACCAGGTCGCGCTGCGACGGGATGATGATGAGCCAGACGTTGCCGGTCATGAGCGTCCCGAGCAGGACGCCGACGTGGATGAAGGCCGCGCGCGGGGTCATCACCTGGCTCAGCCACCACGTGGCCGCCAGGAGCAGCGCGCCGCAGATCGCGCCGGCGACTGCCGGCGAGCGACGCAGCGGCGAGCGCCACAGGAGATCGTAGACCACCCATCCGCCGAGCAGCGTGCCCACCGCCGCGGTGACCGCCGCGCTGTAGCTGGCGTGGCCGGCCCCCGGGTCGACCAGCCAGGCGCCCTCGCCCAGGTAGTAGACCACCACGAGGAGGAGGATGCCGCTCGCCCAGGTGGACAGGTTCTGCCACATGAACCAGTGCAGCGGGTCGGGCATCTGGCCCGGCCGCAGCATCTTCTTCTCGATCTGGTAGAAGCCGCCCGAGTGGAGCAGCCAGATCTCGCCGTCGATGCCCTCTTTCTTGACCAGGTTGCGGTCCAGCCAGTTGAAGAGGAGAGAGTTGCCGATCCACATGATGCCGGCGATCACGTGGAACCAGCGGATCAGCAGATCGAGCAGCGCGCCTGGGCTCATGCCGGCCGTCAGAGTACACCGACGGGGCACCGGCGGGCCCGATCCGGCCCGCCGGGAACATGGACGGGGTCACCCTCGGCGCCACCTGACGAGGCCGACGATCGAGAGCGTCACTTCGCGGGCGGCGCCGGGCTCCACCTCGCGCCCTGCGGCGCCTTGCCCGGCCGGTTCGCGCCGCGCAGGGTCACGACGTAGGCGGCCAGCTGCTTGCAGTCGGCCGTGCCGAGCAAGAGCCCCCACGACGGCATGCCCTTGCCGTCGCGGCCGCGCAGGATCGTCTGGTAGATGTCGAGCGCGGCGCCGCCGCCGATCCAGAAATCGTCGGTGAGGTTGGGGCCGATGTTGCCCTCGGCGCCCGCGCCGTGGCACCTGGCGCAGTTGCGCGCGAACGCGCCCTCGCCGGCGCGCACGGCGAGCTTGTCGCGGGCCAGGTCGGCGAGGACCTGCTCGGTGACCGGCTCGCCGGTGTCGAGCGCGGCGGCGCGCTCGGCCACGTAGCGCTCGAGCGGCGTGGGCGAGAGGTGCAGCGCCTCCGTCCACAGCCAGGTGCCGGCCGCGAGCGCGACGGTCAGGCTGGTCGCCCACAGCCACCAGCGCGGCACCGGGCCGCCGGATTCCCCGCGCGCGTCGCCCACCGGTCTCATTGCGGCTGCCCCAGCCTCTGCAAATACGCGATGAGCGCGACGATCGCGCTGTCGGGGGCGGCCTCGACTCGGCCGGTCTGGCGCAGCTCGGCCGCGATCGCGCGCCCCTCGACCAGCGCCGCCGCCGCCGCGCCCTCGACGGCGCGGTCGCCGTAGGGCACGCCCGCCGCGCGCAAGGCGCGCATCCGCGCCGGGAGCCCGGCGAGGTCGACGCGCTCGCCGACCAGGTGAGGGTAGGGCGGCATGATGGAGCCCGGCGTCACCGAGCGAGGATCGATCATGTGCTGGTAGTGCCAGAGGCCCGGGTAGCGGCCGCCGATGCGCGCCAGATCGGGGCCGATGCGCCGCGAGCCCCACTGGAACGGATGATCGTAGAGCGACTCGGCTGCCGACGAGACCTCTCCGTAGCGCGCCACCTCCCACAGGAAGGGCCGGATCATCTGCGAGTGGCAGGCGCGGCAGCCCTCGGCGATGTAGATGTCGCGGCCGGCCAGCTGGAGCGGGCTGTAGGGCGCGCTCTCGCCCGGCACCGGCTCGGTCCCGCGGGCGAGGAGCGGCGCGATCTCGACGGCCCCGCCCACCAGGACCGCGGCGGCGACCAGGAGGGTGAGCGCGCGCCCGCTGCGCTCGAGCCCCGCGTGCCAGCTCGGCCGCTCGGAGTCGCGCCGGGCCGCGGCGCCGGCGATCCCGCCCATCGCGAGCAGGAGGGCGAGGAAGAACAGGCCCAGGGCGGCCAGCGGATTGGCGAAGCCGGCCGCGACCAGGAGGCCGATGACCGTCGCCGCGATCAGGACCGGCTTCGCGAACAGCAGACCGCGCACAGCGTCGCCGCGCGCGCTCTCGGACGAGGCGGCCTCGGCCTCGGCTCCGGTCTCGACGGCCGCATCATGGATCGGCTCGGGCTCGGTCGCGACCGGCTCGCGCTCGCCGTGTCCGACGGTGGCGCGGCCGCGGCGGATGGTGCTGGCCAGGTTCCAGGCCATGAGGAGGAAGCCGCCCAGGTAGAGCGCGCCGCCCCCCATGCGCGCCCAGTAGAGGACCCGCACCGCGGTCACGGTCTCGAGGAAGCTGTACGCCATGCCGCCGGTGGGCCCCTCGGCGCGCCACATCAGCCCCTCGGTCGCGCCGGCGATCCACATGGCCGAGAGATAGACCAGGGTGCCGACCACGGCGGCGTAGAGGTGAGCGCCGGCCGCGGCGCGCGAGCGCAGCTCCGTGCCGACCATGCGCGGCACCATCCAGTAGAAGATGCCGGCCGCCATCAGGCCGTCGAAGCCGAGCGCGGTGGCGTGGACGTGGCCGATGGTCCAGTCGGTGTAGTGGGCAAGCCCCGCGACCGACTTGAAGCTGAGGACCGAGCCCTCGACCGCGGCCAGGCCGTGAAACAGGAGCGCGGCGATGAAGAACGACAGCGCCGGCTCGGCGCGCAGGCGCGACCACGCGCCGCGCACCGTGAGCAGCCCGTTCGCCACCCCGGCCCACAGCGCCGCCCACAGGAGCAGCCCGGTGGCGGCGCCGGCCGACTGGGCCCAGTCGGGGAGCGCGGTGTCGAGCAGGTGCTGCGGCGCGGTCCACCCCGAGATGGTGATGACGGCCCAGAAGTGGATGATCGCCAGGCGGTGCGAGTAGATCGGTCGCCCTGCCGCGCTCGGCAGGAAGTAGTAGAGGAGGCCGAGCGCCGGCACGGTCAGGAAGAACCCGACGGCCGCCTCTCCGTGCCACCACGCGACCAGCGCGCCCTCGACGCCGCCGAGGAGCGGATAGCTCGCGAGCGCGGCGACCGGCACATCGACGCTGCCGACCGCGTGCGCCGCGCCGAACGCGACGATGGTGGCGATGGTGAACCAGATCGCGGGGTGGAGCCGAGGCTGGTTGCGGCGCGCGATCATCCAGAAGAAGTGGACCGCGAAGGCCAGCCACGAGAGCGCCAGCAGGAGGTTGATGGGCCACGCCAGCTCGGCCAGCTCCACGCCGCGCGAGTGGCCGAGCGGGAGGGTGACGGCGGCCGCCGCGGCGCACAGCTGCCAGCTCCAGAAGTGGAGGGCGGCCAGGCGCTCCGACGGCAGCGCGACGCGGAGCAGGCGCTGACTCGAGTAGTAGATGCCGGCGAAGATCATGTTGCCGGCGAACGCGAGCACGACGGTGGTGGTGTGGACGGGCCGCAGGCGGCCGAACGTCAGCGCCGGGGACAGGTTGGCGCGCCAGTTGACCAGCTGCAGCGCGATGAGCAGGCCGACCGCCATGCCGAGCGCGCCCCACACCAGCGCGGCGACGACGAAGCGCAGCGCGACGCGGTCGCTGTACACGACGGCGTCCGCGCGGGCGTGCTGCGCGGTCCTGGCCTCGGCACCGGTCACGGGAGGCGCAGTCTACCAGCGCTCATGCTAGGGTCGCGCCTGGAAGTCACTCTCGCGGCTCCGCCTGGCCGCGTCCGGTGAGCGCGCGCGATGAGCACGTCGATCGATGAACAGGTCCGCTGACGTCGAGCAGTTCCGGCTGGAGCGCGTGTCCCGGAGGTGGGGCGACCGGCCCGCGCTCGAGGAGGTGTCGCTCACCATCCGGCCCGGCGAGCGGATCCTGCTCGCCGGCCCGAGCGGCTCGGGCAAGACCACGCTCCTCCGCCTCCTGGCCGGCGTGCTGCGCCCGTCGAGCGGCACCATCCACGTCGAAGGCGTCGACCTCATGGGCATGGGGCCGCGCCAGGTGCGCCGCCACCGCGCCCGCTGCGCCATCGTCGAGCAGGGCGCTCTGCTGGTGCCGCAGTCGGACGTGCACCACAACGTGCTGGCGGGGCGAGTCGCGACCATGCCGTGGCACGCGATCGTGTGGTCGGCGCTGTGGCGCACCGAGTCCGAGCGGGTGCGCGAGCTCCTGGCGCGCGTGGGCCTGGCCGATCGCCAGTGGGACAGCGCGGGCAACCTGAGCGGCGGGCAGCAGCAGCGGGTCGCGATCGCGCGCGCGCTCATCGCGTCGCCCGCGATCCTCCTGGCCGACGAGCCGACCTCGTCGCTCGACCCCGCCACCGCCCGCGACGTCACCGACCTCCTCCTCGAGCAGGCGGGCGACGGCGGGGCGACCCTGGTCTTCTGCAGCCACTGGATCAGCATCGCGCGCGATCGCGTGCACCGGGTGCTCGGGATCCGCGGCGGCCGCGTCGTGCTCGACGCGCGACCGGAGGACGTCGGCAAGGACGCGCTCGACAGCCTGTACCGAGGCAGTCGCGAGCAGATGTAGGCCGGCGCTCAAGGACGCAGACATGGTCGTGCGCCGCCTCGCCATCGCCGCGCTCATCGTGCTGTCGCTGGCGGCGGCGGCGAAGGGGAGCGGCCTGCACCTGGGGCGGCTGCTCGACGCGGGGGGCGCGGCCACCGCGTGGGACGTGCTCTCGGCCTTCGCGAGGCCGGACCTCGGCGGCGAGTTCCTGGCCCGCATCGCGCGGCTCTCGCTCGAGAGCCTGTTCATCGGCGTCCTCGGCACCGGGCTGGCGGCGCTGTTCGGCGTCTCGCTGGCGCTGGTGGCCGCGCGCGTGCCCGACCTGCCGGATCCACCGGGCCGCGCCGCCGCGGTCCGGCTGGTTGGCGGCGGCGTTCGCTTCTGCGTGCGCTTCCTGCTCGGCTTCCTGCGGGCGGTGCCCGACATCGTGTGGGCGTTCCTGTTCGTGCGCGCGCTCGGCCTCGGCCCGGGCGCGGCGGTGCTCGCCATCGCCGTCTCCACCGGCGGCATCATGGGCAAGCTCTTCGCCGAGCTGGCCGAGGCGGTCGATCCGGGGCCGGTCCACGCGCTGCGGCGCGCCGGCGCCGGTCGCCTCGGCGTCCTCGTCTACGGGGTCCTGCCCCAGGTGCAGCGCCAGCTCGTGGCCTACACGCTCTTTCGCCTGGAGTGCTCGATCCGCAGCGCCTCCATCCTCGGCCTGGTCGGGGCCGGCGGGCTGGGCACCGAGATCGCGCTCAGCGTGCGCTACTTCCAGTACGACAAGCTGGCCACCGCGCTCATCGCCGTGCTGGTGTTCGTGATCGCGCTCGAGGCGGTGAGCGCGCGCCTGCGCCGCATGCGCGGTCGCTGGAGCGCAGCCGCCCTGCTGCTCGGCTGTGCGGCGTCGGTGGCCTTTCTCGACGTCCCGTGGTCGGACCTGTGGCGCTCGGGTCTCGCCGCGGGCGGGATGTGGATCGGCGGCGCCGCCGGCGCGATGGGCGTCGCGAGGCGGGCGGTGCCGCTGGCTCTGGAGACGGTGGCCATGGCCTGGTGCGCCACGGTCGCGGCTGCCGCGGTCGCCTTCGCGCTGGCGCCGCTGGCCAGCCGCCCGCTCGCCGTCGGCAGCTACCTGGTCGATCCGCCGCGGCCGCGCGGCCTGGCGCGCGGCGCGCGCGCGCTCGTCCTGGCCGCCGCGCGCGGCTGCTTCCAGGTCTGCCGCGCCATGCCCGACCTGACCCTGGCCCTCCTCTTCGTCATGTGGGTCGGACCGGGCCCGACCGCCGGTGCGCTGGCCATCGCGCTCCACACCGTCG
>Ga0126377_10000839_pt1 | contig 19519 bp, 26 predicted proteins | sample PanSoiMetPlot_22_FD_92647 | JGI IMG/M metagenome (GOLD analysis project Ga0126377, IMG submission 92647) | Tropical forest soil microbial communities from Panama - MetaG Plot_22 | ecosystem: Environmental > Terrestrial > Soil > Tropical forest > Bulk soil | place: Panama | collected 2016-02-17 | reverse complement strand
CCACCCGACGGGTCAGGGACCGTCACATAGACGACGGTATCTCCCTGATATTGCGGTTGGTAATAAGCGCCGCCGCACGAATAGTAGGTGGCAGCGCCATAGTAATAGGGTGGGCAACCCGGTGGCAGCGCGTACCAAGCCGATCCTACGGCCGCCGCGGTTAGACCGGCAACGGCACCAATTGCGATGCCGGCTCCGATCGGATGATCGTACCAACCACCCCAGCCGCCATCCCATCCATTGTTGACGTTGATATCGCCGGTGTTGATGTTGTTGTTGTTGCCGCCGCCAATGTTGTTCCGGTCACCGCCATTGACGCGGTCACCGCCGCCGATATTCCCACGGTCGCCGCCGCCAATTTGCGAGCCTCTTCCGCCAACGTCACCAGTCCCCCTTCCGCCGAGTTGTCCTGCGCCGCCCCCACTTGCAAGCTGCGACCCGCGACCGCCAGCACCTGCACCTGCTCCACCTCCGCCGAGCGCTCCAGCTCCGCCACCACCGAGCTGTCCCGTGCCGCCGCCTGCGCGTCCGCCTGCACCAGCGCCAGCTGCACCGCCGCCGAGTGAGCCTGTGCCGGCACCGCCGAGCTGCGAAGCGCGTCCGCCTGCGCCCGCACCTGCACCAGCTCCGCCACCGAGTGATCCTGCGCCGGCCCCACTCGCAATCTGCGATCCCCGCCCGCCTGCACCTGCACCGGTTCCAGCTCCGCCGAACTGTGAAGCGCGTCCGGCACCCGCGCCAGCGCCACCTCCGCCAAACTGCGATCCACGTGCACCGCTAGAACCTCCGCGATTAAAACTGCTACCCGATGGCCGGCTGATGCTGGATGAAGCGCCCGAGCGAATTCCGCCACCACCGCCGCCGCGCGAAAAGCTGGCCCCGCCACCGCCGCGGGCGCCCCCACCACCGCGGGCACCCCCACCACCGCGGGCGAAACTGTAGTCGTCAACCGCGCACGCCATCACGAAAATGGCTCCTAAAGCGAGACGCGTAACTGTTCGGGTTAGCATTGTTTCCTCCTACTGACCGACGACGCCGAATTGAATCGCTTTTGCGTTCGGGCCGGGCTTGAAGGTGAATTCATTAGACGCGATGGCCGGATTTATTTTCCAGCTTAGACGGGCGACATAGGTCGGATGAGCCTCATCGCTTCGGTCGACAATAACCAGCTTGCGCGGCAGCGCCCGCTCACCCTGTTGGATCCAAACCTCCCAATCATGGTTGCCCTCACGGAAGGCATAATGGTCGGTGGCTACTCCATCGACCGTGGCGGGCCCAACCTCGAATCCTGAAGTGAGCTGCTGCTCGCGGTTGTTGTCCGGATCGTTCCAGCGGAAGAGGTCGTCGAGAGGCAGATCGATGCCGAGCTTTTTCTCCACGAGGTCAATAGTTTCGCGAATCGTCGGCGGTGCTTCGGTGGTCGCATAGAATCCAAGTTCCGGCGCGAAAACAGTGAATTGCTTGCCGTCGAAATAGAAGCGCCGCTTCCTGAAGTCTGTGGTCAGATCGATCTGGAAACCGTTGGGCCGGCGGACCTTGTATTGAGCGACTTGACCCAACTGCACTCTCTGGCCCTCAGCGGTCACAAGATCCTGAGTGACGTTGGCTGTCACTTCAAAAGACCTCAACGTGCCGAGATAGGTCGACATCTCCTTGAGTGCTTCCACGGCGTCGGGATCAACTTTGCCTCCAGCGGCAGACTTGGAGGACGCATCGTTCTGCGCCGCCGGCGCGGGCGCGGCCTGTTTCTGAGTTGTGCTGTTCTGCGCCGCAGCCGCAGGTGCGGTCTGTTTCTGAGCGGCGCCGTTCGATGCGGTGACGCCGAGCGACAGCCCGAGGGCAGATGCCAGTGCGATTGCCTGGCTTAGTGTTCTTGTTAGTGTCATGACATCCTCCAGTTGCTCCGGGATGGACGTTCCGGGTTCATGGGACGTGCCCGTCGGGTCCATGCTTCAATAGTTGAAGGACTGGCGGAGCCCATCGGCCATCAAGCGCCTCGGGACGCGGCGAGTAGAGCCGCATGACGATACCCATCGGCCCACTGGGCGATGGCAGCCAGTTCGACATTTTGTCGGCCGTCGGACGCTCGCCTTGAATGTAGATGTCCAGCGAGCCGTCGGAATTGAATTTCAAGCCGTCACGGTCGCCGACCGCGTAGCGGCTGATCGGATTGCGCACGGGAAAGCCTTCACCGTCGTACATGGTAATCGACCAGAAGGCGCGCGCCGGCGGCAGCTCGTCCTTGCCGAAGTGGATGATGTATCGGCCGGCGCCGTTGGCGGGCGTGTCGTCGGAGGCCGTGATATTGACAGGGGAAATGAGATCTTCGGGCGGCAGTGCGCCCAAACCTATCATGGCGACTATGGCGCGCTTCAAATAATGGTTGCCATAAGCACCGATGGTGCCGGTGTTCATCTGCCAGCCGTTCACGACCTTGGCGATCGTCGGCACCTTGGCCGTCATTTGCTTGTGGCCTTCTTCAAGCGCGACGGCGAGTGCCGTTTGCACCGCAGCAGGCGCCCGCTTGAGATGAAACGGCTTGCCGGGCTCCAGGCCAATTTTCCGCATCCGCGCGAGTATCGGCCAGTCCGTCAGATGCGGCGTTTCAATTGTCATGAGGTCCGCCGCGCAGTTGAAAAATGTCGCAGGCGACATGGCGTCGACCTGATCCATCGGCGCGGTCTCGACGTCGACCGCGGGACCGATCTTCTGCGCGCGCGGCAGCGCGGAACGACCCCACTGGGATAACGGCGTGGCGATGAAGCCGGCCTGAAGCTTGTGAACGCGTGCGTAATCCTTAGGCCCGTGGGTTTGCGTGCGGACCGTGATCCAGACGTGAGTCGTCGGTGCCTCGATGCGCTCCATTCCGAACGGGACGGTGCCATTCCAACCTCGCGGCACGATCGCGAAGTGTCCGGCCGCCGTACCCGAGGTGCGCGTTCCAAGCGAGGCGAACACATCGGTCCACATGTCGTGGATCGCAAGAACGTAATAACGGTCATGCGTGTCCGGCACCGAGATCACGTACGGGCCTTTGGTGAGATCGAGCCAAGCCATCGAATAAAGGGTGTCGAAGTTCGGCCTGAAGCCGGCCGAAGAATATTCACGCATATGATGGAACACGCCCTCCGGTCCGACACCGAGGGGATAGTTCGTGCTGACCCGCCGCGTGACGTGCATCAGAACCAGCGGATAGAGGTAGTGATACGCCTCGATACCGATTTCGCGAGCTTCTTCCTCGCTAACCTTGCGGGCAGGCTGTGACGCGCGTGCCAAGGTCTCGGACATGGGGGTCACTTCCTCGTCTCGCAGCTGCGCTCATAACTCTGCGCCGCGGACGACGTATCGGGCATCAGGTGGGGGCCGGAGCTGCGGCTAAGGACAATCCCTGATCGAGCGTCAAATTGAGCTGTACGAATGGCCTCGCTCCCGCCTTCGTGGGCATTCACCTCCTCAGCGCAGCAGGGTGCGCTATGTGGTGATCGGGCAGGTCGCATTGATCGTCGTCGTAACTGAGTTGGTTCTCCCAGGAGCTCGTCGATGAGGAAGCCGGACTGCCGGAAGCCTCACCGTCAAAGTCGTTCCTTTGCCTCCACTGTCGATGCTCAGCTCACCTCCAAAATGCATGATCCGTGCGCGCATCCCCAGAATTCCGACGCCCGGCGTAACCGTCCCGCCCGTTGGCGCCGTAAAGCCGCGTCCGTCGTCGCTAATTTGAAGCATCAATTCCTTTGCGCGGTTCACGAACTGCACACGCACGACACTAGCGTGAGCATGTCGGTGAACGTTCACCAGCGCTTCTTGGAGGATGCGGAACAGCGTCAGCTCGCGTGCCCGATCCACTCGACAGGGCGGGCCAAGCAAGTTCACCTCAGTGGTCAAGCCCGCGCGTTGTCCAAAACCCTGCACGAATTGTCGTATGGCGTTTTCGAGGCCGCCCTCCTGCTCAGGCCAAGGTGGACGCAGCAGGTAAGACAACGTGCGAATCTGCGCGTGGGCCTCCTCGAGTGCAGAGGACATATCCTTGATGATGGCCTCCACTCCTTCCGTCTGCGGAGTAACCATGCGGAGCCGGGACAGCCAGAGACCCAGCGATACCAGACTCTGGCCAATGGAGTCGTGCAGCTCTGTGGCAAGGCGCTCGCGCTCCTCGGCCTGAACTTCAAACACGCGTTCTCCGACCTCGCGGGCTGTCTCGCGAGCCTGAGTGAGCTCGGTAATCTCCTCTTGAGAGACCAGGAATCGCGAGGGAACATAGTGATCCAGCCGCTTGATGCGGACACGGAAGTCGCGTGCGGCTCCGTCCTGGACCACCCGGCAAGTGCGCTCGAATACTCGCTGCCGGCCGGCAAGAACAGCGATCAGGCCATTGCGCAAGACGCCGGCGCCGGTCATCTCCGCTGTCGCAGCTTCGCAAATCTTGAGATAGTTTGCCCCAATATCTCCAATGACGCTGTTGAGCCCAGGGCGGCTCGCCAGTTCACGCCAGGCGGCGTTTGTTCCGACAAGATCGCCGGTCTGATCGAGCAGGGCCACCGGCGTGCTGAGTGCGTCCAGCGTCGACTGAAGCAGCGGCTGTGAGAGCGCATGGTCCAAGTGACGCGCTCGGGTATCGAATGCCGCGGGCTCCGTCAGTCCAGGCCACTCATGCCTCCGCCATCCATAACTCGTGACCGTTGTGCTCACGCCAGCGCCTCAAAAATCTCATCCGACTGGCCGCAGAAGACAACTCGTACGAACCACGCGACCAGAACAACCAGTCGCAAAATGACGGCGACGGGTTGATGCAAGTAAGAACATCTATGAGAAAAGCTAGCTTGCGACTCACAGCACAAGTATTGACCTTTGAGCCTATAAGATGGCTTCAGCTCTGCGCGAATTTGGCTGCGAACATTTTTCAGCGGTGCACATGCGAGGGATGTTTGTTCTTCGCGCTTGCGCATTCATTGTCGCGCGAGTGACGTCGTCGGATCAGCAGACTTCGTTCTGCAAATCTTGCAGATCATCAATGCTGGTCTTTGGTAGGCGTGCGCTCGGCAACGAGCATCTCACGCCCGAGGCGGCATGCAGACAGCCGCAGGCTGAACCAATATCGTTGATGGAAAATCGGCTCGAGAGTCAGCCGGCCAAGTACGAGCGCGTCTCGCGCGGTGTTCTGCCGCTCCAGCGTTTGAACGCGTGCGAAAAGCCGCCGACCTCCCGGTAGCCGAGCAGCCACGCGATCTCCGAGATCGACAGGCCCTGGTCAGCCAGATAGCGGTTGGCGAGATTGAATCTCAGAGTTTCCAGAAGATTGGAAAACGTCAAACCCTCTACCGCGAGGCGGCGGGCAAATGTCCGTTGGCCAAGTCCGAGTCTCCGCGCGATCTCCGCGGCTCGAGCTTTCCCATGAGGGAGCAGCGGGACGACCGTGTTCTCCACGTTGGTCCGGAATGTGCCGCGGCTTCCGGCACGCTTGGAAAGAGCCTCTTCGCAATAACTGATCAGCAGCTTGTTGAGGTAAGGGTCCGCACTGGTGACCGGCAAGGTCCCTATCTTTGCCGGAAAGATTATTTCATCGGCGGCTGCACCGAACTCCACGTTTTCGCCGAAAAATTCGGCAAATTCGGGAGAATAATTTTTGCGATAGTGAACCAAGCTGAGCCTACTCGGCATCACCGAAACGCCGGTCAGCTGACGGCAGATCCTGATGATCGCAGTCAGCCCAAACTCGATTTGATGCCGGTCCGAATGCCGATTCACGCCGACATAGCGGAGCAGTATGCCTATCTGCCCGGTCTCGACGCATTTTGGCGATATGCTCTCATTAAGCAGGGAGCTGTATCGCGCGGCGCGCTGCAAGGCGTCGATCAACGTCTCCGCGGAAGCGAGCACATAATAGAGCAGGCCGAACTCGCGAAGATCCGGCACCTGAGCCAGATGAAATCCGAGAAACTCATCTCCCAGGGAGTCGGCGACAAGATTTAAGAATTGGATTTGATCCCGTACGCTAAGGCGAACTTGGGGATTTTCCATCTGAGATGAGGTCAAGTGCGCGCCCTTCAATAGCGGGTCCAGCGCAATTCCTGCCTCCTTAGCGCGGGCATAGGCGAGCCGCGCAATTGCCCCAGTGGCGCTCGGAAAACCGTTATTAGCGAGCGAATTTTCTACGACTTTGTCCACGACGCGCCCTCCTGCCGCGCCGCCCAATCAAGATTGTCCGGTGCGCGCAAATGTTTGGCAAATCGTAACAAGACGTAAACGGATGATTTCTATTATCAAATGGTCCTAAAGGCCCATTGACCTGCAAAACAAGAGTGAGTCGGGGATGAGCGTTTCGCGTCGCGCGTTATTGCGCATGGCTGGGGGAGCGTGTGTATCCGGGGTTAGCTTGAGCTTGGGGGCGCCTGTGTTGGCCGCACCGGCCGTTATTGGTCTCAGAGAGCTGAACTGCCGAACCCTGTCCTTCGACAGCTATTACACGGGCGAACAGTTGAAGCAAATAGAGTACTGGGTCGAAGGGGAATATGTCCCGGAAGCGCTCGATGAAATCAACTACGCCTTGCGTGATTGGCGAACCGGTGATGTTCACCCGATCGCGCCGCAGCTTCTTGATCTCCTCTATCAATTGGGTACTTCGCTCGAGACCAACTGTCAGTTCGAGCTGATCTCCGCCTTCCGATCACCGAAAACCAACGCGATGTTACACGAGCTCGATGCGGGGGTCGCAACAAACAGTCTGCATATGAAAGGTCAAGCGATCGATATTTCGCTGCCGGGCCGCCCGCTCCACAAGGTCCATGAGACTGCTCTTGCGATGCAAGCCGGCGGAGTCGGCTACTATCCCGATTCGAATTTCGTGCATGTCGATGTCGGCCGCGTGCGGCATTGGCAGGATTAGTCGCCCTCCGACGCCACTTGCGCGCGCTAGACAAGCTCCCCCGCTAGCGTTCGCTCCGCGCGAACGCCATCCTGCAAGACCAATTCAGCCAACGTTCAGAATCGCCTTCCTATGATCGAGGCGAGCTGAGTTTGGTGAATTAAGCCTGTCTCGCACGCGTAGAACTTTGGCAGATAGCAACAAGACGTACAGGGACAAAATTCGTACTCATCCCTTTACGCGACCGCCCCCAAGACGCGACGAACAGCCGAAATAGTTGGAGGACTATGCGCGTACTCATGAGCACACGGCAGCACACGATTGCGATCGTCGAAGATGATCCTAGCCTGCGCAAGGCTCTCGGACGGTTGTTGCGAGGATCGGGATATCGCGTACAGCTCTTTGCATCCGGTGAGGCGGCATTAAAAGGCCTGCCCGGGAGCCAAGTATGCTGCGTGCTGATTGATTGCCAGCTCGGGTCCATTTCGGGTGTCGAGTTGGCTAGGCAACTTTGCCTAGCCGGCATCCAGCTTCCCATCATTTTCATGACCGGGTCCGACAACGACGATATGCGGAGGGAGGCCATGGGCCTTGGCTGCGTTGCCTATCTAAACAAGCCGTTCGTCGAAAGCCAATTGCTCGACGCGATCGCAAGCGCAATCCGGCTTTCTCTCGTCCACGGCGGAGTGCAGTCCCTTTAAGCCATATAGTCTTGAGATCGCGAGTTCCTGAGACCAAGCTCGGATTGGTGCCGCGGGAACGAGCAATGCGGCACGCACAAACTGCTTTCGTACACCGGCAGGGACCAAGGTCCAATTGAGGGATCGAGTCCTCGCGTTTCCAGTATTTCCTGCAAATTGGTCGAGCCAGAGTCTGACTTTGGCGGCGGAACAAGGTTGGTGCAGGACATTGCCATGCGAACGCGGGACATTGTGAGCTTTGTTTCGCTCCTTCCACCACTGGCAATAATGCTGTGGATGCAACCCGATTCACTGGTTCAACTTTCCGGGCTCGATCGTCACTGTGACAATCTCATTTATGCCGATCTCGCCCCCTGCTACGGCGCCTTTCAATTGATCGCATTGGCTCCGCCTCCGCAATTTCCAGAAGAGAGGGATTCTCAGGCCGGTACCGACATCAGTGCCGGATACAGGATTGCGCGAGCCAATTGCAGGACATGTCATGTTATCGGTCCGGAGCAGACCACACGGCCGATCCTCATCCACCCCGGTCCGAACTTCCAAGACATCGCCAATCGTCCCGGTCTAACCGTGGAGTCGTTGAGCGATCTCATCTCCCGTCAAGACTGGGACCTGCAGTCGCGCCCTGTCCAAATGCCAAAGCGCAACCTTTCGGAAGGCTCGATCAGACAGGTTGCGGTGTACATACTCAGCCTACGAAAATAGTTTCTGCTTGAGTCGAGCGCCGCAAGATGGCTCGTCGCAAAAAAAATGGCCCGCTTTCGCGGGCCAAGGTGGGCTGCTGCCACAAAGCTTTTAACGTACGCACCGGCCGGACGGAGGATCGATCTCGTCCAAACGCGGGAGGACCTCGCCCGCGCCGCCCTGACAGGCGATCCAGCGAAAATCGTGAGAGCCGTTGATTTCCTTCAACGACTTATCGGCGATAAGCGCGCCGAAGCCCTTTCCTGAAACGCTTCCCACAACGGCGCCATCCTTGCAGGAGGCCGGTGAGTTGTCCCCTTTCAGACAATACGCAAACTGCACGGTGAATTCGCAATGATTGCGAAAGCCCCAATGACTCCCGTCACTGTCCACCGAAAGACACGTCGAAGCTCCCTTCGGATCGATCGTGGCCGTACCCTGATTGGGAGTGAGCGAAGCGAGCTTCTGCGGCGCAGGCGCGGCAGCTGCATCCGCCGGCGTCGGTTCGGCAGGCATGATATCTACGAGGTGGACTTGGGAATCGCGAACCTCAACCACACGGGTCTCCACGGAATCCGCGGCTTTCGGAGTGCCCTTGGTGACTCTAACGGACTGAGCCGTTCTGAGCGCCGGCGATTTCGCCGCAGCGCCGCTCGGCACAGCCGTCGCAAGCGCCGCAGCACTATTCGTAGCCGCCGTTTTGACGTCCGGTTTCGCCGTGGATTTGGATTCGGCCTTCACGACTTCCGCAACTGAAGTGGTCGTGCAGGCCGGCTGCGCATCATTCCTATCGGTTTTCTTGTCGCCGTCGGCGAGGCCTAACCGGTTTGCATATTGCGCCAATGCGAGCTTGCGTTCCTCCAAGCTGAAGACATGGCCTTCCGGATACCAGAGGGTGCAATACGACCCGCTCTGCGGCGCCTTGGTTTCGATGGAAATGCCGCCTTCGGAATTGACAACGAGAGTCTCGGAACCGCCGTCGGCATATTGAATATTGATGTCGCCGCTACCGATGCGGAATACGCCAGCAGCCTTGCTGCCATCACGCGGATCCATCACCGTTCCGAGCCGTTCGCTGATGAAGCGGAACGTGGTTCTTTGCACTGTGCCGTTGGGCGCAGTGATCTCGCGGGTCAGTCTGCCTTCCGATGCGCTGAGCGCAATCACCGAGCCCTCGACCGAGATCAGTTTCTTGCCCATCACACCCTCAATCGAGGGGGCTGCTGCGGGCGGCGCAGCCGCTTGATCTGGCGTACCGTTGTCCAGAGGCGTTGCTGAAAAAGCCGGTGTGATCCCGCCGGCGATGAAGAGTGCCCATGCAGCGCGTGCTGCCCATCTCATCTTAACGTCTCCTTGTGTCATATCGCGGCCAAGCGCCATACCAGTACCGGTCAAAGAAAGAGGGAAAATTGCGACCACGCCAGGAACGATTGCGGTAGCCGTTAGAGTCCCAATTGTAGCTGCGCCAATAGCGAGCCGCGTTGGGGCGGGGCCGACGCTGCACCGCTTTGCCGTCGGCATCGCGATTCTGGTCACTCGAAATTACTCCCACGCGCTGCGAACTGGACTCATTGGGCCGCGTGGGTTGCTTGGGAGGCTGGGCAGCCGGCACCGGGAGCTGATTTTTCGCAGCGGCTGCCGCGAATGAGGTTGGTGGTTCAGTCCATATCCAAGATCGGCCAGCGATGCGCTCGCCACAAGCATCGTAAGTGGCAACAAAAGGCATCGGCTGAGTGAGAGCGAAATCAGCAAGCGTCTTTCTTCGCTCGACGAGCGCCGTGCGAAACGCCACACGGGTCAGCGCACAATAGCCTTTGCGATTCTCGGCGCTCCGAAGCGAATAAGCGTTGGCAAGTCTTGTCTTATAAGCATCGTAATCGGACATGCCTGTGTCCGCGTTCAAGCGCGTGAAAAAGTCCTGCAACGCCCGATCCGACTCCTGCAGGTCTTTTTGATAGGTGAGCACGAAAATGTTGTAAGAAGTCGTATCGTTGCAGGTGAACGCGCTGACCATCAGCTTCTGCTGCACGGCGGCGATCTGCAGAGCGGTTAGATCCTGAGCACGGGCGCAGAGTTCTTCGGCCCAGGCATTTGCGGCTGTGGACGAGAGGGCAATTGCGATGAAACCGACGCTCAATCCCCTCATACCAAGCCCCCGAATAGGCGCATCCCTTCGAAGGGCGCGCTCACGTCAAATCAAATTTTAGCTTGCGGTTAGCGATGCAATTCGATCCTTGCATCGTGAGCGGAAGTATTGGCTACTTCTGGCAAAGACGATAGTTGGCCTTAGGGCCAACATCAGTGCGCAGGCCACGTTCTCTTCCGCGCGAGTGAAGCTGCGCTAACGTATCGCCCTCGGCCATGCGGTCGCATGCGTGAAAAACTCGCAAACGGTAACTTTGCTCTTCATGTGCGTGCTTCTTACGGGGGACGGACAGAGCCCGCCGGACCGACGGTGATCTTACCTGTGCGTCGCAGACGCGTTTCGTTGAAGGGACCTACTCTGCGGCCATGGAGCCTTCGGACCGTCCTTTGGAACTGGCGTCATGGGCACCGGACGCATGAAGCCGCATGGCATCGAGCACCCGCATCTGCGTGTTCATCCAAGCTTCGCAAAGCTCGCGCAGAGCCAAGATCGCGCGTTCGAACATGGCGTTGATTTCCGCAGTGTCCAACATCGCCTGGCCATTCGCCGCGGCGCCGCTCTCTGCCGCCTCGATCGCTTTCTGGAAAATTTCGAGCGCGAGATCCTCCTCCCTGCGGACGATATCGCGCATTTCATCGATGAGCAGCCTGTTCGCTTCGACATAGGCACCGGCGTTTTTCTGAGTGGCCAACAATGCTCTCGCAAGCGAACGATAAGGCCACCAGAATCCATCTGTCTTCACGAACAGATTGAACAACGGATCATCGGCGCTTGGTCCGGCGCGGTTGTTGTCATGCCTATGAATATGGATCGTCATGGTGTCTCCATCGAATTTGCGTAAGGGGGAAATGGGCGGCTACGACCGTGGATGGCACTCACACATCCGCCCCCCAAACGGAAAATGCGTGCAGTCCCCGGAGGAGAACGCCAGTTTGCGGGTTCGCTTTCGAATGCGAAATTGGACCTAGGTCCAATACGGCTGTGGGTCGCGCTAACGAATGCAGGCACGACTAAGGAGGCTTTTGGGCGCTCAGCGGAAAAGCGTGTCACACACGGTCGCCGAGCAAACCTGCGGAAACCGTCCAGCGTCACAATCGGGCCCACCGCCTGCCGCGCGGTTGCACAGGAGTCCGAAGGAGACATCGTAGTCCATTCGTGCTTCGAGCGGCATGCCATGGTCCACGGCAGGGAGATAGACCGCCCGTTTTGCCGCTTGGAGAGCAGCCCTGTCGTACGGGGTGAAGCCGCTGGATTTGGCGATCTCGACATCGCCGGCCGTTCCATCCCTTTGCACAACAATGTTGAGTTTCACAACACGCTTCGGACCGACAGACCGGCCTACCCGCCGTGCGTCCAGGGGGAACGTAACATCGATATCCTGTACTTGGGGCGGGAGCATGGTATTCGCGATGAGGCTGTACTTCTGACGCGCTTCAGAGGCGTATTTTCCCGTAGGGTAGCTGTTCAGGAACGATTTGAGTTGATCGGCCGATTCCGAACTTTGGATCGAGGTCCACGCCGTCATTTCCCCGGCATCTTGTGCGGCCGCCGGCAAATTGAGGAAACCTACCGCTACCATCGCAGGCACGATCAAACGCAGAACAGTTCGCTTCATCGCGAGTCCTCCATCACAGAGGACTTGGAGCGCACTGCGCGCATCGTCCTGCAGCAATTGGACCGTAGTCCCTGGACGAGCGGACGAGCTGGCACCGTGAAAGGTTCAGCTCAAGCGTCTATTGGACCAAAGTCCAATAGATGCAGGGCGAGAAGCTGTGCAAGAAATTGATCTTAGGAGACACCTTTCCTTAGTCCTTCCTGTGGTTGTCGGCCCCCCCGCAACCATTACAGGGATTGGCCCGCCGCGTAATGCGGCGGGCCAATTTTTTTGCGCCAGCGATACGCTCGATATTAAACGAAGCCGATAAAACGGCCGCAGATCACGACACTGATCCAGAAAGCAAGCGACAGTCCAGCAGCAAGCCGCACGGCGACCGGAGGCAGCACGGCTCTATCCCACCGGCCCACGCTTTTCCACGTGATCTGCTGGAAGAGCAGCATGTTCAATCCGGCCAATACGATCAGGATCAGCTTCGCATCAAAAAATGCCATGGCCAGATAGACCATCGGCTTCGAAGCGAAGAGAAGAAACCCGAATATCGTAGCAACAACAAATGCCGCCCACGTCCAGGGCAGCATCTCATTGGCGATCTCCGTCACCGGCCGATCGCGCGCCATTAAACCCGCCAATCGCAGATCCAACCCGGCAATGGACCCGGCCACGAGCACGATGGCCGCCACGTGAATCGTCTCGAACGTCGGGAACAGCCACACCGAGTCTCGTATCGACTCCGCGAACGTCGTGTCGTTAAGCCAATTCAGGAAGTCCACAATCCCCATGGTGTTCCCCGTCAGCCTTTTGGTTCAAACGCGCCGAAATACGCAATGAGCCTGCCGGCGCTCAGAATGCCCAGCCAGAGCACGAGCGACATTCCGGCCAGGATGTGTCCCGCGCGCCGGCGCCCGGGCGAAACATTCCAATAGTTCGGATTTCTCGTCGTGGTGACGCGATAAGAAATCGTGACCGCCACGGCGACCACCAGCAGAGCTATCTTGAGCTGGAATGTGCTGTTCAACAGCTCACGCGACGGCTCGGCGATGGTTTGCACGACGCCCGTGAGAAGCAGAACCGCGAGCGCGCTCCAAATCCACGGCGTCAACTGCCTTGTGAGCCGCGCAAAACTCTGGTGACTCGCGGCGACGCCGAGGAGTCGCAAATTGAGCACCCCGATAGAGATCATGACGACCGCGACCGCGAGAATATGGATCGTCTGCGAGATTGGAATTATCAGCCAAGTCTGCAAAAGGGTGGTGTCTGAGAGAAATGCACTTGCATCCGACCGGCTAAGCCAGTCCGTCAATTGTTCAAGCATAGTGTTGGCTCCGGACCGCGGAAGTTCAGGCTGCTTTGTCGGCGACGATATCCTGAGTTATCGGTGGCAGCTCGCGGCGCTCAGCGGAATGGACCAAAGTCGGCGCTTCCGCGTTGGGCGCACGTTTCCAGACCCACTCGGCGTAAATCAGAACAGCGGCGAATTCGGTGATGGCCGCAAGGACAAGCCCCAAATAAAGAATGTTCTCGATTGGCATAACTGGCACTCCCTCATTTTCAAAACCGAGAGTGCAGCGAATGATGGGCGGTGGGTATGATCTGAATCAACCAGTTTTAGTTTTTGAGTTGGGCGTTGATCGCGAATTTACAAATGTCGCGCAACTGCGATCACTACTGGAGAACCTGAAAAGGGTCACTACTGGTTAATGTTCGTGGTGAGCAAGAGCGATACGCTGCGGATCCCTCCCATCAAGAAACGCAATCCAGCGGTCGCCCTGCCAGATATCGATTGCAGCATTCCCGACCAGCGCTGCGGCCTTAGAGAAAGCCTCTTCATCGGATTCGCATGCCGGCTCGTAAACATCGACGACATAGCCGGCGTCAATGACACACAGTCGGTAATTCCTCATCGGTCACTGTTCCTCTTGAGATGAATTGCCGTGGGTCGTGCGTGCGCGCCAACTTCGCCGGCGCTTGCGGGCGTCGGCCAAGGCGAGATAACGCTCCGCTCTTTTGATATAGCAGGCGGACAAAGTCGGGTTTTGCACTTCGCGAGCCGCGATGCGCCAACGGTCGGCCATCTTCAACAGCAGTACTTGCTCATCCATCTATGATCACCTCAAACGAGAGCAGTTTTGTGCCCCCGCAGAATTGGTGCCGTGATCTAGATCAAAGACAGGCGTGTTCTGAGCAGCAATTATCCTTGCGTAAATACGGGATTTGAAACGATGGCTTGGAACGCATCGCAGCTCTTTTGGGACCAGCAAGTACTGTTGCTTTGGATCCTGCTTCCGCCGGTCTTCGTCGCGTGCGGATTCTTGACATTGTTCGTGCCGCCATGCCTGGCGCGCCGGCAAAAGACTGAGGCGGAACTGAGCGATGTGATCGCGGGTGCGGCGACAGTGAAGCGGCCCGCTTAGTGAACTCTTCACTCGATACTGTCCGCGAGGGCCTGGAGCGCGTCGAAGCTTAAAACTTGCAAGCGATGAAGCTCAGGTAGCGCGATAATCCGCTTCGCTTTGAAGAGGCTGAGGATGCGCGACACAGTCTCCATCGTCAGCCCGAGGTAATCGGCGATGTCCTGCCGGCTCATCGGCATTTCGATGACGGCTCCATTTGGCACGAGGCGCTCCGCCAAGAGCAGGAGGAATGAGGCGACGCGCTCTTTCGCAGTTTGGCGTCCAACCATGCTCAAATGATTCTGTATGTCGCGAATGCGCCCGGACGCCATCTGAAAAAGCCGTCCACGCAGGTCCGGGTGCTTTTCACAGAGCTGCTCGAGCTGGACCTGCGGCAATGAAATCAGGAGAACATCGACGACGGCCTCGGCGCTAAAACTGTGATCGCCCAGCTTTATGAAGCTGAGATAGTCGCCGGGGAAAAGAAACTGGGCGATTTGGCGCCGCCCATCCGGAAAGTGCTTACAGAGGCGAATGACGCCGCTGACGATTTTGTACGCATGGGCGGCCGGCTCTCCTTCGCTGAACAAGGTTTGATTCTGCTCGATCCTCAGCTTGCTGCCCATGGTCATGAAAAGATCGAGTACGTGATCGCTATTGGCGGCCGGTTCGACGTCCGTAGAACGTACAACGGTGGCTTTTGCCTGGGTCTTAAGAGGAGTCATGGCTGCTCGGTGGTTGCGGGGCACCAACGAGAATGGGGCAAGCCCGCCTTGAGCGACACTAAGGAGTTCTACGTAGGACTTCGCAAAATTTGTCCTTGCGTGACTCAGATCAAGGAATACGCCGCGTCGGTGCAGAAAATGCAGCCAGATCATTCATCACTCGGAAACCGAGAAGGAGAGCACAATGAACGCCCTGGCGCGTGCGGAACAAGCCAGTCGCGTCGGCGCGCGCGACATCATGGAACGGCTGAATATCGAAGCGGCAAAGCTGAATTTCTGGCTGCGCACCGAGATGAATGTGCCGTCGCAGCGCGCCTGGTTCGCCGATACGAGCGGTGGCGGTGAGAAGCTGGTCAATGGACGCGTTGCCGCCAATCAGCTCAAAGCGCTGCCGTGCCTATGGCGCTGGAAGGAGTACGGCCCGTATCTCGAACGCCTGTCCCGGATCGCCGCCGAAGCGGACATCTCGCCGATCGAATTTGCAGATCGCCAAAGCATTCTTCTGGTCAATCCCGGCCTTGGCGGCCGGCTGCAGATCACCAGCACGATGCGTACGGCGATCTCGGTTTATGTGCCCCACGATAAGGCGCCCGCTCACATCCATAGCGCCAATGCCAGCCGAACGATTCTGACCGAGAAAAGCGGATATACCAACGTCGAAGGAGAGCGCTGCGAATGCCGGCGCGGGGACATCATCTGGACGCCGAACGGCACTTGGCACGATCATGGCAATGACTCCAACACGCCGGTCATGTGGATCGACATGCTCGATTGGCCGCTGTTGGAATACCTCGACACCACATGGGTCGACCTGGACTATCCCGAACCGGTGCCATCGCCCAAGGTGCAAAAGACGATACATGCCGACGGCTACTCGACGCGGCTTTACGGATCCGGCGGGTTGAAGCCGGCTTTTGTTTCGCATCAACGCGGCTGGGGGCACAATCCGACACCGATGATTCACTTCCGCGGCGCGGATGTTCGCGAGGCGTTGCACAGGCTCCGCAACGAAAAAGGCGACGACTATGAGGGCGTCGCGATGCAGTTCGTCAATCCGGTGACCGGCGGTCCGATTTACCCAACGATGGATTATCGCGCGCAGCTGCTGCGGCCGGGCGAGGAAACCAAGTTCAAGCGCGAAACCTCGAACACATTCGTGATCGTCATGGACGGTGAAGGCTACAGCGAAGTTGGTGGACGCCGGCTCGAGTGGGAGAAGAACGACGTCATGGTGATGCCGAATTTCTTGTGGCGGCGCCATGTCAACACCGGCAGAAGCGACGCCGTGCTTTACACCGTGTCGGATGCGGCGCTGATGCAGGTCATCGGCCAATACAGGGCGCAGGGCAAAGAGAAGGACGGTACGGTCACCCAGATCGTCGCCTAGTCGGTTCCCGTTCGCGCGGCCGCGGCGGCACCGGCCGGTCGCGCACGAAAGCCCGTTCATCGCCATGGGGTCGATGGGCGGGCTTTCACGCTTTTGAAGCGATTGAGATGAATCAAAACGCCGGCAAAGCAGGCATGGGATGTGATGACAAGGATCGCCAAGGCAGAAGGAGCGCTTTCCCATGGGCAGGTTATCTCCCGCAAAGGCCGGCTTGGCCTTTGGTTTGTTCTTGGGCGGGTTGCACGCCTTATGGTGCGTGTTGGTCGCCGCGGGAGTGGCGCAGACCTTGCTGGATTTTGTCTTCTGGCTGCACTTCATCCGCCCGCCCTTCATGCTCGAGCCTTTTGAAGTGATACGCGCGCTGCTGCTGGTGGTCGTCACAAGCACAATTGGATTTGCGATCGGCGCTGTGTTGGCCGCGATCTGGAATTCCGTTCAAAGGTCAAGCGTGGAGCAACAGAGATGAAGGCCATTCTCGTTCACCTCAACGGCACACGCTCCGATCTGGCGGTTCTTAACGGCGCTCTCAGTCTGGCACGTCTCTTCAATGCGCATCTTCAATGTACGCATGTCGTACCTGATAAGCACACGTTGCTCATGCGTGCGACCAATGTCGATCTGACCTCCACCATGATGCTGACCGATGCGCTGCACAAGCTGCAGGAAGAAGCGCAAAAACGCCTATCGCATGCGCGTGAAATGTTCTTCGCATTCTGCGAGGACCAACATGTCCCTCACCACGACACGCCGCATGATGGAGGACTCGTGAGCGCGTCGTGGCATGACCAAGTGGGCAAACCGGCGGCCGTGCTGACGCGACAAGTCCGCTGCAACGATCTCATTGTTATGGAAGCAGGACCTAGAGACGATCCGCTGTTCTCAAGCGATGATATCGCTGACGTGATCGCTGGAGCCGGGCGGCCGGTGTTGCTTGCGCCGCCGCACGCGCAAATCGACGTGAAATCGATCGCAATCGCTTGGAAGAATTGCCCAGAAGCCGCGCGAGCCGTGAGTGCAGCGCTGCCCCTTCTGGCAAAGGCGCAAAAGATCATCGCACTGAGCGCAAGCGAGCAGCGTGGCAGTGCCGCGGAAACCGCCGAGAGTCTGAGCGGCATCACCAACTATTTGGCTTGGCATGGTTTGCGCGCTGAAAGCGTTTGCCTGACACCGGGAAAGAATCGGACCGCCGCCGATGCCGTACTCGAGACCGCCATCGAATCCCAAGCTGGGCTTCTGGTCATGGGCGGCTTCGGACACGGCCGGCTGCGTGAATTTGTTTTCGGCGGATTTACACAGCGCGTGCTCGACGGAGTTGTCATCCCCGTGCTGCTCGTCCACTGAGGGCAATGGTCCGGACGCTCATCGATGGTCGTGGTCAACCTTCTCGTCGGGACGTTGGTGATCTCAGGCACCGTGATGATTCACACCTTTGGCCTCGTCTTGCTGACGCGCTGGATGGCGTTGGTTGTGCACTGGTTCAGGCTTCACCGTCACAGCTTCGCCAAATCAGTCGCGATGGTGACGACGGTGCTCGGCTTGTTCATCGTGCACACCGCCGAAGTTTGGGTATGGGCGCTGGTGTACATCTCGCTCGGCGTCGTAGCGGGACTGGAGCCGGCGCTATATTTCTCCACTATCACGTTTTCCACGTTGGGCTTCGGCAACATTGTGCCGCTTGCCGAATGGCGACTGCTTACAGCACTCGAGGCGGTCAACGGCTTCATCCTGATCGGCTGGTCTACGGCGTATCTGGTCGCGGCATCGACACGCCACGGTCCTTTCCGGCTCGGCGAACACTTCTAGCTACAGGGAAACCGTCAAGCGCTACTGCGGTGCGACGCCAGCGTTTGCGGGGTCTGGTGTCTTATCCCTAATCAACCGGCAAAGCTCAATTGCCAGACCTTTGACTGGGGCGACGAAGTCGATGTTGCCGTCGTATTTGATCGCGTTGTGCGGCATGTCGGGATAGCCGGCTTCTTCCGGCAATTGCACCAGTGTCATGCCGCCGGCTTCCTTAATCGCGACCAAGCCCTCAGTACCGTCCTTGTTCAGTCCTGACAGCACCACGCCGAGAACCCTAGAGCCCGCGTGCCGCGCCGCGGAAGAAAAGAGAGCATCGACGTTGTGAGCTTTGTAGAAACCGTCGGGGATCAGACGAGCTCTTAGTCCCGGGCCGATTACCAAGTGCCGGTCAGGAAGACCAATGTAGCAAACGCCTTTGCGTAACGCTTCGCCTTCGTACGGGATTATGACCGGAAGCTTGCAATGGCGACGAAGAATGGCCTGCAGGTGGCTTTCGCGATGTACACCCCGGTGCAACACGGCGAGGACTATCGCCGGAAAATGTTCAGGCAGCTGTTCCAATAGCGTTGACAGCGACTCCAACCCGCCAGCAGAGCCGCCGATTACGACGACGTCTCTTGGTTCAGGAGTTTGATCGACCACCTTGTGCATTGGTAACTTCGTACACGCGGAAGCCGGGTCAGCTATTGATCGAGATCAACCCGATGAACCGGGAATCCGCCTGTAGGCGAGCGTTGATCTAGGACGCCGATATGAGAATGATGCGTCTGAATGCACCGCACCAACCTCTCGAATATGCCGAGGGGACATCGCCGATTTTGTCCCCTAGCCAGGTGCGCATTGGCATCTCCGCCTGTGGCGTTTGCCGCACAGACCTGCATCTCGTGGACGGCGAATTGCCGGATCCAAAATTGCCCGTGGTGCCGGGCCACGAGATCGTCGGCCACGTCACGGCGCTAGGCCAAGATGTCGCCGGTCTGAAGGTGGGCGACCGGGTCGGCGTCCCGTGGCTCGGATGGACATGCGGTACATGCGAATTCTGTTTGCGCGGCGAAGAGAACCTTTGCCCGAACGCACGCTTCACCGGCTACCAGCTCGATGGCGGCTTTGCTGATGAAGTCGTCGCCGATGCGCGGTTTGTATTCGCGTTACCGCCCCAGTACGCCGATGAATCTGCCGCACCACTGCTCTGTGCCGGTCTGATTG
>Ga0126377_10000838_pt1 | contig 19529 bp, 19 predicted proteins | sample PanSoiMetPlot_22_FD_92647 | JGI IMG/M metagenome (GOLD analysis project Ga0126377, IMG submission 92647) | Tropical forest soil microbial communities from Panama - MetaG Plot_22 | ecosystem: Environmental > Terrestrial > Soil > Tropical forest > Bulk soil | place: Panama | collected 2016-02-17 | reverse complement strand
GCTTGGTGCTTGGCCGTACCCCTGCTCGGTGACGACCGTGTTCGACGGCGTGGAACCACCACCGCCGCCGCCGGCTTCCCAGTCGACATCTTCCGGCGCGGCTGGGTTGACGGTGAGGACGTTTGACGGCGCTCCGATCGGAACCGCCTGCAGAAGACCTCCAATGTCCGCGGCGACCACATCACCCTTGACGTACCCGCCGCGATCGAGCTTGCGGGGGTCACCGGATGTGTAGCCGATCGCGACCATCTTACGCGATCAAAGCCTTGAGTGCGTCGGGTTCACCCTCAACCGTTACGGCATACTGCACCGCACCGGCGGACCGAGGCTTAGGCGACGCAGGGTCATCAGTTTCGTCCCAACCACCTGGGTCCACGACCTCGCTGACGTTGACCACCGTGACGCCGTCGGCGGTCATGTCGGCGGAGTCGGTGTACAGTGTGATCTTCATCTACTCTCCTTCAAACTGACGGACCGTGAGCCGGAGATCAAGTCCCGTCTCACGGCCCGTGAGCCCCCGTACCTGAGGTCTTACGTGACGGTCACCGCGCCGAAGGTTGCGCCTGGCGGTGCGATGGTCGTCACATTGTAGCCAAACTGATCACCAAGCGCCAGGGCGGCGCCAGCTCCCAGGTAGCCGAGTGGTGGCAGCACCGTCGGGAAGTTCCCGTAGAGCGGCGAGGCCGAGGCCGTCTCCGCCTTCAGGTCGAACTGCACGTCCGACTGCGAGATCTCGTAGTCGCCGATCTGACCGTTCACAACGTGCGGCCAGATCCAGTACACGTACTGCTGCTGGCCGGTCGGGCTGCATGCGTTGCGTCCGCCGACCGGCTGCCACGTCTCAACGGAGACGTGAGTGTTCAGAAGTGAGTCGTTCCAGATGGCACCCGTTCCGGTGGCACCACCCGAGTTGAGAAGTCGCGCGCCCGACACCATCACCATGAGGTCCGGGTTCAAGACGCAGAACAGCATGTCGAGGCTGATGCGCTTAAGAACACCCTGGTCCTTCTGGTTGATGCAGAGAGCGCCGTCGGCGCGCTTCTGCACATACTCGGTGCCGTCCTCGTACTGCGGACTCGGCTTGACGCTGATGTAGCCCGGCTCCACGACCTGCGCGCTTCCCGACCCAGTGATCGGGACGCCGCAGACGTTGAGCAGCATCACGCGGACCACCGTGCCCTTGACGGCGGAGACGATCTGCGAAGTCATGTCATCCTCGCTACGGAGTCGTGGTGGAAGTGGCGATGAAGCTGGCGGTGTTCACGAGCTGCGCCGCGAGGCAGCAGTCGTAGCCGAGTACGTACGTTCGCTCGATGATGGCCTTGACGTTGTTCACGGTCCGATCGACCGGTGCCGCTCCGTCCATCAGCCGGATGTTCGGCGCGTCGCGGTAAGCAACGACCGGACCGGTGGCGTACATCCACGCGGTGCCGAGTGCCGGCGTGGCGCCCGCTGGGCTGGTGCCCGGGTAGCCGGCGCCGATGGCGACGATGTTTCCGTTCGGCGTGTAGAGCCGATTGCCCTGCCGCTGGAGAAGAAGTGCCATCGTCGGCGCCAGCGCCTGCGGAACGTGAATGATGCCCGTGCCGTTGAGGCAGTTTGCCAGCGCCTGCTCCAGCGCGCCGAGCGCGTCGGTCACGTTGAGCGCGACACCCGTCGGAACGGTGGCCGCCTGCTGAAGCGTGACCTCCGGTCCGATGTTCTGCTCGATGACCGCCGCGTTGGCGGCCAGGTGTGGGAACACACCGTTGGCGACGCCACCCGAGTTGTTGCGCTCGGGAGCAAGCCCAGTCCAGAAGGTCCGCTCAACCTGGAATGACTCGAAGCGGTTGAGCGCCTGAGTCATAAGCGCTTCACGGTTCTCGTAGAAGTCGATCGGCGCGCAGTCAACCTCGGCGTACACCGTGAACGGCGTCGCGCCCCAGAAGGAGCGCGACGTCGTCGCCTGCTTGGTGGCCACGCCGGTAACACCCGGCGCCGAGGTGGTGCACGGATCGAGCACAACGCCCGTTCCGCCGCAGACGTCTTCCCACGTGATGCCCATCTGCCAGTGGAGGTCGTCGGTGCGGAAGTCGACCGCGGTCAAGAGTCCGTACGGCGAGGGCGTGAAGGTAGGAGGTCCTACGTTCAGCCGAGCTGCGTTCGTCATCTCCCACCTCCTCGATGAGTATGATCACCCAACGTGGAGGTGATCAGAAGCCCGTCACCGCCGTCTGCGCACCCGAGCTGCCGTTCGGGAAGAAGTTCGACACGGTCACGATGCGTGACTCGTGCCCGATCTCTGCCAGCAGGAAGAACTCCTCGGACCAAGCCGCGGTGTAGTCGTTGGTGGCGTTGAGCGTCGAGTCCCGAATGACGCCGAGGTCGAGGTTCATGCCGTTGCCACGCAGCCACGTGCCGGCCGGGTAGATGAGGAATCGGTTGGTGGTCGGCCACGCGGTGGCCGCCGCCGACAGGCCGAACTGGCCGGTCGTCCGAACGTCGAAGTCCTGGACGAACTGAACCGAGATGTTGCGGACGGTGAACCACGCCGCGATCTCAGCGTCCGTGACGGAGAGTACCGCGGCTGGGTTGTCACCCAGTCCGTTGCGCCGCGAGATGTCGGCGCGAACGACGGCCTTCATCCACGACGGCATGATGACCTCGAGGACGTCGCTGTCCGCCATCGCGAACTTCGTTCGAAGGTCCCACGCCTGATGCTCAACCGCAGCGAGCAGGTTCGTCGACGCGCCCGTGCCGGCGGCCGGCGCGAGCGTCACCGCGACCGAGCCCGCGATGAGCGCGTTGATGAAGAACGAGTTGATGCGGTGGAAGTGCGCCGCGTTGACCAACCGGAGGAAGTTCGACAGCTGCTCGGGCCAGGCGTCCGTCGAGAGGTTACCGGCGGTGATGCAGATGCCTTCACCCTCGAGCCGAACCTCGGTGAATGACGCGCACGGGACGTGAGCGCAGGTCTTGCTGCCGGACTGCGCCGTACCGGTGGCGGCCGCGATGTCCTGGGTCTCATTCCAGTGCCACAGACCGGTCGACGCCGACAAGCTGGCAAAGGCAGGTGAGACCGGGAAGCGAATGCCGCCTCGGTTGATGCCGGTGGTCGGCAGATCGACCCCGCCGTCCATCGCGACGATGTTGTAGAAGTCGTACCGGATCTCGGACGGCGAGCACCAGCCGCCGGAGGCAACCAAGCTTGACGGCTGCGCGGCCTCCTGCATCACGGCCCACGCCTCGTTCGGAGTCGAGGTCGCATCGAGCACGTGGCGGAACTTCCGCTGCAGCTGCGCGATCGGAACGCGGTTCGCCTGGCGCCAGTCGCCGTCGTGACCGATGACGCCGAACTTCATCGTGTTCGACGAGGCGTCCATGTAGTGGCCCTCGATGGGCTTTCCCGCCGCCAGCGCGCGGCCAATCGGCATCGACCGGGTACGCTGCTGGTAAGCCCGCACCAGCTGCTCCATGTCGGTGATCTGGCCACCTTGCGTGAAGCCCGGGATGTCCGCTGACGCCACGAGCACCGATGCGTCGAAGTCCCGCCTCAGCGGAACCTGCGTCGGAGCCGGTGCGTGCTTCTGCGCCTCGGCGAGTCGAACATTCAGCTTGTTCTTCGACTTGAGGACGTCCTCGACCGGGACCTTGCGACCCGCGGCGACGAGTGCCGGTTCGCCCGCGTCCTCGTCGGCGGTCTCCTCATCGCCTTCCTCGCCGTCGCCTTCCTCGCCGTCGGGTGCGTTGAGGATCCGCGCACGCTGCGCCTCGACACCCGCCGCCAGCTCCGCGGCGGCCTGCTCACGCGCCTTCTTCTCGGTGCGCAGCGACTCGATCCCGTCACCAAGCTCCGTGGCCTTCTTCAGGCCGTCGCCGTCGATGTTTGGATCGTTGGTCAGCGAGTCGAACTCGCTGATCGCGTCCTTCTCCAGCTTGTCCAGCTCCGCGGTGGTCAGTGAACCCAGGTCCGCAGGGATCTGCACGCTGGTCTTTTCCTTAGGCATGTTGGTTCCCCCGTGGGAAGAGTTGTGTTCCGCCGCGGCGGAGATCAGCTAACCGTCAAGGTAGCGGCTACTTGGAGAGATGTCTACAACTGCTCACGATCCCGCGTTCGCCATCGCGTTGGCCTGTGACTCGGCCTGCTTCTTCGCGGCCTCGGCCGCGGCCTGCGCCAAACGTGCCTCATAGTCCGCCTTGGCTTGCGCGGACGTGAACACCTGGCGTGGCTGGTTGCTTCCGCACGCGCACATCAGTCGACTCCCATCACCCGGGTACGGAGTTGCGTCGCAAGTGTCTGCGGGTCGCGGCCAAGCTTGCGCTGAAGACGATGAGCCATGTCCTGCATCGCCTGCTGGTTAACCTGCCGCTTGACCGCCTCAAGGTTGACGATTCCGGAGGCGACGAGTGAGAGCTGCTTCCCGTCGTTGACGTGTGTCTTGAGCCGAGGCACCGGGAATCCCGGCGTGTTGACCGCCAGCATCGCCACGAGCCGAAGCTGGCCGCCGATACGTCGCCAGTCGCCGGACAACTTAGCGGCCCCGAGCTCCATGATGCGTCCCTGCGGCGTTCCCGGCTTGATGATGCCCGCGACCCAGATGCCGTGATCATCATTGCCCGACGCGACGAGCGCGACGCACGTTCCCGTGTTATCGTAGTGCTCCATCGCGGCGTGTGCGTCGACGCCAAACGTAGCGGCGTGCCCCGTACCCAGCGTGATCGCGCCGACCGGGATCCGATCACCCGAGGCGCACAAGACCTCACCGAGCCGGAAGTACGTGTGATCATCCTCGAAGGGCGGCGTGACGCACGTGCCCGGGAACGAGGTGTGACACGTTTCCCAGAGAGCCGCATGCCCAAAGATGTGCTGGTAAGCACCCGCGGTGACCACGGTGAGTCCGGTCGGTTCATCGAGGTTCGGGTTTCCGAATAGCTCCAGACCCGGTGCCTCGAGTCCCTCGGCGGCGCTGGCCAAGACCTCGGTCATTCCCTCGACGGTGAACTCCTGCGGCCGCAGGCCGGCGTCACGCACGTGCTGTGCGAGGTGCTCGTAGGCCATTCGGCGCTGGGCCATGTTCAGCCCGACCTTGGTGTCTGAGAGTAGCTTACCCAGCGCCGCGGTGCAGGCCGTCAGGTTCGCCGAACCGATCTTACCGTCATCCGTGATCTCGTGGTGAAGGAAGTGACCACCTGAGACGTGGATGCCACCCATCCGAACGGCGGTGCGGTCGATGACTGCGAATACCGCGTTGGCGACGTCCTCCGAGACGTACACGCCGAGCTTGTTCATCGTCGCGGTGTGCTGCCACACGCCGTCACTGACGGCGTATGATCCGGAGGCGGTGGGCGTCTCCGTCGGCATCGCCATCATCGGACCGTCCGTGAGGTGCATCACAGCCTCAGTGAACGCGGGGATGTCGACGAGCGTCGCGCCGCGAATGCGACCCGCGTGGAAGATGGTGAGCTCCGGCATCGCGAAGAGTTCATCCAGCGCGTCGCCGTCCTCGGACGTGTCGGGGAAGATGTACTCGACGTCGGCGTCCGAGACGGAGTCGACATCGACGGAGACGCCGTTGAGGAAGTTCTCACCCATCCGCCGCGACGCCTCCGCGCCGGCGTCACTGCCGAGGTCATACATGCCCGCGGCGTGGATGATGGCTGGGTTGGTTGGGTCGCGCCAGATCTGGTCGATGCGTCCGACCGAGACCGCGCCCTGGTGCTCACCGAAGTCCTCGGGCGCCCAGCGCAGGGGGACCGTAGTTCCCACCAGGTCGGCCCAGGTCAGCGACCCCGGCGCGAACTGTCGGCCGTCGCCCGTCGGTACGCCCTCGACGACGATAACGCCCTCGAAGTACATACCCGTGGTCCCAGGTAGATCCGTGTTCCCGACCGGCGGCTGTGCGGCGCCGGTGACCGCAAGTGTCTCGGTTCCGATCGGCTGCATGTCTCCCTCATTCGGTCCGGCCGCCTGAAGTGTGTCGACCAAGAGTGGGAAGTCAACATAGTCTCCGGCGAAGGCAACGCGTACGCGATCGAACGTGATTGGGCCAACCTTACCAAGCGCCGCAGAGACGCTGTCTCCCGGCGGAGAGTACTGCAGGCAGATGTGCGGTACCCACGGCTCGTGCTGCTCCGGAAGGTACGCGCCCCACACCTCGTAGACCTCTCGGCAGATCGCGTCCTTCACGTCCTGAATGCAACCCTCGCCGACGTTAAGAACCAGCGCCGGCGTCGCACCCTCGGGATTCCACACCGCCGCGCCAAAGCCGGTCGCGGTCACCGATACCTGCGACATCGTCACCTCGGCGACGCGCTCGCGGATCGCTTGGCGCAGCGCCCCGGAGTAGTCGGCGGCTTGACCCAGGTAGAGAAGCGTGAGATGAAGCTGGTCGGTCGGTTCGCCGCCGGTGAGCGTCAGTCGGTCGGCGTCCAGCGCCGTCGGCATCAGCGCGATCATCGCGCCGGTCCGCTCACCGGTGACGTCCTCATCGGTGTCGTCGTCACCGTCCGGCGCGCCCACCGCGGCGGTGAATCCGTTGATCGGTTGGCCGGTGAGGATTCGGTACGCCTCCTCCTCGGTGAAGCCGGTCGTCTCGACCGTTCCGGTGAACGGAATGTCTTGCGGTGTAAAGACCTGCTCGATAGGCGGCGAGTCATTATTGATGATGACGAACTGCGCGTCATCACCGTTGGGACCCGTGGCCCGGCTGGGCTGCGTCATCCTATCACCACCATGTAGACTTCGATTCCACCGTACGGACTCTGTTTGACATCCAATATTTTAAACTTCGTTCCGGCGGCCAGCAACATCTCATTTTCTCCCTTGTGCTGGGAGATCGGCTTGACATACGCCATCTGCGTTCCACGTGGACAGTAGATGGTCAGTGAGATGCGTCCACTGAACGCCTCTTTGCCGCCAACCGACGTCGACACAAAGCCCTTGTCCTGGACCTCCTGGCCGATCAGCTTCTGAAAATCGCTGAACTGGTAGCCATAGGATGGAAGACCAAACGCATCCGCGCCGGTACCACGGTGCACGATGATGTTGTCGGGACTCGGCCGCATACCACTCTGTGCATGCTTGGCAACGTCACCGTATTTGTTGATGTTGACGCCCATGTGTGGCTTATGATAGCCGCGAAGAACGGGGTTCATCCACGATGAGCCGCTACCTGTGTAGTCGCGGAGCGCACTTTGAGCCTCAGGAGTCCACGGGTCGTTATTGAGCATTCTGCGCTTAAGTCCGGAGGCATCAGTCAGTGAGAGAACGCGGTAGTCCGACGGGTTACCCGTGTATGCCTCGATCTGCCGCGCGAGGGTCGGCAAGTCATTGTACGACCAGCTCACCATGGACGACGACGACGATGTTGTTTGCGCCTTCGCCGCGGCCTGCTGCGCGGCCTTGGCTGCCTTGGCTGCTTTGGCCGCCTGCGGGTTGGTGACGTAAGACTTACCCTGCGGTGTCTGCAGCCACTTGACGAGCTTGTCCTCGTAGATGTGAGTGTTCGGTTTGCCCAGCTTTATCGCGTTCGATTCATCAAGGATGCGCGCGATCTGCAGGTCATTGAGACTTGAGATCGATGGATCACCAATCTTATGAATCTTCTGGAGAGCATCCCACACGTCATCCACCGGCGTGCTCTTGTTTATGCCGCTGTTCTTTAGTTCGAACACGATGAAGCTCTTCACTGAGTCAGAGACTGACGTGATGTCACCGTTGGCCGCGAGCACCGTCGCCGCGGTGCTACTCGGCGTGGTGGTGGTAGCAGCGGCGGCTTGACTCTTAAGAATCTCAGCTTCACCCTTGGTGGTCTTCGAATAGGTCAGCAGCTTAGTGGTCGCATCCAGACCACCGTTAAATGAATCGGCGATCTGTGTGAGCTGAAGTGGCGTGATGTCGATGCCGGTGTTCTTCTTAAGACTCTTAAGCGTCATCGACACGACGTCCCAGACGTTGTCCTCCTTGAGGTAGAGCAGGTTGTTCATCAGTGTCTTAGACTGCTTCACCCACTCTTGCCAGATGGTGTTCTTTGAGGACTGGATGAGTTTTGAGATGTCATCGGTTCCCAGTATGTCAGTCACACTTGTGGTCGTGGTCGGCGCCACCTTGCCAAGTCCGAGGATCTGCTTCTTACCTTCGGTGGTCTTAAAGAACTTTAGGAACTTCTCGGTGTACGGCGCAGGCATCCAACTAGTCCCACCGTATTCATCCAAGATCTTAATGACCTGCCACGGTGAGATCTTATCACCCGCGCCCGCGAACGAGTTGTACCACGCCTGAAGATCCTGGATTTTTGCCCACGGATCATTGTCAAAGGGAATGGGACTTCCAATGAAGTAGTTGTGAAGTGCATCCTTCGCAATCTGCGGAACACTTGAGATGTCCTTCGTGCCGAGGAGAACATCCCAGTCGGTTGCCTTCATCTGATTGATCGACTTAGTGGTCATCTGCGCGATGCCCGGGAAGATCTTATTCTGCGCCTCGGGTGTGTTCAGCAGGCCCTTAAGTTGATTTTCCCAGTAGTGATTGTTCGCTGCGATGTGATCGTAGGCCTTCACGATCTGCAACGGCGATGGTATGTCACCCACGAGGAAGAACTGTTTCTGCTGCACGTCATCGATCACCTTGAGCAGATCGACGCTTCCGGATGGCGCGTTCTGTGAGACGATGGCTTCATTGAAGTCATTAACGAAGTCTACCATCTCACTCGAACTATACTTACTAAGATCGTCACTTCCCATCCAGATCTGCATCGCCTCATCGGGCGGTGTTTGCCCAACGACTACGTTCGCCGTCGCCGGCGTTGGCGTTGGCGTTGGCACCGTGGCGGACGGAGTCGGTGACTTAGCAAGATCTGGAAGTCCGTTCTTAGCGACGTATGACTTGCCCTGTGGAGTCTGCAACCAGTCGTTGACGACGTCATAGTACTTCTTAGCGCTCGACGGTCCGGTCTTGTCAAGCATCTTAAGTAGCTGCGCGTCGTTGTACTTATCGAAGTCGGGTCCCAGAGTCTTCCGTGCTTCTTGAAGTGTCTTGTAGACCGCGGCGCCACCCCAGTTCGGCGTCACCGGCTTCACGTTCTTAAACGCCGCGTAGACCTTGGTCATGTCGACGCCAGGCACAGCTGAGATGTCCGTCAGGTCGACAACCGTCGGCGCCGTCGGCGCGACCTGCGTGACGATTGAGGCGGGCGGTGGTGCTGGAGGTGCACCGCCGGCACTAGGCTTCTTCCAGGTGACGTGAACCGATGTGCCGTCCAGGTTCTGAAAGTCCGACAGCTTCGACTGCACATTGACGATGTCGGGGAAAAGCGGGTCTAAACCGAGATCCTTGACAGCCGATGCTTTAGTCTGACTGGCGAACAACTTCTGCACATCGTCGAGTGCTTCCTCAAGCGACGCGCCGCTCTTCATCTTGTACTTAACCGATCCAAGCGCCGACTGCACGATCGCGGTCGGGTAGCCGTTGTACGCCGCCATGACGTCCTGCGCGATCGCGCCACTCGTCGAGGAAAGCGGCTGGACCGTAGTAGGTGGCAGTGGCGATGACGGTGGCGGCGGCGCGGCGGACTTGATGTGCTTAGCGCGCTCGGCCAGCGCCTTCTGGTACAGCGCGTCGAAGTCCTTGCCGATGCTGTTCTTTCGCGCGACGACCGCGTCCATGAACTTGTCGATGTCGCCGTACGCGAGCTTACCGCTGCTAAGCGCCTGCTCGGCGTAGGGGCGTAGGTATGCCTTAATCTGGTCGTCCGGAACCGACATGATCTGGTCGATGAGGTCCTTGAGCACGCCGGTGTGCGGGTCAAAGAGCGTGATGTTCTTTCCCTCGGCGAACGCCTTCCACATCGTGTTGTACACCGGCGTGCCGAAGTTGCCCGGCGGCTTCCAGGTCCAGTTCAGCTTGTCACTCGAGTAGAACTTGAACGCCTGACCCTTGTCGATGCCGATCAGGTGTCCGTCATCGCCACGCAGGAAGTTACCCGGGTGTGAGTCACCGTTGCCGATGAGCCAGTCGAAGATCTGCTCACGCTGGAGATCGATGATGTCTTGCTCAGAGAGCTTAAGCGCGTCGGACACACTGAGGTCATACCCACCGCTTGGCCACGCGTCCTTGGCCGCGTGCATCGACTGCAGCGACCCAAGCTTACCGTTGTAGTTGACGACGTAGACGGACGGCTGACGAAGTCCCACGCGGGACTGCAGCTTGGCGGCCGCGACCTCAAGCTTCGCCACGTAGTCCTTGTCACCGGGTGGCACCGGCTTAAAGATCCACTTTTCACCGTTGACGTCCTGCAGGATCTTCGCGCCGTGACTTCCGCCCGCGCCGCCGATCTGCTTCAGGTTGGACATCTTAGGCTGGGGTATGACCGGCAACCCACGCGGTTCGGTGAAGGCCGGCGTTGGAGTGCTGATGGCCTTCGGCGTCGCAGCCGGCGTCGGCGCCGGCCCGCCCGTCGCCTCCGGCACCGCCTTCTTTCCCGCGGGTGAGTTGAGCCAGTCCTCATACTTGGTCTTGAAGCTTGTCTTCCCTCCGGCCAGCGCGTACCGCTGGTCCATCACATCAAGCAGCGCGGGAATGTCGGCCTGGTCATAGCCGTAGCTTTGCATCACGACCTGCAGCTGCTTATGAATCTTCGCGCCACCGTACGCGGGTGAGATCTTCTGCGGACCTTGGAAGGTTGCAAACATCCCGTTCTTACTCGCGGCCGGCAGCGCTTTGATCTCGGCGGCGTGCGGACTGGGACCAAGTGACTCGGTCGTTGGGCACGTGCACGACGAGGTGGTGATCGTCGACGGCGTGTAGATCTGCCCCGCGGCGGACAACGACGCGACGTCTTGCGACGTCGGATCGCACTCACAGACCGCGGACGGCTGACCGGTGAAGCTGTACACGAGGGTGCAGCGGCAGTTGACGACCTCCTCGGCCGGTGCGGTCGGGTCACCCGGGTGATCCATCGACCAACCGCCGACGGTGAACTTAGCCGTCAAGGCGACGGTCTGACCGTCGGCGTGAACGTGATCGATGCGCGTCCGAATGTCCTCGGTGGCGACCCACATCTTCCGCATCGACGAGTCGTCAGCCACGAGACTTGCCAGCGCGAATGAACCGGCATTCGACGCGGCGACGACCGTCGTACGCGCCGTGTTCTGGGCGCGTGGCGTGGCCAGCGCACCGGCACGGCGAACGCGGTTCGTCAACTCAGGTATGCCCTCGTTGTTCTTCACGCCTTCTTGAAGCTGGTTCGAGATCTGGCCCCAGACGTCGTCGGCGATGCCCTTCATCTGGTTGGCCTGCTTAGCGACGAAGTCCGCGGTGTACGCATCGGGCACGCCGGGTATGCCGATGCCCGGCGGCAAGTCGGAGTTGTTCGCGATGCCCGCCGCCATACCCAGCGCCGACGAGGAGTACACACCGTGAATGAACGGCGCCAGCGTTCCGTCAACGTGGTTGTTCCAGATGGCTTGGAAGCTGCCCTCGCCGTCCAGCGGCGCGGCGGCTGCGACCATCCCCACGCCGACGAGCCACTGGTCGATGGTCTGAGCGATCGCCTCATCAACCAGCGCCTCACACTGGCTGGCTAGGTCGTACTGCTCCTCCACCGTGTGGCCCTGGAGCATGACCATGGCTACCTCGCGGGCGGGTTGTGAAGCTGCGGGCCCTGCGGACTGGGCTGCTGACCACTTGGCGGATTTGGACCATTTGTCGGCGCCCCAGAATCACCCGAGGGCGCCGAACCCGGCGCGCCGCTGGTATCCGTACCGGGCGAAACGGTAACCTTCTGCGGAACCTCGGCGATCGACGGGTCATCGACGAGAATGGAGAGCGCGGCCATCGAGTCGGCGCCACCGGACATCGCAAGCTTGCGCAGCGCCTGCTCCTTCATGTCATCGTTCGACTCGGGGATGTCCGACTCGTTAAAGCCGGACTCGCGCACCAGCGCCTTCGTCGTGATGGCCATGCGATCCCACAGAGCCTGGGCCTGCTGGGTTCGGTCAGGCTGCTGGACGAGCGCGGAGAAGTCATACCACACGATCGTGGTGGACCCGTCGGGTCCGGTGGTCGCGAGGTTCATCGACTTCATCATGGGCCAGAGGTACGACTTGGTGAGCGCCTCGCACATCACCTCGAGGACCGGCACGATGTGAATCTTGACCGCGGACTCCTCCAGCTGCCACTGCCCCCAGTGGTTCACGTCACCCATGCCGGTCAGGACCTCGGCGGGCAGGTTCAGCGCGGTGGCCAGCCGGACGAGCGCTTTGTTGCGATCATCGAGAACCTTGTCACCCATCTCCGTCGCAAACGTCATGTGCCGGAACTTCTCAATGAAGTTCGACGGCACCTTGAGCGGCAGCGGAAGCGCGGCGCCCGCGGAGCCCGGGTTCTTGATCGCCTTCTGCGCCGCGTCGATGAGCTGCGCCATGAACGGGTCGGCCTCGTCCTTGAACTGCGGTAGACTCGGGAACGTGACCTCACTCGGAACCATGAGGATGCCGTTGTTCACGACACGCGACAGGAGGATGGCCATGATGTAACGGTTGTACATGTCAATCTCACGCATGATCGGCAGCGCGGCCAAGACCGGGCTGGAGGCCATCCACGCGACCTCGGGATCCGGCCACCACACACGCGAGACGAGTGACTCCGGTGACAGCGGACGCCAGATGGCGCGCTGATCATACACCTGGTACAGAAGCGGGTTCCGTCCGGTGATCCGGATCTCCTGGTTCGAGTAGACCGTGGTCGTGACGTCACTGTCGACGTTCTCGGTGACCAGGAAACTCTCACCAGCCACGGATATCTGCACGGCCATACGATTCAGCAGTGACGCCTGACCAAAGCTGCCGGTGGCCATCTGACCGACGATCTGCGCGGCCGGTCCGTCGGCCAGTGGGGTCGGGTCATCCGCCCCGAGGGTCTGCTCGGCCGCCACGAGTCGGCAACGTGAGATGCTGTTAGCCAGCCACGATGAGATGCCGAAGTTGACCTCACCGAGCGCGTGAAAGTAGTTCCACGCCTCGCGCTGCGGTTCGGTCGGCGTGATCGTCAGCGCGGTCTGGTCATACTGATCGAGCGGCTTGGTCGCCGCGGTGAGGACTCGGCCGTTGACCTGCGCGCGCTGGAGCAGCCGTGTTGACCTACGGTCTGCCATCGTGACCCCCGTGTCCTAGTTCACTCTGGTTCGCGCTGGGCGATGAGTCCGGTGATCGTCGAGGCGGAGGCCGCCAGCAAGATCGGGTACGGAACATTCAGGTCGAACGTGTACACCTCGAGCGCGACGACGCCGGCGGCGATCCAGACGGACATGCACCAGTCGCATTCTAGAAGGAAGGCGAACGACCAGCCAAGGAGACCCAGGGGTCTCTTTGGTGCCGGCGCGATCGGGATCCCGTCGACCATCGTCACCGGGTCGAGCCACAGCACGATCTTCTGCCGTGGAACGGCGATGATCGGCAGGTGGTCACGCGTCAGCAGCCGTGTGGCGCGGTGCACGGTGAACCAGGTCAAGATGATGAGGATCCAGGGCATGATGATAGCATAGCAAAGGACCCGATCCGAAGATCGGGTCCCTTAAGTTTTGCTTACGGCTTCACGTACGCGTGGATGTACGTTCCGTCCGAGCGCAGGCCCAAGATCTGAAAACCCTGAAAGCCGGCATTCGTGATCTTGACGACCTTGGCGGCTTTTCCGCTGAAGTCGCGGATCTTGCCCTTGAGCTCGTCCTGCATGAAGTGATCTGCATCCACGTAGAACGACTTCGGGCTGATGACGTAGTGGCTGTAAGCGGCGCGAACGCTTGTCTCGATCTTGATCATTTTCTTCTCCTTCGCTTTTTCTTGTAAATTTATCCTATCAGGAGATGTGAGAGAATGCAATCCGTTAGCGGAGAAAATCTTGTAGGCCGATATTCGACGGGTCGATGCCGCGAGCCAGGTCGATCGTCGCCAGCTGCACCGGCGAGACCTCCGCGGTCCAGCTGGTGTCCATGAACGCTAACAGTAAGGCGTCTGCCTCATCGGGTGACCGACCGAGTCGATCCGCCTTGCGGAGGTCATCCTTGGCCTCGATCTTGATCTTTCCGCGCGAGTCCATGATCTCGTACTTCGGAACGGTCAGCTCTTGCATCACATCATCATCGACCTGCTCGAGGTCCCACAGCCGAAGACGTGACCGCTCGCGGCCGACCTCCCACCACACCTCGGCGCGCTTGTTGAGGAACCGATCCGGGTCGTTGGCCTGCTCCGAGAAGTTGACTGGGATCACCTCGGCGTTGTGCATGCCTGCCTCGGTCGCCAGCGGGTTGTGCAGTCGAGACAGCTCGCGGAGCCTGCCAAAGACACCCCACCCGATGCCCTGCGAGTCGACCTTTACGCGCTGGATCCCCCACTCATTGATGGATCGTGCCAGCACACCGACGGTCTTCATCGGATCGGCGTCAACGAACGTCTCGGTTCGGCCCGCCTTCATACCGCGGCGTTCGCGGATGATGGTTCGGTCTCCACCACCGCCGACGTCCACGCCGGCCTCGACAGGTTCGGTCTCGGGCTGGTCGATCCAGCGGCACGCCTGCGCCCAGATCAGCGGGATGACGCCGTTCTCGGTGTTGTCTGGAAAGCGTCCCTCGCACTTCGACGCGAACAGCGCCGAGGTGGCGCCCCACTTTCGCCGTCGGTCATCGACCCACTCGGGGTGAATGAGCAGCTCGGACAGGTGCGCCGAGATCTTCTCCTCAGTGAAGTTCGGCGTCTCGGCGTAGCCGATGCCGATGACGTTCCACCCGGAGTTCTTACGGCAGTTGTCCGCGAACTCCGAGTGTGGGTCGTCCGGGTTGCCGATCGCCAGCGTCCGCCCGTTCACGTTGGCCGTCAGTGAAGACGCCGCGTCCCACAGCTCCTTGGGTATGCCGCAGGCCTCATCCAGGATCACGAGCATGTGGAGCGCGTGGATGCCCTGAAAGGCGGTCGGGTCGTAGTCCGCGGGTTTCCGACCGAACGCCACGAGCTCGTTGTTCACATACCACTCGGTGAGGTTGGTGCGTCCCGCCAGGTTCAGCCTTGAGTGAAGGCGGTTGATCTCGCGCCACAAGACGGCGCGGACCTGCTTATCGGACGGCGCCGTGGTCACGACGAACGCTGACCCGGGCGGGTGAACGTCGATCCACCAGCACGCGGTCGTCGCGGCGATGAATGACTTCCCGATCTCGTGGCAACTGTGGACCGCGGTCTGGCGGTTCTCCTTGACGGACTGAATGATCCGGCGCTGACCCGACCAGAGTTCGAGCTTGGCTCTCTCAGCGGCCCACTTCAGTGGGTCCTGCTGCCAGGACAGTCCAGGCGGATCCACCAGGTCCGCCAGGGCATCGATAACGCCCGCCTTCAACACCATAGGTCGATCGTACCAGCGGGCAGCCGAAAGGCCGGCTCCAATGAACGGAACCGGCCTTTCAGTTGTGTTAGATCACCAGGTGCGTTCGGGCACCGCCGCGTTCACGCGCGCGAGCAGGTGATTCAGCGAGTCACGCGGACCGAAGAACCGGATCAGCCCGACCTCGTCGGACTGGGTCAGGTCACTGTCGTTGTTGATCGGCAGGACGAGCTGCCAGGTGACCAGTAGACCGACGGCCAGTTCGGCGGCCAGTTCGAGCGCCTCCCCGTTCGATTCGCCAGTCACGTCGAAGTCGACGTGATGGGTGCGTTCGATCGAGCCGTGCGAAGAGATCTTTGCCATTTCGCCCTCCAGGGGGCTCGAGGAACGAGTCTTATTCGTTCCCGTCTAAATCAATTTTATCACACATCACCTGGCGTTGCAACAACCGGGATAAGTTCGGTCGGGTCTTCATCATCACGCGTGAGTGACTCGAAGGCGGCGTCGACCGCCGGCCACTCGGCCAGGTTGCGCCTGCCGATGTCCGACTCCTCGGCATCCGGCTTCGTGACCTCATCACGAACCTCATCGAGGTCCGGCTTGACGGACGCGCCAAGCTTCGCGATCGCGTCGGTGAACGGCTGCATCATCTTACCGACGACACTCGCCACGACCGCGTTGGCCTCCTGGGTCGCGGTGACCTCGGCCGAGTACAGCGCCAGAAGACGCCGCGTAACGCCGATGATCAGCGCTCCCATGTCGCGGTGCTCCGCCTCGAAGCGGACGATGAGTCCGTCATTCTCCTCGATGTTGACCTCGATGTGCGCCATCTTCTCTCCCTCTCATTCGCTGGATGATTACGCTGAGCGTCGTTCCGAGCGCCCACGGAAGCCACGTGACGAAGTCGGTTCGCCACCGTGACTCCCGACGATGCTCGGGCACCTTCACTAACCTCACTCTCCAATGAGGTCTGCCCGTGTTCGTCGACGAGGCAGGTACCACACCGTTCGACTGGCGCGCACGGGTGACGTGATCGAGACCCGGCATCGGTCGCTTCGTCCGAACTTGCCTGGTGGTCCTTAGCCCGATGTGAGTCATAAGAGCCTTAACCTCGATGGAGATTTTACACGGTCGGCGCGTCCTAAGCTAGACAACCTAGGACGCGCCGCCGGTTTGGTGCCGTGAACGCAGGTACCGACTCCGAGGCGAAAGGAGGCCCGGTTCAGCGCCATGTCATCGCTTAGCGAACCGGTGGAGCCGCAGATGAGGCCGTTTCCCGTTGGGTGCCCGGGACGTTCCCCCGTTCGGACTCTTTGGTAACCTCTTACTTGGCCGGCCTTGGCGTGAGTCTTTCTCGGCATAATCACGCGTTGACATTCACGTGTGTTGTCGAGATCTATTTTACCATACGGTCTACGTCGTCACGTGATCTCAACACGCGCGGTAAGCTGCGTCGTAGGCATCCAGCGCGCCGTCCGCCAGGATGCTGCGCGACTGCTGGCCGGTGAATCCCCACCACAGCGCGGTGCCGAACAGCTCCCGGCCGTCGCGGCAGCGCCGGGCCGTCGGGCGCTGGCGGCCGCCGTCCGGCAGGAGGCAGCCGGTGACGTCGAGGTTCCGCGGAATCACCGCAGAGCCCGCGGTCAGGTCGTCGCACGCGACGCTCGGACGCGGCGTGACGCGGAGTTGATCGGTCGTCGTCAAGGTCCGAGTCACCGACGCACCGATCACGACGAAGCCGCCGATCGCCAGTGCCGTGACGAACACCAGCGCGAATGACCGGCGGCTCACCGCGCACCTCGTGCACTGGGCGGCGAACCCGTGCGGCGGTACCGCGGAACGTGCCGCGAGAACATTACCTGCACAGCTAGCAGCGCGGTGATGAAGACGACGTAGCCGACGTCGATCGACCACGCCCACAGGAAGCCGTACACCATGATGAACAGCAACCCCGTCACCGCGAGCAGCTTCGGAACCAGAAACGTCTTCACGGCTCCAATGTAGCAAGATTAATCCCCCTAGGCAAACTTTCGCCTAGGGGGATTCCTCCTTGATCTTCTTTTAGCGACGCGTGAGGTACAGAACCGCGATCACCGCGATGATGATCGTGATCCACAAGACGGCTCGACCACCCTTACCGTCACCGCCACTCTTGGGCGTCTTCTGCAGCATTCAGTTACCTCCGATCTTCGCGACGATGACACACACGAGCACGATCACAACCATGATGGCGACGAAGCCCACCTAGCCTCCCTTGACGACGTACGCCGCACCGAGGCACGACGCGATGATGATGATCCCAATGATAGCGCCGAGGATCGACGCCAAGATGTGCGACGGCTGGTCATTCTTGTCGGTCACGCGATCATCGCCTCCTCGACGCGCGCCACGTAGATGCCGTGACGCTGGGCGGTCGAACCCGCGTCATTGGCATCACGTGCCTCAACGACGTAGGAGTGGTGACGACCATACCGGTTCGAGCAGAAGTGCTCGGCACCAACGATCGCCTGGGTCTCAAGCCCAACGAGCGGACACGCGCCGTAGTTCACGAGCATGTTCGCCGGCTTCCTCGGTGGATCGATGATCGCGGTCACGATGTACAGCATTTAATCATCCCTTCTCTTCGATCGGGGTAAGGGGTCTGCTTGGCAGCCGCCGAGTGTGTCGAGCCACGGCTGGCCGCAGGTGCAGTTGTAGCTGCCGAACGCGTTGCCTTCCTCGCCGCACTCATGCAACGTGTTGCCGTCCTGCCGGTGTTCGCCACGCCCGATCGCGTCGGCAAGGAGGCAGCGCGCGGCTACGGCGTGGCCGAAGTCCTCGTCTCCCGCCGAGTAGTCGTGGCAGTCCAGGCGCAGCCAGGTGGTGATGCGTGTTTCGGTGTCGGTGCGGACGTGTTCGCGGACCACATCCACCACCGCACGCAACGCCTCGAGATGGGCGGGCGGCTTGTAAGGCAGAACGGGACGATACGTCTCGTCGTACGTGTCGATGGCGAGTTGGCACAGGTCGGTGTCGGTCACAAGACGCTCCTCACGATCTCGGTGACGGCGGTGACGGCGCCGGCGAGTGAGGCGACGATAAAGATCACGCAGCCGAACTTACCACCACCGCCGCCTCCGTCTCCGCCTCCGCCGGAAGATGACGAACCGGATCGCCCACCCCGCGACATCGCGGCGTGCGTGGCCGCGGGGTCTGAGCGTCCGGGAATGCCGGGATGTGAAGAACTCACGGGTGAACCCTCCCATCACAACCGCAGTCGGTAATCAAGCAGACATTTTCCCCTTTGCCGTACACGTACGCAAGACGGCATGCCGAGTCCCGCCACCTGTCGACCTCGGCCTCAAGCTCGGCGACTCGGTCCGCCAGCTTACGGCGTCCGGCTCGCAGCTCGGCGATCTTCATCGACATGTCGGCCAGGTCGCGGTACAGATCCAGCGCCTCACGGCGGGTCAGGCCGAGCATCACGCCCTCATCCGGCTGGCCGCCGAGAACCTGATCCGACAGACGGCGCCGAAACGCCGTGATGCGTCGTCCGCGCTTCGTGTTCACTTACTTCACTTCCTCTCAAAGAATGACGCGATCAGCAGCGCTAAGAAGATGATCAGCATTGCCATCACAACGTCGTAGAGCAGGGCTCCGACGGGTGTGAGATTCACGTCGTCACCCCGAACATCACCGTGAACGCCCAGGCGCAGAACGCCGTGAACGCCAGGATGGCCGCGCCCAGGGCGAGCGCGGCCAGCGTGGTGGTGACCCAGCGGGTCACACGGGTGCGGGTGCGGGTGCGGGTGATCACGAGATGACCGTGAACCGAGGTTCGTCGTCATCGGCGTCGTCGTCATCGGCGCGGACGACACCCCACATCGCGCCGTAGCCGTCGATGTGCGGGAGGTCCGGGTGCGGGTAGTCGAGCGTGCACTGCCGATTCTCCCGGCGGTAGGGCGCCCCGACGTCGTGGGTCGCGGAGCAGCGGAAGCCCGAGCCGTCGACGTGGTCAAACTTGATGAAGCACTCCAGCGAGCAGAACCGGCCGTGGTCGGTCGTCAGCTCCGAGGTGGCGCAGGTGACCAGCGTCCGGCAGACCGGGCAGGCCTGGTCACGCGGGTCGGTGTGGGTCAGCCAGCGGCCCAGGAACGCGTGAAGAGCGGCGAGCTCCGTCACGGTCAGGACGTGACAGTCGGAACGC
>Ga0126377_10000837_pt1 | contig 19531 bp, 17 predicted proteins | sample PanSoiMetPlot_22_FD_92647 | JGI IMG/M metagenome (GOLD analysis project Ga0126377, IMG submission 92647) | Tropical forest soil microbial communities from Panama - MetaG Plot_22 | ecosystem: Environmental > Terrestrial > Soil > Tropical forest > Bulk soil | place: Panama | collected 2016-02-17 | reverse complement strand
CAGGCCACGACATCGTGCTGCAGCAAGGCGACCGGCTAATGACTCAGGCCGGCTATTCGATCGACATGACGGTCGAGATTTCGCCGAAGAGCGGTCCGCTCGGCACGCCGATCAAAGTGGACGTCAAAGGCATCGGCTGGCGCTCGCTCTACAATTCATGGGACCTGCTCTACGACAATCGCTTCACCGGCTGGATGTCGGCGGTGACGACGCACGGCTCCGCGAGCTTCACGATTCCGGCGACCGGGAATGTCGGCGACCACATCATCGAAGTGCTGCACGGCGAATTCATCTTCCCCTATCGCAACATGCAGCAGAACCCCGAGCCTGACCGGCCGCGCTGGGCAATTCCTTTCACGATCACCGCGGGTGCGCCGGTTCTGCCGCCCTCGCCGCAACAGCAAGCGCAGAAGAATGTGCGCGTGCTCCCGCCGCCGGGCGAGATCATCTCGACGCCGCGGTTCTCGGGCGTGGGCGAACCGATCAAGGTGAGCACCAGCGGGCTGCAGCCGGGCAAGAGCTACAAGCTCAACTGGACGCGCGTAATCGGCAACCGCATGACCGGCCGCGGCTGGTCGGAAGATTCGAAGGAAGTCGCGGAGGCGAAAGCCGATGCACAAGGAAAGATCGAATATGCGGTGAAGACGCCCGATGATCTTGGCGGCGCGCACGGGTTCTGGATTGATCTGGGCGGCGGCAAGAAGAAGCAGGGGACGCACCTCATCAAGACGACGGCGTTCCCGGTCGATGTGACAAAGGGACCGGTCGGCACGAAGTTCACGCTGCATTTGAAGGGCGGCGGCTGGACCGAGACCGCGAACATCATGCATCTCGTCTACGACAACAGCTATAACGGCTACGCCTGCGCCTTCAACAGCCAGGGCGACATTGAGATCTTCGTGCAGGCGACGGGCGCACCCGGCTGGCACTTCATCGATCTCTATCCCGGAATCTACAAGGGCATGGAAGTCGATCCGAACAACTTCAAGATTCCGCAGCTCACCTATGCGCAGGATCATCCCGGCGAGGATTTGACCGCGTTCCATTTCGCCTTCGAGGTGACGCCGTCGGGCGCGGTAAAGCAGGCGCAGCGGTAAAGGCCGCCGCCCTCCGCCGCCTTCGGCGGCACCCCGCATCAAGTGCGGGGCAAGCTTCCCCCCGCATGCGGGGGAAGAAACCCTTGAGCCTAATGCTCTGATCCGGCGCAATATTTGATCTCGCACGCCCGCTCTCACGAGCTTTATCCGCCAAACGTGGCAATTCCGTTCTGCGGGCCCATATTAAAGGCGGTAAAATGAGCCGCGGAATGTGGGCCGCAGCAGCGGGACATTCGCCATGCCGAAAAGCAATCTTCCAAGCGAACGTTCCTCGTCGCGCGAGGTCGACGCCTTTCTCGCCAATGCGGCGCGCGTTCCGGCGCTGAGCCAGGTCAAGGGACGGCTGATCTTCGCCATAGACGCGACGATGAGCCGGCAGCCGACCTGGGATCGCGCCGCCGAGATTCAGACGGAAATGTTCAAGGTCACGGAGCACGTCGGCGGACTCGGCGTGCAGCTCGTCTACTTTCGCGGCTTCGGCGAATTTCAAGCGAGCGAATGGACAACGTCGCCCGCAGTGCTTGCCAAGCGCATGCAAGGCGTGAGCTGCATGAGCGGGCAGACGCAGCTCAATCGTGTGCTGGCGCACGCCGTCGCCGAGGCGAGGCGCACGAAAGTGGGCACGCTGGTTTATGTCGGCGATTGCTTCGAGGAGAACCCCGACGTGGCCGCACAGGAGGCAGCACAGCTCGCGCTGCTCGGCGTCCCCGCCTTCATGTTTCACGAAGGCCACGACCCGAACGCGGAAGCGGTGTTCCGCGAGATCGCGCGCCTCACGCACGGTGTCTATGCGCACTTCGATGCGGGCTCGGCGCGGCAGCTGCGTGAGCTTTTGAAGGCAGCGGCTGTCTACGCGACGGGCGGCTATCCCGCGCTCAAGGATTACGGCAGCAAAGTCGGCGGCGAGGTGCTGCGCCTATCGCAACGGATGGACAAGAAATAGATGGCACCGGTCCTGATTGGCGTTGCCGTTCTTGCTCTGCTCCTTTTGCTGGTGCGCGCGTTCGCGGATGCGGATCCCAGGGTGCTGGTGAAGGGGCTGCGTTATGCCGGCGCTGTGGTGCTGGGCGCATTTGCCCTCGTGCTGGTGTTCAGGGGCGGCATCGCGCCGGCGTTGTTTTTCGGAAGCATGGCGTGGGGCTTGGCCACCGGCGGCCGCGTGTGGCCGGGCGGCTGGCCGCATTACGGCTCGGGCGGCTCGGCGCCGCGGCCGGGGCAAACGTCGAGCGTGCGCACGCCTTGGATCGAGATGGAGCTCGATCACGACACCGGCGAGATGCGCGGCGGCGTGCTCAAGGGCACGCATAAGGGAATGGCGCTCGATCGGCTCAAGCGCGCTCAGCTGATCGCGTTTTATCTCGAGGCCGGTCGCGACGATCCAGAAACAGCGCGCCTGCTCGAAGCCTATATGGATCGAACGCTTGGCGATTGGCGGCGCGATGCGGAAGCGCAGCAGCAGCGTTCGGCGCCTCAACCTCGCTCCGGGATGACGCGCGAGGAGGCGCTGAAAGTGCTGGGCTTGGGACAAGGCGCGAGCGAAGAGGAGATTCGTTCGGCGCACCGCCGGCTGATGATGCAGAATCATCCGGACCGCGGCGGCTCGGATTATATCGCGGCGAAGATCAACGAAGCGAAGGACGTGCTGCTCGGACATTGAGCAGCACTTCTTTTTTTGTTGGTTGGTGGTAGACCCCCACCCGGCACGCGCTGCTGGTGCAGCGCGTGCTCCCTCCCCCTTGCAGGGGGAGGAGATTTAATTCCTCGCTGCTGTGGATTGGGCGTGCGGCTTCGCGTTGTGCGCTTTCACTCGTTCTCCGAACGGAGCTACGCTACCGGACCATGATGGGACCGTAGGTGCGGCCCTTGGCGTTGACGATGCTCAAGAAGAAACCGCCGCCGCCGCCGTCGCGGCGCGGATGATAGGACACGGTGACCGGTTCGCCCGGCGTGGCGCTGACGCGGTTGAAGCCGCGGCTGGACATGCGGCCGATGCTGCCGCTTTCGAAGAACCAGTCACGCGCGGAGCCGGCCGCATCGGTGACGACGAGTACGAGCTTCACGTGCGGATTGGCCCATTCGTATTCTTTGACGACGCCCATGACCTTGCGCGAGGTGGAGCGGTCGTAAGCGCTCAGCGAGTGATGCGCCTCAGCAGGCGAGGCGATAATCGCCATAAGTAATGCAACGGTGGCAGAAGGTGTTTTCAATCCCCCCTCCGCTCGCTTCGCGAGCACCTCCCCCGTAAACGGGGGAGGAAACCTTACTTGTGCAGCCGTTTTTAGGCGGCGTCAGCGCATTTGACCGTAGGTTTTGCCGTCGGCGGTTTTCACTCCGACGAAGAAGCCACCGGGCGAGCCGTCGCGCATCGGATTGTAGGCGACCATGACCGGCTGACCCAAAACGATGGCTTCCTGTTTGAAGCCGCGGTCGGAAAGGCGCCGAATGCCGCCGCCCTCGAAATACCAGCGCTTGGACGAGCCATCGGGCTGCGGGACCATGACGATCATCTGGACGTGCGGATTGGCCCATTCGAACTCGCGCACGATGCCTTCGACGGTTTTGGTGACCGAGCGGTTATAGGCGGCGAGCGAATGATGTGCCGACGCGGAAAGAGATGAGAGACAGACCGCGGCAAGAGCCAAAGTCAGCGAGCGTGTCATGTGATCTCCTTTCGCGCGTTGATCTCAATGAAATCAGAAACCGTCGACAGTGCTTTCCCGGTAATTCGGGTCCCGCTTCAAACGCAACGTCTTGCCGTCGGGATACGTCGCGGCAATGAACAAGCCGCCCGGTTTGCCGTCGCGGCGCGGTCCATAGGTCACCACGACTTTGTCGCCCGGCACCATGCTGTCCTTTTTTATTCCGGCGGCCTGAAGGCGACTGAGGCTTGGCCCCTCGAAATTCCACTCGGTAACGTTTCCGCCCTCGATCACCATGATGATCAAACGGCTGTGGGGATTGCTCCACTCGAACTCCTTGACGATGCCGATGACGGCCTTCGGCGTCGTGGTGATGTAACTCGAAAGCGAATGATGCGCGGCTGCGGGGACGGCGCCGGACAACAACGTGAACAGTGCTATCGCCGAGCGTTTCATCGCGCCCCCTTTCTTCGGCATTGTAAGCAGATTTCTTGTCATTCGGGAATCGCGAGGCTGGCCCCCCACCCGATCCGCCTACGCGCTAACGCGCTCCGGCGGATCGACCTCCCCACGTTGGGGGAGGTTGGTCGAGATTCTCCGTATTGCGCAAGTGAGCGAGCAACGCACGTTCGCGCAACTCTAGAGGTACCAGGAGTGTTCTTCGGCGGAGATGAGTTTTTTGAAGCGCGCGAGCTCGATCGCCTTGGTCTCGCGATAGAAGGAGATCGCTTCGGCGCCGAAATAGTCGGCGAGGATGGGCGCGTTCTCGAGCCGCTTGAGCGCGTCCTCGAGCGAGAATGGCAGCGCGCGGTCGGGCTCGTGCGAAACATTGCCGACGGCAGGCGGACCCGGATCGATTTTTTTCACGATGCCGTGATGCGCACCGGCGAGCACGGCGGCGAGCACGAGATAGGGATTGGCGTCGGCACCGGCGCAGCGGTGCTCGATGCGGCGCGCTTCGCTCGGTCCCACAGGCACGCGCAAACCTGCGGAGCGGTTGTTCACGCCCCAGCGGCGATTGACCGGGGCGAACATGTCGGGCGCGAAGCGGCGATAGGAATTTAGATTAGGCGCGAAGAACGCCATGGAGTCGGCCATCAGCGCCGCCATGCCGCCGGCGGCGTAACGCAGGAGCTCGCTCCCTTCCTCCGCGCCGTTGTCGAAGATGTTGCGGCCATTTTCGTCGATCAGGCTCAGATGGACATGCTGGCCGGAGCCGGAACGGTCGGCATAGGGCTTGGCCATGAAGGTCGCATCGTAGTGCCGGCTTGCGGCCGCGCTCCTCACGATTTGGCGGAGAAAGATGGCGTGATCGGAAGCCGCGAGCGCATTCTGCTGATGGCGCAGATTGGTCTCGAACTGGCCGGGCGCGTATTCCTTGCTGGTCGCGCTCATGGGAACGCGCTGCACTGTTGCGGCTTCCTTGAGGGCTGTGAGGAACGCCTGGTAGGCGTCGAGGTCTTCCAATCCGTACACGGATGGTGTGTTTTCACGCACGCCCGAGCGCGGCGAGATGGGCGGCAGCGGCCGGCCTTCCGGATCGCGCTTCTCATCGATGAGATAGAACTCGAGCTCGTGCGCGGTCACCGGCGTGAGCTTGAGTTCGGCGAAACGCTTGACGACGCGCGCGAGGATGGCGCGCGGATCGTATGACAGCTCCGCGCCCTTGCCGTCGCGGACCGAGGTCAGGACTTGCGCGCGCGGCGGCTCGGCGCCCCAGATTTCCATCACGGCGCCGGCGATCGGCCAAGCGGTGCCGTCGGGGTCGCCGTCGCTATAGCCGCGGCCGAACGGGTTCATCATCTCGCCGCGCACGTCCATGAGGTGCAGCGAGAGCGGAATCTGCATGCCGGATTCGAACAGCTTCGGCGCGTCGGCAGCCGGGAAGCGCTTGCCTCTCAAGTTGCCGCAGATGTCCGCGATGGCGGCGTCGACGAACTCGATCTTCGGATTTGCGGCGAGCACGGCTTCCAGCTCCGCGCGCGCTTTTGCGTGCGGATCGGACTCTTTCGGCGGACGCATTTGCTTATTCATCGGATACAGCCCCCCACCCGAAGCGCCTCCGCGTGCGCTACGGCGCTTCGACCTCCCCACGAGGGGGAGGTGAGACTAGAAGCAAAGTGCCGATGTGCTGCCATTACGATCAAAGCCGAAAGAATTCAGCGGTATAACGCACCAGCACGCGCACCGGCGCGTGCTGATCGCCATAATCCCACGGCAAACCTTGTTGCCGCGTAAAGTTAGAGCATGATCCGATCAAATTCGATCGGATCATGCTCTAGATTCAATGACTTTCGCGCAATCTGCGGCGAACCGCGATAGGGCGGCTACGCCGCCCTAGTTTAAGTTTTGCGCGCCTCCGCGCGCGCGGGCAACTTCGCCGGATTACGCTTTAGGCCTTTTGCAGCAAGGGGCGCAATTCCTTCAGATTCTTCACGCTTTCCAAGGCGAAGATTTTCGTCACCAGGCCCTGGAACTTCTCCGCTCCGAGCACGGGGACGATCAGGTCGCGCGCTTTTTCGATCATCTCGTCCCGGGTCATCGGGTTGCCCGCGGTGCCCCGCACGGTTTCGACGCGCTCGGACAGCACTTTGCCGTCGGTGAGGGTGACTTCGACCACGGCGACACGGCGCGGCATCAGCTTCTCCAGCGCCTCGTCACCGACAAGCTGAACCTTGGCGCGCTGCTTCAGCACGGCGGGATCCTTCATGCGGGCGACGTCGTGTGCCGATTTGAAGGACACGGTCTTGTCGAGCAGCATCACCGCGGTGAGATGCTGGATGTTGATGTCGGGCGGAATGCGATTGTTGACGATGGTGGCTTCGTCATTGGCGACGCGGATGGTCACCTTTTGCACCTGATCGGCGGTGAAGCGATTCTTCTTGAAGAGATTGTCCAGCGCGTCGAGCGGCGCCTGGATCGGCGCACCCACCGTCCATTTCTTCACGTCGGTGCGCGTGATCTCGTAGCGTGTGCCAAGCGCGTCGATCAGCATGGACGGATCGTTCATCGGCTGGAAGGCGAGCAAGAAATTGTCGGTGCCGGAGAGGATGTCGTCGACCGCAGTGCCGCCGGCCTGCACGAGCAATGCCGCGGTGACGCCGTTGCGCGCCGGCATGCCGCCGAAGTCGAACGCCTTCTCGATGTGATCGGTGTCGCGCTGCCAGGAGGCGAGGCCCGAGCCTTGCTGCGCGGTGTAGGAGAGCAGCCAGCGCATCTGCTGCGCGTTCAGTCCTGCTGCGCATCCAGCGGCCGCGGCGGAGCCGAACGTGCCGGAGAGCGAATGCGTGCTCCGATGGGTGGCGACCATGTATTGCAGCTTGCCGAGCGTCGCGGTGAAGCGCGGACCGATGTCGTAGCCGAGCGCGACCGCGCGCATGAAGCGCGTGCCGTCAGCGCCAAAGCGCTCACCGGAGGCGAGCGCCGCGGGAACGACGGAGGCGCCGGGATGCGATTGCGACGGCGGATGCGTGTCGTCGGTCTCGTCGGAATGCGCGAGCATGCCGTTGGCCAGCGCGGCTTCGATCGGGCCGCAGAGGATGTTGGAGGCAGCGACAGTAGCGACCTGATCGCCTTTGTAGGCGCGGGCGAAGTTGATGGCGAACCTGCCCGGCGGCAAATCGGCGCCGGAGATCATCGCGGCGAGCGCGTCCAAGATCATCTGCTTGGTCTTTTCCGCGACCGGCTCGGGCAGAGGCTTGTTCGCCGCTTCGGCCATATAAGTACTGAGCGCGGTCATGATGCGGCTGATCTGCGGCGCCCCGGATGCAGGAGCAGCGGCCGTCGCCGATGCCGGCGTTGCAGCCGGCGCGGCTGGTGCAGGCGCGGCCTCGGCCGGCGCGGCGCGAGCGGTTGCGGTTGAGGCGGCCAGCACTGCACTCCCAGCTTGCAGGAGATGCCGGCGCGTCAGTCCGTTCAATTCGCCTCGTTTCACGGTCCGCTCCTTAAAAGAGTTTCAACGCCCAGGACTTTACCATCCCGGCCACATCTTGCACCGGCGAAACCCTCTAGACGGACCTGACATTTGGGGGAGCGCCGGGGGAGTAGTAGATGGGCCGCGCCCAGCAAATGGTTGTGTTTACTGTCGTTGTTCTGTCGATCGCGCTGTACTTAACCCTGCGCCAATTCGGCCCGTCGCCGCTGATGGGTTCCCCGCCTCTGTCGGTGCCCATCACGCACTGAATGGGCCGCTAAGGCGGCCCCCACCCTTGCAAGGCGGCGAAGGCGCGCCTCATAACAGCAACGAAGTCAAAGGACTGGACCGGCGCCATGGAGCAATGGGCCGTTCGCGGGAGTATCGGCCGGGGGCATCGCGCGCTCGACGGGGCGGCGCTCACACTCGCGCTGCTGCTCGCTGTGCCGATTGCTTCGGTCTGCTTGAGCCTCTTTTCCGGATTGAGCCCGACCTTCACGCATCTCGCGGAGACGGTGCTCAGCGAGTACATCGTCAACACGCTCTCGCTTGTCGCCCTCGTGATCGTCGGCGTGCTCATCATCGGCGTTCCGGCGGCGTGGCTCACGTCTTGCTGCGAGTTCAGCGGACGTCGCGTGCTGGAGGCGGCGCTGATCCTTCCGCTCGCGGCGCCGGCTTATGTGCTCGCCTATGCCTATGCCGGATTCCTGTCGGCTTATGGACCGGTGCAGGAAACGCTGCGCGCACTGACGGGATGGGAGACCGGCGACTATTGGTTCCCGGAGGTGCGCTCGCTGCCGGGCGCGGCGCTGATGCTGGTACTGGTGCTCTATCCCTATGTGTATCTCTTGGCCCGCGCGCGCTTTTTGAGCGAGTCCGCAACGGCATTGGAAGCGGCCCGCCTGCTCGGCCGCGGACCGTGGAACGCGTTCTTCGCGGTGTCGCTGCCGCTGGCGCGGCCGGCGCTGGTGGCGGGCGCAGCACTTGCAGCGATGGAAGCCTTCGCCGATTACGGCACGGTGTCCTATTTCGGCGTGCCCGCATTCACGACAGGCATCTACAGCGCATGGTTCTCTTTCGCCGATCCGAAGGCAGCGGCGCAGCTCGCTTCGATCCTGATCGGCTTTGTCGCGCTGGCGCTTTTGTTGGAGCGGCTGGCGCGCGGCAAAGCGCGCTTTCATGAAACCGGACGGCGCGACCGGCGGCCGCCACGCGTTGAATTGAGAGGCGCCAAGGCGACAGCGGCGATTACCGCGTGCGCTTTGCCGCCGCTGTTCGGCTTCGCAGTGCCGGCATTGGTGCTCGGCGAGCTGCTGCTTGAGTCGGGCGGACCGACGCGAGATTTCGGGCGGCATCTGTTCAACAGCTTGACGCTCGCCGGCATCGCCGCGGTGGTGGTGACGGCGGGCGCGCTCCTGCTCGCCTTTGCGCGCAAGGAGCACCCGAATGGCGTCGCCGGTCGCGCGGCATCGTTTGCCAGTCTCGGCTACGCGGTGCCGGGATCGGTGATCGCGGTCGGCGTGCTCGGACCGTTTGCCGCGCTCGATGCGATCATTGCGCTGACGGCGCAGCAGCTGTTCGGCGTCTCTTCCGGTCTCATATTCACCGGCGGAATCGCGGCGCTGATCTTCGCCTATGTCGTGCTGTATCTCGCAGTGGCGCTGCAAAGCGTGGGCGCGGGGCTGGAGCGCATGACGCCGTCGATCAGCGGCGCGGCAAAACTGCTGTCGCGCGGACCATGGGATGCGTTGATGCGGGTGTATCTGCCGCTGGTGAGTCCGAGCGTGCTGACCGCGGCGCTGCTTGTCTTCGTCGACGTGATGAAGGAGCTGCCGGCGACGCTGATGCTCCGGCCCTTCAACTTCGATACGCTCGCCATTGCGGCGAACAATTACGCGTCGGACGAGCGGCTGTCCTGGGCGGCGGCGCCTTCGCTTGCCATCGTCGCGGCCGGGATCATTCCCTGCATCCTGCTTATTCGCGGCATTGCCGCCTCGGCGCATGGGCGCGAGACCGCGGCTCCATTGCCGGAAGCCGCGACCGGGACTAATTTAGAAGAGGTGCCAAGAGGATGAACACCATGCGCCTGCTCGCCACAAGCGTCGTTGCCACTTTGCTCACTTTTGGAGCTGCTCAGGCCGCCGATGTGCCGGCCAATTGGGTGGAGGTTGCGGCGGGAAACATGTTCACGATGAAGGCGCCTCCGGGCACGACGTTCGAGCGCACGCGGGTGGGAGACGCTTTCTCCGGAACCATCCATGTGGCGGGCGGGTCGGATCTTCTCGTGGAGTTCGGCTATCACCGCGAAGAGCTGAAGAACCCCGCGGGCGGAGCCAATCCCTCGGTGCAGAAGATCGACATCGACGCGAAGCCCGGCTCGATCATTTCGGCGACGATGGGCGATGCGGCGCATCCCCGCTTCGTCGGGCTGCACGTGCCGGCCGTCGAGAATGACGTCTTCGGGCCCTTAAGCCTCGTCATCAACGGACAAGTGGCGAAGGTGGAAGAGGAAGCCACGGTGAAGCAGATCTATCGGTCGATCTCCTTCGGATACAAAAACTAAGTTATCGCCTAGCTCGATTCTCCAGCTCTGAGCCCGTCTTCGTCTGGGTGGCCCGCCCCCGGGTCCGCGCTTGCGCGCGGCCCGAGGGTAAACTCAGCGGGCCATGACAGTTTTTGTTTTGGGTTGTTGAGCAACTGAAGCGGGGTCTGGCCGTTATCCAAAATAGGGATAGCGGGAGCGGAACCATGGAAATGGCGGAGTACCTCGGCCGGGCGGTGGCGCGGCTCAAAGCCAAAGGCATCGGCAACACGTCCCGCTATGCGTTCCATGTGATCAAGGAGCGGACGCTCGCGTCGGCGCTCGATCTTCGCTTCGGCGGCAAATTGTGCGCGACCAATCTTAATGAGCGCGTCTACAAGAACGGCGCCCACACCATGGTGCACAGCGCCTATCACATTCTGCGCGATATTTTTGCGCAGGTGCCGATCAGCAAGGACGACGTGCTGGTCGACGTCGGCTGCGGCGAGGGACGGGTGATCAATTTCTGGCTCAGCCGCGGATTGAAGAATCAGATCATCGGGCTCGAGATCGTTCCGGACGTGGCGAAGCGCACGCGCGAGCGCTATTTGAAATACCCCAACGTCTCGATCATCGAGGGCGATGCGATCAAGAACGCGCCGCCCAACGGCACGATCTTCTTCCTCTACAATCCATTTAGCGCGGACAAGGTGCCGCTGTTCGAACGGGCGGTGCGCGATTTTCGCCCCACCATCGTCTATTACCAGAACAACTACATGGATGCGTTCGACCGGCGGTATTGGATCGTAACAGCGATTCACCCGCGCGGCCGGGTGTACGAATTTCAAGCGGCGGTGATTAAGCCGCGCTAGTCCCTCATCGCCTTACGGTGCATCGCGGACGTTACACGTGATCTGCGGGTTCAAGCCATTGGGAATGACTGCTGTTGGGTGCAAGGCGGACATTCTCGGTATCCACCGGGAAGGCAAACTTTGACCCAAGTCGGACATTAGCCGTGCCAAATTTCTGCCACTTGTCTACAGCCGAATGTGGGACGCAGCGTTGAACCGCAATACCCTCTGACGAACCCACATGGACAAGCATCAGAAAAGCTATCGCTGCGTGCTGGGCGTGGTCACCGCATTGATAGTGGGGGCTGCAATTAACTTCGCTTACGCGCAAGACACTAGGTTCCGCGCCTGTTCAAGCTGTCCGGAGATGGTGCGCATCCCAAGTGGCAACTTCCTCATGGGAATTTCAGCGGTCGAAGAGCAGCGCGAGAATGTTCCAGAACTAATTAGGAGCCTAAAACAGCAGCACCGGGTAAGCGTGCCTTCATTCTCGTTAGGCACTTACGATGTAACCCGGGCGGAGTTTGAACGTTTCGTTCGAGAAACCGGCTATCGCGCACGCAACCAATGTTACGCCGTAGTCCATACGGGCGGTCAGTATTACAAAGAGGGTGAAGGCCATTACGAACTGAAGGTAGGGACAAATTGGCAGAATCCCGCGTTTCCACAAACGGATCACGACCCTGTAGTCTGTGTCAGTTGGGACGACGCACAGGCCTACATAACGTGGCTTAGCCGAAAAACAGAATACGCGTTCCGGCTCCCAACTGAAGCGGAGTGGGCATATGCCGCACGGGCGGGAACAACTAGCGCACGCTTTTGGGGCGACGATAGATTGCAAGCCTGCAAATACGCGAACGTTTACGACTTAACTGCGACATCTGAGCTTCAGCCTCAAGCCGACAACTTGCAACACTTCAATTGCCGCGATGGCTTCGTATTCACCGCTCCTGTCGGTTCGTTTAAGCCCAATGAATTTGGTTTGTACGACATCTTGGGCAACGTTTGGCAGTGGGTGGCGGACTGCAGCATTCATCCGACGTATTTGGGAGCCCCGACGGACGGGTCGGCATTGACCAAACAAAATTGTCAAAGCCATGTGACACGTGGTGGGTCCTGGGCATGACAGACCATTCGTTGTTGGAAGCGGTTATCGCGATGGAGAAGTCACAGATACGGGAAGAGCAGACTTGGGAATGCGGATAGCTCGCGACTATCTGGTCTTGAGACGCAACTAACGTTTGGACGGCGCTTCTGCCGACAGCCGGTCTTATCCACCCTGCGCAATGAATGTCTGATCCTGGCGAGTCTTTGCCGCTCCAGCCTACGCCTACGAACGGCAGGAATGGGCTCGAGATTTGTCGGCTAAACGAGAGCGTGTTTCCTCCGCCGCAGCAGGGGCAGGGAACTAGCGCCAGCCGGCCTTATCGAAGATGGCCTGCGCCTGCGCCTGGTTCTCGCCATAGACCGAGACGTTTAGCGGATCCGCCTTGAACGTGCCAAGCGCCGTCAGCTCGCGCGAGCGCGGCATCGACGCGACCGCAGGAAATTCGTGGTTGGAATTGGCGACAATGTTCTGGGCTTCGTCGCTCGCCATGAACTCGAGGAATTTGATCGCGGCGGCTTTATGCGGCGCCGACGCCATGATGCCCGCGCCGGAGACGTTGACATGCGTGCCGAAGCCGTCCTGATCGGGAAAGATCTTGGTCAGCTTCTTGGCCGCCTCGACCTCGTTCTTCACTTTCGACGTCTGCAATCGAACGAAATAATAATGATTGGCGATGGTGATCGCGCACTCTCCGGCGGCGACGCTTTGCAACAGCGTCGTGTCGGCGCCCTGCGGCGGACGGGCGAAATTCTTCACCACGCCCTTGGCCCATTGCTCGGCCTTTTGCGGCCCCCAATGGGCGATCAGCGCGCCCATCAGCGAGAGATTGTAGACAGCCGAGCTCGAGCGCATGCAGATCTTGCCCTTGAGGCGAGGATCGGCGAGCGATTCGTAGGTCGGCACGAGCTTGGGATCGACGCGCGCGGCATTGACGAAGATCAAACGCGCCCGGGTGGAGAAGCCGAACCACAAATTCTTCGGGCTCTTGAGCGACGCGGGAATGCGCGAATCGAGCACCTTGGATTGCGCGGGCTGGAACAGCTGCTCTTTTTCCGCCAGCCAAAGGTTGCCCGCATCCACAGTCAGGAACACGTCGGCGGGCGAGTTCTTGCCCTCCGCCTTCATGCGCGCGAGCAGCTCGGGCCCCTCGCCTTCGATCACATTTACGGGAATTCCGGTCGCGTCCTGGAAACCGTCGTAGAGCAAAGCGTCCGAATCATAGTGGCGTGCGGAATAGATATTGAGCCCGTCGACGGCATGGGCTGGTGCGGACACAAAAATTATGGCAACGGCTAGGGCCCAAACCGTCGAAGTCGGCAAACGCATTGGACAATTCCTATCTGAGAATGATTATCATAAGCATAACCGCGACGCGCGCAATCGAGAAACAATCGAGTCGGCGATTGCGCATTTGATTCGATTTCAATGGTTCGAGAGTGTGCGCAACGGATCCCGTGGCATAGGCCTAACCCATTGTTTTGCCGCATTTTGAGGCCAGAAAGGGCGACTTTACTTCTGATGCTTTATCACTGTTGTCGCGAAATCTCGCCAATATCACCGGAGCGCCCTGGAGACACATGACATGAGACGACGCAGCATTATTGCTTTGGCCGCCGTTGCCGCCGTCCTTGCCCTGCTTGCCCTACCCTTCCTAATCCCCCTCGACGTCTATCGCGGGCCGATCGAACGCGCGGCGACCAATGCGTTGGGCCGCGAGGTCCACATCCGCGGCTCGATGCACCTTTCGGTTTATCCCCAGATCGGGATTTCGCTGGGCAATGTGTCCATCGCCAGCACGCCAGGCTCGCGCAATCCCCAAATGGTCGAGGTCGACTCCGTTCTGGTCGGCGCGAAGCTGATGCCGCTCTTGTCCCGCCAGCTCGAGATCACGGACGTCACTTTAGAAAAGCCGGTGATCCATCTCGAAGTCGCCAAGAACGGGACCGCGAATTGGCAGCTCTCGAGCAAAAGCTCGACGCAGCCCAATGAAACGAGTCGCGCGGTCACCCAGATCGGCGTGGCGCGCTTGCGCGTGCAGGACGGCGAAGTCAGCTACTACGATGCGGAAAGCAACAAGACGCAGACCATCAGCAACGTGTCGATCAATCTCGGCATGCCGATGGTGCGGACGCAGCAGCGCGTCATCGTTCCTCTAAGCTTCAACGGCGAGCTCACTTATAACGGACAGACGCTGAAGCTGAGCGGCCGGGTGGACAATTTCGACGCGCTGATGCGCGGCCAATCGTCCACCGCGCGCATGTCGGTGGCCTCCAACATCATCAACGCCGATTTCAGCGGCACCTTGGGCAATGACGGGAATCTCTCCGGCGCGCTTAAGCTCGGCGCGCATTCAGTGCGCAGCCTTGCCGCGTGGGCCGGTCACCCTATGCCTCCCGGAAACGGCTTCGGACTGATGGCGCTGGAAGGACAGTTCTCCGCAGCGGACGGCGTCTACAGCATAAGACAGACGCATCTCGCCTTCGACTCGATGAGCATCAACGCGAATCTGTCGATCGACACCAAGCCCGACGTGCTTGCGCTGAAGGGCAACCTCACCATCGACAAGCTCGATTTGCATCCCTATCTCGCGCCGGGCCAGAACGACGACACGGTCGATGCCAAGAAGGCGCGCACGGAAAATCCCGACGCACCTCTGGCGCTGGGCGGACTGAAAGCAGCCAATGCCGACGTGACGCTTGTCGTGGGCGCACTGTCGATGCCGAGCGTCAAAATGGACCACGCGCTCGTCAACGTCGCGCTGCATGGCGGCGTGCTGAAGGCGGACCTGTCCAAGCTTGCGATCTATAGCGGCACGGGCAAGGGCAATTTGACCGTGGATGCGAGCAGCGACACGCCGTTGATCCATGGGATGCTCGACCTCGCCGATGTTCAAGTTCAGCCTTTCCTCGACGAACTGATGGACACCAAGCGCATCACCGGCAAGGGCGCAGTGCGTTTCGATGTGTCGGGGCGCGGCAAGACCACCAAGGAAATCGTGCGGTCGCTGGCCGGCAAGGGCGATCTCAAATTCGTCGATGGCGCCATTACCGGCGTCGACCTCGGCGCCGTCGGGCGTGTCATGCAGTCGGTGCTCACGGCAAAGGTGCTCACCGGTGCGGTCGGCGACAATGCCAAGACGCCCTTTGGTCAGATGGGTGGAACCTTCACGGTGCAGAACGGCGTGCTGCACACCAACGATCTGCAACTCACCAGTGATGCGGTGGAGATCAGCGGCAATGGCGATGTCGATTTGGCGGCCGAGACGATAGACTTCCATCTCGAGCCCGTGGCAAAGCGCGGCCTTCCCGGCGTGAAGCTGGTGGATGTCGGGGTCCCGTTCTACGTCAAGGGGCCATGGGCCAAGCCGAGCTATGGACCGGACGCGCGAGCGCTGGCCAAGACGATCGCCAACAAGCCGGTGGACATCATCAAGAATCCCGGCCAGGCACTGAAATCGCTGTTTGGCAGGTAGGCTGTCTCTCCTGAAGCATTACGCTTTAGATTATTGACAGTTGCGCCGTTGTTGATTTGGGTGCGCGCCGAGCGGGCGGGATAGCGTCTTGCTGGGGAGGTTCATGAGGGTTCCACGCTGGCTTATCGCGCTTACGGCCGTGTGCGGCGCTGCCGGCGGATTCCTCTACTCGAAGACGATGCCGCCCGAGTCGCTCACGGTGGTGAGCTGGGGCGACGCTTACGGCCGGGCGCAGACCGTGGCGCTGTTCCATCCTTACACGGACAAATCGGGCGTCGACGTCACGGTGAAAAATTACGGCGGCGGGCTGAAGGAGATTGCCGCCCAGGTGAACTCGGGCGACGTCGACTGGGACGTGGTCGATCTCGAGCTGGAAGATGCCGCATCGGGCTGCCGTCAGGGGCTGCTAGAGCGCCTGGAGAACATCGAATTGCCGCCGGGCGTCGACGGCTCGGCGGCGTGGCGCGACTTCGTACCGGGCGCGGTCGGCCCCTGCTGGGTCGGCAGCGCGGTCTACAGCCAGGTCATCGCCTTCGACGATTCGCGCTTTGGCGGCGACAAGCCGCGGACCGTTCGCGATTTCTTCAATGTCGCGAAATTTCCCGGCCCGCGAGGGCTCAAGGACAGCGGCCCGAAATACAATCTCGAACTGGCGCTCATCGCCGATGGCGTGGAGCCGTGGCGAGTGTATTCGACGCTGGCCACGCGCGGAGGACTGGACCGGGCCTTTGCCAAGCTCGATTCAATCAAGGGTTCGATCGTATGGTGGAAGCGCGCGGGCGAGCCCGCGGAGATGCTGGCGCGCGGCGAAGTGGCGATGACCACGACGCTGAATGCGCGCGTCTTCAGCGTGGCCGCCGAGCCGAAGATCCGCACCATCTGGGACGGCCAGCTCTACCAGCTCGACGTTTTCGGCATCCCCAAGGGAAGCACGAATAAAAGGCGCGCGCTGGAATTCATCCGCTTTGCGACCGGCGCGGCGCCGCTCGCCGAGGAAGCACGGTGGCTGCCTTACGGGCCCGCCCGGCGTTCGGCGATCCGGCTGGTCGGACGCAATCCCGAGACGCAGGAGGAGATGCGCCGGCACCTGCCGACGGCACCGGAGAATTTCGGGCGCGCTTTGGCGGTCGATCCCGATTGGTGGAGTCAGCGCGGCGCCGAAGCTGAAGCCCGCTGGGCAGAATGGCGCTCCGGAAGTCAGAAGCCGGAAGCCGGAAGTCAGAACTAACTTGCGGTTCTTTCGGACTTCTGATTTCTGACTTCTGATTTCTGAGGTCGGTCCGCCCCCGATGGGTTCTTACGCGATCAGGCGCATCTTGGGCGCCATCCCGACGCTCTTTATCATCATCACCCTGGCTTTCTTCATGATGCGTCTCGCGCCCGGCGGGCCATTTGACGGCGCGCGTCGGCTGCCGCCGGAGATCGAACGCAACATCGCCGCGGCCTACGACCTCGATAAGCCGCTCTATGAGCAATATTTCATCTATCTCGGCCGCCTTTCCCACGGCGATTTCGGACCGTCGTTCAAGGTGCGGGATTTCTCCGTCAGCGAGCTGATCATGCAGGGCTTCCCGGTCAGCCTGCGCCTCGGCCTCTTGGCAATCACGCTGGCGATGGTGGTGGGAACCACGCTCGGGATCATCGCGGCGCTGCGCCAGAACCGCCCTTCGGACTATTCGGTGATGTCGCTCGCCATGATCGGCATCTGCATTCCTTCCTTCGTCACCGCGCCGCTGCTTCAGCTCATCTTCGGCATCTACGGCATCAATCTGTTCGGGGTCGAGCTCTCGCTGCCCGTCGGCGGCTGGAACAACGGCGCCGCGCGCAACATGGTGCTGCCGGTGATCGTGCTGTCGCTCGCGCCCACCGCGGTGATCGCGCGGCTCACGCGCGGCAGCATGGTCGAGGTGCTGCGTTCCAATTTCATCCGCACGGCGCGAGCGAAGGGCCTGCCTGCGCGCCGGGTGATCACGCATCACGCGCTGCATGCGGGTCTCTTGCCTCTGGTCAGCTATCTCGGGCCTGCGATCGCCGACATCGTCAGCGGCTCGCTGGTGGTGGAGCAGATCTTCGGGCTGCCCGGCATCGGCCGCTATTTCGTGCAGGCCGCGCTCAACCGCGATTACACGTTGGTGATGGGCGTGACGATTTTCTACGCGACTCTGATCATCGGGCTCAATCTCGTCGCCGATCTCTTGTACGGCGTGCTCGATCCGCGCGTGAGGTATGAGTGATGCGGCTTCTAACCCACCCCGACGCGCGCGCGATGGAGGCGGCCGAGGCCGTGAAGGGCCGCAGCCTGCTGGCCGATGCGAGGCGGCGGCTCTTCCGCAACAAGGCGGCGGTGGCCGGGATGGTGATCCTCGGCATCGTCGCGCTGATGGCGATATTCGCGCCGCTGCTCTCGCCCTATGCGTTCAGCGACCAGGACTACAACACCATCGGCTGCGCGCCGTCATGGTGGGGGGGCGACGTGCGCTGCCGCGCGGGCGGCGCGCATTGGTTCGGCACCGATGAAGTCGGCCGCGATCTTTTCGTGCGCACGCTTTACGGGGCGCGCATCTCGCTCGAGGTCGGCATCTTCGCCACCTTGGTCAGCCTTTCGATCGGGGTGATTTACGGCGCCACCGCCGGCTTCATCGGCGGCAGGACCGATGCGGTGATGATGCGCATCGTGGACATTCTCTATTCGCTGCCTTTCATCTTCATGGTCATCATTCTGATGGTGATCTTCAATCAGAACTTCATCTTGCTGTTCGTGGCGATCGGCGCGGTCTCATGGCTGACGATGGCGCGGATTGTCCGTGGACAGACCTTGTCCGCCAAGCAGAAGGAGTTCGTCGAGGCTGCGCGCGCGGCGGGCGTCGGCACCTTCGGAATCATCCGCAAGCACATCGTGCCCAACGTGGTCGGGCCGGTGATCGTCTATGTGACCCTGACCATCCCCGGCGTCATCCTGGCCGAGAGCTTCCTGTCCTTCCTGGGCTTAGGAATCCGCGAGCCCTTTACGTCATGGGGCGTGCTGATCAATCAAGGAGCGCAGCAGATCGAGACGGCGCCCTGGGCGTTGATTTTCCCGGCTGTCTTCATGGCGCTGACGCTGTTTTGCTTCAATTTCATCGGCGACGGCCTGCGCGACGCGCTGGACCCGAAGGACCGGTAGAGCGCATGCCGCCTCCGGTGCTCTCGGTGCGCGACCTGGACGTCCGTTTTTGGACTCCGGACGGCGAAGTCCATGCGGTCAAGAGCGTGAGCTTCGATATCGGGCAAGGCGACGTCCTCGGCGTGGTCGGAGAATCGGGCTCGGGCAAGAGCCAGCTCTTTCTTGCCGCGATCGGCCTACTTGCCGGCAACGGCAAAGCAACCGGCAGCGTGTCCTATCGCGGTCAGGAATTGCTCGGCGCCTCCGAAGCCATCCTCAACGATGTGCGCGGCGCCAAGATCACGATGATCTTCCAGGATCCGCTGACGTCGCTGACGCCGCATATGCGCGTGGGTGAGCAGATCATTGAATCCTTGCAGACGCACAAGAAGATGAGCCGCGAAGACGCTACACGCCGCGCGATCGATACGCTGGAACTGGTGCGCATTCCCGAAGCCAAGCGCCGAATGCGGCAATATCCGCACGAGCTTTCGGGCGGAATGCGCCAGCGCGTGATGATAGCGATGGCGACCGCGTGCGGGCCGGATCTTTTGATCGCCGACGAGCCGACGACGGCGCTCGACGTTACCGTGCAGGCACAGATCCTTGAGATCATGCGCGATTTGAAGAAGCAGCTGAACACGTCGGTCGTGCTCATCAGCCACGACATGGGCGTGATCGCTTCGATGTGCGACCGCGTGCTGGTGATGCGCCATGGTGCGTTCGTCGAACAGGGCGCGGCCGACGACATCTTCTATAGGCCGCAGCATCCCTATACGCGCATGCTG
>Ga0126377_10000836_pt1 | contig 19537 bp, 31 predicted proteins | sample PanSoiMetPlot_22_FD_92647 | JGI IMG/M metagenome (GOLD analysis project Ga0126377, IMG submission 92647) | Tropical forest soil microbial communities from Panama - MetaG Plot_22 | ecosystem: Environmental > Terrestrial > Soil > Tropical forest > Bulk soil | place: Panama | collected 2016-02-17 | reverse complement strand
TCGACCTGGCGCTCAAGGCGGCGAGCTCGACCGCGAACCGGCTGTTCGGGACGCTCGGCACCGGCTTGTTTTCGGTTATCAGCCTGGGCAGCGGCCTCACCCTCAATAACGGCATCCTCACGATCGCCGGCGCCGGCACCGGCTCGGTCAACCCGGTGCCGCCGATCACGACCGATTACCTCGCCTCGTTCGCCGACAGCACCGGCAACCTCATCAAGGCGACGTTCGTGGGCGTCGGGCTACGCCACCAGGCGCAAATCCTCGAATGCAATTTCAATGAGGTGCAGCAGCATTCGTTGGAGTTGGACGCGCTCGCGGCGCTCAACCAAACCAACGTGATCTATTACCGGGTCGGCGCGCATCTTTGGAACCCGGTGGCGATCGGCGCCAACCTCACGTTCTCGGGCGGTATCCTCTCGGCGACCGCCGGCGGCCCGATCGGCGCCGGCAACGTCAACACCCAAGGCTCGGTCACGACCTCGCAAATCACCGGCTATGCGGATTCGACCGGCAATCTGATTAAGGGCGTCAACGTCGGCGCCGGGCTCTCGTACAACGGCATTGCGCTCGCGGTGGCGTTCGGCGCCGGCGGCGCGCAACCCTATGACCCGGAGCTCGCCGCCCTCGCCAGTGTCGTGAGCTCGGCCGACATGGTGCCCTACTTCACCGGCTCGCAGACGGCGAACCTGACGCCGCTCACGCCGTTCGCGCGCTCGCTCCTCGATGACGCCGACGCCGCCACCATGCGCACCACGCTCGGGGTCGATGCGCTGCAGCCGCTCGATGACGACCTCACGGCGATCGCGGCGCTCACCGGCACCAACACGATATATTACAGGTCGGGCGCCGGCACCTGGTCGCCGGTGGTGATCGGGGCGAACCTCACGTTTACCGGCGGCACCTTGTCGGCGACCGGCGGCGGCGGCGGTGGCGGCTCGGTCAATACCTCGGGGCCGGTGACGGCAAGCCAGCTGACCGCCTATGCCGACGGCTCCGGCAACCTCATCAAGGGGATCAACGTCGGCGCTGCGCTCACCTATGACGGCACCACGCTCAACGCCAAGCTCGGCGCCGGCGGCGCGCAACCCTATGATGCGGAGCTCGCCGCGCTTGCCGGCGTCACCTCCGGCGCGAACTTGGTGCCGATCTTCACCGGCGTCGGCGCGGCGTCGCAGTTCACGGTGACGCCGTTCGCGCAAACCCTGCTCGATGATCCAAGCGACGCGGCCATGCGCACCACGCTCGGGATCGACCTCTCGGCGTTCCAGCCGATCGACCCCGACCTGACTGCGCTCGCGGCGCTCACCGGCACCAACAACATCTATTACCGGAGCGCGGCGAACACCTGGTCGAGCGTTGTCATCGGCGCCAACCTCACCTTCACCGGCGGCACGTTGTCGGCGACGGTGCCTAGCGGTGGCGGCGACGTGTTCCTGGCGGCTAACAACGCGTTTACAGGCAGCAATTCTTTCCCTGCCGGCGCCACTAGCATTACCTTCGGTAATGCCTCTACGCCCGCAGGCCCCGGCAGCTCTTGGACAGTGGTTAATAGGACCGCAGCATTCGGTCGGTGGGCCGCAGACGCAAACGCCTGCGATCTTTTCTTCTTCAAGTCACGTAGCGGGACCATCGGCACCAGTGTAGCTCCGAACCTGAATGACTCCATTGGCAGACTTGTCTTTCGCACGCCTGCACCTGATGCTTCGTTGGGCAATTACGCTTCGATCGAAGCCATAGTGGATGCGGCGCCAAGTGGCAGCTCGGTTCCAGTAGGATTTGCTTTTAATACGAACACCGCGACCGCGCGTCGAATGACCATTACAAGTGGTGGGTCTGTGTTGATCGGGTCGAACACCTCGGTCGCCGGCAGCAATAATCTTTTGCAGATCGATGGCACTGGCAGCCAGACCGCGACGGTGCATATCGGACGATGGGCGAATGACGCCACCGGGAGCCAGATTGCCCTCCGCAAGAGCCGCGGCACGACGCCAGGCACGCATACCGCCATGCAGGTCAACGACGTGCTCGGCTCGGTGGATTTCATCGGCAGCGACGGCAGCGCCTTTGTCACCGGCGCCCAGGTGCAGGCGACCGTCTTTTCGGTGCCCTCGACCGGCAAGATGGAAACCGGGCTCAAGTTCTGGACGCGATCGAACGACGGCGTGCTGTTCGAACGCGTGCGCATTTGGCCGTCGGGCTGCCTGCAGATCGGTGTGGCCTCGCCGCTCGATATTGGGCCAGGGTCCATCGTGGTAAATTCGGCATCGGTCAAGCAGGCCGCCGACGTGCCGTCGCAGGGCTTCCTGCTGCAGAACGCCGCCGCGACGGCGCAGGCTTATATCTTCCTGGGCTCGGCGCCGGCGGCCGACTTCAAGTTTATGAGCGGGCCGGGACCGTTCAACTTCTACAACACCGCGGACCAATCGAATCCGATCGCGACCATCGATGCGAGCGGCTGCAGCTTCAAGGGCACCAACAGCAACACCAGCGCCGCCGCCGGCTTCATCGGCGAGTACCCGACCTCCGTTACCTTTAGCGGTGCGGTTGCAGCGTCGGCGACAGTGACCAAGGCTACGCTGACGTTAACAGCGGGCGATTGGGATGTGTGGGTGCAAGGCAATGTAAGCGGCACGGGCAGCAACACGACGATCACGATAGGGCTCAATACCACAACCTCGCTGCCAGCAAACGGGATTGGTCTTGGTCAGACCTTTTTCGTCCCTGCGGCTCAAAGTGTTGCCGTCATGCTCATGTCCCGTTTCTCGCTTTCGGGCACGACGGGGATCAACTTCATCATAGATGGCGGGCTCAATGGGCTCGCAAGTTGCGCGGGCGCAGTCTTTGCAAGGAGGAGACGATGAAAGTCAAAACCGCGTTGGAGATGCTCGGCGGCCTGGCGGAGCTCGACGGCTATTTCAATGGGGCCGGCGATCGCCGCACGCCGTACAAGCTCGACGCCGACACCCGGCTCAAGATCGCGCGCGCCCGGCGCGTGCTGCGCCAGGTGCAGGATGACTATGTCGAGGCGCGCAACGCCGCGCTGATGGAGCTCACGGACGGCCTGGGCGAACTCCCGTCGCCGGCCGGGCCGTTCGAGAACCTGGCGGCGCGGGCGACGGTGCGGGCGCAGCACCTCGCTTTCGCCGCCAGGGACCGCGAGCTCCTCGGCGCGGAACTCAACGGTGCGGCGGACATCGGGCGCGTCACGGTGGCGGCGCTCAAGCTCGATGAGAATCCGATCCCGCCATCGGTGCTCGACCTGCTCGGGCCGTTCGTGGAGGACATCTGATGCAGCGACCGTCCTGCCAATCGACCAGCTGCAAATCGACCAGCTGCAAATCGACCAGCTGCGTGTCGGCGTCGCAATTCAGGGGTTACCCATGAACCCCGGCGTGACGGAGGAGGCGGGCGAAACTGCGCGATCGCTGATCGACTCGCTGAAATCAACGCCGGTGGTGTTGAGCCTGGTCGTGTTCAACGTGCTCTACCTCTCCCTGGGGTCCTGGCAGCAGATCAAGGACGGCGAGCACCGAACCGAATTGCTCAAGACCTGGGCAGAGGAGCACCGTCACAACACGGAGCTCCTCGCCAGGTGCGTCATCCCGCCGCCGGTGGGGATGAAACTGCAGAGTGATGAGTCGCATCCAGTAGAGTTGGAGAAGCCACCATGAACATCGTCATTTCGTCGGGACACGGTAAGTATGTGCGCGGCGCCAGCGGCTACCTCGATGAGGTGGATGAAGCGCGTCGGGTGGTCGAGAAGGTGGCGGAGCTGCTGCGCGCCGGCGGCGTGAGCGTCGATACCTTTCACGACGACGTGAGCAAAACGCAAAACGAAAACCTCCACCGCATCGTGGACTATCACAATAGCCGCGAGCGCGAGCTCGACGTGTCGGTTCACTTCAACTGCAATCAGACGACCAGCAAGCCGGTGGGGACGGAGTGCCTCTACGTCACGCAAGCCGATCTATCCGCGGACGTGGCCGACGCGATCGCCGCGGCGGGCGGGCTGATCGACCGTGGGCCGAAGAAGCGCACCGATCTTTATTTCCTCAACAACACGGAGGAGGCGGCGATCCTGATCGAAACCTGCTTTGTCGATTCGAGCGCCGACGCCGACGCCTACCGGACGCATTTCAACGAAATCTGCGAGGCGATTGCGAAGGCGGTGAGCGGCGATGAGTCGCTCGGGCCGTCACCGGAGCCGCCGCCGGAGGATGCGTTGCTGCAAGTCAACGGTAGGTGCAGCTGGTTCGGCGGGCCGAACGATACCGGCGTGTCGCCATCGGAGGGGCTCGCGTTCATCTACTCCTACGACCAGCGGCCCGACCTGTTCCTTGCACAGCAACCGCCGGGCACGACCGGCCTGGCGCGCCGGCTGAATCCCGACGTGTTCTATGTCGCATGCCGGTGGGACTACGGCGTGACCAGCAAAGAGATGCTCGCCGACAAGGCGACGCAGGCATTGGTGCGCGTCGGCGATCGCGAGTTCTTGGCCTGGCCGGCGGATTGGGGACCGAACCAAAACACCGGGCGCGTTGCCGACATCAGCCCTGGCCTCATGGCGGCGCTCGGGATCGAGACGGATGATATGGTCGAGGTGATCTATCCCGCGGCGCAGCCGCAGCCGGCGCCGGAGCCGGAGCCGGCGACGGTGTCGATCACAACGACCGGGCCGGTGACCCTGATCGTGAACGGACAGACAATAGCGTGAGCCCGCTAGAGCAACTCATCATCATCTTGTTCTTCGAGTTGCTCCGGCATCTGTGAAGGAGGCAAAGCAATGGCATCGAAGAAGCATCCGGGGTTTAAGGCGGCGCAGCAGCAGATCGCGCGCAAGGAGGGGGTGTCGGAGTCGGCCGCCGGCCGCATGCTGGCGTCGAGCTCGCGCCACGCCTCGGCTGCAGCGAAGCGAAAGAACCCGCGGCTCAAGCGCGTGAAGGGCGGCTACTGAACTACTATCGCGACCCGCACGGTTGGCCGGAGCGAGCGGTCGAGCTCGTGCTCGGGTGCGCGGTGATGCTGCTGGTCGTGATCCTGTTTGGTCGCTGGATGGTGGGCGTATGAGCCCCGACGTGAGACGACGAAACGTGAACCGTGAGACATCGAGACAAGCTAAGTGATTGAAATCACTAAGCGGAACACTAATCGACCATCACCGATTACGTCGAAAACCGTAGTAAATCCAGTGCGATGACAAAGCGTTAGACAGCCTCTTGTCTCACGGAGTCTCACGGAGTCTACTCCCCAAAACCCCAGGTTTTCGGGCGACCGCCAGGGAAGCCCGCACAGCGGTTATTCCGGGGAGGGCGCTAGGGTGCATCGCGGACGCCTCGCCGACGCCGCCCCTGACCGCCGCTGCCCGTACTGCAGCCAAGTCCTGCCGGAATTTAGATTGGGGGTGCGGCTGACGGCGGGGAAGGCGCGGCTCTATGACCTGATCGTGCGCGCCGGCGAGCTCGGGATCGCGACCGCGGACCTGACAGAAATCACCGGGCTCTCGGCCCGGTGCATCAGGTCGCATGTCTGGCAGATCAACGATGAGTTGGAAGGGACGGGCTACCGCATCCGCAGCCGGCAATGGGGCTACCGCCTGGTCAACGTCGGCGTCAAGCCGGCGATCGCGAGCTCCTCGCGCAAACGCAAGTTCTCCTCGGCGAGCTCGTTGGCGCGCCGCGCCAGCAAGCGGTAGCACTCCGCGCACACGGCGCCGCCGGTGTGGCCGCAGGTCCACTCCGCCTCGGTGCCGGGCGGCAGCAACTCTTGAAGCCTCATGTCGTCTCACCCCGCAGCTTGCGCGCCTGCGCGCGGCACTCGGCGGCGACAGGGCCGCAGCGCGCCTCTAGTTGTTTGGGATCGACAACGGTAACAGGCCAAGTTTGCACGCGCTCCGCCAGCCGGTCGAGGAAGGCGGCGGTGTCGGCGAGTTGCGTTTCGGTATGAGCGAGTTGAGCAATGTGCTGTTGGATATGGGCGCGCAGCCGCTCGATCTCGGCGCACAGTTCTACTATCCGCTCGTCGCGCCGTTCGATCTCGGCTCGATGCCACTCGCTCATGTCTCACCCCGGTCACTCAATGTCGCCCTCCGGGGTGTCCGCCTTCGCCGAATACGATCTTCTCGTTCGGCTCGACCAGGAGCCGCATGGTCACCAACCAGGTCGCCAGCACCTCCTCGCGAACGTGCGGCGCGTGGCCGGCCATCCACATCGACACCAGGTCGGCGAGGATGGCGCCCTGCACCTCGGGGCCAAGACCGTGCAATTCGGGCGCGAGCCGCCGCACCTTGCGCGTGACGGTGCGAATGTCCTTGTCCTTCATCCCCAATCGCTCCCACCTTCCGATTGCTTGGGGATGCGCTCGACGAATGCCGGGCGGTGCGAGTGCGGCAACGGCGTGACGTTGAAGCGCGCCCGGCAAGCGTTGTTCGCACACTCGATGTTGATCGAGGCGCCGCCGCGCGGGCCAAGCACGAAGCCGCGGTTGCCGCAGTCGGGGCAATAGCCGTCGCCGATCAATTCGGCGTCGTCGTTGTCAAGCATGCAGCACCAGGCGCAGCACGCCGGCGGCGACCGCCAGCAACAGGGCGATGACGAAACCGAGTAAGGCTTTGATGACTTTCAAATCGCCCTCCATGCTGGCGAGCCGGTTCTCGAATCCGGCAACCTCCTCCGCGGCCTCGCGCGCCACCTCGTCGGGCACCTTGGCCTCGAGCAACGCCTTGTGCAGGGCGCCTAGCATCAGTGCCATCATGCGAGCTCCGCTTCGACTAGGGCCGCCATGTTACCAAGCGCCACGTCGGCGCTGGCGGGATCGTTGCCCAGGTAGTGCTTGAGGATCAATGCCACGCTCTTGTACGAGTGCCCGGTGACATCGCAGATCGTGTGGATGTGGGCGCCGGCGCGGGCGAGCAAGGTAACGCAGGTATCGCGCAAGTCCTGGTCGGTTCGCTTGGCGACCTTCGGCATGAGGTTAAGCTCGGCGAGTTTCTCCGCGATCGTCTCCTCGCTCATCCCCGCTTTGCGCCACTGTGCTTTGCTCCACTTGCCGGTGGCGGCCTCCGCGCGGATCTCCGCGAACACATGCCGATAGGTGGTGCGGTCCCATCGCTTGCCCGTCGTCTCGTTCAGGATCAGGCCGCTCGTTCGCGTGCCGCGCTTGAGCATGAGCTCGCGCGCCCGCTGCCGGGCCTCCGCCAGGCGCGCCTTCAAGGCCGGAACCTCGAAGATGCGAACGACGGCGTCGGTCTTGCCCTGCCGCAGTTTGCGCCGGCCGTCCTCATAGCCGCCGTCGTGCCCGACCTTGAGGCGATCGGAGAGACGCTGTCCGAGATAGAAGCCCAGGTAGATGCAGTCGCCGATCGACGGCCGCCCCATGCGGTCGGCGGCTTCGACCAGGGCTTTGAACTCCTTGGGCTCGATGACGGAGATTCGGCCCTCGGTGGCTTCGAACAACATGCCGGTGCGCGGGTTAAGGTGGCGCGGCAGTTTCCAGCGCAGGTCCTCGGAGGCCCAGTTGTAGGCGGTGGAGAAGGAATTGACCGCGAGCCGCGCCATGTCGAGGGAGCGCGCATCCTCGAGGTATTCGAAGAACGCGCGCAACGCCGGCTTATCGACGGAAGCGACCGGCGACATGCCGAACGGCTCGCGCTCGCGCGGACCCAGGCGCGCCTTGGGACCCTTGATCCCCGTTGGCTTGAACGTGCAAGCCTCGGCGCCCAGGCGGTACGATTTCTGTGTGTCCTTGCTGAGTTTCAGAACACGCTTGGAGTTGACCCAATCCGACATGAGCTCGGCGACGGTGTGGCGCACGGTGCGCGGCATCTTGGCGGCCCGATCGCCGCCGCGCGCCGCTTTGATCTTTTCGAGGTTGGCGTCGGCCCAGGCTTTCGTCTCATCGAGACTGAACCAGGTGCCGCCGGGATGCTTCAGGTCGTGGCCTTTGAAGCCGAGTTTGCCGACGTGACCAGGCGGCACGAACCGCGGCCGGCCGTCCCGCCACAGGACATACGAGAGTTTCACCTCCATCATGCTCCTAACTGCCGGGGGATCACCCGACGCCGCGAGCATACCGGGCTTTAATTCCGCAGTCAAGGGCATAACCTCGAGTAGTTAACCGTTGGTTATTGAGACTTGCCGTAATGCCGGAGCAAAAACTGGTTCCAGTTCCGCACAACCGCGGGCTCCTCCTCCTGCGGCAGGGTGTCACGGCCCAACTGTGGGTGTGCCAGCCACAAGTCAAATTCCTCCCTGGAATACCGGAGCTCGCGGCCGCAACGGATTGCCGCAGGCATGCCGTCGGCCTCAAGTTGTTTTCGCCGGCGCAGGAATTTCGGGAACGGAATCCGCAGCATGTCGGCCACCTCCTCGCCAGTGTAGCAGCGATCGCGCGGTAGCAGGCGAAGCATGACATAACCGACAGTTGGCGGTGTTATAGAAATGTCGTAAAGTCTGTCGGCCAGAGGACCAACAGAGCCCGCCCAGCAGAAACCATAGGTAATCGAGAGTCAACGGGGAAGGAACGGCCCTTATGACCGCAGGTAATTTCTTGTGCGAGGAGAACCTGGTGCCCTACGAGCGGCTGCGGTTGCCGCCGGCATTCACAGTTTCGTTAGATCAATGCCTAGCTGCATGGCGCAGCGGTGGAAATAGCGCGCCGACTCCCGAATCATCACCTGATCCATCAAGCCGGAAATCCGATCGCCATTGTTAGCGGTCCAGGTAATGAGGATCGCCTGCCCGGTTGCCTCGGGATGGGTGACCACATCATAACTGATCTGTCGAATGAGCACCGCCTCATGGGTGACGGCGACGGCGACCTTGCCGTGGGCATCGGGTGACACCGGCGCCGGCGTGACGGTGGTTTGTTCCCGCCATGCCTGGCCGGCCTGTTGCGGCCACGATGGCAGGCTGTCGAGGGGCAATCCCAGGTATTGAAACAACCGCGCCAGGTGCTTCGATTCGGCGCTGCGCCCGCGTTCGATCTTGTGCAGCGTGGCCTGACTGAACGCCAGTTCGGTCGCGACTGCCTTCTGGCTCTTGTGGAGCTCCTCGCGCCGCTGGCGGACGAGCTCCCCGATTTGTTTAGGCGAGAGCAAGGTTTGCTCCATTACCAAAGGTTATAAAAAGTTATCGATCGGGTACAACTTTTTCGGAACTTTCGCAACGCTAAATTTTTGTATTGCGATAACCAGCAGTTTCGATACCCTGGCGCTATGTCCGTGACCCGACGTAATGGCAAGCGCGTGACCAGGGCGGATGAGTTCCGCGCCGCGATCGATCGCGCGTGTGAACTCGCCGGCTCGCAAAAACTCCTGGCTGTCAAGTGCCGGGTGAGCCAGCCGGCGATCGCTAAGGCACGGAGAACGCGACAGGTTTCCGCTCGCCTGGCGCTGCGCATCCATCGTGTGACCGACGGTGAGGTGCCGGGCTCGCTGCTGCGGCCGGACCTCTGGCTAAAACCTGCGGACGTGCCCACCGAATAACCTGGGGTGATGGGCGATGCAGCTTCGCTATGCGCTCGCAACTGCGGCCGCGGTCGCCTTCGTGCTGGCGATCATCGGTTCCTGCTTCCATCCCTCGCCCCTGGCCTGGCCCGGATTCCCGCCGGCTGCACAGCCTGCTCCACGAACGGCGGGAATGGCGGCGGCGCCGTAGGTCAACACCCCGACTCGGCGCCGCCGTCTCAACAGGAGGAGACACGATGGAACAGGAACTAATCGACCTCGAGCTCATGGGCGAACGGTTGCGCCGCGACGGCGACGAACTGGAAACGGAATACAGCCGGCGCGCCCGGCTGCATCTCGAGCGCCTGGCGCGTTTCGACCAACTGCTCGCTGCTTTGCGGGCGAGCAACGCCAATGAGCGCAAGCGGTGGGTCGCCTTTGAGCCGACGGTGCAGGCGGGCGCTGTCGGGCAACAACGGACGATCGCAAACGGAGGACAACATGGCGAAGCCGACGCGCGGCCAAGGCAAGATCAAAAAGGTGATGGGCGAATACAAGCGGGGCACGCTGCACAGCGGATCGCCGCGGGGGCCTAAAGTCAAATCACTCGCGCAAGCGCGGGCGATCGCCATGAGCGAGGCCGGCCGATCGCGGAGGCGCTGATGCACTCGCTAGTGCGCAACGACGACACGAAGGGATGGACCGTCGGCTTTATGACGGAGAACCAATTTACCCGGCTGTGGGACACGCCGTCGATGTTGGAGGCGATGACTGTCGTCTCCTGGCTGAATGGCGGGGAGGACCCCGGCACACTCCTGCGCAACAGGTTCAAGTGAGCATTGGGGAACTCATGGACGGATTCGAGGAGCTCGGGCTCCTGCCGCTCAAGCACAAGCAGGGGCCGCTCGAGCAATTCCACCACGCGCCGGTGGAGCTCGCCGACTGCGACGTGCTGCTGATCTCCTGCGGGCTCACCAAGAACGAACGCGCCGCCGGCCTGGCGGTGAGCGATTGGCCGGTCGGCGTGCGCGTGCGCATCCTCGGGCAGATGGACGCCTGGGGAAAACAACATCCCGATCGAGAGGTGCGGTTGCTCTCGACCGGGATCGGCGGCGGCGCGTGCTTCATGCTCGTGCATCACGCGCCGAAGAAGCAAGGCGGCGAGGAGTCGTGCTCTCTGAAACCACGCGCCGCCTAAGCACTCCGGCGCGATCGCTACGAATCGCGCCGGAGACTTTACACCAGGGAGAAACGCAAATGAGTCGGGAAGCCGACACTGAGCAACGATTCCGCATCGTCGTCGCCGGCGTCAAGGCGCTGCTGGATGGCGAGGACTATCACACCGTCGGGGCGGTGATCGGCATCCTCCTCACGGAGTTCATTGCCGCGCATCCTGCCGATCGGCGCGAGCGGGTGCTCTCGCTATTCGTCAATGGTGTGCGCGATGAAGCGCCCAACGCCAAGGGCGCCGTGCGGTTCGATGATGCGGAGAAGCTGGCATGGCACTGATCCTCAACACGGAACAACTGCGCATCTTGCGCGAGCTCGACGTGGACACGGTGCTGCAGAAGGTGGAGGTGATGACCTGCGGCATGGTCGAGGTGGATCGGACCAACGCGCTCGCCGCCATCCATAAGCGGCGCCTGGCGGCGCCTTGCTACTTCACGCCGAAGGAGCTCGACGCATCGCGGACCTGGTTGCGCGAGCATTGCTACGGCGAACGCATCCGGTTCGTGCGGGAGGTGGATTGGCCGTGACAATTCAGTTGAGCGTCGGCGAGCTCGCGATCTTGAAGGAAGCCCTGCGCATGGCCGCGAGCCGGCACATCAGCTACGGGAAATGGAGGCCGCAAGGTGCGGGGCCACACGATCGGAAAGCGGACGCCATGCTGACGCTGTTGGAGCGATTGGATGCGTCCGCCGCTCGATGAAATCAAACGCGAAGGACAGGCGCGCATCTTCGATGTGCTGTCCGCGCTCGGCGTCGCCTGGCGGCGCAGCAACACCAATTACATTTCGATCTGCAATCCGATGGTGGAGGATCGCAATCCCTCCTTCACGATCTGGACCTCGGGCGCCGCGGCCGGCGCGTTCAAGGATCACCGCGGCTGCGCCGCCGGCGACCTCATCGACCTGGTCGCCTACCTCAAGGGCTGGTCGGCCGGCAACGACAAGGCCGGGCGCAAGGATGCAATCAACTGGCTCGCCGGATTCCTCGGGCTTATGAACCTGACCGACCAGGAGCGCGCGCGCCTCGCCACCAAGCGGCGGATCGCCGCCGACACGGCCCGCGCCCGCCGCGCGAAGGACCTGGCGCGCGACCAGGAGCGGGCGCGCGAGGTGTTCTATGCGGCGCCGCCGCTCGCGGGATCTCCGGTCGAGCGGTATCTCGCCAGCCGGTGCCTCGAGCTCGAGCAGCTGCCGAAGGGACCGAAGGGCGGCGACCGCACGCCGACGATCCTGCGCTACCTGCCGGCGGAGCATCCGTTCGCCTATCACCGCGAGAGCGCCAGGGGCCTGCCGTGCATGCTCGCCGGCTGTGTCGATTGGCACAGCGGCAAGATCAAAGCGGTGCATCGGACCTGGTTGAAGGGCGACGGCAGCGGCAAGGCCGACGTGGACCCGGTGAAGAAAACCTGGCCGGCGAGCTCGGGCCTGGTGATCCCGATCTGGCGCGGCGCCTCGAATCTGCAGCTGCCGGATGCAATTTCGGCCGGCCTCCTCGAGACGCTGATGCTCACGGAAGGGATCGAGGACGCGCTGACCTCGGCAATCCGCGAGCCGGAGCTCCGCACCTGGGCATTCATTTCGCTCGGCAATCTGAGCACGATCGTGATCCCGCCGTGCGTCGATCGCGTGATGCTGCATAAGCACTATGAGCCGACGAACCGGACGGCCGCGCAATCGTTCGCGCGCGGCAAGCATGCGATCTGGCGGCAGGGCGAGCTCGAGGTGATTGTGCGCGAGGTGCGCGACCCGCGCGTGGGCAAGGACTTCAACGACGAATGGAGGGCGGAGCGCCGGCGGCGCGAACAGGAACAGCAAACACCGGAATACAAACAACAGCAGGCGCGACTGCTGCAATACCAACAAAGGAAGGGCGCATGAGCCTGGTCACCTCATGGCCGTGGGGTAGTAGTCATGGCCAAGGACGACGAGCCGAAGGTTATCCCGCTCGAGCCGCACCGGAAGCGCCGGAGCGATCGTAATCCCCTGCCCGAAATCCCGCGCGCCGGCGCCGCCGCCGGCAAGTGGACGCCGAACGATCTCGGCCTGCCGGTGGAGGATACCTGCCCGGTGCAGCCGATCGGATTCGAGGGCGACAAGTTCTATGTGATCGATGCGGCCGGCCAGTTCCGCACGCTGACGGCGAACCAGTTTAACCAGGCCGGCATTCAAGACATCTTCGCGCCGTTCGACAACTATCCGAAATGGGCCTGGCCGCGCTACGGCAAGCCGCCGATGAAACAAGGCAAGCCGATCGGGCCGGCGCCGATCAAATCGTTTCAGGCCGACGACGTGAAGGAGGCGCTATTCGGCGCGTGCCGGGACCTCGGGCAGTTCTCGCCGACCGATCGCCTGCGCGGCCGCGGCGCCTGGACCTTGCGCAACGGGTCGCTGATCTACCACGCCGGCAACAAGCTATGGAGCTACGACGCGGAGGGCGAACGGTTCCGCGAGCTTCCGGTGGGGTTTGTCGATGACATGCTCTACCCGCGCATGCCGGAATTACCCGCGCCCTACATCCAGCCGATCGGGCTCGAGCTCCGCCAGCGCACGATCGGCGCCTTCCTCGAGACGCTGCGCAAATGGAATTGGGAGCGGCCGGCGGTGGACCCGGTGCTCCTCCTCGGATGGGTCGGCGTCGGCTACCTCGGCGGCGCGCTCGATTGGCGATCGGCGGCGCTGCTGCTGGGCGACAAGGGCTCGGGCAAGTCAACGCTGCAAGACAAGTTCCGCGAAATCTACGGCGCGGCGTTGTTTCATTCCGCCGACACGACGGCCGCCGGCATCTACCAGCAGATGCGACACGACGCGCGGCCGGTGGCGCTCGATGAGCTCGAGCCTGACTTTGACAGTTTCAAATCACGCGCCGCGATCCAGCTCATGCGCGACGCGAGCTCGGGCGCGATCGGCCGGCGCGGCGGCTCCGACGGTACGGCGAGTCAGTTCACCATGCGCTCGGCGTTCCTGTTCTCGGCAATCAACAACCCGATCCAGCGCAGCCAGGATTTATCTCGCGTCGCGATTCTCCGATTGCGTGCGCTCGACGCCAGCCAGACCAAGCCGCCGCCGATCCTCGCCGACGAGTGCGGGCCGGTGTGCCTGGCGCGCTGCATGTCGCAATGGCACAAGTTCCCGGCTTTGCTCACGGCATACCGCGCGGCGCTCGGGCGCGCCGGCCACGACGGCCGCGGCCAGATGACCTATGGCACGCTGCTGACCTGCGCCGAAATGCTGCTCGGGCCGGAGCTCGGCGCCATCCTCGAGGTGCCGCTGTCGGAGAATCTCGATTTTTGGGCGGAGCATCTGCACGTCGATTACCTGCCGGAGGTGGGCGACGCGATGCAAAACTGGCGCGCCTGCGCCACGCACTTGCTCACCGTGCCGGTGCCGATGTGGCGCAACGGTGCGCGCACTACAGTCGGGCAGTTAGTGGCGGAGCTCGAGAAGGGCAGCGACGATTTCAATCAGCACCACGCCAAGAAGGAGCTCGCGCTGTGCGGGCTCGGGCTGTGCCTGCCGGGCGAGCTCGCGCCTTTCGAATACGGCTATGTGCTGGCGATCCCGAACACCTCGCCGGCGGTGGGCGTGCTGTTCGAACGCACGCAATGGCAATGCCTCGACGGCGGCGCCGGCGGACCCTGGAAGGATGCGCTGCGCCAGGCGCCCGACGGCGTGGTGCTGCGCAGCGCGCACCGCCCCTATATCAGCGGCTTTCAGGGGCGTTGCACGTTCCTGGTGCTGAAACACTTTGCAGCGGAGTGCGCACGATGAGCAACGTTCGACCACTACCTACAAAAGCGATCTCGATCGAGGACGCCAAGCATGTGCAGCTATTGGTGCGGCATCTTGAAGCCCTGCGCAAGCACCGCAACGTGCTCGCAGACAAGCGAGCGTATGCCGAATTTTTGCGACTGCGGATCGACCTCAAACCAGACCAGGTGCCGCAATATGTTCGGGAGGCTCGGCTCGATCGCGGTCCAAGTGTGTACCATGACGGCGACTATTTTAATTCCGGTCGCGATGGGTGGCACCGCACCCACGGCATGAGTCATGGCAAGCTGAATACTGGTGAGCACCCTTACCAGGAAGGAGTTGTGCCGACGCTTGGCACGCGCATCATGGATGGTATCCGCGCGGCCGTTGCCGAAGAAATAGAGGCGACGGAAAACCTGATCGCGAGCCTCGGCTTTGCAGTTCCGCCGGGCTAGGGGAGTGTGCGGCGTTGAGCGGTGATGACCAGTTCGACCTGTTCGCGCCCGGCTCGGTGACGGTGCGCAACGATGATCCGCAAACCAGCTATGACGCGGCCGAAGCAATCGCGCCGCACCGGAGCAAACTGCAAGCGCGGATCGTGAGCATTGTCGGGCGCAATGGTTATCGCGGCGCGACGCCGTGGGAGCTCATCGAAGAAACCGGCGTGATCTACAACACGATCTGGCGTCGGCTTTCGGAGCTCAAGAAGGATCGCGTGATAGTAAACACCGATCGCTCGCGACCGAACGATCGGGGTTTCAATGAAACGGTGGTGATCCTAAAGCGCCTCGCTGATAAGCTCCGCTAGGCGCTTCGCCTTGACCCGGTGGCGCACCGCCAGGCGCAGCAGCGCCACCGTCGGCGGCTGGATCGGAGCGCGGCCGTTCGTCCAGTTGCGGCCGGTGCGATCGTTGATCCCAAGCATCTTGCAAAATTCGTAGTTGCTCATGCCGATCGCCTCGAGGCAGCGCAGGAGCTCGTCACGTTCCATCGGTTCCATGCTGTAGCATACCGGGTTTTTCTTCCGGCATCTAGGCCCGGTCACCGGCGCAGCCATCCGCGGCTGCGCGACAACCAGGCGGCCGCTTCAAGTTTGGTGTTGAACGGGCCGGCGAGCGGGAAGTGGTGCGGGCCGCGCACCACGAACCAGCCGCGCAACAGTTTGTTGTAAACGATGCGGATCATGTGTCCTCCTTTCCATTAGCGAGCGCCGCCACCACCGCCTCGAAGGCGGCCGCGCCCAGGTTCATGCTGCGCAGGTTCACGCTGCCGTCGGCATAGAACTCGCCATACATGCCGAAGCCGTGCAGGCTGCCGGTGCGGGTGGCGCCCTCATCCAGGCGCACCGCCATGCCGAGAGCTCGCAACCGTTCGGCACGCGCGACCAGGTCCTCGCCTCGCTTAGTCACGGCGGCGCCGTGCTCGCGCCACTTGGCGATCACCGGCTTGGCCGGCTCGATCACGCGCCGGCGAACATCCTTCGCCAGTGCTGCCATCGGCCGGCTCGGTGTGACCGATGCTTCCGGCAGCTTGTAGCCGTCGCCATAGGGGTGATCGTTGTACCGCAGGTTATCGGCCGGCCGTGCCGCATGGATGCGGACCTTGCCTCGCGCCGCACCCCATGAGCTCCATGTGAGCCACAAGCGCACGCCGTCAACCTCGATGTCGTCGCGGTCACCGCCGATGCGATCGGCATCACGCGGCAGGACCTTGCCGCCGAGTGCCTTCGCCAGGTCGGCGGCGAAGTTCGTCATCGCAAACACAGGCTCGGGTCGGCCGTACCGTTCAATCGTCGTCATGTAGTCGGTCATCAGTCAGTCCCTCCTTTCGCGGCGCGTGCCGCCTTGGTCGCTGCCGTGGCCGGCGCCATGCCGTCCTCGAAAGCGGTTCGGTAGTCCCAATCGGGCAGGTCGCTCGAGTCGATCCCGTATCGTCGGATCAACGTGCGATCGACCCGCGCCATGTAGCGGTCGAACTCCTCCGCCCCGCCGTCGGGCCGGAGCCGGTTGACCAGGGCATTCCATGCTGCGTCGTCCATCACTCCTCCTTTCACCTTGCATATGGTGCGGGCGTTAAGCCCGCACAAGTGGGCAAAAAATTTTCGCCGAACGGGAGCTCCGGCTCGCGCCGTTCGATCGAGTAGTTGTCGTGGAACCAGCCGGCGAGCGCGTAGAGTTTCGCGTCGCCTTCCTCGAGGTGTCCAAGCAGCGGCCGGGCGATCGCGTGCGGTGCGTCGATCCCGTCGGCGCTCGCCTCGATCTTGGCGACAACCCGCGCCGCGAACTTGGCGACGTGGCCGGGCTCGCCGCGGTGCCGACCGTGATTCCTGGCGACGTTGGTGCTGTCGGCAGAGTCGAAGTCGTAGAGGTGCAGCATGCTCTTGGCGCGCATCATGTGGACTCGCGGCCGGACGTAGCAGCCCTCGCCCTCGAGGACCCATCGATCGATCGCGGCCAGTGCCTCGGTGACCCGCGCATGCCAGGCCGGCGTTCCGATTTTCCAGTAGTGCTCGCCGGCGCTGCCGAAGGCGACGTGAGCGAAGCCCATTTCGCACAGGTAGGTGAGGTGCTCGAGGCTTTCGTTCAGGTGCCAGACGACCATGCTGCGATCGGGATCGAGCCACCACAATCGGATGAGCTCGAGGTTTTCCTCCTCGGTGCCGCCGATCACATCGGGCACGACCGCCACCGCATGCGGGCAGCGCGCCAGGATGTCGGCGGCCCAGGCTTCGAACTCCTCGAGCATGCCGGCGTCGTAGGTCTTGCCGCCGGCGCGGAAGATCGAATAGGCGCCGTTGTCCACCATCACCATGCCGTCGGCGCCGACCAGGCGGATCGCGTCCTCGACGTTGCGCTTGTTGTGGAAGCTGACGCAGAACGAGCGGCCGGCGAGCTCCTCGAGCGCGGCCATCGGGTTCAGGGGCAATCCGAAGATCGGAATCTTTTTCATCGGTCAGTCACTCGTTGGGACCGGCGGCTCGCGCCAGGTCCACCAGGTCCAAGGCTTTCGCGTCGTCGGAGAACAGTCCGATGTCGCACGGCAACGTGGGCTTGGTGGGTTTCAGCGGGGCGGCCGCCTTCCGCCGCAACATGCCGGCGATGTCGGGCGCCATGCCGGCGAGCGTCGGAACCAGGTCGGCGCCGGCCGCCCGCTCGAGCGCGGCCAGGAGCCGATCGTTAAACCGTTCCCGCAGCGCGTCCCGCAGCGGCGCGCCGGCGGCGTGCGCCTCGAGCGCCTCATCCATCCGCAGCAAGGCGAGCGCGCCGGCGTGCGGGCTCTTGTTGTGCGCATCCCACCGGGCGATCGCTTTCGTGAGCCGGAGCCGGAGCGCGTGGGCGTGCAGCGTCGTCATGCTTTCACCTCCTTCCGCGGTGCGAACTTTTCCCAAACCCATTCGTGGCCGAAGTACGCGAAGCACTTGTAGGCGACCTCGGCGCCGGCGACGGCCGCGGCGATCGTGAGCTTGCCGCTCACGGCGTAGGCGACGGCGAAGCCATAGACCGAGTTCATCGCTCGGTAAGTCGCGGTCTTGACCAGGCATCGGCACAGCATCGGCGTTACTCCGCAGGGGGCGGCTCGAGGAGCTCGCCCCACCACATGGGGGAGGTGGCGAACACGCTCCGCGGCGTCTCCTCCTCCTCTCCCAAGGCGTTGACGTTGACGACCAGCCACTCCCAGGCGGCGGCGAACTTGGCGAACACTGTCGTCATGGTTCAGCCCTCCAACCCGGTGAGAGCCCAGGCAACGACCGCGACCACGTTCCAGGTGGCGAGAGCGGCGAGAGCGAAAACTGCGATTTCCATCTTGAAACCTCCGGTTATTTCGGCGGCCCATCGCCGCCTTCCGTCCATTGGTAGCGCGGGCATTAAGCCCGGTTCAAATAAATTTTGCGGCCGGGCATAATTGCCTGTGGATAACTCAAATTCACATGCAAACGCAGCGGGTTACGAGCGGGCATAATTTCCGCTGCCCTCGCCCATTGGGGCGATAGGTTGGAACCGGCGGAACTTGACAACCTAGGTTGTCGGCGCGCAGCCTTCGCGAATCAGGTGGCGCCGGCCATGACGCCAGCGCAGGGCGGAGGGAGTTCAGGTTGTAAGACAGCGGCCGCTCTAGTGTCTTGCCGCTGTCTTGTGCGCATTCTCGAGCTCAATCAACGACATAGGCGGAATTTGAGACGCAAGACAGACAAGACAGACCAGGCTCCGCGGGTGCGCGTGCGCACGCACGCGTGACGGGCGGGGCGTCTTGTCTGTCTTGTGTCTTGTTTTCTGTCTAACAGGTTGAAGGATCAGAGAAAAATGGATGAGACAGCGACAAGACGCTGGCGCGTTTGCTGTCTTGTGTGCGCAGGTTGTGGCGCCGGCGATCGATTAAAAATCCAGGTTTATTCGGCATGTTGACGGGCGAAGCCGGCCGCGCGGTGCTCGAGGAGCTCGAGGCGCAAGCGCCGGCGACGGCGGAGCAGCTCGAGCTCCTGCCGCCGACCAGGTTCGAAGCCGGGAGCGAGGAGCACGGCCGCCTGGTCGAGGCGGTGCGGCGCGATCGCGCCGGGCGCCCGCCAGGAGCTCGCAACCTGGCGACGCGGGACATGGTGGCGCTGGTTCGCCGCACGATCGGCGACCCATTCCATGAGAGTGCGCGGCTCCTGCTGCACTCGCCGGCGACGCTCGCCGCGGAGCTCGGCTGCACGAAGCTCGAGGCGTTCGATCGCCTCGAGCGGATTCGCGCCGACCTGCGGCCGTACATCTACGCTCGCCTGGCGCCGACCGATGCGAACGGCCTGGCGGTGCCGCCGACCTTCGTGATGGCGATCGGCGCCGGGCGCTCGAGCGCCTCGAGCTCGCCGGCGGAGGCGCCCTGGCTCGAGGATTTCCGGCGTTCTCTCACGCCTCCTTCTCTCACGGAACCGCAAGTGATTGAGCCTGCGGCGGGATCGCCGCCATGATCGCTCCCTCGGGCTTCTCGTTCGCCGCGATCGCCGCCCGCGCCGACCAGGTGGGCGGCGACGTGACCTGCGGCGACGCCGCCGGCGCCGGCGCGCCGGCGGCGACCCTCCCCCCCGCGTGCCCGCCCGCGGGCGGGCACCTGGGCGCACCCGCCCGCGCGTCTCAGC
>Ga0126377_10000835_pt1 | contig 19539 bp, 13 predicted proteins | sample PanSoiMetPlot_22_FD_92647 | JGI IMG/M metagenome (GOLD analysis project Ga0126377, IMG submission 92647) | Tropical forest soil microbial communities from Panama - MetaG Plot_22 | ecosystem: Environmental > Terrestrial > Soil > Tropical forest > Bulk soil | place: Panama | collected 2016-02-17 | reverse complement strand
GGCGCCGGGTTCGTTGGCGCGGGTGGATGTTAATGGCGGTCAGTTGTGGTTGACGATTGATGAGCAGGGGATCAGCCAGGATGGCGCAGTCACGCTCAGAGGGCAGGGGGTGTGGCATGTGGAAGAGCCCGCAATATTGCCGGCGACTGCGCCTGCCGCTGAACGGCTTTCGTTCGACCTCTGGGCGCGGCTTCAGGAAAAGTACGCGTCGAGCCTGACCGGTCTGGCTTTCGCCGACAGCCAGGAGCGATTTTGGGGAAGTCAGTTACCGGCAGATGATGAGTTTTTCCGATCCGCCAATCAGGCAGAGACGCCCGGCGCCGCCCTCAGAAATTTGCCAGGGCGGCCTCAGACGGGAGACCTGTTTCGGTTCCCGTTAGCCGGGCTGAGCGGCGAGCGCGAAGTCTGCTTCCCGCTCGGAATGCGGACTCTTCCCGTGGATTATCTCGGCGCGGTCATCCTTCCCGGGTCGGAGCTTGAACGCGACGGTTTGGCCGCGTTCGACGCCGATCTATTCCTCGATGAAGGTCTGACTGACGCTCGGAACGAGGCGCTGATCTCGCAGGCCGATTTCATACGTTATCTCAGCCCCACGCCGCGCGAACTGCGAGGGATCTACGCCGCGCTGGGCGTCGAAGAAGCGACCATTATCGCCGCGCCGGACGCCGTCCACACAGGCTGGTCGAAGAGAGAGGCTGAACGGCCGCCGGAGCCTTTGCCGTCAGCTCCGCCGCCGCGGCCGGAGTGGCTGCGTTTCATGCCATGCCGGCCCGAACTGAAAGAGCAGGATCGCGCATTGCGCGATTGCGAGCAGGCGGTTGATGAGTCGCTAAAGGAGAATGACGCTCCACCGCGCGAGCCGATGTGGGAAAACTTTCTGGATTGTTCGATTCGCGTCGTCACGCCTCCTGTGTTGAGAATCAACGCGCCAGTCAATAGTTCAGGCGCTTTCGCCCTCTTGTGGACGCCTTCCACGGCGCCTGATGCGGAAGAGATCGCTGAATATACGCTTGAGGAATCCGTGAGCCGCGATTTCACCGGCGCCGAAACGATCTATACGGGCAAAGAGACACGACAATTGATCATCGGCCGCCAGCCCGGAAATTATTACTACCGCGTAAAGGTGAAGATCGGCCGCAACGTGAGCGATTGGTCAAACGGCGTCGTCGCGCAGATCGATCCGGCTTCGGGGTGGGTGGTCAAGGCCGCTGAGGAATACGGCCCTCGGAGTTTGTTCAACGTGCAACGGGCATTGCTGCGGATGTGCGCGGCGCGAGGCGATATGTTCGCCGCGCTCTCCCTGCCGGAACATTACCGCCGGGAGAAGATCGTCGAGCATCTACAGGCTTTGCGATCCAAAGCGCCGTCTTCGCTGATCGACGGCGTGGCGCCGGAGCCGCTGGACGATCGCACGCTGAGCTTCGGCGCAGTCTGGCATCCGTGGCTTAGCGGCCGCGAAGAGAACCGTTTCGATCAAATCCGGAGCGCGCCTCCCTGTGGCGCGATCAGTGGAGTGATGGCGAAGCGCGCGCTGTCGCGCGGCGCGTGGGTCGCTCCGGCCAATGATCCTCTGCGCGAAGTCATAGCGCTAACCGCCCCGATCCTGCGTAACGAACGGTTGGAACTGCAGGAGGAACGTCTCAATCTGATCAGGCAGGAACCACGCGGATTCCTGTCGCTCAGCTCCGACACGCTGAGCGACGACGCGGATTTGCGCCAGATCAACGTGCGGCGATTGCTCAGCCTGTTGCGGCGATTGGCGCTCAAACTTGGCGTAAATTATGTCTTCGAGCCTCACAGCCAGGTCTTTCAGCGATCGGTCAAACGGGGTTTCGAGGCGCTGCTTGGCCAGATGTTCACGCGCGGCGCTTTTGCCGGGGCGACTCCGGAGACATCATACCAGGTCGCGGTTGATGATTCGTTGAACACGCCGCGGAGCATGGAGCAAGGGCGCTTCATCGTCGAACTGCGCGTCGCTCCGTCACTGCCGCTGCGGTTTTTGACGGTTCGTCTGGTGCAGAACGGAGATCGCGGATTTGTACAGGAAGTCTGAGCTAACGAAAACACGCCACGTAGTGACGAATTTATTCGTCACGTGACGAATAAATTCGTCACTACGTGACATGTTTTCTGAGGAGCCTTCATGTCACGTTGCGACGCCCTGAAGAATGAAAAGCGCGGCGTGAGGGTAGGGCAAACTGGCAGTTTGCCTAGACTCCTTCAATGCGGTCTTTCAGGAAGACTTAGGCAAACTGCCAGTTTGCCCTACCCCTTTCTTCTGAGGTGAGGAGATGGCGAATTCGGACAGAGAGACAGTCATAGCTCCATTCACTGCTTTCAACTTTTCGGTGGAGATCAATCGCGAGGGCGTGTCAGGGCAATTGGTCAGCGCGGCTTTCTCTGAATGTGACGGACTGGAGATAACGATGGATGTTAAGACGATCCGCGAAGGCGGCAATAATGGCCGGCAGATCAGGCTGACCGGAGCCTTCAATTTCGGGCAGGTGACGTTGAAGCGAGGGATGACCGGGAACTTCGATCTGTGGGACTGGGTCAGCGAAACGCTGCGCAACCCGTCGCTGCGGGTCGACGCCGAAGTGGTCGTGCTGGACAGCAAAGTGCGGACCGACGGTGACAGACGAACCACACTCGCCAGCTTCAAATTGACGCGCTGTCTGCCGGTAAAACTCAAGGCGCCGCCGCTCAACGCCAAGGATGGAATGATCGCGATTGAAGAGCTGCAATTGGCTTACGAATCGCTGTCGCTGAAGAAAGGTTGAATCATGTTTGAATCGGTCAAACTGGAAAAAGCGGAGTTGCGGCAGCTCGACGAAGAGTTCAAGGAAGAGATCAAGCCGGAACGCAACGCCATAGTGCAGTTCAATCCCGAATCGCTCAAAGTCAGTTTCGCCAACCAACTGCAAACGCCTTCGGGCGCGGGCGATCAAAGGGGCACGCCGGCACGCCAGTTTGTCGGCGAAGGGACGACCAAGCTGAGTCTGACGCTGTGGTTCGACGTGACGGCGGAACTGCCCGAAAAGGATAAGGAGATCAACGACGTGCGGCGGCTGACGCAGCGAGTCGCCTACTTCATCACGCCGGTCGCAGTAGGCGACAAAAAATTTTTGCCGCCGGCTGTGCGGTTTATCTGGGGATCGTTTCAATTTGACGGTTTGATGGAATCGCTCGAAGAGTCGCTGGAGTTCTTCTCAAACGATGGGCGTCCGTTACGGGCCAGTATGACGCTCAACCTGTCGCAACAGAGAATCACCAAGTTCGAATTCCGCGGCCCGAAATCAGAGGACGCGCCCGGAACGCGCCAACTTACTCAGGCCGCGGCAGGCTCGACATTTCAGGGGATAGCCGCAAGTCAGGGCCAGGGCGACAACTGGCAATCAATCGCCCAAGCCAACAACATCGAAAATCCCCGGCGGTTGCAGCCGGGGCAATTTATTGACATGAACGCGCGGTGAGTTGCGTGTATGCGATTTGAAATTTGTCATTGCCCCAGAAATCGCCCAATGAACATTGGGCATTGAATCGGAGGCGCCTGCTGGCAATGACAAATATCAAATCGCAAATGGAAAATGGAAAATGCTTTTCCTCTTCGATCTCGCGATTTATTAACGGTACCGGCAACTCTAAGGGAGGAGCGCTCAGTTATGGCAGTCGTTATCAACGAATTCGAGGTTGTTCCGGGTGAATCGTCGCAAAGCAAACAGAATACTTCTCCGGCGCAAAGTCAAACCGAGTCCGCATCCGTGCCGCAGCCGCAGGAGATCGAGCAGATGATCGAAAAAGAGCATGAACGCTGCGAGCGGGTGTGGGCGCATTGAGGAAATACGATGGCGGACGATCAGAAAAGTGGGGTGCTCGATTCCAGACCGGCCATTTTTGTTGGCGCTAGGGAAGAGCCGGAGCTGGCCGGAGGACTGCTCAACATGATGATCGTTGAAAGCAACAGCGGGCTTTATCGTTGCGAGGCGAATTTCGGGAACTGGGGGAACAAGGACAAACAGATCGGCTTTCTTTACTTCGACCGGAGGCGGGTCGATTTCGGCAAGGATTTTCAGGTCAAGCTCAAAGACGGCGCGATCTTCGAAGGTCGAATTATGGGGCTTGAAGCCTGCTTCCCCGAAGGACAGCCGCCGCAGATCGCCGTCCTGGCGGAGGACCGTTTTCAAGACCTGCGGATGACGCGCCGGACGCGGACGTTCTTCGATGTCAGCGATGCGGACGTGTTCAATCAAATCGCCAGTGATCACGGGCTCACTCCGAGCGTGGATTTGAACGGCCCGACTTACAAGACGCTGGCGCAGGTCAATCAGAGCGATCTAGCCTTCCTGCGCGAGCGGGCGCGGACGATTGATGCCGAATTGTGGATGGAAGGTCGAACGCTCAACGCCAGGACCCGCTCGAAGCGCAACGGCGGCAAGTTGGAGTTGGCGCACGGCGGTCAATTGCGCGAGTTCACGGTGCTCGCGGACCTGGCGATGCAGCGCACCAGCGTGACGGTCGGCGGGTGGGATGTGTCGGACAAGTCGGAGTTGAAATATGAAGCCACCGAGTCGGCCGTCAGCAGCGAACTTAACGGCGATCAAAGCGGCATCAGCATTCTCAAATCGGCTTTCGGCGAGCGCCGCGAATCGCTCGCACACACGATTCCGCTCAATAGCCAGGAGGCGCAGTCCGCCGCCGAAACTTTCCTGCGCATGAGCGCGCGCCGATTCCTGACCGGGCGCGGCGTCGCGGAGACCAGCGCGGGCTTGCGTGTCGGAGCTTACGTCGAGTTGAAAGGGCTGGGACCGCTTTTTAGCGGCAAATATTACCTGACTGAAGTCAAGCACGTCTTCGACGGAAGGAAGGGTTTACGCACAGCCTTCCGAGCCGAGCGGCCGGGAATAGGAAAAGGGGGAAATTGAATCCAGATCTAATCGCCGGGGGCGCGGTAGCGTATGGGGCGCGGCGAGTCCTCGCCTCCGGACGTTGCAAGGAGGAAAAGCCGCGAGGACTCGCCGCGCCCCATAGAATCCGTCATCGGGAATAGCGGGAGATCAGGAAATTATGCGCGATAAGACTCCGTTCGAAATGGTGATCGATGTGCGTGCGGCAAGCGGACTGGGCGGGCGCTGGTACGGCGTCTTCCCGGCCCTGGTCGCCGACATCAGAGACCCGGACGGTCAGGGGCGCGTCAAGGTCACGCTGCCATGGTCGCCCGATACGGCGGGCGCGCGGTACGAAGCCTGGGCGCGCGTGGCGACGCTGATGGGGGGCAAAAATCGCGGGAGCTGGTTCATACCCGATGTCAACGATGAAGTCCTGATCGTCTTCGAAGGAGGCGATCCGCGGCGGCCTTACGTAATCGGAGGGTTGTGGAACGGGCGTGACCAGCCGCCCGATTCCATGGATGGAGCCGGCTCCAACTACCGCAAGGTGATCCGTTCACGCAACGGGGTCAAGATCACGCTGGACGACACTGACGGTCAGGAGAAGCTGATCCTCGAGACGCCGGGCGGACAGAATGTGACGTTGAAGGACGGGCCGGGCGCGATAGAAATCGTGGACAGCAATGGAAACTCGGTGAAGCTGGAAACGAGCGGCGTCACAGTCAACGCCGCGGCGAAAGTGACCATCAGCGCCACTCAGGTCGAGGTCTCAGCCTCAATGGTGACGGTCAACGCCGGAATGTCGAAATTCAGCGGGGTTGTGCAGGCTGACACCGTGATCAGCAACACCGTCATCAGCGCGGCCTACACGCCAGGCGCGGGAAACATATGGTGAAGTTATGGCTCAAGACGTAATCCAATGGGTATCGCCGTCGCCGCTATGGCCGGCGGTGGCCGCCGCTGACAATCTGGCCTCGCGGCGCCAACGATTGCAGCGCCCGGCGATACTGCGCTTTGCGAGCGATGAATTTATGGATCAATTCCTGGCGGCCCTGGAGAACGATCCGGCGCGACTGGGCGCCCTCGTGGCGAAGCCAGAAACCTGGCGCGGCCCGGCCAGGGAACAGGAGCCGATCAAACCGGCGCCGGCTTTTGCGCGCAGGCTGCAAAGGCTTGGTTTGTTGGCCGCAAGGCAAAGGGGCGCCGCCTCATCGCTCACGACTACTGACGGCGGCGCGGTCGCTCAGTCCGGCGCCGCTCCGAAGAAAGCGCCGAAGTTGAAACTCTATCAGCCCGCGCATCAACGCTACTACCTGGTGACGGCCGGTCTGGTCTGCGGTCGCGCCGGTCTGCCTGACCGCGCAGTCGTTCCCGCGCGGCAGGAGCGAGTGGGCTTCGTCGTCAGGCGATTGCTGCCGCCACAGCCGTCGAACACCAATCAGGCTTTGCCTGATTTAAACCCTGATACATGGCCTGAAGAGTGGGATGAGTACGCGTTTGTGGTCGGGCCTGACGGTCAGGGCTGGAGGAGGATTCCGCGAGAAATGCGCGGACAGTTGGAAGACGGCGAAGAGCAAACGCCGCTGTTCCCAGTCAACTTCACCGAAGATGACGGACGCCGGCGTCGTTTGTTCGCCGGGTTGGTTCCGGTGGGCAAGCGCGAAGCCTATGTGAACGCTTCGCAGCGCAAACGCGAGGGCGACCCGGGCCCCGCGGCCAATCAGGCGCCGGCGCCGGATCCGCGCATGCCGCTGGTCTGGTCACAGGTGACCGAGCCGTGGAAGAGATTAATAGAACGCGCGGACGCGGCGAATAAGATGCAGCAAGGCGCGCAAGACTCGACTGCCCCGTCGGAAGACGAGCCGATGCCAGCCAACGCCCGCGCGGCTTCTCTAAAGGCGACGCGCGAATTGATCCAGACCGGATCGTGGTACATCCTGCTCGATTTCGCAAAGTTTCTGGAAGAGCGCATCAACAACGTATGGCGACAATTGCAGGGGCAAACTCCGCAGCCGCCACTGACGGCGGAGCAGAATAATTTGGTCGCCGCGCTGACGAACACGACCCTGGGGGCCTCCCTCAGGAACTCTTTGAAGCTGGCGCCGCGCTACAACGACTCGAATATCAAAGCCACGTTGAAAGATGCGCTGATCGCGATCAGACCGGCGGACGTCCAGGCGGCGGAGAATCTTGAAGGCGACCTGGATAAAGTGGCGCGGTCTTATGACCGTCAGGCCCCCGATCCGCTGTGGCCGGACTTCCTTTTTCCTCTGGCCGATTCCGAGCAGTCGGCGCCGCTTCCGCCCCCTGAGGCGCCGGATAATCCGAGCAATCTGGCGGACAGGCTGAATCGATTGGATCACCTGGCGAGCCTGATTGAAAAAGCGCTCCCGCCGCAGGGCGACGGCGATGCGCCCGCCATTCCACTGGCGGCCAAACCAGTCATGGACAGACGCGAAAGCTGGTTCGTCATCCGCTGCGTTTTCGAGCGGCCCGAATGCGGCCCGATAGACCCGCCTCTGCTGAGCGAGCCGACCGAACCGTTTCAGATGGCGGGGTTCTTCGATCCCGACGCTCCGGGGCGTCCGATCCGCATCGCTCTACCCATAGACACGACACCGGCCGGCTTGCGCAAGTTCGACAAGAACACGGCCTTTATGATCTCGGACGTTCTGTGCGGACAGATCGATCGGATGAAGGGGGTGTCGCTCGGCGATCTGGTGCGGTCTGTCTTGCCGTGGCCGCTGCACAAGGATTTGTCCGTGGGCGACTCGGGGCCATGCACGGATGGAATGATCTGTTCTTTCTCGTTGCCGATCATCACCATCTGCGCGCTGCTTATATTGATGATTATCGTGACGCTGCTCGACATCGTCTTCCGCTGGATTCCGTTCTTCTTAATTTGTTTCAAGCTGCCGGGATTCAAGGCGAAAAGTTGATGAACGGGTTGTCGAATTTGAGATTTGAGATTTGAGAAGCCAATGGACGCTGGGCGAATTTTCGGACGAGGCATCAGTTTTCCGCCGCGAATCGGGCCGGACGGCCGGGTCATATGGTCGGAGGGCGAAGTCAATGTGCGCGAGGCCATACAGGTCATTCTCATGACTGAACTGCGCGAGCGCATACGATTACCGGAATTCGGCGGCGGCTTGAGCAAATACCTTTTTGAGCCGAACACGGTGACGACGCGCCATCAGATTCAGGAGAGCATTACCAGATCTCTGGCGCAATGGGAGCCGCGTATCAATGTCGAATCAGTCAACGTCGAACCAGACGCGTTCGACCAGCAGGCGGCGGTAGCCACGATCATTTATAAGCTGGTCGCCACACAGACGCTGGAACGAGTGAGCCTGACAGTCTCACTCGGCGCCAGGTGAATTTATTACAGATATGCCTTTGCAAATTCCCAATCTGGATGATCGCCGTTACCAGGACTTGCTGGACGAAGCGGTGGCGCGCATCCCGGTGCACAATCCGGAATGGACTAATTTCAACCGCAGCGATCCGGGCGTCACGCTGATCGAGGTCTTCGCGTTCATGACGGAGAACCTGCTCTACCGCGCCAACCAGATACCTGAGCGCAACCGTCGCAAATTCCTGACGCTGCTCGGTGTGCCGTTGCGCCCGGCCTCTTCGGCGGTCGGCATGGTGACGATCAACAACGAGCGGGGGCCGTTACAAACCGTCACGCTCGGCAAAGGACTTGAAGTTCGGGCCGGGCAGATCCCTTTCCGCACGGAACGAGGGCTGGATGCGCTGCCGATCGAGGCGCAGGTTTATTACAAGAGCCGGATCATAAATCCCGATCAGAGGATCAAGGATTACTACAAACAGCTTTACGCCTCCTACACCGGAGCGCCTTTCGTCAACGACGCGGACTTGCAGCTCTACGAGACCGTGGCGATGGGCGCGCGGAATACAAGTGGCGTTTCACTCGGTCAGGATACGGTTGATAACTCGCTCTGGGTCGCGCTGCTGGCGCGCGCCGGCGATCGGCCCGCTGAGAATACGGCTGAAGGGCGTGAGCGTTTGCGCGAACAGGTCAGGGAGGCGGTCGCCAATAAAATTCTGAGTCTCGGGGTCGCGCCTTCGCTCGACGAAACGTCGAAGAGGTTGGCGCCTGCCGGCCAGGCCAATCCTCAATCCGCGACATTGTTGCAATATGAAATTCCGATTGGCGGCGAATTGCCGCGCGATTCGCGACAACCGCGGTACAGGGCGCTGGATTTCAACGCGGTCGATGATGTGCTGGCCGGCCCGGGAGTGGTTGAAATCAAATTGCCTTCGGTCGGCGAGATGCGACTTTGGACGAATCTGGATCCGCTCGAACCCGGCGCCAATGATTTCCCGCCCGCGTTGGAAGACACACAGCTCAATGACAGATTGATCACATGGCTGCGCATTCGCTCCTCGGCCGCATTGAGCGTTCGGTTGATGTGGGTCGGAATCAACGCCGTTTCGGTCACGCAGCGAGCGCGCGTCGCCGGCGAATTGTTACCCGCCGGCACGGGAGAGCCGGATCAGGTCGTCGTGCTTTCGCGCACGCCAGTCGTGCCCGGTTCGGTAAGGCTGACTGTCGCCGGCGAAGAATGGAAGGAGATTGAAGACCTGCTGAGCGCAGGCCCGGAAGTTCAGGTGCCCGATCTTCGTATGCCTCCGGGCGCCGCCCCGGGACGCCCTCGGCCGTCTCAAGTCTATTATGTCAACCACGAATCAGGCGAGGTCAAATTCGGCGACGGCATGCGCGGGAAGCGCCCGCCCGCGGGCGCCGAAATTCGGGCTACTTATGATTACGGCGCAGGCGCCTCCGGCAACGTCGGGCCGGAATCTATAAACAGCAGTCCGGTACTGCCCGCCGGATTCAAGGTGAGCAATCCGATTGGCGCCTGGAATGGAGCAGAGGCCGAACCGGTCAGTGAGGGCGAGAAACAGATTACACGGTTTCTCCAAAACCGTGACCGGCTGGTCAACGCGGCGGATTTTGAGGCCGTCACCTTGCGCACGCCGGGCGTGGATGTCGGCCGCGTGGATGTCATTCCGGCTTACAGCCCCGATCTCGGCCCGAGCGAGCCTGGCGACTCCGCGGGCGCGGTGACCTTGATGGTCATCCCGAGCCACGATCCGAAACAGCCGGACGCGCCTATGCCGGACCGTTTTTTTATCAACGCCGTCTGCCGCCATCTGGACCCGCGCAGACTCGTGACCACCGAATTGATTATTCGCGGACCGATTTACAAACCCATCTGGATCTCCGTGGGTATCAATGTGCTGGCCGGGGTGTCGCCGGCTGAGACGCGCGAAGCGGTCAAAAAGACGCTGACCGAATTTCTGGCCCCAGTGCGCCAGGACGTGGATTCGCCGCGCGCGCTCTCTCTGGACAATCAGGCCGCGTTCCTTATTACGCCGCAATACGCCTGGCTGCAAAAGGGCTGGCCGTTACGCAAAGCGGTCTCCGACCGCGAACTGATGGCGGTGGCCAGCCGCGTTCCCGGCGTACAACTCGTCACCGACGTGATCATCGCCGAAGGCGGCGCCACCCCCGCTTCGCCAATCGCAATGAGCGGGTTGGAACTGCCGCGCGTGGCCGGGATTTCGGTCAACATCGGTGAGCCTATAGATATTGATCAACTGCGCGGTCAGGCCGTCGCCACAGGGGCCGTTCCGGGACCAAGATTGGTTCCCGTGCCGGTCATTCCTGAAGAGTGCTGATTATTACCTAAGCTTGTTGATGTTTTCCCCATACCGAAACAAGCGGGGTTTGGGCGGGAGAAACCACGGATGTGACGGATTGTTAGGGGGAATCCGCGTTGTTCTGTTTAGTTAATGCGGTAATTATGGACGCCAACGGGACTCGATTTCATCTTCTATTCGGATACGACGACTGGGCGCGTTGCGCTGTTGACGGCGTGGCTCTGAACGATCTGTGGTCAGCGTCGCCGCCGCGGCCGGATGGAGGAGGACTGGAATGGAGTAACTCTCGGGCCGAACTGACGCTGCGAAAGAAGCTCTTCAAATACGTCGCGGCGCCGAAAGACACGGCGCCCTCGCTGGGATCAAGACGCGGCGCGGGTAGCGACCGATATGGCAATTGGTACTGGATTGACGACTCGAAACTCAAAATCCGCGCGCTTTCAACCGGCAGCGGATCTACCTCCGATTTCTGGGCCGGCGCGAGCGTGTGTGCGCGCCGGCCGCAGTTCGGCGCCTTTCAATCGGTAGCCGAACCCGCGCCGGTCGAGCCCGGGCAATTGAGCGGACTGGCCGTGACCGAAGACCATTACCTGGTCGTGGGAATGCTGGAGCCCGCCGGCCTGCTGATCTTCGATTTGCACGCCGGCGGCGAGCCTCGCGAACTGAGATGGCCGCGCGAGGTCCCGTTTGCGCCTTACGACATGGCGCCCCGGCCTGGCGGCGGAGTGTGGATCTTGGATCAGCTCAACCGCCGCTACTGGGCGCTCGATCGCAATTTCAACGTCGTGGTCAGAGAGCGAGACGATGAGTCGCTGGCCGAAGCGCGCGAAGAAGTTTTTCAGCCGCTGGAAGCCGGCGCCACTCGCTCCACGAAGAGGCGGACTTTTCCTCGCGGCATCGCGCTCGATCAGTCGTCGCCTCTCGAACTGCGCCAACCGATAGCCATCGAAGCGTTGCCCGACGGCACGGTGTTGATCCTCGATTACGACCCGGAGGAGCCGTTTTCATTCATCTACCGGTACAAATTCGACCTGCTGTTGGACAAAGTTTCCACCGAACCGATGAAGTCGAGGATCGAGACCGATCAGTCGGTCGAATTCAAGCTGATCGGCTACGACATTGCGTTTGCGCCGGGGCATGAAGAGGCCGGAGGGCGCGCGCCGGACCGGCTTTACGTCGTGTCGGCGGAGGGCAATCAATCATTCGCTTTCGATGTCTGTCTACGCGACGGCGACCTCAATCTGAACCCTGTCGCGGAGTTTCTGCCGATGCGATTGTTCGGCGGCAAGGGCTTGGTCGCGGCAGGCGCCGGCGCCTGGTATGACTTCGATGACAGGTGGGTTCCGCTGATTCAGCAGCGGCGGCCACGGTATGAAGCCGAAGCCTTCTTCGTCACGCCGCGATTTGACGGTCGCGAACCTGATTGCGTCTGGCACCGGTTGATATTGGACGCATGCGTTCCGCCCGAGACGAGAGTGGAAGTCCGCAGCCGCGCGGCCAACGACGAGATCGATCTGGAGTTGTCCGCGTGGCTGCCGGAACCCGCGCTTTATCGCAGAGGCGACGGATCGGAATTGCCGTTCACGCCGCGTCGCAACAGTTCGCTGGCCTTGGGCGAAGGCTCGTGGGAGTTTTTGTTCCAGCGCGCGCGGGGGCGTTATCTGCAACTCGAAATCAAACTGATCGGCGACGAACGCGCTACGCCTAGGCTGCGCGCCTTGCGGGCTTACTATCCGCGCTTCTCTTATTTGACCAACTACCTGCCGGCGGTCTACCGCGAGGATGAAGAATCGGCTTCATTCCTGGATCGGTTCCTGGCCAATATCGAGGGCTTCTACACGGCGCTGGAAGACAAGATCGCGGCGGCGCAGATGTTGTTTGACGTGCGCAGCGCGCCCGCCGAAACGCTCGAATGGCTGGCGAGTTGGTTCGGAGTGGCGCTCGATCCGGCCTGGGACGAAGCGAAGCGGCGCCTGTTCATCAGCCACGCGATGGATTTCTTTCAGGCGCGAGGCACTGCGAGGGGCTTGAAGATGGCGCTTCGGCTGGCTTTCGACTCCTGCGCCGATGAAGAGATTTTCGGGCCGATTGACGAGCCTGCGCCGAGGACGGAGCGAATCCGCATCGTCGAGAAGTTTCTGACCAGGCGCGCGCCCGGCGCTCTTTTCGGCGACCCTACCGATCAAGGCGGTTTGAACGGTTTGCGGCAGGTTACGGTGGCCCAACGCTGGGACCCGTCGAAGGGAAGAGATGATCTGCGCAAGCGGTACGCCGATTTCAAGAGACGAATGGGGCAATCGACCGGCGTGATCGTCGAGTTTCCGATTGAATCCCCGGATGACCCCGATGAAAGAAACCTCTGGCGGCGATTTTCCGGCGAGACGCTTGGATTCGTTCCATCCTCGGCGTCCGTCGATGAGCGAGCGCGCTGGCGGATTTTCCTGGCCGGCAAATACGGCAATGTCGCCAATTTGAACGCCGCGCACCAGAAGAGCTACGCCGATTTCAACGAAATTCGGCTGCCGGCGAATTTACCGTCCACGGACGCGGCGCGGGCTGATTGGACGCAATTTGTCACGGGAAACGGGCCGATCATGCGACGGCGATGGCAGGACTTTCTGGCTCGCCGTTATCGCCGCGCCGGCGCGATGAACCAGTTATATAGAACGAACTGGACGGGATTCGAGCTGATCCCTTTGCCTGAGAGCCTGCCCGCCGACGGCGCGCCCTTACAGGATTGGTTTCAGTTCGAGAGCCTTGTGCTGCCAATGCTCGCGGCGGCGCACCGGTTCACTGTGCTGCTGCCGTCACCCGCGACAGCCGTGTTCAACCTGAATGAACATCAGCGAAATATGGAACTGGCCAGGCGGATTGTCGAATTGGAAAAGCCCGCGCACACGGTCTTCGAGATCAAATTTTATTGGGCGATGTTCCGATTGGGCGAATCGCGGTTGGGCAGCGACACGTTAATCGATCGCGGAAGCCGCTCGCCGCAACTGGCCCCCGAGATGATTCTCGGGCAGAGCTATCTTGGAGAAAGCTGGCTTGCGCCAACCACTGCGGAGGGCGCCGCTACAAGGCAAATACTCGGACGCGAAAAACTGGGACCATGAAAGAGTGGGACAGACTAAAGTCCGCATTACTTCTTGGCCCTACTTCTTGAGAGGAAAACAACATGGGCTGCGGCTGCTTTACATCACATATAGCCACCGCCACGGCGACGGAGCCTGACCCTACCAAACACGTTAACTACCAGCTCGGCATGGTGCTGGGAGTGGAGGATTTCGTTCAGGAGTTCGCCTATCTCATCGGGCGTAATCAATGGCAGGCGCGCGACCTGATCGGTTACGGCACGGCGCGCGGGCTGCGAGCGCATTTCGAAAACGACGGCGCGAATGGCCCTCGCGTCGTGGTTGACGCCGGCGTCGCGTTGAGTCCGCGCGGTCAATTGATCTGCGTCAAGACGGCTCAATGCGCATCGCTAAATCAGTGGCTGGCGGCGAACGCCGTAGCGGTCAGCGACCGAATAGGCTCCCCGGCAGCCGGAGCGGTGACGGTTTACGTCGTCCTATGTTACCGCGATTGCCCGACTGATGACGTGCCGATCCCCGGCGAACCCTGCCGCAGCGAGGATGAACTGAAAGCCCCGTCGCGGTTGACCGATGATTTTCTATTGGAGCTACGCTTCGACCCGCCGATGCAGCGTGAAGAAGACGCCATGCGCGATTTCGTCGAATGGCTGAAGCAAATCGAAATCTCCGATTCTGTGACGGTCTCGGCGCCGATGGGTCAATTTCTTCAAGCCATTCGCGACGCGGCGCAACCCTGGCTGTCGCTTCCGTCTTCGCCGCTGTCTTCGCCGCCGACGCCGTCCGATTTCATGTTTGGGTTTCCGCCCGCAGCGCTGCAAATTCGACCGGAAGACGCTGGCGAATATATGAAAGCGGCTTTTCGATTGTGGGTAACGGAACTGAGGCCGAAATGGGCCGGACGCTGGCGCGGTTGCGCTCCCGATCTGACCGATCAATCACAGGGGGCGGAAGAAGATTGCGTAATGCTTGCGCGCCTGGACATTCCGGTCCTGCTCGATTCGCCCGGCGCCTGGGTGGTCAGCGATGTCAGTCCGGTCGTCGTTGACGAGCGGCGGCGGCCTTTCGTGGTTCACCTGCGCCTGTTGCAGGAATGGTTGCTGAGCGGCCGCAGCGGGATCGGAGGGGGACTGCCGACGGACACGCTTTTGACATCTCCGCCGGCCGCGCCGGCATCGGTTCCCGAGCCTCCCAGCGTCGGCGCCAGGATTTCCCTTGCGGTGATTAACGGCCCGGTCACACTCAACGCCGGGCATCATTGCGTGATCTGCAACACCGCCGCGAATCCCGTCACGGTTACTCTGCCGCCGATCTTGTTCCATCCAGGCAGGGTCTACATCATCAAGCGGAACGGCGCTAACGCCTGCACCGTTAATTCCGCGAGCGGCGACACGATTGACGGTGTGACGGCTTCATTATCGCTTCCAAACCCCAGGTCTTCGATAACGATTGTCGCCGACAGAAAGAGTCGCATTTGGCAGGTCATCTCCATAGTCTGACGCTGGTCCGGCAGGGAGATTCGTCATTGTGGCAGTGAACGTGGAAGGAATGAGCCTATGGCCACACAAATCAAATTACAGGAGCCGATCCTCGACAGCGGCATCAGCTCGATCAATTACTTCACCGGGCGGCTGCTCACCGCGAGCGATTTGAGTCGCGAGAAGGCGGCCAACCGCGAGGCCGACCGCAGGCTGGGTCGCGCGCTCGGCGAAGGTGTGGCCTACGGATTGGAAGTCCGCCCTTCCCCCGAATCAAAAATTGATACGCCGGTGTTGCAGATCGAACCCGGACTGTCCGTCAACCGGGCGGGGCAAACTTTGTCGCTGCGCAATCGAACCGACTTGACGCTCGTCCGACAGGCCGAAGCCGGCGCGAGCGGATCGAGTCTTTTCACCGAATGCCAGCCGATTCAAACCGGGACTTACATCGCCGGACAGGGAGTCTATTTGTTGACAATTGCTCCGGCCGAAAGACGCGAAGGCCGCGCGCTCGTGAGCGGGCTGGGCAATGAAGCCGCCTCATGCAACACCGACACGATCATCGAATCCGTGCAGTTCCGGCTGATCCAGATAGATTCGTTTCTGGATCAGAATGAATTGCAAGACGAGAGATTGTTGCGCAATCGCCTGGCCTATCGCTGCTTCGGGGCGACTCAGACCCGCGCGTTCCCGGGCAATCCGTTCAGCCCGCCGCTCGACCGCTATGGCCTGCTCGACGAACTGCGAAAAAACGTCTTGACCGACTGCGACGCGCCGTTGGCGGTGATTTACTGGACGCTTTCGGGCGGGATTGAGTTCGTGGACATGTGGGCCGTGCGGCGCGGATTGACGAGCCGCGAGCGCGACAGACGCTGGCAGTGGCTGACCAGCGACCGCCGCCTGAGCGAGGCCGAAGCCGAGATATTGCAATTCGAGGATCAGATTCGAGACATCCTCGACACCGAATCGGGCGTGGACGGCGTTGTGGCGACGGATCGCTTCGAATTATTGCCGCCAGTGGGATGGCTGCCGATCAAAACTCCGGCCGGGTTGATGACGATCAATAATTCATCCGCTTCCTCCGGATTTTCCACGCAAGTCTTTTTCGGAACGCGCGCCTCGCGTGAATTGGCGCTGCTCGACGCCGCTCAATGGCGCAGCCTGTTTCACGACGCTTTGTGCTGCGAGGCTGTCGATCTGCGCGGCAAGGAGCGCCTGCAACTTTATCTGATCTGGGAAAACGTCCAGGCCGTCGAGCGCGGCGCGGCCACACAACTCACTCTGGCATTCGCCAGCCCGGCCCTGCCGTATCGCGGCGTGGCTAGGTTCGGGTACGCCAAATGGGACCTGAGCCGCGTCACACCCTCGGTCATCTGAACAAGGAGTATTTATGGCTACGAATTTAGACACGCTTATTGCGGCGATTCCCACGGCTGAAGATGGTCACGTAATCAGCAGGGAATATCACAACTCGCTTCGGGCGGCGTTGGCGGAGATGGCGAGCCGGCTCAGCGCCACCGCCGGGCAAACCGGAGCCACAACATTCGCGCCGACCTTTAGTCCAAATGTCCCTCAACCACCCTGGGTAATCACGGTGGGGGTGGCGGACAAAACGAGCCAAACAGGCGCCGACGGTTGGCTTTCAATCTCATTGCCCGACGGGGCGCGAATTCAGGGCATGACAGTGAAGGGGGGCAGAAGTGGAGCGGCTCCTATCTTCCAGATTCAATTGATACGCCAATCACTGGATGATCCGACCGCCAGCGTCACACTGATCTCCATTCCGGGATTGACGACTCCGGCTATGGAGAGAGATCCATTCGAGGCGAAGGGGCTTCCCCAAGTCGCGGGTATTACCTCGCCGGCGGCTCTGAATGAAATATTGACCGTGAATAACAGCGATTTCAAATACTTGGTCAGGGCGCGGTTGGTCGGAGCGCCCACTGATGCGACGGTCAGAATATATGGCGTCAGAGTCGAATACCTTAGGTAAAACAAGCATAGCGCCTTTCAGGCGCTTAACTAAAGAAGGGAGATAACTATGGCCGTAGATCCGTTCCTAATCAGCGATACCTGTATCTATCACGAAGCGGCTCCAGGTGATGGTGGAAACCACGTAGTTGCTCAGTGGTGGCTCAGTCCTGACGTGACAATTGTCGGAGCTCCAATGGGTAACGTTCTGGGCGGTACTAACAACACTATCAATGTAATTCCGCGCCGAAAGTCGGGCGGTTGCAACCTGCCTCAGGGCACGGAAATCAATCCTGATGGAAGCGTGGCTGTCGCCGTCGAGCTTTATGTCTGTGTCCCCGGGCCGGTCATCAAACCGAACGACGCCACTCAGGCCAAGTCCCTCGGCACACAAGTCGCCAATCTGCAATCGGGCGCCGCGTCCACGGTCCCCTTTAGCTTCGTGACGACGAATGTCCCGAATACGCCTGATGGGCCAGGGCATAAATGTTTAATCGCTCGGAGCTATCCTGGTATTATCGCTCCGGACCCGAACAGTTTGACCCATCTTCCTGATGATCAGCATTATGCCCAGCACAACATCTGTATTCAGATCTGCGGCGGTCCCGGCGCGGCCCGCGTCCCGGGAGAGTGCCAATTCGCCGTCGCTACAGCTAATCCGGATCGAGAGCGGCCTTCAAGGGTCACCTTGCGGCTAGAGGCCGACACCAGGCCGAATAGAACTGTGCTCGACGCTTTATTGCCGCGTCTCAGACAGGTGCCTGCCTTTCAACGCCTGGCGAGATCCGCCCCGCCGAGGTTCGATTTGCGACTGCCTGATTTTCCCGATGCGCAGGGCCACTTTGATGGAGGGCACGGATGCCTCGGCCTTCTTTTCGGTAAAAAGTCGAAACCCAGATACAGTGTGAACATTCAATTGAGCCCCGATCAGGTGACTCACTTCAGGGTTAGGACCGACCTCTCCAGATCGAGTTTTGGCGACGCGCACATCTTTCATCTGACTCAAGCCGGAGAGGATGGTCGTGTGCAAGGCGGAGTGACGGTTGTCTTTGTGGTGGGGTGATGGCAATCCTGGGAAACACCACGGTAGTTTCAAAGCTGCTTGTCAGGAGCGCTCATTCTGAAAAGTTAGCGACCCGACTTCATCTGGAGACACTGCTTAACGCCGGTGATTGGCGCAATGGGGGACTCGCGCCGTCAGCCATCGTCTGCATTCGCAAGCTACGCGATCCGCTCCCGGGGTCGCTGTCGTTGGATCAGCGCGGCCTGCATCCGCCACCGGCCTGGCATCAGTCGGTGAATGACGCGATTGAGCGATTGGTCCGGCGCGCGGTTCGTCCAATCCGTGAGGCTGTGCCGACCAACGCGGAATGCGTCATCTTCTCCGATCGGGCGGAGATGCTGGCATGTCTGGCGATTGATTGGTGTGAGGGCCGTTTGGGAATGCGATGGTGGTGGCGGAGTCTGGCGCCGGGGCTGGACGGCTCCCGCTCGATCCTGGCCTGCTGGCTGGATGCGCCCGAATACATACCGGGCGCCTGGCTGCATCTGGCGATCAGAAGCAAAGCCGCGGAATTCGCCGGCGGCCTGAGCGTGAATGAAGCGCGCAATATGTTACGCGGCGTCACCCGCCGCTTCAGGCTCGATGAATTACAAGCCGTGATGGACGCGGCGCCGTCAGGGCATGCGAAGAAGATCGATCCTCGCGATCATTACCATGCGATTCAGCCAAACTCGGAAACCCCTCCGGCGCCCTGGGAAAACTGGGCGCCGGAGGACGATCACATAACGCTGGGGATCGAGCAGCGATGTTTGATGGGCATAGCCCTGACGCTACAACGCGCGCCCGCCGTCGTGCGAACGCGCGTTTTCGCTCAGGCCGCTCGGCAATGGCTCGAAGCCGTCAAAAATGATTTGCGGCGGGAACAGGCGACTCCACGTCTGTTTCGCGATGCAGGCGAGCAAAGCCCCGTCGCCGCCGACGCGTCCGAGTACGAATCCTCGCGTCCCGATCGGACATCTGAATCCCGGCGAATACGCATTTCATTCGCGGATGCGAAGGCTGATGAAGGCGCGAAGCGTCCGAACGTCGAAAGCCGGCGCGTCCAAACGGCGACTCCGGATGGTACCCGGCGGGCGCGGGATTCTGAAATCTTCAAGAATGATTCCCTGATGAATGAACCCGAAGTCGCCGGCGATATCTCGCGGGGGCATGTTTTCGATAGCGGCAATCGGGCGCCTGAAGATGGATTGAATGTCGAGCGGTTTTCACAAACGCCCGAGGCGCTCGATGAGCGTTCGGAAACGCCGCCGGAATATAAGGAAACCCTGCCGCTCCTCGAAGCGCGGATCGATACCGGATTCGGCGGTCTGTTTTACCTTCTGAATTTCGGACTTTATCTCGGACTTTACGGAGACATCACG
>Ga0126377_10000834_pt1 | contig 19544 bp, 9 predicted proteins | sample PanSoiMetPlot_22_FD_92647 | JGI IMG/M metagenome (GOLD analysis project Ga0126377, IMG submission 92647) | Tropical forest soil microbial communities from Panama - MetaG Plot_22 | ecosystem: Environmental > Terrestrial > Soil > Tropical forest > Bulk soil | place: Panama | collected 2016-02-17 | reverse complement strand
GCATCCCGGCGAGGTATCGCCGCGCGAATTCGTCGTTCACGACGACATGGTTGATGGGGGAGCCCCGGTCCTCGGTGCGGAACTCGCGACCCTCTATCAACGGGATCTGGAGGGTTCGGAAATAGTCGGCGGATACGTTCGAAAAACGAATCGCGCGTTCGCCCGCAACGGCTCTGCCGTCCACAGAAAGCGGGTAGAAACCGATCTTGAAGCTGCCGATCGGGTCGTTCGAGCCCGCCACCGACACGACTCCAGGAATCGTGGTCAAGCGGGAAGCGAGTTGATCGAAGAACTCGTTCCGAGCCTCGCTGGTGGCGTAGCCGGCCTGCGCGAGAGAAACCCTGAACGTCACGAGGCCGCGCCGGTTGTAGCCGTAATCGAGTGTCACGTAGTTCACGAAGCTTCGGACGAGCAGCCCGGCGGCCGAGAGAAGAATCACGGAGGCGGCGATTTCGGCGACGACAAGCGTGCTGGAGGGGCGAAGCCGGCCCGGGCGTGGGAGCATTGGGACACCCGACGCATGCGGTCGCAGATCGTCGATGGCGGTCGCACGGCTGACACGCCATGCCGACCACAACGCGATCGCCACGCCCGAGCCGAGCGAGAGCGCGAGCGCGAACACGAGGACGATGCCATCGACGCGAATGTCACGCAGACGCGGCAGCACATGCGGCGGCAGCACCTGCAGTGCGCGAGTGAGACCGTACGCGATCGCGCAGCCCAGGACGCCTCCCGCGCACGACAGCAGCAGAGCCTCTGCGACCGCTTCTCGTATGACGCGGCCGCGGCCGGCCCCGAGCGCCATGCGGATCGCGAGCTCACGTCGTCGTCCGGCCGCGCGCGCCAGCAGCAGATTGACAACGTTCACACACGCAATCAGGAGAATCAGCGCCACGCCGAGCTGAAAGGCTGCGAGGGGTTGCCGCAACGATCGCCCCATCTCGACTCGAGCGCTGACGAGCTCCACCGCGGGCCGGCGATTATCTGGAAGCGGGCCGATCACCGACCGGACGTCGGCCAGTGCGCGATCCAGCGTCACGTCGGGCTTGATGAGCGCGAATGCCTCAAATATCGAGTAGCCAGGACGCGGGCCGGTGCGAGGACGACGCAGCATCGGAATCCAGAACTCCGGTACGTCCTCGATCTCGCCATCGGAATTGCGGCTCATGGATTCGCTCGCGAGCGACGGAAACGTGAAGCTCGCCGGCATCACGCCGATGACGCGAGTCGGCACCTCGTCGAGCAGGACACGCGTTCCGATGACGTCGGGCGACCCGCCCAGGTGAATCCGCCACGTGCGATCGCTGACGAGGACGACTGGATCCGCCCCGCGCTCCGAGTCCTCGGATCGAAACGTGCGACCGAGAATAGGCTGTACCCCGAGATGTTCGAGAAGACCAGCGGAGACGGCGCCGCCATTCAAGCGCACCGGTTTCGAGGTGCCACCCAACGTTCGTGGCCCGTGCCCCCACGACCCAACCGCTTCGAGCGTTGACGTGTACTCGGTCAGATTCGCGAATTGATCGACGCTCACGCCAGCGCGGAAGGGGTCGCCGCCGGCGCGCGGTTCGATCGTCTGAACGATCTGCACCAGCCGATCGGCGGCGGGGAACGGCAGTGGACGGAACAACACGCCGTACACGACGCTGAACACCGTCGTTGTCGCCCCGATGCCGAGCGCCATCGTCAGCACGACGACGAGCGCAAAAATCGGATTGCGGCGAAGGCTGCGAGCCGTGATCCGAAGGTCGCGAAGGAAAGAGTCCATCGTGTAGCCGGAGCTGCGCCCGCGCGTGTTCACTCGTATCGCAGCGCGATGCTCGGGTCGAGCCGCATCGCACGTCGGGCCGGTACGTAGGAGGCGAGGAGCGCGATCCCCGCGATCAGGAGCGCTGCTGCGATGAACGTCTGCGGATCGTTCGGCCCGACGCCGTAGAGCAGACTGGCCGTCAATTGCGTCAACGCCAACGCCACGCCTGTCCCGATCGCGATGCCGGTCACCGTGAGCGTCATGCCGTGCTTCAACACCATCCACATGACGTCGCCGCGCCTGGCGCCCACGGCGATGCGCAGTCCGATCTCCTTCGTACGCCGGGCGACCGAATAGCTGATCACGCCATACAGCCCGACGGCCGCCATGACGAGGGCGATCAACGCGAAGATCGTCACGAGCGCCGCGGCAGACTTCGGCAGCGAGAGCAGACGATCGAGAAACATCGGCATCGTCTTGACGCCGTAGACCGGCACATCGGGATCGAGCGCCGCGATCTCCCGCTGCACCGCGGTCGCCAGTGAGGCTGGTGATGCAGAGGTGCGCGCGATCATCGTCATCTGACCACTGTAGTGCTGTGCGTGCGGCAGGAAGAAGTACTCCGTCGGCGGCTCGCCCAGAAGCGCGTATTTGCCGTTTCGCGCGATGCCGACGATCTCGACGAGCGGCGCCCGTTCGTCGTCGAGACGAAGGCGTTTGCCGAGCGCGCTCTCGTTCGGCCAGAAGCGGCGCGCCATCGTTTCGTTGACGATGATGACCGGAGACGTGGCGGCGGTGTCGGTGTCCTGGAATGCGCGGCCCGCGACAATCGGCGTGTTCATCGCGCGGAAATACTCGGAGCCGACGACGCTGTAGCCAACGACGATGCGCTCGTGCGCGTCGCGTGGGACATAGCCCTCAGGAATGACGCGTGTGCCAACGTTGTAGGCGTCGAGCGGCAAGGGTCCGCCCATGCTGGCGGCCTGGACGCCGGGGAGCGCTTTGATGCGGTCGACCGCCTGCGTGAAGAACCGGCGGCCAGTGGCTTCGTCATATCCTCGCAGCCCGGTGTCGACCGACACGAGCAGCACGTTCTTCGTCTCGAAGCCGGGATCCAGTTGTTGCGCGCTCTGCATGCTGCGCACGAACACGCCAGCCGCAACGATCAACGCGAGCGAGACGGCGACCTGAGCGATCGCGAGTCCACCGCGAAGACTGAGATGGCGGCCGAGCGTACTCGGGAGGCGTTCGCCGGTCGCATCGCGCGTCTGAAGCGCGGTGAGCAGATCGACCTTCGATGTCTGCAGCGCCGGCAGCAGTCCGAAAACGATCCCGGTGAGGACCGTCGTCGTTGTTGTGAAGATCAGCACTCGATGATCGAGCGCGAGGTCATAGGCGAAATCGACAGTCGCGAAATCGAGCGGCGGGTTGAGCGCGATGGTGAGTCGATTGAACGCACGCGCCAGCAGCAGGCCGGCGATGCCGCCGGTCGCCGCCAGGAGCATGCTCTCGGTCAGCAACTGGAGGATCACTCGACGGCGCGACGCCCCGCAGGCCAGACGCATCGCGATCTCGCGCTTGCGCGACGATGCGCGCGCCAGCAGCAGGTTGGCCACGTTCGCGCACGCGATCAGCAGAACGAGCAGGACGATCGCCAGCATCGCCTGGGCCGCAATCGGGACGTAGCCGAGAACCGTGATCGCGGGCTGTGTCTTGTTCCCGGCTGCGACCATGCCGACCCGCTTGCGTGCATTGGTCGTTGGATACACGCGTGCCAGCCGATCGGCGATGACATTCAGCGCGGCCGTCGCTTGTTCGATCGTGACCCCGGGCTTGAGGCGTCCGTTGACATTGAACCCGTCGTTGGCGCGGTTCTCGAGACTCCCGAGCCACGGCAGGACCTGTGTCTGCATCGACACCGGGACCCAGACGTCGGGGATGAAGCCGGCCAGACGAGTGCCCGAGAAGCCCTTGCGAGCGACGCCGACGATCGTGAACTCGTGGCCCGCCACCTTGACGATGGTACCGACGATCCCCGCGTTGCCTCCGAACCGCCGCTGCCAGAAGTCGTGGCTCAACACCACGACCGGGTGCGAGCCTTCAGTGCGGTCGTCCCCAGGTGTGAGGACGCGGCCTGCCGCTGGCACGACACCAAGTCCGGTGAAGTAGTTGCCGGTAACGAGCTCGCTCCAGATCAGCTCCGTCCGCCCGCCGCCGACGGAGAAGCCGAGCGACACTCCGTTGTGCACGAAGAGATCGCTGAAGACATCGCTGCCGTCGCGGTAGTCGCGGTAATCGGGATACGAGAAGCCAGAGGGGTAGATGGATGTCGGCTCGGTCGTATAGAGCGCGACCAGCTGCTCCGGGTGCGGCACCGGCATCGGCTTGAAGAGGACCGCGTTCACGAGCGTGAACACGGCGGTGGTGGCAGCGATGCCGAGTGCGATCGAGAGGATCGCGGCAACGGTGACGCCCGGCGTCTTGATGAACGATCGTGCGGCGAATCGCAGGTCGTGGAGAAAGCCCATCATCGTGCCCGAGGTAACGGAGGTCGCGGAGGAAACGGAATTAACAGGAGGAACGGAGAAACGGAGATCATTCTTCTGGAAATCAGATCCTCCGTTCCTCCGTTTCTCCTGTTAATCCGTTTCCTCCGCCCACCTCCGTTTCCTCCGTTAGCTTCAAATTACGACTGATCGATGAACCCGTCGCGCAGCTTGATGATGCGGCTGCCGTACCCGGCGTTGGTCTCCGAGTGCGTCACCTGCACGATCGTCGTCCCGTTGTCATTGAGCTGCTTGAAGAGCTCCATGATTTCCTGGCCTTGCGCCGAATGCAGATTGCCGGTGGGCTCGTCGGCGAGAATCACCTGCGGGCTTGCGACGATCGCGCGCGCCACGCCGACCAACTGCTGCTGACCGCCCGAGAGCTGGCTGGGATACAGATCCTTCTTCGCCACGATGCCGAAGCGATCGAGCACGTTGGCGACGATGCCCTGTCGTTCCGATTTCCTGACATCGCGATAGGAGAGCGGCAGCTCGATGTTCTCGTAGACCGTCAGGTTGTCGAGCAGGTGATAGCTCTGAAAGACGAACCCGATGTGCCGCTTCTGCAGCGCCGCCCGCTCTTTGGCCGGCAGCGCGTGGATGGGATGACCCATCAGCGAGTATTCACCCGCCCAGGCGCTGTCGTGCATGCCGAGGATGTGCAGCAGGGTCGACTTGCCCGCGCCCGACGGACCCATGATCGAGACGAACTCGCCCGGCTTGATATCGAGTGTGATGCGCCTCAGCACGAAGGTCTGGCCGGCGCCGACCGGAAACGACTTCTCGACGCCGCGCAACGACATGAGCGGCATGTTGCCGGTTGGCTCCCAGGGAGAGTCGGTCAGCGCCGAAGAGGATGAGCGTTTGAACAGCATGTGCCTGCCTTTCACGGCTGGGTATCAAGCCGCGTGCCGGGGTTATTCAAGGGAATTTATGCGATCTTATGGCCGATTTGTTCGAGCGCGGGATACCGCGTCCCGGAAACGGACAGCGAGTAGGGCAAAGGGCAAAGGGCAAACGTCAAAGGTAAGGTCAAAGGGCTAGGTGCAGGTCGAGGTTAAGGTGCAGGTCTCAGGTCTAGGGAGAGCGCGACTCCAAGATCACGTATGGCACCTGGCGCTGGGACCTGACACCTGGCACCTGCACCTACACCCTTGACCTCACCTTTGACCTTTGCCTTTTGACCTTGACCTACTGCATTCACAGCCTCCCCATAACCCTCAGCAACCCCTCTGTCAGCAACGGCACGTACGTAATCAACAACACGCCCGCCGCAAGAATCCCCAGCATCGGCAGCGTCGCCCAGGTCACCTCGAGAACGGGCTTCTTGAACCGATAGGACGCGAGCAGCAGGTTCAGGCCGAGCGGCGGGTGCAGGTAGCCGAGTTCCAGGTTGGCGATGAAGATGACCCCGAGGTGGACGTATCCAATCATGTACGCGTCGGCCAGCGGCAGAATGAGCGGGACGACCACGACGATGGCGGAGAAGATGTCCATCACGGTGCCGACGAGGAGCAGGAACACGTTGAGCGCGAGCAGGAACAGCGCCTTCGACTGGATATGCGCCTGCGTCCACTCGATGAGCTGCATCGGCACCTGCGCGTTGACGAGGTAGTTCGTCAAGCCGACGGCGACGGCGAGGATGATCAGCACGCCTCCGACGAGCGCGACGCAGTCGCCCGCCACCCGCACGATCTCTTTGAACGAGGGGACGTCACGATGGATGAAGCGCTGCACGATGAGCGCGTAGAGCGCGGCGATGGCGGCCGATTCGGATGTCGTCGCGTAGCCGCCGAGCAGCGCCCAGAGCACGACGATCGGGAGGAGCATCTCCCACTTCGCTTCCCACAGGCCCGCCGCGACCTCTGATAGTCGGAAGGGGGCGCGTTTTGCGCCGCTGCGGATCGCTTCGCGAATGCCGAGCGCGGCGACGAGGGCGAGCATCAACACACCGGGGACGATGCCGCCGATGAAGAGATCCTCGATCGCCACGTTCTGCGCCACGATGCCGTAGAGGATGAGCGGCACCGAGAGCGGGAAGAGCAGGCCAAGCGATCCCGACGCCGTGAGCAGTCCGATCGCGAAGCGCTCGCGATAGCCCTCTTTCAGCAGCGCCGGCAGCAGCAGCCCGCCAAGCGCGAGAATCGTGACGCCGGATCCACCGGTGAAGAGCGTGAAGAAGGCACACAGCGTGGCTGCGGCGACCGCCGTGCCGCCCGGTGCCCATCCGAAGAGCGCGCGCAATGCGCGAAGGAGTCTGGTCGAGGCGCCGCCCTCCGCCAGCAGAAACCCGGTCAGCGTGAACAGCGGAATCGCGGCGAGATTGGCCGACGGAGACGTGAGCTCTTCATACGCCTTGATCAACGGCACGATCGGCCGGCTGCCGTCGGTGAAGAAGGCGATCATCGCGATGCCGCCGAGCAACGAAAAAATCGGCGCGCCCAGGACGCCCGCGACGATGATGCCGACGACCCACGGCAGGAGCGCGTGTCCCTCGAAGAGCTCGAAACGAAGCGCAGCGAACGCGCCCACGACGATCGAGACGAGCGCGATCGCCCGCCCGCGCCAGTGTGGGGCTGCACGCAGCGCCAGGCGAACCGCGATCAGCCCGAATCCGATCGGAAAGGCCAGCGTCGACACCCACACCGGCACGTTCAAGGCGATGTGATCGCCGGCGGCGCGCTCGGTCAGGACGAGGCTCAGGCCGCCGATCATGAACATGGCCGCGATCGCGGCACCGACCGATCCGCCGATGATGTGCGCGAGTCCCGAGATGCGTGCGGGGAGGAATTCGCCGGTTGCGAGCGTGAGGAGCTTCCCCTCGCGCGCGGCGATCGCGGCGCCGAGCAGGCCGACCCACAGCGTGAGGTTCAGCGTGAAGGGAGCCGAGCCCGGAATCCCCGTGCTGACAATGCGCCGCACTGCGATCTCGGCGAGCGGCAGCAGCATGATGCCCCCAAGCGCCGCCGTCGCAATCACGTTCTCCGCGCGCAGCGCGAGCGCCCGCGCCCGCATTACTTGCGAGTCTTCCTGTAGGCGTCTCGCTCCTTCAGCGCCGCGTCGTAGGCGTCAGCCGGCACGATGTTGCCGCGCATGGTCTTCACGAAATTCTCTGCCGCCGCGCGGAATTCGGTTGCCGCCTTCGGGTCGAGCGTTGTCACCGTCAGCCCGCGGCTCTTCATCGTCGCGATCGAATCGGCATCGAGCTTCGGCGCCTCGCCGAGCAGGCGCTTCTCGATCGTCTTGGCGGCGGCGAGCACCGCCGGCCGATCAGCGGCGTCGATCTTGTTCCAGGCGTCGTTGGTCATCACGATTGCGCCGTACAGCGGGGCCACGCGCACGTCGAGCATGTACTTCGCATCGCGGAACATCTGGAGCAGCAGCGCCGGATATGGCGGGCTGGGCGCGGCATCGATCAGCCCGGTCGAGAGCTTCAGCTGCGCTGGAATGTCCCCGGCTGCCAGTGCCACGGGGTGGAAGCCGTTGGCCTTGTACCACTGCGACATCCGATCGTCGCCCTGGTTGGTGTAGAGCTTGGCGTTCTTGACGTCGGCAAGGGTCGCCAACGGCTTTTTCGAGAACAGCTGCACCCACCCAGCACTTCCCCAGCAGAGCAACTTGAAACCCTTGGCGTCGAGACGCTGTTCGAGGAACGGCGTCAACTTTTGAAGCACGTACTCGCCTTCGGCATCACTCTCGAAGAAGAACGGGATCCCGAACGCGTTGAACGCGTCGTCGATGTGGCCGAGTCCCGGCAGCATGAGCAGGTTGGCCTGCAGTTGATCGACACCGGGCCGCATCATGCGAATCGTGGCGTCCTCGCTGCCTTGCGTGCCGCCCGCGTACACCGTGAGCTTCACCCGGCCGGATGTCTTCTGGTCCCATTCGGCGCCCATGTCGAGCAGCGCCTTGTGCCACGACGAATTGACGGGAGCCTGGGTGGCCAGCTTGAGCGTGACCGCAGCGCCAAGCGAGATCGGCGCCGCGAGCGCGACGCCTGCGAGAACAATTGCAACTGCTTTACGAACCGACATACATCCTCCGATTGGTCCGGACACCGGACGCTACTTCCAGTCCGGCTGAAGCCGGACACTACGTACCAATTCCTATTTCGAAAACTTCTCGTCAATGTGTGCGAGCAGATCGCGCGCGCGCCGCTGCGTCACGAGGGTCACGAGACGATTCGATGGATCCTTTTCGGGATCGATTGCCAACGCTTCTTTGAGCAGACGCTCGAACTCAGGACGATCCTGCGCGGGCACGGCGATGCCCGTCGCCAGAGCGACATACGGTCCGGGCGACAGCCCCTTCTGAATCTCGACGGCCATCTTGAAGTGCTCGCGCGCCCGTTCGGGATTGCCGCCGAGCGCCTCGGGCAGACTGTCGAGCGAGATCATCAGCTCGTGGATCGCCCCCCTGTTCCAGGTCGGATCGAGCGCAAGCGCCCGATCCGCCAGCGCGCGCACGGTGGGGAAGTCGACGGCGAGATCGGGACGATCGATGCCGAGCGAGATCGCGGCCCCCCATGATGCCGCCGACCAGTACAACAGCGGAACGTCGCCCTTCTGCGCCTTCTTCAGCGGAGCAGTCGGATCCTGAAGCAAGGCCTGACTGGACCCTTTTCCGAACCGCGCGTCGATCCCGCGCATGCAGTAGCCACGGGCGCGGAGATAGTGCTTGAGCGCGCGTTCACGAAGGGCGACCGCCTCGTTCCGTCGGCTTGCATCGAGGCCATCTGCTTCTGATTCGAGGAACGCATAGCCGTACTGCGTGAAGCTGCCGCACGTGGCGATGAGCAGCGGCACGTGCGTCGGGACCGATTCGAGCAGCGACTCGTACAGCTTCAAGGCAAACGGCGTCGCATCTCGAATGAGATCCGGATCGTCGTCTCTGGTGAAGACGTCGCCCGTGTCCGACAGCGTATTGGCCACAGTCCTCACCGCCATCGTCTTGATCGAACACGCGGGAGCGATGACGAAGGCGGAGAAGAGGACGGCGAGCAGCGTGGCGGCACGGACGGGGTTGAAACCCCGGACTCGAACGGGCATCAACTCCCAAGAATATCTCAGTCCGCGCGCAGGGCCCGAATCGGATCGATGTGTGACGCGCGCATCGCCGGCAGGGTGCATGCGAGGAGGGCGCAGCCGGCCAGCGCCACGATGACGATGGCGCAGGTCGCCGCGTCGAAGGGGCTGATGTCGAAGAGCAGCGATTGAATCAGCCGGTTGGCCCAGAAGGCGGTGCCGAGACCTGCCAGCGTGCCGACGGCGATCATCCGGACCGCATCCCGCAGGACGAGGTCACGGAGGTCGGCGGGCCGCGCGCCCAGCGCCACACGAACGCCGAGTTCGGGCGTTCGCCACGCGACGGAATATGACAGCACGCCGTAGAGGCCGACGCAGGCGAGCAGGAGGGCGAGCGTACCGAGCGCCGACACCAGGTACGTTACAAGGCGTTCACGTCCGGTGCCTTGTAAGAGATAGGTGTTCATCGTCCCGGCAGAGTCGATGATGAGGCCCGGTTCAGCGGCCTTGAAGGCCTGTTGAATCGCGAGGGCTCCTGCCTGGGCATCCCCGGTGATGCGCGCTGCCAGCGTGTAGCTCGGTTGGTTCCACTGCGCGATGGGGAAGTAGACCGTTGGAACTGGCGCGTCGCGAAGCGAGAGCGGTCGGGTATCGCCGACGATCCCGACGACTTCAGCGCTGAACTCCTCATCGCCGATCGTTTGGCCGATCGCCTCCCTGCCACCGAAGTATCGTCGGGCCACCGACTCGCTCACGACCGCGACGAGCGGCGTCTTCTCGACATCGCGGGCGCTGAACTCGCGCCCACGCTTCAGCGGAATGCCGACAGTGGCGAAGTATCCGGGCCCGATATAGTTCTCGTTCAACTGGATGCCACCCCGCTCGCCGATACGAAAGCCGCCGCTTTGCGTACAGTTGGCGAGCAGCCCGCACGTCGAAATGACTGCGGATCTAACGCCGGGGACCGTCGTCGTCGCGGCGAGAAGCCGATCGCGGAGCGCCGGCAGCTGCTCGAGCGTGTAGCCGCTGACCCTCGGGTTGAACGCAACTGCGACGACGCGAGCGATCGAGAAGCCTGGATCGACGTGAGGGAAGTTGATGAGGCTGCGCCCCAGCAGCACTGCCGCGAAGACGACGACGAACGACAAGGCGAGTTGGGCAGCGACCAGCGGGCGCATCGCTCGCATCAGCGAGCCCGAGACGACCGCTCTGCCGCCGGCGAGTCGTTCGACGACATCCATCTTGGTGGCGCGCAGGGATGGCATGAGGCCAAAGAGGAACGCCGTGGCCAGGGTGATGGCCGCGGTGAAGGCGAGCACGCGAAGATCGGGTGCGAACACCTGGGGGAGAGGGGCATTCAGCGGACCGAGCGCATAGCTTGCGAGCAGCCGGCTGGCCGATTGCCCCGCAAGAAATCCGGCCGCGCCTCCGATGCCTGCGAGCAGCAGGCTTTCGACGAGGCCCTGCTGGATCAGCCTGGCGCGGTTCGCGCCGACCGCGAGGCGGATCCCGATCTCCCGCGATCGCGCCGTCGATCGCGCGAGCAGCAGGTTGGCGATGTTCGCGCACGCCACCAGCAGAACGATCGCGACCATGCCCGCGAGCGCGACGAGCGACGTCGCAAAGCGCGCGCGCAGGCCGGAGAAACCTCGGGTGAACGGCTCGACGACCAGGACGCCCGACGTGATCGATTGCCGGGCGCGTTGGTCAGGGACCTCGAGCGACATGTCGATCAACGCGGCACGATTGGTGGCGCTCAGTGCTGCCTCGGCCCCCGGGCGCGATTTGGCATCGAGACGGCCGACGAGATTCAGCCATGCGATCAGGTTCTGCTGGAACCATGGCTGCTCGGGGTCGACCGGTCCGTACGAGCTCGCGTTGTTCTGGTAGTTCAACGCGTGCTGCATGGTGAGCGGCATCCAGATGTCGCTCTCGGCATCGCTCCACGCTCCGACGAATCCTGGAGGCGCGATGCCGATGACGGTCACAGGCAGCCGATTGATCAGGATTGGCCGGCCGATCGCGGCATCCGATCCGCCCAGCATGCGCTGCCAGAATCCATGGCTCACGACGACGACAGGCTGCGAGCCGCCGCGCTGCATGTCGTCGTCGGTAAAGGACCGCCCTCGCGTCACGGGCACGCCAAGCGTAGTGAAGTAGTTGCTGGATGTGAGCTGCCCGCGCACGATGGTCTGCGTCGCATCGTTCCCGAGGCGCACGGCAAATGGGACGCTGCGCGTCATTGCCGCAAGCGAGCCCATGTCGCCAAGCGCGCTCTGCAGACGGAGGAACCGCGGATACGAGAAACGAAGGAAGCGTCCAGTCCCTCCGGTGGTGTCGGGCGCTCCGCTCGGCGCGCCCGGTCCGATGGGGTTTTCGTAGAGTGTGACGAGCTCGTCCGCATGAGGCAGCGACAGCGGCTTCAATAGCACCGCGTCGAGCAGCGTGAAGATCGCGCTGTTGGCGCCGATGCCGAGCGCGAGCGTGATCACCGCAGCCGCCGTGAAAGCCGGCGTGCGTCCGAGCGATCGCACGGCGTACCTGAGGTCGTGAAGCAGGTGGGTCATCGCATTGCTGGCCCGCGTGAACGACTAGCGCCCGAAATTGTAGGAGAAGCGAATCGTGAACGTGGTGTCCGAATTCCCCGTCTCGAACGGGATCGAGATCGACGGCGTGATTCCAGCCGTCCGGTTGAACATGAAGCCGACACCGAGATCGGCTCGTCCCCCCGTGTCGGAGACCGTCGTCGTGACGCCCGCAAACTCGGATCGCAGACGCGTATAGGTGACGGCGAGCCCAAAGAACGGAACTACCTGGATATCACCCACATCGTAGATCGTCAGGCCGATGGCGCCGCCGCCTTCGAGGCCCGTGGTGGATGAATCGACCGGACCGATGTCGGGCCCTGCCAGCACCGTGAGCCGAGCGATCGGACAGATCATGATCTTGCTGTCGCGATCGGCTGCCAACTCTGCGCCGACGTACCCGAAGACGCCGGCGGTCTTCACGTCGATGTCGGTGAAGTTCACGATCGTCAATCCCGCGCCGCCGAAGATCGTCTGCCCGCCTGCGGCCGCGCCCAAATCGACGCTACGAGCCCCCTCGTTGAACGAGGCGGCGATGCTCACTTGATAGGGGGAGTACGCCAGGCTTGGATTCCCGGTGCACAACTGGGCGGCCGCAGGTGATGCCGCCAGGAGAGTCAACGATAGGACAGACCCCACCAGCCTCATACGCGTCATGCGCGTCTCCTTTGCGCGATGTCTTTCGATTCAGGGTCGAGGGAGCAGGGATATTGATGATTATAGGGGGTTATACGTCACTAATCGTTGAGAACACGTTGAGTCTCAGCGTGTCCTACTCAGTCTTCAGCGCCACGAGTGGATCGACGCGCGCGGCACGTCGTGCCGGAAAGTACGCGGCAAACGCCACGACGAGAATCAGGACGGCAACCACTTGCAGGTAGACGGCAAGATCGCTTCCAACGATCGCGCCGAGTCTCCCGAACGGCGTTCGGGAGAATGTGGCGCGAAGCGCACCGTTTGCGGCCACGCTGCCGATGAGGCCGACGACGATCCCGGCGACCGCCAGGGTGAATCCATGTCGCAGGATCATGCGAAGGACTGCGGCGGGATTGGCGCCTACAGCCACGCGGATTCCAATCTCGCGCGTCCGCCGGCGTGCGTTGTAGGCGACAAGCCCGTACAACCCCACCATCGCCAGGACGAGCCCCATCACGCCCATACCGATCACACTCCCGACGAGGAGACGCGTGGTGTAGACGATACGCGAGGCATAGAAGTCGTCCAGCGTGCGCACGGCGAGCAAGGGCATGTTCGGTTCGATCGACCGCACGACCTCACGCGCCTGCGCGGCCATGTCCGCTGGGGCGCCCGCGGTGCTCACGAGCAGGGTGCTCCGGGGCGCGGCGCCTTGCATATGTGAGAGGTAGATCAACTCGACCGGCGATTCGACGATGAAGATGTACTTGGCGTCTGCGGCGACGCCGACGATCTCGGCGTAGGCGCGATTCGCAGAGTCGAGGCGCACGCGCTTGCCAATCGGGTCCTGTCCCGGCCAGTAATGCGACGCAAAGGTCTGGTTGACGATCGCCACCCGCGGCGCGTCGGCTGTATCCGTCGCGCGGAAGCCGCGTCCCTTCAGGATAGGAATCTCGAGAGTGTCGAAGTACTGTTCATCGGCGTCGATCGTCGCGACGTTGGCGTTGTCCCTGCCCGGAGGGAATTGGAATCCCTCGGGCGCGAAGAGCCCGAAACCGATCTCGCTCGCTTTCATTGGCGCGGTCGAGGACAGTGAGACCGACGTGACGCCAGGCGCCACCGCCATCGTCTCTTTCAATCGCCGATAGAAGCTGCGCGACTGCGTCTCGTCGTAGCGAAGCAGGCTGGGCTCGAATGTCACCATCAAGAGGTGATCGGTGCGGAACCCTGGTCCCTTTTCGAGCTCCGCGTTGAACGAACGATAGAGGAACGCCGAGACAGTCAAGAGCACCAGCGAGAGTGCGATCTGACCCGACACGAGCAGGCTGCGGCCCCAGAAACGTTGTCGCGGCGAGGTGATCGCGTTCGGGTCTTTGATCGTCGAGACGAGATCACTTCTGGTCGAACGCCATGCCGGAATCACGCTCGAGATCAGCGCCGCGGCCGTGGCCAGGATGATTCCGACTGCGATGACGCGACCATCGAGCGCGAACGTCAGCTTCAGAGGCACATCGGCTGGAAACTCGAGACGCTGGAACATTCTGATCACGCCGTAGCCGAAGAGAAGGCCCAGCGCTCCTCCTCCGGCGGCGATCAGCAGGCTCTCGGTCACGAGCTGACGCATCAGCCTGAATCGCGCAGCGCCGACGGCGAGCCGCAACGCAATTTCCCGGGACCTCACAGGTGCCCGGCTCGTGAGGAGGCCGGCCACGTTCGCGCAGGCCACTACCAGCACGACAACGGCGAGGGTCATCAACATGCCGATGAGCGCGGCGTCGGTTCCGCCAGGACCCGAGGTGAACGCGTCGAGCTGGGTCTGCACGGTGAAGCGGCGATTCCGGTTGGTGTCGGGGTAACTCCGCTCGAGACGGAGCGCGATCAGACGGACATCCTCGCGCGCCTGGGCGATCGAGACACCCGGCTTCAGGCGGCCTTTGATGACGAGCCAGCGCAGGTCGCGCATCAGACGCGCGTCAACCGGCCTGCCGGTCTGAACGGCCGGTGCCATCGAGAGCGGAATGTAGAAGGCCGGATGGAGATCGTGGTCGATGCTGGTGAAGCCGGCAGGTGCTACACCGATCACCGTGAAGTCCGCGGTCCCGACGCGAAGCCGGCGATTGATGATGGCGGGATCCGCGGCAAAAGTCTGCTGCCACTCGTCGTAGTCGAGGACGATGACCGCATCGCGCAGTGGCACCTCGTCCTCGTCTGCGCGGAACCAGCGCCCGAGCGCAGGGCGGACCTCCATCGCATCGAAGTAGTTGCCACTGACGACCATCCCGGCGCGACGCAATGCGGGCTCGTCGGGCCGGTTGACGAACGTCGTGAGCACGAGCTGGTACGCGACCAATCCCGTGAGGCTCTGAGACTGCGTCTTGAAGTCGGTGTATTCGGGATAGGACAGCGCGGTGTTTCGGATGAACCCTGGCAGGTCGGCGCTCACGGTGACCACTTCACCCGGGCGCGGAACCGGCAGCGGCCTGATGACGAGTCCGTCGGCGACGCTGAACATCGCGGCATTGGCACCGACGCCGATGGCGATCGAGAGGACAGCGATGAACGTGAATCCCGGATTCTTGAAAAGCATCCGGAAGCCGTGCTTCACATCGTGAACGAATCCGGTCATAGTGCTACTCAGCCCTTAACGCATCGACGGGGTTGACGAGAGACGCACGTCGAGCCGGCGCAATGCCTGCCGCAAACGCGACGAGGACGACGACAACAGCAGCCGCGGCGATGATTGCCGGTTCAGATCCGCCGAGACCGAACAGGATCGACTTCGCGAGTTGCCCGAACCCCAGGGCCAGCGCAATGCCGATGCTTCCGCCGATCGCCAGAATCCAGACGACCTGCGTGAGAATCAGTCGCTGAACATCGATCCGGCGCGCGCCAAGCGCGATCCGGATACCCATCTCCCGCACGCGTCGCGCGACCAGATGCGCCAGCATCGCGTAGAGCCCGATGCCCGCGAGGATTGTCGCGAGCCCTGCAAACGACGACGAGAGCGTCGCGAGCACCCGCTCGCCGCTCATGCTGTTCCAGACCTGCTCCTCCATCGTCCGCACGTTCTCGAGCGGCAGGTTGCGATCCGCTCGAGCGACGACGGCAGCGAGAGAAGCGGTGAGTTGCACGGGATCACCGGCCGATCGCACGTAGTACGTCAGCGAGACGTACTGATTCTGGCGATACGGCAAGAAGAGCTGCGGCGGATTGTCCTCTCGGACCGTCGTGTGCCTGGCGTCCCGGACGAGACCGACGATTTCGATCTCGAGCGCCTTGCGATCACCACGGCCGAGCGCGAGCCGTGTGCCGATCACACGCGAACGGAGATTGAATTTGCGCGCGAACGCTTCGTTGACGATCGCGACCTTGGGTGCGGTGCTGGCGTCGGCACGTGTGATGTCCCGGCCAGCGATGAATGGAAGGGCAATGGTCTTGAAGTAATCGGGACCGATGAGCGCCACGTTGACACCCATGTCTGCATCGGGCTCCGCCTGGAATCCCTCGACCGTAACGGAATTCCTCCAGGGGTCGTTGCCGAGCAGCGCGATCGTCGATTCGCCGACCGACGAGACGCCAGGAAGGCTCCGGAGATCTTCGTCGACCTGCTCCAACAGGGCGCGCGCCTGATCCGGCGTGTAGCCGTTCAAGAAGGGCGAGAGGCGAAACGTCATCAGCCCTTCCGGACGGATTCCAAGATCGACGCGCGAAAGGTTGAAGAGGCTGACGATGAAGAGGCCGGCCTGCGTCAACAGCGCCATCGCAAGCGCGATCTGAATCGTGGCAAGCGCCGTTCGCATACGGGCCGCCGCGCGCGGCGGCCCGGCCGTGCGGGTTGCGCCCGCCTGCAGACCGCGCTCCATTCCGGTGCGAGCGCCGTAGAGCGCAGGAACGAGTCCGAACACGAGGCTGGTAGCAGCCGCGAGGACGAGTGTGAAGGCGAGGATCCTGGAGTCGATCGCGAACACCATCGAGGTCCGATCATCAGGCACCATCGTCAGCGCCCACGTGAGCGTCGCCTTCGAGACAGCGATCCCGCCGATGCCGCCGAGAGCGCCGAGCACAGACGCTTCGGTCAGCAGCAGTCGAATCAGACGGGTTGAGGATGCGCCCATCGAGAGTCGAACCGCGATTTCATGCGATCGATCGGTGGCTCGCGCCAGCAACAGGCTGGCGACGTTCGCGCACGCGATCAGGAGGACGAATCCCGTGACGCCAAACAGAAGGGCGACCATCGGACCAATCCGGCTCCGATCGGGCGTTCTCGCGCGCGACCCGTCCTGGAGGACAATGCGGCGTGCCTGAAATGCGGCGCGATCGCGATCGCTGGCAAGGCCGCTTCGCAGGGCCGGGTACTCGACATCGCGGATCAACCCGCTGAACGGCGCATTGAATCGATTCTCGGCCTGCGCCTGTGCGACGCCGGGCTCGAGCCGGCCGAAGAGATACAACCAGTGATTGCGACGGCTGTCCCGTCCGGGTCCAGCTGCGAGACGCTCGGACATCGACAGCGGCACGAACACCTGCGGCGACTCTCTGACCGTGGTTCCAGTGAACGCTTCAGGGGCGACCCCGACGATCGTCATCGGTTGACCATTGACGAAGAGCGTGTCGCCGACGACGCCGCTGCTGCCGCCGAAGCGGCGCGACCAGTAGTCGTAACTCAACACCGCGACCGGCTGCCCATCTGGCAGACGGTCGTCGTCAGTGGTAAGGACGCGTCCGAGCGCCGGGATCACACGCAGGGCTGAAAAGTACGCGCCCGAGACCAGGAGCCCGGAGCCGCTCTGGGTCTGGCCTCGAAACGCCAGATTGGCGGAAAAGTCCCGGTGCGCCGCGAGCGAAGAGAGACCTGTGTCCTTCAGTCGTTCGAGATCGCGGAACAGCGGATAGCTGAATACCGCTTCCGATCCACCGGCGCTGCTCGTCGATCTGCCACCTGGCCGCGGACCGGGTGATGTGATCAGCACGATCTCTTCGGGGGCCGGGACTGGCAGCTGACGGAACAGGAGGTGATCGAACACCGAGAAGAGCGCCGAGTTGACGCCGATGCCGAGCGCGAGTGACGACACGGTGACCGCCGTCACGAGTGGACGCCGTGCAAGCGAGCGCGCGGCGTAGCGGACATCCTGCCAGATGCTGTCGATCATGTTCAGTACGTAGTGTCCGGCTTCCCTGGCCACCGAAGCGCGGAGCGCGAAGGTGGCAGCCGGACCTATTCCGCTTTCAGCGCTTCAACGGGATTCACCAGCGATGCTCGTCGGGCCGGCGCAAGACCTGCCACGAATGCGACGGCCACCACCACGATCGTCGCCGTTCCGACGATCGCGGGTTCCGCGCCCGAAAGGCCGAAGAGAAGTGATTTCCCGAGTTGGCCCAGGCCGATCGCGAGTGCAATGCCGATCGCTCCACCTGCGACGACGATGCGTCCGACGTGCGTGAAGATCAGACGTTGAACATCACCGCGGCGCGCACCGAGCGCGATGCGGATGCCCATCTCGCGCACGCGGCGGGCGACGCTGTACGTCAGCATCGCGTAGAGACCGACGCCAGCCAGCAGCGTTGCGAGGCCGGCGAACGACGTCGAGAGCGTCGCGACGACGCGATCCTGCGAGACGCCGTTCCGGAGTTGCTCGGGCATCGTGCGCAGGTTTTCGATGGGCAGGTTCCGATCCGCTCGTGCGACGGTCGCGGCGATCGAGGACAACAACTGTTGCGGGTCGCCTGATGTTCGGACGTAAAACGCGATCGACCCGACCTGCGCCTGCTGCCGGTAGGGCATGAAGAATTGAGGCGGCGCCGCTTCTCGTACTCTGCCGTGTCTCGCATCGCGGGCCAGGCCCACGATTTCGATACCGAGCGTCGGCCGATCGCTCGCGCCGAGCGCCATGCGCGTGCCGACCGTGTGTCCCGTGAGGTTGAACTTACGCGCGAACGCCTCGTTCACGATCGTGACCGTCACCGGACGACCCGCGTCGGCGCGGGTGAACTCGCGGCCCTGCAGCATCGCGATCCCGACGGTCTTGAAGTAGTCCGCGCCAACCGACGCGTAGTTCGCGATGGTGTCGACGTCCGGCCCCCTGTCGAACCCCTCGACGGTCACGTTCCTGGCGGAGGCGCTGTTGGTGATCAAGGGAATGGTCGACTGGGTCACGGAGACCACGCCCGGGAGACCACGAATCGAGTCCTCGATCTGGTCGAACAGGGCGATCGATTGCGCGGTCGTGTATCCGTTCAGGTATGGCGATATCGAGAAGGTCATGAGCCCGTCGGTGCGGATGCCGAGATCCACTCGGGCGACGTTGACCATGCTGACGATGAACAGTCCAGCCTGGGCCAGGAGCGCCGTCGCCGCCGCGATTTGCGCGGTCGCCAGAGCCGCGCGCAGGCGTGAACTGCCGCGCGATCCAGACGTGCGTCCCGACTGAGCCTGCAGTCCGGCGGCGATCCCGGCGCGGACGCCATGAAGGGCAGGAAAGAGCCCGAAGAAGAAACCGGTCGCGAGACCAAGCGCTAACGTGAACAGCAGCACCCGGCCGTCGACAGCGAGGTCGATCGCCCGGCTGTCGTCGGTCGGAAGCAGCCAGAGTATCAGCCGCACTGTTGCGCTGCACACGGCGATGGCGGCGACGCCGCCGGCGATCCCCAGCAGACAGGCTTCGCTCAGGAGCAGCCGGACAAGACGGGTTGTCGACGCGCCAATCGAGAGCCGGAGCGCGATCTCAGCAGAACGGTCCGCGGCCCTTGCCAGGAGCAGGTTGGCCACGTTCGCGCAGGCAATGAGCAGGACGAAGCCGGTCACCGCAAACATCAGAACGAGAATCCGTGAGATTTCTTCGCGCCCCCGGCTTCGTCCGCGTCCGCCTTCCTGCAGCACGATCGTGCGTGCCTGAAACTGTGCGCGGTCGCGATCGCTGCCGATGCCGGATTTCTGTGCCGGGTACTCGATCTCGCGAATGATGGTCGAGAAGGGCACCTTCAACTGCGCTTGCGCCTGCTCGCG
>Ga0126377_10000833_pt1 | contig 19551 bp, 15 predicted proteins | sample PanSoiMetPlot_22_FD_92647 | JGI IMG/M metagenome (GOLD analysis project Ga0126377, IMG submission 92647) | Tropical forest soil microbial communities from Panama - MetaG Plot_22 | ecosystem: Environmental > Terrestrial > Soil > Tropical forest > Bulk soil | place: Panama | collected 2016-02-17 | reverse complement strand
GAATGCAAACCTCGCTTCGGGCCAGGTCGAAGTCATCGCGCGCGAGCTCGAGCTGCTCAACCGCTCCGAGCCCCTGCCGTTCCAGCTCGATGAAGAGGTCAACGAGGAGATCCGGCTCAAGTACCGCTACCTCGACCTGCGCCGCGATGTGATGACGCAGCGCCTGCGCTTGCGGCACTCGGTGACGCGCGCCATGCGCAGCTTCCTCGACGAGAACGGCTTCGTCGATCTCGAGACGCCAATGCTCACCAAGGCGACGCCGGAGGGCGCGCGCGATTACCTCGTGCCGAGCCGCACGCACCCGGGAAAGTTCTTCGCGCTCCCGCAATCGCCGCAGATCTTCAAGCAGCTGCTGATGATGTCGGGCTTCGATCGCTACTACCAGATCGTGCGCTGCTTCCGCGATGAGGACCTGCGCGCCGACCGGCAACCGGAGTTCACACAGCTCGACGTCGAGACTTCATTCCTGGAGCGCGACGACATCATGGCGCTCATGGAAGCGCTCATGCTGCACCTCTTCAAGGCAGTGCTGGGCGCGACGATTCCCGGCCCGCTGCCGCGGCTCACCTTCCAGGAAGCGATGCGCCGCTACGGTTCCGACAAGCCGGACCTGCGCAACCCGCTCGAGCTGGTCGACATCGCCGATCTCGTCAAGGACACCGAGTTCAAGGTGTTCGCGGGTCCCGCCGCCGACCCGAATGGACGCGTGGCTGCCTTGCGCGCGCCGGGCGGCGGAAAGTTGTCGCGCAAGGAGATCGACGACTACACCGCGTTCGTCGCACGCTACGGCGCCAAGGGTCTCGCCTACATCAAGGTCAACGAGACCGCCAAAGGCCGCGATGGCCTGCAGTCACCGATCCTCAAGTTTCTGGGCGATGCCGCGCTCAAGGGAATCCTGGAGCGCACGCGCGCCGCGAACGGCGATCTCATCTTCTTCGGCTCCGACACTGCGAAGGTCGTGAGCGATGCGCTCGGCGCGCTGCGGTTGAAGGTCGGTCAGGATCTCGGACTGGTCGAGGAAGGCTGGCGCCTGCTCTGGGTCGTGGACTTCCCGATGTTCGAGTGGGACGACGAAGCGAAGCGCTGGCAGGCGATGCATCATCCGTTCACCGCGCCCGTCAACGACGATCCGGCGGCGCTGCAAGCCGAGCCCGGCAAGGCCGTCGCAAAGGCCTACGACATGGTGCTCAACGGCACGGAGCTCGGCGGCGGGTCGGTGCGAATTCACCGCCAGGAGATGCAGTCGGTGGTGTTCGGGCTCCTCGGCATCAGTCCCGAGGACGCACGCGTCAAGTTCGGCTTCCTCCTCGATGCGCTCAAGTTCGGCTGCCCGCCGCACGGCGGCATCGCCTTCGGCCTCGATCGGATCGCGATGCTGATGGCGGGCGCCGACAGCATTCGCGATGTCATCGCGTTTCCGAAGACACAGACGGCTGCGGACCCGCTCACCGAAGCGCCGACTGAAGTCAGTGAACAACAGCTCCGCGAGCTGCACATCCGGGTGCGTACACCGCCGCCCAAGTGAGCACGCGCGACTCCGCGGTGGTCTTCGTCCACGGCCTGTGGCTCAACGGCGTGGAGTCGACACTGCTGCGCCGGCGCCTCGCCGCCGACCTCGACTGCGCCACCCACGCTTTTCACTACCCGTCGGTCACCGCCTCGATGACGGAGATCGTCGAGCGACTGGCCGCGTTCCTTGCGCGACTCGACGTGCGCACGCTGCACCTGGTCGGTCACAGTCTCGGTGGAATCGTGCTGCTACGACTCTTCGAGCAGGCGCCGCCCACGCAGCCGGGCCGCATCGTGCTGCTCGGCTCACCGGTGCGCGGCAGTCGCGCTGCGCACCGCGTCGCGCGCTGGCCCTTCGGCGCCGCGATTCTCGGCAGGAGCATCGAGGCCGAAGTTCTGCAGGCACCGCGCAGAGAGTGGCAGGGTCCACGCGAGCTCGGTGTCATCGCGGGGGACCTGTCGCTCGGTCTCGGGCGCCTGTTCGGTGATCTGGGTGGTCCCAACGACGGCACGGTCTCGGTGGGGGAGACCGAGCTACCGGGAGCGACGGACCGGATCGTCCTGCCGGTGAGTCACACGGGTGTTCTCTTTTCGTCCGAAGCGGCGCGGCAGACGGCGGGATTTCTCGCAACGGGACGCTTCATCGCAGCCGGCGCTGCCTGACACGCCCTTGCAGGCGTCTTGTGCGAGCTAGCGCAGCGCCGCCAGCAGGCGTGCGATGAATTCCGGCCGCTGATCGTCCTTGATCCAACGTACTACCGCGACGAGATCGTGCTCCGGATCGACGTAGATCATGTTGGCGCCGTTGCCGAGATGCATGATCACGTCTGCCGGCGCTGCAGGCACCGGCTTGCGATCGGTGTTGAGGAACCAGTTCATCACACCGTAAGTCGGCTGCACGTCGGTGGGCGTGCTCGCGAAGCGATACCACTTCTCCGAATAGATCTCGCGCTGGCCCCACTTGCCGTGATGCAGGCACAGCAGGCCGAAGCGCGCCTGGTCCCAGGCGCTGATAAACATGCCGCCGCCCCAGTGTCCGCCGCCCGGCACGGACTGCATGCGCTTGCCGTCGATCTGGACCCACGAATTGACGTAGCCCTCCCAGTGCCAGGTGGTGCTGGCACCGATCGGATCCATCACTTCGCGCTTCAGCACTTCGGGCAGCGGTTGTTTCCACACGTGCAGCGCTGCGAGCGCGAGCAAATTGACGCGCACGTCGTTGTATTCCCACGCGGCGCCGGGGGCAGGGACCGGCAACGTCGGCCAGGCCAGGGGATCGTTGCCCGTGGGGCGATCAGCCCAGTCGGGCTTGTCCCAGAGCGTGCCCTGCCAGTTGCTCGTCTGGCGCAGCATCTGGTTCCACGTGATCGGTCGATTGTGCTCGGGCTCGAACGGTCCCGAGGGCATGTAGCCGCGCACCGGGTCGTTGACGTCGCGGATCATGCCGCGCTCGAGCGCGATGCCGACCAGCGTGGAGAGAAAACTCTTGGTCACGCTGAACGTCATGTCGGCGCGATCGGGCTCGCCCCACTGTGCGACGAGATAACCGTGGCGGATGACGAGGCCCGTCGGCGCACCGCGCGGTGCGAGCGGCCCGATCTGGGTGTCGTAAGGCTCGCGTGCGAAGTTGAGCGCCATCGCAAGGCCGAGATCGCGCGGTGCCGGGGTTTCCTGCGCGATGGCGAAGTCGATGGCGGCCTGCAACTTCGCCGGATCGAAGCCCGCCTTTTCGGGCGTCTGCTTCGCCCAGGCAGCGCCTGCCGGCGGCAGGTAGTCCTTCGCCTGCGCGCAGACGTTGCTCAAACCGAGAACTAGTGCGAACAGGACCGCCGTCAGCGCGCGGGTCGCCGTGCTCATTGCTCGCTCCCAAGCTTCTCTTTCAATGCATAGAGCGCGGCGAGCGCGTCGCGCGGTGCGAGGCCGTCGATGTCGAGCGCTCGCAACGCTTCCACGGCGGCGTTCGGCTGCGCCGGAGCGAGCGGCAGGTCCAGTGACAGCTCGCCCTGCGCGCCCGCCGCCTTTCTGCTGTCGCGATCACGCTCCAACGCTTCGAGAAAGCCGCGCGCGCTACCGATCACCTCGCGCGGCACGCCGGCGAGTGCCGCAACCTGCAGCCCGTAGCTGCGGCTCGCCGGGCCTTCCTTGACCGCGTGCAGGAACACGAGCTGATCGCCATGTTCCGTCGCATCGAGGTGCACGTTGACGCAACCCTCCACTTCGCCCGCGAGCGCCGTGAGCTCGAAGTAGTGGGTCGCGAACAGCGTACGCGCGCGGATCCGCGAGGCGATATGCCGTGCCGCGGCCCAGGCGAGCGAGAGGCCATCGAAGGTGCTCGTGCCCCGACCGACTTCATCCATCAACACCAGGCTGTGCTCGGTGGCGTTGTTGAGGATGTTCGCGGTCTCGGTCATCTCGAGCATGAAGGTCGACTGCCCGCCGGCGAGGTCATCGGACGCGCCGATGCGGGTGAAGATGCGATCGAAGGTGCCGATGATGGCGCGCTCGGCGGGCACGAAGCTGCCCATCCCCGCGAGGATCACGATCAGCGCCGCCTGCCGCATGTACGTCGACTTGCCGCCCATGTTGGGACCGGTGATGACCAGCATGTGTCGCCCGGTGCCGAGCTCCAGGTCGTTCGGCACGAATGGTTGCGCCGAGAAGGCCTCGACCACCGGATGACGGCCAGCCACGACCTCGAGCCGCGTGTCGCTCGTGAGCTCGGGCTTCGTCCAGCGCAGCGCGACCGCACGCTCCGCAAGATTGGTGAGGACGTCGAGCGCCGCCAGCGCCGAGGCGGTCTTCTGCAGCGCCGGCAGGTCTGCGATCAAGAGCGACAGCACGTGGTCGTAGAGCTCGCGCTCGCGCGCGAGCGCACGCTCCCGCGCGCCGAGCACCTTGTCTTCGAAGCCCTTGAGCTCCGGCGTGATGAAGCGCTCGGCCGACTTCACTGTTTGCCGACGCAGGTAATCCGCCGGTACGCGATCCGCCTGCGCGCGGCTCACCTCGATGAAGTAACCCTGCACGCGGTTGTAGCCGAGCCGCAGGTTCGCAATGCCGCTGCGTTCACGCTCGCGTCGCTCCAGATCGAGCAGGAACTCTTCGGTGTGACTGCTGATCTGGCGCAGCTCGTCGAGTTCGGCGTCGTAGCCTGTGCCGATGACAGCGCCGTCACGCACGAAGTGCGACGGTTGATCGGCAATTGCCTTGCGCAACAGGCTCACGATCTCGGCGTGCGACCCGATGCGGTTCGCGAGATCGGCGATGAGTGGTGAATCGATCTCATCCAGCAGTGCGTGCAACCCAGGGAGCAGGGCGAGTGCGGCACGCAGCTGCACGAGATCGCGTGGCCGTGCGGAGCGCAGCGCCACGCGCGCGAGGATGCGCTCGATGTCACCAACCTCGCGGAGCATGCTGTGGATGTTCGCCGCGCGATGCGTCGCAATGAGCGTTTCGAGCGCGTGGTAGCGAAGCGCGAGCACCGACTGATCGCGCAGCGGCCGATGCAGCCAGCGACGCAGCTCCCGGCCGCCCATCGCCGTCGCCGTGTGATCGATCACCGCCACGAGCGTGCATTCGGGACGCGAGCCCAGCGACACGTCGAGCTCGAGATTGCGGCGCGTCGCGGGATCGAGGATCAGCGCGTCTGCGCGCGTCTCGACGGTGAGGCCACGAATGTGCGGCAACGCGGATTTCTGGGTGTCGCGCACGTATTGCAGCAGCGCACCGGCAGCGCGCACCGCCAGCGGCCGATCACTGCATCCGAAACCGGCAAGGTCACGCGTGCCGAGCTGGGTCGCGAGAAGCCGCGTGGCGCTGTCGAGATCGAAGTGCCACGGCGGGCGCAGCCGCGTCACGGCGCCCGAGCCCGACGCCGCGGCCTCCTGGTCCTCGCTCAGCAGGAGCTCTGCGGGCTTGAGGCGTTCGACTTCACTCGCGAGGGCGTCGGCGCCTGTGCCCTCGAGCACGGTGAATCGACCACCGGCGAGATCGAGCCAGGCGATTCCAAAGCGCTCGCCATCGCGCAGCACGGCGGCGAGCAAGGTGTCGCGCCGTTCCTCGAGCAGCGCTTCGTCCGTGACGGTTCCCGGCGTGACGACGCGAACGACCTGGCGGTCGACGGGGCCCTTGGATTTCGCGGGATCGCCGATCTGCTCGCAGATCGCGACCGATTCGCCTTTGCGCACCAACCGGGCGAGATAACCATCGACGCTGTGGAACGGCACGCCGGCCATCGGGATGGGCTGGCCCGCCGACTGGCCGCGGGACGTGAGGGCGATGTCGAGCAACTTCGCGGCCCGTCGGGCGTCCTCGTAGAACAGCTCGTAGAAATCCCCCATGCGATAGAAGAGGAGTGCATCCGGATGCTGCGCCTTGACGCGCAGGTACTGCTGCATCACCGGCGTGTGCTGGGAGATGGAAGCGTCCACGGGAGTGGGGATCAGGAACGTACGGGCTTGGACATGGGTGCGCATTCTCTCCGTTCGAGCGCGTGTATCCTAGCCGCATGCCATCGGAACTCGAGCTCAGGCGCCTCGCGCTGCGCGTCGGCCGACGCCTTCTGGCGCGACGGCAACGGGTGGTCACGGCTGAGTCATGCACCGGCGGCTGGATCGCCAAGGCCATCACCGATATCCCCGGCAGCTCCCAATGGTTCGACACCGGGTTTGTCACGTACAGCAATGGCTCCAAGACACGCGAGCTCGGCGTGCGGCCGGCGACGCTGCTGCGCTACGGCGCGGTCAGCGAGGAAGTGGTGCGCGAGATGGCGGGCGGCGCCCTGGTCGTTACCAAAGCCGAGCGGGCGGTCGCCGTGACCGGCATCGCCGGGCCGGACGGCGGAGGACCGGAGAAGCCCGTCGGGACCGTCTGGTTCTGTTGGGCGGAGCATCGCGGCCGCAAGATTCACTTTCGTACCCGCAAGGTGCGCTTCTCGGGTGATCGAAAGGCGGTCCGCGCGAGTTCGGTGGCACTCGCCCTGCGTGGCCTGCTGCGATGAGGTCGGCAGAAACGGCGAGCGGCAAACCCGCCTCCCGGCGCCTCTTCTTCGCGTTCTGGCCCGACGATGCGACGCGCGAGCTCATCGTGCATGCCACGCGCAAGGCCGCGCGCGCCAGCGGCGGGAAGCCCGTGCCTGTGGAAAACCTGCACTCGACCCTAGTCTTTCTCGGCGCCGTGCCCGAGAACCGGCTGAACCAGGTCGAAGCGGCAGCCGACGAGCTCCGCGGGGCGCCGCTCGAGTTCGAGTTCGATACGTTGGAACACTGGGCCAAGCCGGCCGTGCTCAGCCTGATCTGCCGGCAGCCGCCGCCGGCCGCTGTCGAGCTCGCCACCACGCTGGCGAAGCTGCTGCTCGCGCAGGGGTTTACGCCGGACCCGAAACCCTATCGCCCGCACGTCACAATCGCACGCAAGGTCGTGAAACCTCACGACTTGGGGCGGGTACATCCGCTGCCCTGGAGGGTCGATGCGATCTCGCTGGTGGACTCGGTGACCGCGCCCGAGGGACCGCGCTACACGCCGCTGCGCCAGTGGACGTTGCGTCCCTGACGCGCGACTCCGAGCGATCTTTTTCGTCGCGATCGCGCCTCATTCAGCGTCGGTGGACGCGCGCAGTTATGGAATAATGACGACCTTTCCCCGGGAAGGAATTTCGATGGAAGACAATCGCAAGAAGGCACTCGCGGCCGCACTCGGTCAGATCGAAAAGCAGTTCGGCAAGGGCACCGTGATGCGGCTGGGCGATGCCGCCGCGACGTGGGACGTGGAAGCAGTCTCCACGGGCTCGCTCGGGCTCGACATCGCGCTCGGCGTCGGCGGCGTGCCGCGCGGCCGAGTCGTCGAGATCTACGGGCCGGAGGCCTCCGGCAAGACCACGCTGACGCTGCAGATCATCGCCGAGGTGCAGAAACTCGGCGGAACGGCGGCTTTCGTGGACGCCGAGCACGCGCTCGACCCGAGCTACGCCGAGAAGCTCGGCGTGAATACCAGCGAGCTGCTGGTCTCGCAGCCGGATACCGGCGAGCAGGCGCTCGAGATCACGGACATGCTGGTGCGTTCGAGCGCCGTCGATATCGTGGTCGTCGACTCGGTCGCTGCGCTCACGCCGAAGGCGGAAATCGAAGGCGAGATGGGCGAGATGCAGCTTGGGCTCCAGGCCCGGCTCATGTCGCAGGCGCTGCGCAAGCTCACCGGCAACATCAAGCGCTCCAACACCATCGTGATCTTCATCAACCAGATCCGCATGAAGATCGGCGTGATGTTCGGCAACCCGGAAACGACGACGGGCGGCAACGCGCTCAAGTTCTACGCCTCGGTGCGCCTCGATATCCGGCGCATCGGCGCGATCAAGAACGGCGAGGAAGTGATCGGCAACATGACCCGGGTGAAGGTCGTGAAGAACAAGGTGGCGCCGCCTTTCCGCGAGGCGGAATTCGAGATCCTCTACGGCAGCGGCATCTCGCGCGAAGGCGAGATCATCGACCTCGGCGCCCTGCACAACATCATCGAGAAGTCCGGCTCCTGGTACAGCTACAGCGGCGAGCGCATCGGCCAGGGCAAGGACAACACGCGCGCCTACCTGCAGCAGCACAAGGAAGTTGCCGCGGAGATCGAGGCGAAGCTGAGAGAACGTCTCATGCCGAAGCGCGGTAACGAGGCGCGAGGTGAGGCTGCGGGCTAAGCGCGCGGGTCGCGAGCCGCTCGATCCTCAGGCGGCCGCCGACCCTCGCTCCATTCGCAAGACGGCGCTCGAGTTCCTCGCGCGCCGCGACTTCGCGGCGGGCGAGCTCGCTCGCCGGCTCGAGGCGCGCGGCTACGACGCCGCCTGCATCGCGCCGGTGCTCGAGGAGCTCGCCGGCAAGCGCTTCCTCGACGAAGAGCGCTTCATCGAGAATTTCATCTCCTACCACGCCGGCCGCGGCCAGGGCCCGATTCGCATCAGCGCTGAGCTGCGCCAGCGCTCGATCGCGGCGGAGGCGATCGAGCGGCACCTCGAGGCCGTGACCGATTGGCGTGAGCGCGCGCGCGTCGCGCGGCGCAAGAAGTTCGGCGCGACGATCCCCAAGGACTTCAAGACGCGCGCGAAGCAGGCGAGATTTCTTGAGTATCGCGGCTTTTCAGCGGAGCATATCCGCGCCGCGCTCGAAGGGGATGCCGCGGCCGAAGACTAAGAACGACCACGATGAAATGGGGGGTGTCCCATGGATTCACGCGCTGTCCCGATCTCCACCAACGAGCGCATCCTGACCATCGACGTGGTGCGCGGTTTCGCGCTCCTCGGCATCTTCATCATGAACATGCCGTGGTTCAACACCTCGTTCTTCACGGGTGCCGATGCCTCGCGGCTGTGGCCCGAGTGGTGGGACGTCAGCGCCGAGACGTTCCGCGACGTGCTCTTCTCCGGCAAGTTCAACAGGATGTTCAGCCTGCTGTTCGCGGTGGGTTTCACCATCCAGCTCGGCCGCATGGAAGAGCGCGATCCGGTGCACGCGAAGTTTCTCTACCTGCGGCGGTTGTTCTGGCTGTTCGTGTTCGGTGTCATCCACGCGTGCGTGTTCTGGACCGGCGACATCCTGCACATGTACGCGCTCTTCGGGCTGGTGCTGCTCGCGCTGCGCCGCACGCCGGAAAAAGTGCTCTGGACATTGTTTGCACTCTGCATCCTCTACACACCGCTCATGGGCGCGTATCGCCTGATGGTCGCGACGCCCGAAGAGTTGAAAGCGTTCATCGCCACTTCACAGCTCTGGGAAGCCTCGAACAACGCCGCGTACGGTCACGGCACGTTCCTCGACGCCGCGCGCGAGCACACGCGCGAGATGCTGTTCATCTATACCGATCCGCCCAACCTGCGTTTCCTGCTCGGGTTCTACGTACAGATCTTCACCACCACGCTGCTCGGTCTCATGCTCGGCCGGCGACAGTTCTTCCAGAACTCGGGTCGATACCTGCCGCAGGTGCGGCGCGTGCAATGGTGGGCGCTCGGTCTCGGAATTCTGACGGGCGTGGTGTTTGGCATCTGGGAGGCGACCGTTACCGACCCACGCCCGACACCAATGCGCGTCGTTGCCAACACCTGCTACACGCTGTGCCGGCTCAGCATCATGATTTTCTACGTGGCGACGATCATCCGCTGCGTGCACAACGAGAAGTGGCGGCCGCGCCTGGCACCGATGGGCGTCGTCGGCCGCATGCCGCTGACCAACTATCTCCTGCAGACCCTGATCGCGACCACGATCTTTTACGGCTGGGGACTTGGGCTGTGGGGCAAGGTGGGACCCGCGCTCGACCTCGTGTTCGCGTTCGCGATCTTCTTCGCGATCCAGGTGCCCTTGAGCCACTACTGGCTGAAGCGGCACGCCATGGGGCCGATGGAGTACCTGTGGAGGCTCCTCACCTACGGGCGCGGTTCGATGCGCGGCAAGGTTCTGCAGGAGCCGAGCGCGGCGTAAGCCGCTGACGGGCCGTACATTCCCGCCAGTGGCTCGCGTATCATGTCCCGCTCCCTCTGGGTGCGGACGAGCATGACGGCGAGCGCAAAGACAACGAAGGGCCCGGGCAGCAACGAGCTGCGCAGCCTCTTTCTGCAGTACTTCGAAAAGCAAGGGCACACGATCGTGCCCTCGAGCTCGCTCGTGCCTGGCAATGACCCGACGCTCCTCTTCACCAACGCGGGCATGGTGCAGTTCAAGGACGTTTTCCTCGGCAAGGACAAGCGCAACTACGTGCGCGCCGTGAGCAGCCAGCGCTGCGTGCGCGCGGGCGGCAAGCACAACGATCTCGAGAACGTGGGCTACACGGCGCGCCATCACACGTTCTTCGAGATGCTCGGCAACTTCAGCTTCGGCGACTATTTCAAGCGCGACGCGATCCGCTTCGCCTGGGAACTCGTGACCGCGAAGAACTGGCTCGGCCTCGATCCAAAGCGTCTGATGGTCACCGTCTACAAGACGGACGACGAGGCGTACGACGCGTGGCACAAGGACATCGGGCTCGCACCGGATCGCGTGGTGCGCATCGGCGACCAGCCGGGCGGCGGTTCCGACAACTTCTGGCAGATGGGCGAGACCGGGCCGTGCGGCCCGTGCAGCGAGATTTTCTACGACCACGGACCCGGCCTCGCCGGCGGGCCACCGGGGAGCGCCGACGCGGACGGCGATCGCTGGGTCGAGATCTGGAATCTCGTCTTCATGCAGTTCGACCGCTCGGCCGACGGCGTGCTGACGCCACTTCCGAAGCCTTCGGTCGATACCGGCATGGGACTCGAGCGCCTCGCCGCGGTGATGCAGGGCGTGCATTCGAACTACGACATCGACCTGTTCCGCGATCTCATCCGTGCGGCGGCGCAGCTCGCCGGAACGAAGGACCTGGCTTCGAGCTCGCTGCGCGTGATCGCGGATCACATTCGCGCCTGCTCGTTCCTGATCGTGGACGGTGTGCTGCCTGCGAACGAAGGCCGTGGCTACGTGCTACGCCGGATCATTCGCCGCGCCATTCGCCACGGTTACCAGCTCGGCATCCGCGAGCCCTTCTTCTTCAAGCTGGTCGCGCCGCTCGAACGCGAAATGGGTGCGGCATACCCCGAGCTCACGCGCGGCAGACAGCACGTGGAGCGCGTGCTGGAGCAGGAGGAGCTGCGTTTCGCCGAAACACTCGCGACCGGCATGGGCCTGCTCGAGGAAGCGATCCGCGGCGCGCGCAACAAGACGATTCCGGGTGAGGCGGTGTTCAAGCTCTATGACACGTATGGCTTCCCGGTCGACCTGACGGCCGACATGGCGCGCGAACGCGGGCTCACCATCGACCAGGCGGGCTTCGAGACAGCCATGGCAGCGCAGCGCGAGCGCGCTCGTGCGGCGAGCAAGTTCGGCGTGGATTTGCGCGGGGGCGTGACCGTCGAAGGCCGCACGGAGTTCTCCGGCTACGAGGGTATCGAGGACCAGGGGCGGGTCGCGGAACTCATCAAGGCTGGCGCCAAGGTCGATCGATTACGCGCGGGCGAGGAGGGTCAGGTGGTGCTCGATCGCACGCCGTTCTACGCCGAGGCCGGCGGGCAGGTGGGCGACCAGGGCCGGCTCACCGCACCCGGCGTGCGCTTCGATGTGCTGGACACGCAGAAGCTCGGCAACGCGCACGCCCACATCGGCAAGCTCGTGCAAGGCGAGATCAAGGCCGGCGACACGCTGACGGCCCAGGTCGATGGCGCGCGCCGGCGCGCGACGATGCTGAATCACACTGCCACCCATTTGTTACACGCGGCGCTACGCCAGGTGCTCGGCACGCACGTGACCCAGAAGGGGTCTCTGGTTGCGCCGGATCGCCTGCGCTTCGACTTCTCGCACTACCAGGCGGTGAGCGCGCAGGAGCTCACGCGGATCGAGCGGATGGTGAACGCGCAGATCCGCGAGAACGCGCCGGCGGACATCAACGTGATGGCATTCGACCAGGCGGTGGCCGCGGGCGCGATGGCGCTCTTTGGCGAGAAATACGAGAGCGACGTGCGCGTGCTCAAGATCGGTGAGTTCTCGATGGAGCTGTGCGGTGGCACCCACGTCAAGCGTGCCGGCGACATCGGCTTCTTCAAGATCATCGCCGAGTCCGGCATTGCTGCCGGCGTGCGGCGCATCGAGGCGCTCACCGGCGAGGACGCAGTCGCCTGGGCGGAGTCGAGTGATGTGCTGCTGCGCGAGGTCGGTTCGCTGGTGCGCGGCGGACGCGAGGACCTCAAGGACAAGGTCGAGCAGCTCCTCGAGCGCTCGAAGAAGCTCGAGAAGGAAATCCAGCAGCTCAAGGGACGGCTCGCGAGCGGGCAGGGCGGAGATCTCTCGAGCGCGGCGCGCGAGATCAACGGCGTGAAGGTGCTGGCCACGCGCGTCGACGGCGCCGATGCGAAGGCGCTGCGTGACGCGGTGGATCAGCTCAAGAGCAAGCTCAAGTCCGCGGTCGTGGTGCTGGCGTCGGTGGAAAGTGACGACAAGGTGTTGCTGGTCGCGGGTGTGACCCAGGATCAGACGAGCAAGATCAAGGCCGGCGAGCTGATCGGTAACGTGGCGCAGCAGGTCGGCGGTCGCGGCGGCGGGCGTCCCGACATGGCGCAGGCGGGCGGCACCAATCCCGCCGCGCTCGACGCCGCCCTCGCCAGCGTCGAACCGTGGGTACGCGAACGCCTTGGCGCTTGAGGCCCGAGGCCCTTCTTGTCCCTCATCGTTCAAAAATACGGCGGCACCTCGGTCGGTTCGCTCGATCTCATCCGCCGGGTCGCGGAGCGCGTGCACGCGCGCCGTCGCGACGGAACGCAGGTCGTCGTAGTCGTCTCGGCGATGGGCGACAGCACCGATCGGCTCGTCGACCTTGCACGCGGGATCTGCAGTGCCCCCGATGTCCGCGAGATGGACGTGCTCCTGTCCACCGGTGAGCAGGTCTCGATCGCGCTGCTGTGCATGGCGCTGCGGGCTCGCGGCTGTGTGGCGCGCTCCTACACCGGTGCGCAAGTGCGAGTCCTCACCAGCAGCGTGCACGGCCGCGCACGCATCGAGAACGTCGAGACCGAGCGCCTGCGAGCCGACCTCGATGCGGGTTGCGTGCCGGTGGTCGCCGGGTTCCAGGGCGTCGACGCGAATGGCGACATCACGACCATCGGGCGCGGCGGGTCCGACACCACCGCGGTCGCGCTCGCGGTCGCGTTACGTGCCGACGAGTGCCAGATCCTCACCGATGTCGATGGCGTCTACACCACCGATCCGCGCATGGTGCCGCAGGCCCGGCGCCTCGAGCGCGTGACCTTCGATGAAATGCTGGAGCTCGCCGGGCAGGGCTCGCGCGTCCTGCATCTGCGGTCGGTCGAGTTCGCGAGCAAGTACAATATGCCACTGCGCGTCGCATCGAGTTTTGCGCCGGGACCGGGGACCCTGATCTGCCGCGAGGAGCCCAAAGTGGAAGCACCCGTCGTTTCAGGCATCGCGTTCAATCGTGACGAAGCCGAGATCACCGTCGCCGGAGTGCCGGACGTGCCGGGCACCGCGCATCGACTGCTGCTGCCGGTGTCGGATGCGAACATCGAAGTCGACATGATCGTGGTCAATGCGCCGCACGACGGCAAGGTCGCGATCACCTTCACCGTGCATCGCGACGACTACGCGGCCGCGCTCGAGCTGGTGAGCGCCGCGGCGGGCGCGCTCGGCGCCGCCAACGTGAGTGGCAACGCCAGTGTTGCGAAACTTTCCGTAGTCGGCGTCGGCATGCGCTCGCACGCGGGCGTCGCGACGCGGCTGTTCGAAACCCTGGCGCGCGAGCAGATCAACGTGCGCCTGGTGTCGACCTCGGAGATCAAGATTTCTGTACTGGTGGATGAAGATTTTCTGGAGCGCGGCATACGTAGTCTCCACGCAGCGTTCGGACTCGAGCGCCAGAAAGCCTCATAACTGCCTGATTCCGGCCTTTTGTGGCCCTGTTCCCAAGGTTGCGCTTGCGCAGCATGCGCACGCGGCACTTCACGTGAACGCCGCGGTTACTTAAGACAGCAACGCCTCCGTTCACCTTTTTCTCACGAATTGTTGTGGCGTAGTGCAGTGTCAACCCTGCACATTGCCGCTAGAATCGAGCGCGTTTGAAAAAATGACGATCGGCAGAAACAAGGCCGACGAATGCGGTGCGCAGGGCAGCTGCGGGGGCAGAGGGACCGAGCGCCGCTACGAAGGAGCAGAGAAAATGCTGATTCTGACTCGGCGCGTGGGCGAGACGGTGATGATAGGAAATGACGTCACCGTCACGGTCCTCGGTGTCAAAGGTAACCAGGTGCGCATCGGCGTGAATGCACCCAAAGAAATTGCGGTGCATCGCGAAGAGATCTACGAGCGCATCAAGCGCGAAGCGCAGAGCGGCGGCGGCCAGGTGGTCCGCGGCCAGTTCGGCTCCGGCACCGATGGCAAGGGCTGACCGGCGCGCATTCACGCGACCTTTACCTCTTCATAGCCCACCCAGTATCATCGCGCCCTGCTTTTTGGCAGGGCGCTGAGCCTTTTCACCCCTCAACGCGCCCGCGCAGCACACGGAGAGATGGCCGAGTGGTCGAAGGCGCGCCCCTGCTAAGGGCGTAAGGGTCAAAAGCCCTTCGAGGGTTCGAATCCCTCTCTCTCCGCCAGATTTACCAGCGATCCTCACCTTACGAGGGCGCCGCGCCCCGCCGGTGAATCGCCGCTCATCGAACGGAGGAAGTACCGTGTCCACTCCAGCCAGACAGTTACCCCAGGGCGTGCATTCAGAGATCGAACGGGTGTTCGCTCTGCAGCAGGCGCATCAATGGGAGATGAAGGCCACCAGCGCCGAGCAACGCAAGGAGAAGCTGAAAAAGTTGCAGGCGGCCGTGCAGGCTCACAGCGATGCGATCATGGCCGCGGTGAAGCAGGACACGCGCAAGCCTGAAGGCGAAATCAAGGTGACGGAGATCCTGGGCGTCCTCGGCAACATCCAGAAGAACATCGACAATCTCGAGCAGTGGATGAAACCCGTCGAAGTGGTTCCATCCCAGAACCAGAACGACAAGGCGAGAATCGTCTACGAGGCGCGCGGCGTGTGCCTCATCCTCGGTCCATGGAATTTTCCGCTCGGACTCACCATGGGACCTCTCGCGGCCGCAGTCGCCGCCGGAAATTGCTGCGTGGTCAAGCTCACGGACCTGTGCCCGGCAACTGCGGCAGTCGCTGCGAAGATCATCAGGCAGGCATTCGAGGAAAAGGAAGTCGCCTTGTTCGAAGGCGGCGTCGACGTGGCCACCGCGTTGCTCGACCTGCCGTTCAACCACATCTTCTTCACCGGCAGCACGCGAGTCGGAAAGATCGTCATGGCGGCGGCGGCGAAGAACCTGGCGAGCGTCACCCTGGAACTCGGCGGCAAGTCGCCAGTCATCGTCGATGAAGGCGCGGATGTGAAGAAGGTTGCAGCCGACCTGGCGGCGGCCAAGCAATTCAATGGCGGGCAGGCCTGCATCAGTCCCGACTACGTATTCGTCAAGGAGCAACAGAAGGGCGCCTTGGTCGAGGAGTTTCGCTCGCAGGTGAAGCAGAACCTCTACCGGGACGACGGCAGCATCAAGAAGGAAAGCATCGCCCAGATCGTCAACGAGCAGAATTTCGCGCGCATCAAGAAACTCTTCGATGACGCCGTGGCCAAGGGCGCCAAGGTCGCCGTAGGCGGCACGCTGGAATCGGCCGACCGCACGATCCATCCGACGCTGCTCACCGACGTCACGCCTGAGATGCAGATCATGCAGGAGGAGATCTTCGCGCCGGTCGTGCCGGTCGTGACTTACAAGAACCTCGATGAGGTCATCGAGCACATCTCGCGCCGGGGCAAGCCATTGGCGCTCTACATCTACAGCAACGATCGCAAGAACATCGACAAGGTGCTCGAGCGAACCTCATCGGGCGGGGTGACAATCAACGGGTTCTTCTCCCATTACCTGGAAAGCCAGTTGCCGTTCGGTGGTGTCAATCAAAGCGGCATGGGGAGCTATCACGGCGTCTTCGGCTTCAAGACGTTCTCTCATGAACGTGCAATCTACATGCAGGAGACTCGCTAAGAGCTCGACCCGGCTCATCGCACTGACCGCTCAAAGGAGAAGACAATGAACATGCGCATGGTTGAAGGAAGCTTCGCAGGTGTCGAGGGCGTCAAGATCTTCACACGCGAGTGGCAGCCGGCCGGCAAGGCGCGCGCTGTGGTCGTCATCTCCCACGGATTGAACGCGCACAGCGGCCTGTACGAATGGGCGGCCCAGCAGTTCATCTCCAACGGGCTCGCCGTCTACGCGCTGGATCATCGCGGCCGCGGCCGCTCAGAGGGCGAGCGCTTCTTCGTGAAGAAGTTCGCGGACTGGACCAGGGATCTCGGGACGTTCATTGACATCGTGAAGACGCGCGAGCCGGGCCTGCCGGTGTTCCTGCTCGGTCACAGCGCGGGCGGCGTGATCGCCTGTGTCTACACCCTGGAGCACCAGGACAAGCTCACTGGCCTCATCTGCGAGGATTTCGCCTACCAGGTGCCGGGGCCCGAAATCGCGCTGGCGATCGTGAAAGGGGTCAGCCACCTGGCGCCGCACGCGCACGTGCTCAAGCTCAAGAACGAGGACTTTTCGCGCGACCCGGCGGTCGTCGCGGCGCTGAACGCGGATCCGCTGATCGCGAACGAGTCGCAGCCGAGCGAGACGATCGCCGAGCTGGTGCGCGCCGACGAGTTGCTCAAGACGAGCTTCGGACAGCTCACCTTGCCGCTCCTCATCCTGCACGGCACCGCGGACAAGGTGACCAAGCCGAGCGGCAGCAAGGAGTTCTTCGAGAGGGCCGGCTCGCGCGACAAGACCTTGAAGCTGTACGAGGGCCACTTTCACGACCTGCTGGCCGATATTGGCAAGCAACAGGTCATGGCGGACATTCAAGCGTGGATTGACGCGCACGTGGGAGCTCAGATCCCGGTCGGCCGACCGGAGCTGCGCACGACTCCCGAAGAGTCGGCAGCGCGGCCCGCGCATTAGTGCGACTGGGCGGGGGCTTTCCCGGCCGCTCATTGTCCTCGCAACTGGCGGAGAGCCTTCCTCTCTCCGCCAGTTTTCCCGAGATCAACCGCTGAAGGCGTCACACGACACGTTGTGATTCCAGTTCACGAACGTGCCGGTGGGGCTTTCTTTCCAGGCCCACACGTGCAGCGTGTAGAACGCCGGCAAGCCGAAGCGATTCGGACTCTCGAAGAGGTGAAACGCCTGTCCGTACAACTGCGGCGGGTTCGCGTTCTTGGCGTTCCAGGCGTCCGCCAGCACCAGAAAGTCCGCACCAATGAGCCGCAAACGTCCATTCGGCAACGGCTCGTAGATCACGATCTCCGGCTGAGTCGCGTCCAGCACGCCATCTCCGACGAGCGCGCCGTTCACATAGTGAAGGCCCATCGCGCCCGCATCCGGCCCGCTGACGCAACCAAACTGCAGGTGATAGCCCTCCGCCTCGGCGATCTGCGGATCGCGAAAGCGCGCGGTGGACTCACGCACGATTCTGATGAGCTCTCCCGCCGGGCCAGTCGGCGGATCGGCAGGGTGATGATGCGAGGCTGTCGAGGGTGCGGGTCCATCGCCCGCGAGCGCGCACACCGAGCCCAAAGCGGCCACAGCCAGCACGCCGAAAACAGAGAGTCCCAGATACTTGAGATACGTCGCGCGTCGTTCGATCGTCATGGCAACACCTCCTGGTTTCATGGCAACACTTCCTGGTCGATCCGGTGGGCTCGTCGGTGCAGTCCCGGCAACAGCATCGGCACCTTGCGGCGATAGGCCTCGTACGCCACGCCGTGCTCGGCGATGAGATCGCGTTCCTCGAACTGGATCGCCAGCACGATGTACGCGGTCGTGCCGAGTGCGAACAAAAGGTGGGCGAGCCCCATGGTCGGGGTGCTCCAGAACGCGAGCAGGAACCCGAAGTAGAGCGGGTGCCGGATGACTCGATAAGGCAGCGGAGTACGGAAGCTCACGGGCGAGTACGGCCGGCCGATGAGCGGCAGCCACACCTGCCTCAGCCCGAACAGGTCGAAGTGGTTGATGAGGAAAGTGACGACGAGCACCGTGACCCAGCCGGCGGCGCACAGGGTCCACAAAGCGAGGCGGGCCATCGCGCCCTCGACGTTCCAGATTTCCATTCCGAGCGGGCGCCACTGCCAGAAGAGCAGGAGCAGGGCGAGGCTCGCGCACAGCACGTAAGTCGAGCGCTCGATGGTCCACGGGATCACCTGCAGCCACCACTCCTTGAACCAGCGGCGCGCCATGATGCTGTGCTGAAGCGCAAACACGGCGAGGAGCGCGCAATCGATGGCCAGCGCGGAAAGCAGTGAGCCTTGCAGCGGCCCGTCGAGTTGGCGCGGCACGCCGAAGCCGCCGACGAATGCGATCGCGTAGAGGAACGTGGCGAGGAATATCAGATACGCCACGAGCCCGTAGGCAAAGCAGAGCAGACGTTTGGGCATGGTGCACACCTCATTCGGTGTCGGTTACGTTGCCGTGACCGGCTCGCGTGCACCATGGGAGCTTTGTCCCGCTTCGGCTAAGATCGCTCTGCGTGCTCTGAGACAAATGTCCCGATGTCGCGAACCGAGACAAGGAAGCCCCGTCAACACATCCGCTACGTGACGGCATCTGACGGCGCGCGCCTGGCGTGGGCGGAATCGGGGCAGGGAGCCACGATTATCAAGGCGGCCAATTGGCTCACCCACCTGGAATACGAATGGGAGAGCCCCGTCTGGCAGCACTGGCTGCAATTCTTTTCCGCGCAGGGCCGCTTAGTCCGCTACGACGACCGCGGCAGTGGCATGAGCGAGTGGCGCGACACGCCTCTCACGCTCGAACGCTGGACGGAAGATCTTGACGCGGTCATCGAAGCTGCCCGCCCCGAAGGCCCCGTCACGCTTCTCGGTATCTCGCAGGGCGCCACCACATGTATCGGTTATGCGATCCGGCATCCGGAGCGCGTTGCCCGGCTGGTCCTGTACGGCAGCTACGCGCGTGGCGTCTTCCGGCGAGATGACCCCGAGGCGGAAGCGGCTTTCCGGGCCATGATCGATTTGGCGCGCGTCGCGTGGGCGCGGGACAACCCGACGTTCCGCCAGGTCTTCACGTCACGATTCATTCCTGACGCGAGTCCGCAGCAACTGCAGTGGTTCAACGATCTCTGCCTCAAGGCCGCGCCGGGCGAAATCGTTGCGAGCCTGCTCAGCGCTCGCGCGGTCCTCGACGTGCAGGCCTCGCTTGGCGATGTGCGCGTGCCGACGCTGGTCCTGCACGCTCGCGGTGACCAGGTCGTACCGATCGCCGAAGGGCGCATCCTGGCGAGCGGCATCGCCGGCGCCGAATTCGTCGAGCTCGATTCCCGCAATCACATCCTGCTCGGGCACGAAGCGGCGTGGCAGCGCTTTCAGGATGCGGTGCGCGCCTTTCTCTTCGCCGGGCAGGCGCTGCCCGATGGCGTGTTCGCCGCCTTGTCCGTGCGGGAGCGTGAGGTGCTGGCACTGATG
>Ga0126377_10000832_pt1 | contig 19554 bp, 18 predicted proteins | sample PanSoiMetPlot_22_FD_92647 | JGI IMG/M metagenome (GOLD analysis project Ga0126377, IMG submission 92647) | Tropical forest soil microbial communities from Panama - MetaG Plot_22 | ecosystem: Environmental > Terrestrial > Soil > Tropical forest > Bulk soil | place: Panama | collected 2016-02-17 | reverse complement strand
CGTGTCGAAGACAGGCTGCCGCACCATCGGCTCGGTCAGCGACACGCGGCCGCCGCTTCCGTCGACCAGCGCGGAGAAGATCTCGCTCTTCACCGCCGGCGACAGCTCCACGGTCGGCTCGGTGGCGGCGCCCTGCCCGGCCGCGATCTCGCCTGCCTCGAACACGTGCAGCGAGGCGACACCCGCCCCGCGCCCGCCGGTCTTGCGCGCCAGGCTCCAGAGCGCGATCACCTCGGTGCGCCGGCCGGGATCCAGGTTGAACACCAGGTGGTCGGCGTGGCACAGCGCGGCGTAGAGGCCGATGCCCGCCCCGCCGGGCTTGTTCTCGATCGGGTCCTGCCGCGCGATGCAGCGCTCGATGGAGCCGCGCAGCGACGACGGCACCAGCGCGCCGAAGCTGTCGGTGACCGCCATCCCGAAGGTGCGCCCGTCGGATCCGAACTCGACCCGCACGTACTCGGACGGCTCGAGCACGATCTTCTCGCGCCGGTTGACGTGGGCGTAGCGCGGTTTGCCGTCCCCGTCGCGCGGCGCGTTGTAGACCGCGTTGGTGAAGAGCTCATCGGCCACCAGGCTCACCGACTCGACCACCCGGCGCCCTCCGCCCAGCGCGCGCGCCGCCTCGGTCAGCTCGCCGACCAGCCCGTCGCGTTCGCCCGCGCGCTCGACCACGCGGCAGTGGCGCTCGATCCCGAAGCCCGCCAGGTACTTGCCCAGACCGAAGACGTCGCGGCGCAGGATCTTCTCGCAGGTGACGACCAGCTCCTCCGGATCGACCAGCCGCGTCGCGCTCGCCTCCTGCTCGGGGCGCGCCGCGCACAGGTGCAGGATGCCGCGCCGGCAGATGAGCTCCTCGAGCGAGCGGATGCCGGTCTCGCTGACCAGCACCACCAGCGGCACGCGCCCGCCGGCAGCGTCGCGCACCCGGTCGAGGTCCACCCCGCAGGGCCACTCGACCAGCGCCAGGTCGATCGCCCCGCTGTGCAGGAGCTCCGCCGCGCGGTCGCTCGACGGCGCATGCACGAGCTGGTTGGCGGCGCCGGCGAGCGGCGGCGTCACGTGTCGCCACGTGCGCGCGCGGTCGCTGCAGACCAGGACGACCTTCCCGTGCATCCCCCGGGATGGTCGCTCGAAAGCCGCGCGAAGTCGCGGCGAAATTCGGCCACTTGGTAACGCTCGTGAGCGCGCCTACGGCGTCAACAGACTGGCGAGCAGCCATCTCGCGCTGACTGTGTCGGTTAAGGTAGCCTGCCCACCGTGATCCGTCCGCATCCGCGCAAGGGCGACCACGTCAAGCGTGCCGCCATCCTGTTCGCCGGTGGTCCCGCTCCATCCGCCAACGCGGTCATCTCCGCGGCCGCCACCTCGTTCCTCGAGGACGGCCGCCAGGTGGTCGGCTTCTTCCACGGCTACTCGAACCTGCAGGACTACCACCCGGTCAGCCGGCGGCTCCTGCCCGACGAGCATTACCGCGTGTTCGAGGAGCGCGACCTGCGCGGGCTGCGCAACAGCCGCGGCGTCATCATCGGCACCGCCCGCTCCAATCCGGGCAAGGCCGTCACCTGCCGCGCCGACCTCGACGACCCGAAGAAGACCGCGCCGCTGCGCAACGTGTACAACGCGCTGGTCGACCTCGAGATCGACGCGCTCATCTCGATCGGCGGCGACGATACGCTCAAGACCGCCAACCTGCTCTACGAGTTCCAGAACCGCCTGCCGCCCGACGCGCGCCGCGTGCAGGTCGTCCACCTGCCCAAGACGATCGACAACGACTACCGCGGCATCGACTTCACGTTCGGCTTCTTCACCGCGGTCGACGTGATGGCCAAAGAGATACAGAACCTCCGCGCCGACGCGATCGCCACCAGCAGCTACTTCATCATCGAGACCATGGGCCGCAAGGCCGGCTGGCTGTCCTACGGCGTCGCCATCGCCGGCGAGGCCAACCTGGTGGTCGCGCCCGAGGACGTGCGCGACGAGCAGTCCCTGCAGGACCCGGCCTCCGCGTCGGCCGACCCGATGGAACGGCAGCTCTCGCTCGAGGCGCTGGCCGATCGCGTGGTCGACCTCATCCTCACCCGCGAGCGCCGCAACAAGTTCTACGGCACCGTGGTCCTGGCCGAGGGCCTGGCCGAGCTCCTGCCGCCGTCGCAGCTCGACAGCCTGCCCCGCGACGAGCACGGCCACATCTCGCTCGGCCGCATCGATCTCGGCAAGGTGGTGGCCAAGGTGGCGGCCGATCGCTACGAGAAGCGCACCGGGCGGCGCAAGAAGCTGGCCGGGGTGCAGCTGGGCTACGAGTCGCGCTGCTCGCCGCCGCACGCGTTCGACGTGATGCTGGGCAGCCAGCTCGGCATCGGCGCCTACCGCGCGCTGGTCGAGGAGAACCTCGACGGCCACATGGTCAGCGTCACCGGCCAGCTCGACCTGCGCTACGTCCCGTTCGCCGAGCTGGTGCACCCGGACAACATGCGCACCGAGGTGCGCTACATCCAGCCCGGCAGCGACTTTCACAAGCTGGCCCGCTTCCTCGAGACCCGCGTCGACACGATCGTCGACTGGAGCCCGGGCCGCCGCCGCGAATGAGCTGCCGCGGCCGCACGCGGCGCGTCGTGCGCGCGGCCGCCACGCTGCTCCTGGCCGGCGCCGTACTCGTCGCCGCCGGCTGCGCGCGCAGCGCGCGCGACCAGGGTCCGCCGCCACCGCGCGGCAAGAGCATGGACGCGTACCTGGCCGATCCGCGGCCGCCGCGCCCGCCGCGACCGCCGCGCGATGACGCCGACGTCATGCGCCTCCACGTCATCGACGTCGGACAGGGCGCGGCGCAGCTGCTCGAGTTCCCGTGCGGCGCGATCCTGGTCGATACCGGCGGCGAGAAGAACGCGCAGTTCGATAGCGAGCCGGCGCTGATCGGGTACCTCGACCGCTTCTTCGAGCGCCGGCACGACCTCGACCGCACGCTCGCGCTCCTGGTCGTCACGCACCCGCACATCGACCACACGCGCGGCATCGCCGCGGTGCTGGAGCGCTACCGGGTCCTGAACGTGCTCGACAACGGCGACGTGCGCGAGGACGAGGGGGGCAAGCCGCAGCTGGCCATGCACCAGTGGCTGAGCCAGCACCCACGGGTCGGGCACATGGACCTGGGCCGCGGCGACATCGACGGGCGAGACGCCGCGACCGGCCCGGTCATCGATCCGGTCGGCGCCTGCGCGATGTCCGACGTCGACCCGATCGTGCGCGCGCTGTGGAGCAGCGATCTCGGGCGCGAGGAGGTGGGGCAGAACCCCAACAACGACAGCGTGGTCGTGCGCGTCGACTTCGGCGACGCGTCGGTGCTGCTGCCGGGCGACATCGAGCTCCTCGCCATCGCCCGGCTGATCCGCAAGTTCAAGGACAACCCGCGCATGCTGGACGTCGACATCTATGTCGTGCCGCACCACGGGTCGCGCTACTCGACCACCGCCGATCTCCTGGCCCAGGTCAGCCCCGAGGTGGCGGTCATCTCGGCCGGGCCCTACGAGCGCGACCTGCCCGGACCGGACGCGTACACCGCGCGCGCGTTCGCCCATCCCAACCAGGTCGCGATCGACCAGCTGACCAACCGGCGGAGCGGCGTGAGCGGTACGCGGCCGAAGCCGGTCGAGGTCTGGGTCGGCCAGCGCGGCGCGTGGAAGTCGCGACCCTCGCAGTTCCAGAAGCGAACCGTGTCGGCCGCGGTCTACTCGACCGGGTGGGACGGCACGGTGGTGGTCACCGCGTACGCCAACGGATTCATCGAGGTCGCGACCGAGCGCTGACCGCGCGCCGGCGGGGAGGCCCGGCTCAGCCGCGGTCGCGCTGGGCGCGGACCAGCTGGAACACGCCGAGACCGGCGACGACTGCGCCGACCGCCACCAGCGCGGTGGTGCTGCCGGTCCCGACGAGCGCGACCTTGCCGCTCAGGCCGCCGAGCACCATGCCGATGCCGAGCGCGATGTTGAGGATGGGGACGAACACCGGTCCAGGCTAGCTCAGAGCCGGACGATCCTCCATCGCCGAGTGCATCGCGCTCGCCGCCGGGGCGCCGATCAGCGACGCTCGGTGCAGACGACGCGGCGGTAGGGGCCGTTGTTGCGGTGGCATTCCCGGTGCGGGCGGCTGTAGTAGCGGTGGCGCGGACGGGTCTCGACGATGCAGCCGGCCGTCGTGCCGGCCAGGAGCGAGAACAGGACGGGGAACGCGAGCAGCCGGACGCCTCTTGATAGATAGGTGGACATCGAAGTCAGTATGGCATGCGTGGTGGGCTCAGGCTCACGGAACGCCGGCGATCCAGACGCGCCCCTCGCCCTCCACGCGATACGACGTCACCTGCGCTGTGATGAGCGCCGCCGATCCGCGCTGCAACTCCAGCCGTGTGCCGGTCTCACCGTCGACCAGTCGGCAGCGATCGGCAAAGCTGAGCACGATCTCGGGGCCGCGCTGCGCGCCCGCGCGCACGTGTGCCGCTCGCTGTGCGAGATCGACATGGCCGAGCCGGAACTCCTGCGCCGGCGTGGCGTACTCGCACAGCGGGCCGCGCGACGGAGTCAGCACGGCCGGGCGCATCGGCTCGGCGCGGACGATGGCGATGAGCTCGTCGACGTCGATGTGCTTGTCGGTGAGCCCGCCGCGCAGGACGTTGTCGGAGCTGGCCATGATCTCCAGCCCGACCCCGCCCAGGTAGGAGTGCAGCACGCCGGCGCCGAGGTAGATGCCCTGGCCGGCCTCGAGCTCGACCAGGTTGAGGAAGAGCGGCGCCACCGCGGCCGCGTCGCCCGGGTAGTCGGCCGCGAGCCGCCGCACCCACTCCGCCTCCGCGCTCACGTCGCCGGCCAGCCCGACCGCCACCTGGTCGAGGAGCCCGCGCCTGCCCGCCGCCGGCAGGCGGAGCAATGAGGCCAGAAAGCTGGCCAGGCCGCGCGGCTGGTCGAGCGCCGAAACGGCGCCGGCCAGCTGGCGCGCGCCGGCCGCCGCCAGGCGATCGCGGATCTCGCGCGGCGAGCGAAATCCGACCAGCGCGGAGAAGGCGCCCAGCGCGACCAGAAGCTCCGGCTTGTGGCTGGCGTCGCGGTAGCTGCGCTCGCGCGCGTCGAGCGCCACGCCGAGACGGTTCTCGCGCTCGAACCCGGCCCGCGCGGCCGCTGCGTCCGGGTGACACTGGATCGAGAGCGGTCGCTCGGCCGCGATGATCTTGAACAGGAACGGCAGGCGCGGGCCGTGGGCGCGGGCGACGCGCGCCCCCAGGACCTCGTGCGGGTGCTGCGCCGCGAGCTGGTCGAGCCCGATCGCGCGGCCGCTCATCTCCACGCGCGAGGGGGCGCTCGGGTGGGCTCCCATCCACAGCTCCGCCCACGGCGGCTCGCCGGGGCCCGGCGCCGGGCGGCCGAGCAGCGCCGGGATCGCAGTCCGCGATCCCCACGCGTAGCGCTGGATCGGATTGTCGAGCGCGAACATCCGCTCCATCAGCGGAGCGAAGCGTCCCGCGAGCCCTGCGTCAAGCGCCGCCCGTGGGTGCCAGATCCTGTCGCGCGCGTCGCACAGTTTGCGCGCCCGCGCGCGAGCGGTGCCGAGGCTTACGCCCTATCGAGCACCACCACCGACGAGCGGGTGCCCCTCTGTGCCGCGCTCTCGTACATGCTCCGCCAAAAATGCAACTGGTCTGCGGAAAGCCTCTCGCGGTCCGGCCGCGGGCCGATAAAACCTCTGACGCACTGCAGCTGCGCCGCTCGGGGGAGGGGCTGGTTTCAGCGCGAACAAACCACCCCATCGGAGGTAGGGATGCTTCATTCCGATCGGGCGAGCGGTCTCGGCCGCTGGTCCAGCACGCGCTGTCTGTTCTTCGCCGGCACGCTGACGCTGTCCGCCTGTGTCGGCTCCATCACCGGTGGGTCGGCCGACGACTCCGACGACAGCCCGGGAGACGATCAGGGCGATGACGGAGGGGGAGGAGGAGGTGGCGGAGGCGACGGCGTGGGTGGCGGCGAGGGCCTCAACCCGGATGTGCCGAGCGAGGGATCGGTGCGCGTCACGCTGCACCCCGGTCCCCAGGCCGTGATCGGCAGCGCGACGGTGGTCTCGTTCGGCGCGCCGTTCCCGCGCGGCGCCCTGACCGACGCCGGCCAGCTGCGCGCCCGCCTGCCCGGTGGCGACGAGCTGCCCATCAACGCCCAGGCCACCCTGCCCTGGCGCGTCTTCCCCGGGCGCAGCGACGTGACCGAGTCGGTGCGCGCCGCGATGGTCTCGGTCGAGGTCACGTTCCCGTCGACCGACGCGCTCGACATCGATCTCGAGTACGGCGCCGCGCCGACCGCCAGCCTGGCCGCGGTGGCCGACCCGCGCGCCGACTGGATCGCGGTGACCGACGGCGAGTACCCGAACGGCTCGGTCAGCGAGCCGCCGGTCTACGCCACCTTCCCGCCCGACTGGCTCGGCGACTGCGTCCTGCGCACGCGCACCGTCCCGGTCGGCGCGGATCCGACCTACGACTGGCTCGACGAGTCGGTGGTCGGCTTCGCGTACACCGCGGTCAACGACGTGCCCGACGCGGTCGACCCCGGCAACCTCATCGACTACGTCGGCGATTCGTCGGCCTGGCTGTTCGACCGCACGTCCACCCTGTACGGCGTGTACGTGCGCACCGGCGACGTCCAGTGGCTGCGCCACGCCCACCGCTCGGCCCAGTTCTACCTCGGCCTGGTCGATCAGAACGGCTACTTCACGCTCAAGGGCGACGACCTCAAGTACAGCTACGGCCGCTCGCTGCTCATCGACTACATCTTCACCGGCGACCCGGCGCTCCTCGACGCCATCGAGCGCATCGCGGGCGCCGGCGAGCAGTGGGACCCGACCTACGACATCGACGCGAACTTCTGGACCGAGCGCCACCAGACCTACGCGCTGCTCGCGGCGCTGTCCGCCTGGGAGGCCACCGGCGACGCGGCGCTGGCTCAGCGGACCCGCGAGGTGGCGCAGACGTCCTTCGATCTGGCCAGGGAACCGGCCGTCGCGTCGTGGCCGGACGACGGCTGCATGCTGCACACCATGAACGCGCACGAGGGTGCCGGCGGCGATGTGCCGGTCTGCTCGCCGTGGATGAGCGCGCTCTTCACCGACGCGGTCTGGGAGTACTACGTGCACACGGCCGACACGGCGGCGCTCGACTTCCTGATCAGCATGGGCCACTTCGTGGCCAACGTGGGCCTCTACCAGGAGGACGGCCACACGGTGCCCTGGTACCTGGTATCGAGCGAGACCACCTTCACCGAGGGCGACGACATCGAGCACGTCTGCGACGTGGGCGGACTGGTGGCGCGCGGCGCGTGGGCCGAGATGTCCCGCGGCGGCGACCCGGCAGAGCTCCGCGCGGTGGCGGGCGAGCTGGTGAGCGAGTGCCAGTACAACCTCGACTCGTGGCACCGGCCCGACGCTGTCTCCAGCGGGCTCACCGAGTGGCGCCTGACCCCGGAGCGCAAGTTCAACTGGTGGTTCGGCACGACCAGCGACCTCGGCTGGCTGCTGGCCGAGATCGACGCGCGGTAGGGCGGCGCCCGGCAAAGGGTCAGGGCACGAGCAGGACGCGTCCGGCGTTCGCGCCCGCCTCGAGCATCCGGTGCGCGCGCGCCGCCTCGGCGAGCGGCACGCGCTCGACCGCGGGCACGCGCAGCGCGCCGGCCGCCGCTGCGGCCGCGATGCGCTCCATCGCCGCCGCCAGTCGCGCCCGGTCGAGCGTCTCGGTCGAGTAGCCGGTGAGGGTCACCGGGCGCATGAGCGCCCAGCCGGAGAACGCGAGCTCGCCGCCCGAGGTCCCGCCGACGAAGACCAGCCGACCGCCCGGCGCCAGGCCATCGACCGCGCCGGCGAAGCTGGCGCTGCCGATCAGATCGAACACGCGGTCGACCGGGTCGAGCCGGTCGCGCCACGCGGGGTCGGCGGTGGCCACCAGCTCGGCCGCGCCGAGCGCGCGCAGCGGCTCCAGCCTGTCCGTCCGCCTGCCGCCAGCGATCGCGTGGCATCCGGCCGCGGCCAGGAGCTGGATCGCCATGACGCCGACCGCGCTGGTCGCGCCGGTGACCAGCACGCGCTGGCCGGCGCGCGCGTCGAGCGCCTCGAGCGCGCCGACCGCGGTGACCGCCGGCAGCCCGAGCGCGCCCGCGGCCTCGAGGTCGAGCGCGGCCGGCACCGGCGCGAGCGTATCGGCCGGGCACACCAGGCGCTGCTGGTAGCCGCCGGGCCGTGCGCCGTGGATCCCGCCCAGCCGCTGCATCATGGTGATGACACGGTCGCCGGGTGCCAGCCCTCGAACGCCGGAGCCGATCGACTCCACCACGCCGCACGCCTCGAGCCCGGGCGTGTACGGCCAGCCCCCGCCCTGCTGCCACTCGCCCGAGCGGATGAAGCAGTCGGCGCGGTTGACGCCGGCCACCGCGACCCGCACCGCGACCTCGCCGGCCCCGGGCGCGCGATCCGGTCGCTCCACCGGCTCGAGCACCTCCGGCGGCCCGTAGTGTTTCATCTCGATCCGCAGCGACACGGCGCTCATCCTACGCTCGCTCACGCGAGCGATCCGGCCGCCCACCCCGGGTGGGAGGCCTCGCGCGGGCCACCTACCGGGCACCGGACGGGTGGCTCCCGCGGCACGGGCACCCGAGGGAGGAGTCACCACCATCGCGCCTCGCGGGTCCACAAGCTGCGGATATCCGTTTCGCCCGGTCGGGGCCCAGGTGGCCCGGCACTTGCTCTGCGCGAATGTGGGCCATGGGCACCAGGAAGACCATGCTCGCGTCGGCCGCGGCGCTCGCCATGGCCGCCTGCCAGCCGACGATCGGTGACGCTCCCGGGATCGGCAGCGGCGTGCAGAGGCCCGACGCCGGCGATCCGGACCTCGGCAACGACGATCCCACCCCCGACGCGGCCGCGACCGAGCCGCCGCCCGATGCCGCTCCGGGCCAGCCGCAGGCTGTGACCCTGCGCCAGACCACGAGCGATCAGATCCTCGACCTCCACTCGATCGCCTGCATCGAGCAGGAGGACGACGGCACGCCGATCGAGAACCGGGAGAACAGCTACTACCGCGTGTTCGACCTGGCCGCAGAGAACATCGACGGCGACCTCGCGGTCGACTCGGTCACCATCGGCGTCGAGTCGGCCAGCGCGCCGGGCGACGCGTCGCAGCCGGCCACCGTGCGGCTGCACTCGCTGGCAGGCGAGCTGCTGGTCGCCAACATGACCGAGATCGGCCACGCCGACATCCAGATCGAGCCGCAGATCCAGACGTCGCTCGAGGTGCCGATCACCGCCACCGCGCCGGCGGGATCCACGCTCGTGCTCGAGCTCTTCATTCCCGACTCGGCCGACCAGAACCGGCTCTTCTTCATCGGCTCCAACAACCTCGGACAGACCGCACCCGGCTACATTCGCGCGCCCTCGTCCGGCTGCGACTTCATCGAGCCGACTCCGATCGAGGACATCGGCGGGACCGACTTCCCCGACGTCCACATCGTGATGTTGGTGTCGGGCAGCTACGTGCCGGGCGGCGGCGCCGGGCTCACTGGAAGCGCGACACCAGCTCGAGCAGCGCCTCGACGCGTATCGGTTTGGTGAGGTAGCCGTCGGCCTCGAGCCGCCCGCCGACCTCGACCGGATACCAGCCTGCGGTGAACACGACCACCGGGATGGCGGCCATGCTCGGATCGCGCTTCTGCTCGGCGCGGAACTCGAAGCCGTCCATGACCGGCATCATGAGGTCGAGCAGGATCACCGACGGCAGCGGACCGGCGCGAAGGAGCGCGAGCGCGGCCCGTCCGTCGCTCGCGCTGATCACCTTGTAGCCTGCGTCCTCGAGCACGGCGACGAGCGACTCGCGCACATCGCGATCGTCCTCGACGACCAGCACCGGGCCGCTTGCCGACATGCCCCATGGCTAACACGGCGAGAGGACGGGGTCCAAGACTCCTGTCCTACTCCGCGCTCCCGGGACCGTCCCTCCTCTGCCGAGCACCGCCCTCGTCGTGACGCATGAGATCGGCGACCGTCCGGCCGGACTCGACCGGGTAGCGGTCGGCCAGGAGCTCGAGCTCGCTCACCCGATCGAGGTGGAAGTTGCGGAAGTCGCGGCGCAGTTCGCACCACGCGCCGAGCGACCAGCGCGTGCCCCAGTACAAGAGGCCCGGCGGCCATACCGTTCGGCGCGATACGTCGCCGCCGCTGTCAACGTAGGCCATGCGCACCTTCACCCGATCGCGGATGGCGGCGCGCAATTCGCCGAGCCCTGCACGCACGTTCTGCGGGACGTGGAAGCCGAGGGCGAACAGCGCCGACTCGGGCACCAGGTGGCGCAGCCGGTCGGGCAGGACGTTCTCGATCTTTGCCAGCGCATCGTCGGCGGCCCGGGCCAGCGCGGGGTCACCCCAGCTGCGCGCGGTGACGAGCGCGCGGGCGCCGAGCGTGACCGATGTGACATGGCGCTCCCTCTCGTTCCTCTCGTTCGGGTTGACGAGGGCAGACTGCCAGGTGGCTGCCGACAGCGTCGTGTCAGCAGGCGGCGCGCGGCGAGCGAGAGAGGATCGGCAGGCTCAGTCGGGAAACAGCGACCGTCCCTCGAGCACGCGGTCCTGCGCCGCCGGATCGAAGGCCGCGCGCACCAGCGCCTGGGCGAGGCCCACGTTGGTGGTCGGCCGGTACTTCGCCTGCAGCCGCCGCGCGCCGAACGCGCCTGCCACCGCGAGCACTCCGCCGGCGACGGCGGCGCTCACGCGCTCGAGCGGGCGGCCGTCGTCGCGCGGCTCGCCGGTGATGATCGACGGCCGCGCGATCGTGAAGTGCACGCCGCTGGCGCGCAACGCGGCCTCGACCTGGGCGCGCGCCTTGAGATAGGTGGACGAGGAGCGCTCGCTGGTGCCGACCGACGAGAGATACACGAAGCGCGGCGAGAGCTCGGCGGCGCGCACCGCCTCGAGCAGGAGCAAGGTCAGCCCGACGTCGACGCGCTGGTAGCCCAGGGCGCGCGACATGCCCTCGCCGCGCGCGCGCTTGCCGGTGGTGCCGAGCAGCGCGAACACGCGGTCCGGAGCAGCGCGCCGCAGGGCCGCGGTCATCGCCCCCGCGTCCCACTCGGCGGTGTCGACCTCGGCGCCCAGGCCGGTGAAGCGTTCACGCCACTCGCCGACGCGACTCGAGTCCGGACGCACATGGGCGATCGCGCGCTCTCCGCGCGCCACCAGCACTCGAACGACCTCACGACCGGTGAATCCGGTCGCGCCGACAACGAAGGACGCCATGGGCGCACAGTGTAGGATGGATCGCGCCGGAACAGAGCATCACACGGGCGTGAGGTGTGGCTCGCGTGGTATGTCGCTTGCTACCGTCTCGCCTCATGCGCGCTTCGGTTCGCCTGGCTCTTTCCTCACTCTTCGTCGCGGCCCTGCTCACCGGCTGCTCGTCGCTGGGCGATGACGACGAGGGCGGCCCGGGCGGCGGGGATGGGAGCGGCACCGACAGCCCTGGGGGTGGAGACACCGGCGTCGGCGGCGGCGGTGACGACGGCAGCGGCGACGGGGCGACCGCCGATCCGATCGCAGGCCAGTACCAGCTGAGCAGCATGATGGACCTGACGTCGACGTCGGTCGCCGACAACCTGGTGCCGAGCGCGGTGTCGGTGCTCAACCAGCTGGCTGCGAATCCGGCCGACACGCTCATCAACCTGCTCGAGGCGGCCAACATCCCGATCGTCGACGACCTGCTCGGGCTCCTGCCGCTCGATCTGCTCGACCCGTTCCAGAACTTCGTCGACGAGTTCATCCTCAATCGCGTGGTCGGCGGCCTCGCGCTCACCCAGCAGCTGCTCGGGCTGGTCGACGAGGTCACCAACGTCTTGACCCAGTTCCAGCTCCTGACCGTGCTCGACCTGGCCCACCTCGACCCGGGCGGCGGCGCGACCTCGGCCTCCCACCGCCTGGCCGGGCTGTCGCTCCCGTTCCGCGGTCAGAACATCGTGGTCGACACGCCGGACATCGTCGATCAGATCACAGCCGCGACGGGAGTCGGCTGCTCGATCGCGCTGTCGGGGGACGAAGGACACATCGAGGTCGGCGACCATGCGTTCGGCCTGCCGCTCGGCGACCTCGTCCTCGACGGGCTCGATCAGGTGCTGGCCAGCGGCGGCTCGCTCTCCGGCCTGCGCGACACGCTGGGCGCGCTGGTCGGCTGCTCCGAGATGGCCGACGAGGTGTCGCAGAAGTGCCTGGCCGCCCCGCTCCTCTGCATCGGCCACCGTGACGAGATCGAGCAGTTCTGCGAGGCGGGGCTCGACCAGGTGGTGGCCCAGCTCGAGGACCGGGTCGCGGCGATCAACTTCGCAGAGATCCGCTTCCAGTCCGGCGACGCCGACATGCTCGACAGCGAGACCGCCAGCGCCGATGACGGCATCATGGACCTGCTCGAGCAGGGCAGCTGGCAGACCGTGGTGTTCGTCGACGGCGTCGAGGTGCCCTTCACGGCCGCGTTCACCGGGCTGCGGGTCACCGCCGCCGGCGCCACCAACTGATCGGCCGGCCCGGTCCGCGGGCTCGGGCGCCGCGTTCGCGCGGCGGCGCGGTCAGCTCGCGGGCTCGTCCGCCAGCGCGGGCGCCGGCGCGGCCAGGATGCCGTGCAGGAACGCGTCGGTCACGGTCGTCACCGCCTTGTCCTCGGGCACGCCGTAGTGGTCGCTTCCGCCGAACAGCGCCTCGACGCAGAAGTAGTTGAAGAGGTGCATGTAGACCATGACGAAGGCCAGCTCTGGCTCCATGCGAAGTGCGCCGGCCGTGCGCAGCTCCTCGAAGCGCTGCTTGAGCTCGGGCGCGCCGAGCAGCGCCTTGGGCGCCACCTGCGTGCGGAAGTGCTTGCCCTCGAACTCGACGATGTCGATGTACCAGAGCAGCCAGTAGGGCTTGTTGTTGCTCACCAGCTCGCGGATCGCGGCGGCCAGCTCGGGGATGTCGTGCGGGAACTGGCTGCTCTTGAGCACGCGGGTCAGCGCGTTGTCGGCGTGGTTGCCGACCAGCTCGCGCTGGTAGCGGAGCACGACGGCGGCGAACAGCGCCTCCTTCGACTCGTAGTGGCTGTAGAGCGCGCCGGGGGTCAGGCCCACCGACTGCGCGATGTCGCGCGTTGTGGTCGCCGTGTAGCCGGCCTTGATGAAGTGAGCCAGAGCGGCGGACTCGATCCGTCGCTGGATGGCGTCCAGGGTCTCCTGGCGGAGTCGAGGCATGATCAGGTCCCTCGGCGAGTGTGAACGGTCGCTCATTTTGTAACGGGTCTGAAGCGCAAGATCCATTCTTATCGGCCAGCTTCGTGACAGGCACCCCGGTCCTTGACTTTTAAATGAGCGCTCGATTAGCGTCCCGGCCGGGCGCTCAGGCGGCTGCCGCGCCTGCCTGACAGCTCGTCTGACCTGACCGGAGTCCCGTGCCCCACCGCGATCCCGACGACTTGATGCCAGGCCGGCGTCCCCTCGTGCCGGCACCTCGCTTGCTTGACCGCCGGCTCGTGCCGCGCCTCCTCCTCGCAGCCATCGCGCTCCCTCTGTCCCTCGGCTGCACCGCCGGCCTCGGTGCGAACGATCCCGATCCGTCGGGCGACGGGACCGGCGCCGGTGACGGCATCGGCGGCAAGGCGGACGACCTCGGCAGCACCGGCGATGCGCTCCTGGTGGTGACGGCCTCGAGCGTGTCCGGCCTCGGCGGCGATCTCTCCTCGGTCGAGCCGACGCCGGAGCAGATGTTCCCCGGCGACCCGCTCGCGCCCGAGGTCTACCTGAAGGACATGAGCTGCCTCGGCTTCTACGGGCCGCTCGGGCCCTGGGGACCGCTCGGCCTGCTCGGGCCGGTCGGCGACGGCGCGTGGAACCCGAGCGTGTACGTCTCGGGCGACGGCAGCGTGGCGTGGGCCGACTGGTCGGACGAGCTCACGCGGCTGGGCGGACCGCTCGGCGCGGACGGACCGCTGGGCGCGAACGGCCCGCTCGGCCAGGCCTACTGGGACGGGCTGTCGTCGGTCGAGGACTTCGCACCGCAGCTCCAGGCGGGCGGACTCTTCGCCGCGCTCGGTCCGCTCGGCCCGCTGGGTCCCCTCGGTCCGCTGGGCCCGCTCGGCCCGGTCGGCGCGCACGGCTTCGCCACCGACGGAGACGGCCGCTACGTCGATGGCGACGGCGCGGTCGTGCGCTCGGTCGAGGCGGGATGGGACGACGACGAGACCCGCACCTACGAGCTGTTCGAGAGCTACACCGAGGAGGCCGCGCTCGACATGGAGGGCAATGACACCTCCTTCCTGGTGCGCGGGCGGGCCCGGGTGGGCGAGAGCGACGAGTATGCCTTCACCTCCGCGGCCGATCAGTTCGTCACCATCGCCGTGGTGCCCGAGTCGGGGCTCCTGTTTCTCCCCCAGGCCATGGGCGTCCTCTTCGCCGCGTCCGCCATCGACTACGACACGCCCGCGCTGGCCCCGGGCTGGCCGCAGCTGACCGACGACTTCGACCTCGAGCTGGTCGGCGGCGACGGCCGGACTCTGGCGCGCTCAAGCAGCGACTCGCGAGTCGACTGGATCCACGCCCGCGTGCCGGCCGGCGCGCAGCTGGCGGCGCGCGTGACCTCGGTGTCGAGCTGGTCGGCGGAGAGCGGCTTCCCCTCCCCGCTCAGCGGCGACTACCGCCTGTTCGTGGTCGGCTCGACGGACGCCTTCCGCGACGCCGCGGTGTCGGGCGCCCATCAGTCGCGCGGCGGCGAGTGAGCGGTCAGCTCGCGGCGGTGACCGCGGTCAGCCACTCGAAGCCTTCGCCGTGGATCTCCTCGAGCGGCGGGACCAGGAGGCGCTCGGCTGCGGCCGCGGCGAACGCAAGGTTGGCGAGCGCGCGGCGCAGGGTCGGCTGACTGCCCACGCACGGCTCGAGCTCGCCGGGCGCCAGCGGCAGCGCGCCCAGATCGTGGCGCCACATCGGCCCGCACAGGATGAGTCGCGCCGACAGGCGGCCGTTGATGGGACCGCGGCTGAGCCGCAGCTCGAGCTCGTTGCCGCGCCGGGTCCGCTTGACCAGCACCCACACGCCGCCGGGGCGCGGGCGCGGCGCCGAGCGCTGGCGATAGCCGGCCGGACCGAGCACGTCGCGGAGCGCGTCGCGCACCGGCAGGAAGCCGCCGCTCGCCGGGTCGGGCGCCAGCGGGTGGGGAAACTCGAGCTCGCGCGCGTCGCCGGTCCACTCCGACCTGAGCCCGGCCAGCCGCGCCTCGGCCGCCGCGACCTGCCCATCCACCTGTGAGCGCTCGTCGGGCGATGAGGGCTCGAGCCGCCTCCGCTCGCGCCGGATCGCGCCCATCGCGGCGAGCAGCGCGCCGACCTCGTCGGCCACCGGCGGCAGCTCGCGCGCGTCGCGCGGCGGCAGGTCGTCGCGCGCGGCGGCGAACAGGCGCGTCCGCCGGCCCGTGATCCACCACTGACTGTAGAGCGCGACCTCGCCGGGCATCACATCGTGGGTGTGCCGCCCGCTCGCGCGCGGCGGCACATCGTCTGCGCCGCCCAGCAGCGCCGGCACCGGCGCGAAGAAGAAGTGCGACTCGTTGAGCGGAAAGGAGCGCGGCACGCCGTCGGCCAGCTTCTGCGCGCGCTCGGGCGCGAGCGCGGACTCGAGGTGTGCGCGCGAGCCGGGCACGCCCTCGTCGAAGCTGGACAGCATCTGCCCTCCCTCGACCACCACGAGGAGGTCGGCCAGCTCCGGGAGCGCCTTGACCGCGCGCGCGCAGCCCTTGCTCGCGCCGCTGAAGGTGTCGGACAGGAGCAGGCGCAGTGGCGCGAGCTCGCACCCCGCCGCGGTCAGCCCGGAGCGCGCTCGCCGCATCGCATCGCCGACGCTCTCGGCCCGGTCGAGCGCGATCTCGAACGTCCTGACCACGTACATGATGGGCTATCCTTGCACGATGGTGCCCGCGTGGCTGCGCTCGGCGACCGCGGCGGCCGCGCTGGCGGCGACGGCGGCGGTGGCGATCACGGGCGCCGGCTGTGCGGGCGCGCAGCGAGGCGGTGAGGAGCAGGCGCCGGCGGTCGTCGTGCTCGAGGTCCGGGGCGCGCAGGACGCGCGCTGGCAGGAGCGCGTCGAGGAGCTGGCGACCGCGCGCCGCATCGACGTCATCCCGGCCGACCGCTACTGGGTGATGGCCCGCCGGCTCCGCGCCGAGCCGCTGACCGCGCGCAACGTGGCGCGCGTCGCCGCATCCCTGGGCGCGTCGGCGGTGGTGCACGGGCGGCTGAGCGGGAAGAAGCGCCACCAGGTCGTCACGATCTACGTGCGCGACGGCCACAGCGGCCGCGTGGTCGAGAAGCACCGCGTGCGGCTGGGCCGCGGCCGGCCGGCCGCGCGCAGCGAGGCCGCGCTCGAGCGCCGCCTGCTCGCGTCCGTCGCGCCGACCCCGCCCGAGCCGGCCCTGCGCGCCAGGCCCGCATCGCCGCCTGCTCCGGCCCCGGCGGCCGCGGCGGAGCCACCGGCGCGCGAGGAGCCGGCGCCTCCGCGCACCGCGCGCGCGTCCGCCGCGGCGGCGCCACCCACCGCGCGCCCCGAGCCCGGGCCACCCGCGCCGCCTCCGCCGGTCAAGTACGACGAACGCGGCCAGGCGATCGACGACGAGACGCCCACCACCCTCAAGTGACCGCGGCGCGCCGCGCCCCCCTCGACCGACTCTACGGCGCGGAGCCGGACGCGCCGAGCTGGCGCTCCAGCGCGCGCAGGCCGAGCACCGTCGTCGACGTCACGTAGTCGAAGTCGATCTTGTCGTACGTGTCGCTGGGCTGGTGATAGAAGGGCGTCGAGTCGCCCTCCACGTACTGCTCGCCCACGCCGATCGCAGCGAAGCCGGCGCCGATGAACGACGAGTGGTCGCTGGAGTAGAACTCGAACGACGCGACCGGCACGCCCACCTCGTCGGCGGCGTCGCGATAGAGCGCCTCCAGCGCCGGCGCCGGCGCCCACAGCTCCACGCCGCGGTCGCCGTCGAGGTCCCAGCTCAGCATGTCGAACTGGTGCATGGCGAGCACCGACGCGCCGTCCAGGCGCAGCTCGTTCGCGAACGCGGAGCTGCCCTTGAATCCGACCTCCTCGCCATCGAACAGCGCGAACACCACCGTGTGGTCGCGCCGCTCGAGCTCCGACAGGTAGCGGGCCGCGGCCAGGACCAGCGCCACGCCGGTGCCGTCGTCGGCCGCGCCCGGGGCGACCCGCACCGTGTCGAGGTGGGCACCGACCACCACCAGCGCGTCGTCCTCGCCGGTCCCCGCCAGCTCGGCGATCACGTTCGCGCCGCCGGGGTACTCGTCGAGGCGCGGCTCGAGGCCGAAGCCGGCCAGCTGGTCCGAGATGTACGCGCGCGTCATGGCCCGCTCGTCCTCGCTGAAGCGCTCCGACAGCGACACGTCGCCGTCGATGGGGCGCTCGCCCGACAGGGTGCCGATGACCTCGCGCTCGTAGGCCTCGAGCCAGTCGGGGCAGCCGCGCACCAGCGGGCATCGTACCTCGACCCCGTCGCTGCCGTCGCCGCCGTCACCCTGGTCAGCGTCGTCGCCGCCGGCGCACGCGGCCAGGAGCGCGCCGAGAAGCAGCGCGGCGCTCGCGGCGCTCGCGGCGCTCGCGCGCGAACCGACCGCGGACCACCGCCGCGCGATCACGCCCACGGCACCCACGACGGCCACTCGATCGCCCCCGCCATCGCGGCGTAGCCGACCCCGGCGAGCGCGGCCGCTCCGAGGATGAGGCACACCAGCAGCAGCACGCGCGGCCGGCGCCTCGGCGGCCGCGCCCTGCTGGTCGCGCCGTTGACCCGGCCCATGGCCTGCGGCCGCGCCGCCACCGTCGGCATCCCGGGCGTGTCCAGGCGCGGGCGCGGCTGCGCGTCCATGGGCGGCGGCGTCACGCGGCCCGGCGGCGGGCGCGGCGGCAGCGCGCGCGGCGTCATGTCGGCGCGCGCCGGGGCCGCCCCGGCGGCGACCTCGCCCGCCATGAGCGCGGCGCCTCCCTCGGGCACGGCGGCGAGCGCCTTGGAGAACTCGGCGGCCGATTTCCAGCGCCGCTCCGGCGCCTTCTCGAGCGCGCACATGGTCGCGGCCTCGAGCTCCGGGCTCACCTCCGGCACCAGCTCGCGCAGCGCCGGCGGCGCCTCCTCGATGTGCTTGTGCAGGATGGCCAGGTCTCCCTCGGCCTGGAACGGGAGCCGACCGGTCAGCATCTCGTAGAGCAGGACGCCGACCGCATAGATGTCGGTCCGCTGATCGATGCGTTCGCAGCGAGCCTGCTCGGGCGACATGTACTCGGGCGTGCCGAGCACGTAGCCCGCCACCGCGCTGAGGTCGCTCGGACCGCCGTCTCCCTCGAGCAGCTTGGCCACGCCGAAGTCGAGGATCTTGACCAGGTCCTCACCGGGGCTGCCGACCAGGAGGACGTTGCCCGGCTTGAGATCGCGGTGCACCACGCCGCTCGCGTGCGCGCTGCCGATCCCGGCCAGGATCTGGCGGGCGACGAACACCGCGCGCCGCCCCTCCATCGATCCCTGCTTGAGCGCCTGCCGAAGCGACATGCCCGGGTGGTAGTCCATGACCAGGTACGGCACCCCGTCGGTCGATCCGAAGTCGATGATCGATACCAGGTTCGGGTGCGTCACCCGGCTCATGGCCGCCGCCTCGCGCTCGAAGCGGGCCCGATGTCCGGGCACGTGGGCCGAGCTCCGATGCAGGAACTTGACCGCCACCTGCCGGGCCAGGCCGATCCGCTCGGCCCGGTACACCACGCCCATGCCGCCGGCCGCGAGGCGCTCGACCAGCCGGTAGCGACTGTCGAGCACCTTGCCGATCCGCGCGTCCGGCGCGGCCATCCGGCCGGGCCGACTCTCCGGATCGTGCCGCATCCCCCGTCGGCGGTCCTCCATGAGCGGGTGGAACAGTATACCGTGACGACCTGCGTCTGGTAGTCTGGGGCGCATGGTCGGCCCGGACCCGCACCTCGGGACGGTGCTGCACGATCGCTACCTGGTCTCCGAGCGGCTGGCCGAGGGAGCCATGGCGGTCGTCTACCGCGGCGAGAGGATCGGCCTCAAGCGGCAGGTGGCCATCAAGTTCCTGCACGAGTCCTATGCCTCGTCGGAGGACGGGCTGCGCCGCTTCGAGGTCGAGGCCCGCGCGATGAGCCGGCTGGCTCACCCGAACTGCGTCGCGGTGACCGACTTCGGCGTCGACAACGGCGCGCCCTACCTGGTCATGGACTTCGTGACCGGCAACAGCCTGCGCGACGTGCTGGAAGAGGACATCCGCATGCGGCCGACGCGCGCGGTGGCGATCGTGCGCCAGGTCCTGGCCGGCCTCACCCACGCGCACGGCCAGGGCATCGTGCACCGCGACGTCAAGCCGGAGAACATCGTCGTGTCGCCGGTCGAGGGCCACGGCGAGCACGTGCGCATCCTCGACTTCGGCCTGGCCAAGCTGCGCGACGAGAACTCGGTGACCTCGGGCCTGGCGGTCGGCACG
>Ga0126377_10000830_pt1 | contig 19564 bp, 19 predicted proteins | sample PanSoiMetPlot_22_FD_92647 | JGI IMG/M metagenome (GOLD analysis project Ga0126377, IMG submission 92647) | Tropical forest soil microbial communities from Panama - MetaG Plot_22 | ecosystem: Environmental > Terrestrial > Soil > Tropical forest > Bulk soil | place: Panama | collected 2016-02-17 | reverse complement strand
GTGTCGCCCACGCTGGACGCGGGCTCGGGTGTCGTGCCGGTGGCCGGAGCCTCGGGCGGTGCGTGGTCGGACATGCTCATCCCCCTCGGGCGGCGTGCGGGTTCGCCACCGGACCCCAATCTTCGCGCTACCGGCCGTAACTTTGCACGCCTCGTGCACACCAACTCGGCGCTAACGACCTCATTGACGCCGCAACTATCGACCGTAGACTTTTCGGTGATGGACTCCCTGAAGGACGATCGGCTCACGCTCGTGGGACTGTTCATCGAGAGCACGACCGCCCTGCGCACCCAGCTCGACCGCCAGCTCGAGCGGGAGGCCGACCTGCCGCTCCAGTGGTTCGAGCTGCTGCTGCGCATCGCCCGCTCCCCCGGCCGCCACCTCCGCATGAGCGACCTCGCCGCCCAGACCAGCCTGACCCCGAGCGGCCTGACCCGGGCCGTCGACCGCCTGGAGCGGGCCGGCCTGGTCGAGCGGGCGCCGTGCGCGTCCGACCGCCGGGGCGCCTACGCGGCGCTGACCCCGGCGGGCCTCGACCGGGTGCGGACCGCGCTCGGGCCCCATCTCGACCACGTCGACGAGATCCTCACCGGCGCGCTGACCCCCGGCGAGCGCGAGCAGCTGACCACCCTGCTGCGCAAGGTGCGCGACCACGTGAACCCGGCTGCGGCCGCGGCCATCCCCGGCCCCATCGAGGGCTGAGCGCCGAGGGCCGAGGGCCGAACCTGGTCAGTCGGGCGCCTCGAACCCGGCGCCGGCGCCCGCGTCGGCCCCGGCGTCGGCGGCCGGCATCGACGGGAACCGCCGGACCTCCAGGAGCTCGAGGCCGAGCGACTCGATCCGCCGCAGCAGGCCGTGCAGCGCCGCCTGGTCCTCGACCGGGCCGCTCAGCACCGTCTCGACGGGCTCCACGCTGGTGGCGAGGGCCAGCTGCTCGAACTCACTGGCGAGCGTGCGGCTCAGCCGGCCGCGCACCCGCACCTCGTACAGGAAGCTCATCGACGACTGCCTCGGACGTGTCGGTGGACGGCCCCACGGTCACGCCCCGCGGCGTCGGCGTCGTCACCCCCCGCGGGTGAAGCCGCTCACGCCGCCAGGTCGGCCAGATCGTCGGCCCCGAGGGCCAGCCCGGCCGCCGCCACGTTCTCCTCGAGGTGGGCCACCGACGAGGTGCCGGGGATCGGCAGCATCTGCGGCGAGCGGGCCAGCTGCCAGGCGATCGCCACCTGGACCGGCGAGACCCCGTGGCGCTCGGCCACCGCGGCCAGCGCCGCGCCCTCGCCCGGCTGGTAGCCGCCCACCGGCGCCCACGGGATGAAGGCGAACCCGTCCTGCCCGGCCGCCTCGACGACGGCGTCCGACGCCCGGTCGCTCGGGTTGTAGCGGTTCTGCACCGAGGCGATCGGCGTCAGCGCCTGGGCGGCCGCCAGCTCGCGCCGGTTGACGTTGGACAGGCCGATGTGGCGGATCTTGCCCTCGGCCCGCAGCGCCATCAGGGTGCCCAGCGACTCCTCGAACGGCACCGCCGGGTCGGGCCGGTGGAACTGATAGAGCGTGACCTGCTCGACGCCCAGCCGGGCCAGGCTGCCCTCCAGCGCGTCCCGCAGGTGCTCGGGGCGGCCGTCGGGGTCCCACCGGCCGGGGCCGGGCCGCACCAGCCCGCCCTTGGTGGCGATGACGAGGTCGTCCGGGTAGGGCGCCAGCGCCTCGGCGATCAGCTCCTCGCTGACCTCGGGGCCGTAGGAGTCGGCGGTGTCGATGAAGTTGACGCCCAGCTCGACGGCCCGCCGCAGCACGGCGAGCGCCTCGGCGTGGTCACGGGGCGGGCCCCAGATGCCGGGCCCGGTGATGCGCATGGCGCCGAACCCGAGGCGGCGGACCTCGTGCTCGCCCCCGATCGTGATCGTCCCGGCGGCGCTGGCGGTGGTGTCGGCCATGGACGGCACGGTATCGGCGGATCGGGGATGCGAGACTGCGTCGCCGTATGGAGCTCACCGTCGTCGACCACCCCCTCGCCGCCCGGCTGCTGACCCGCCTGCGGGACGAGGACACCGATCGGGCCACCTTCCGCACGGCCATGGACGACCTGGCCGGCATGCTGGTCTACGAGGCGTGCCGGACGCTGGCGACCGAGGCCGTCGACGTGCGCTCGCCGATGGGCCCGGCTACCGGCACCCGCATCGCCCGACCCCCGCTGGTCGTGCCCGTGCTGCGGGCCGGCCTCGGCCTCCACGGCGCCGTCCTGCGCCTGCTGCCCGAGACCGACACGGCGTTCATCGGCGTGTCCCGCAACGAGGAGACGCACAAGCCCGAGCCCTACATGAACTCGGTGCCGCCCGACCTGGCGGGGCGGCCGGTGCTGGTGCTCGACCCGATGCTGGCCACCGGCGGCTCGATGGCGCATGCCTGCGCGCTGCTGCGGGAGCGGGGCGCGGGCGAGATGACCGGCGTGTGCGTGCTGGCCGCCCCGGAGGGGCTGGCCTACATCGAGGAGTCGGGGTTGGTCGACCGGGTGGTGACGGCGGCGGTCGACGAGCGGCTCGACGAGCGGGCGTTCATCGTGCCCGGGCTGGGCGACGCCGGCGACAGGCTGTTCGGCACCGCCTGAGCCTCTCCCCGGCGCCGCCGCCCGACGCGGTCGCGCAGGCCCCACCAGGTGACCAGCGACATGGTCTCGACCACGATCAGCCACGACATCTTGGACGTGCCCCGGACCCGGTCGTTGAAGGTGATCGGGACCTCGACCACCGTGGCGCCGAGGCGGTGCACCCGGTACGCCAGCTCGACCAGGAACCCGTAGCCGGTGGCCCGGGTGGGGTCGGCCTCGACCGCGGCCAGCACCGGCGCCCGCCAGGCCCGGAAACCGGCCGTGCAGTCGTGGATGCGCACGCCGAGCACGGCGGCGGCGTAGCGGTTGCCCCAGCGCGACAGCATGCGCCGCCACCACGGCCAGGCCGGGATGCGGCCGCCCGGCACGTAGCGGGAGCCGATGACCAGGTCGGCACCCTCGTCCAGCCGGGCCAGCAGGCCGGGCAGCGCCGCGGGGTCGTGGGACAGGTCGGCGTCCATCTGCACGACGACCTCGTAGCCCCGCTCGAAGGCCCGGGCGAAGCCGGCCCGGTAGGCGTTGCCCAGGCCCTCCTTGCCCGGCCGGACCAGCACGTTGACCGCGCCGACCTCGGCCCCCGTGACCCGGGCCGCGTCGGCCGTGCCGTCGGGGCTGCTGTCGTCGACCACGAGGACGTCGGCGTGGGGCGCGGCGGCCCGGACGCGCCGCAGCACGTCGTCGACGTTCTCGACTTCCTGGTAGGTCGGGATGATGACCAGGGTCCGCAACGCTGTCCCCACTTCCGGCGGTGGAGTGACCCTAGTGGCTCAGCCGACCAGGGCCAGAGCCTCGTCGAGCAGCGCCGCCACGGTGGCGGCGGCCGTCGATCGGGCGGCGGCCAGCCCGCCGGCGCCCGGTCCGACCGGCACGACCGCCTCGGCATAGCACTTGAGCTTGGGCTCGGTGCCGGACGGCCGGACGATCAGCCGCACGCCCTCGCCCCGCAGCAGGACGCCCTCGGTCGGCGGCAGCCGGCCGCCCCGCCGCAGGTCCTCGACCTCCCCCACCGGCACGCCGGCCAGCGTGGCGGGCGGGGTCGCGGCCAGCCGGTCGACCGCGGCCGCCATCCGCTCGGCCCCGCCGGGGCGGTCGTCGCGGCGCGAGCGGGCGGCCGTGGCGTGGACGCCGAGCTCGCGGCCCAGGTCGTCGAGCCGGTCGAGCACGCTGCGGCCGCGGGCCTTCTCGGACGCCGCCAGCTCGGCGAAGGCCAGCGCCGCGGTGATGCCGTCCTTGTCCCGCACCAGCGGGCCGACGCAGGAGCCGAGCGCCTCCTCGTAGCCGTAGACGAAGCGCAGGTCGGGCCGGTCAAGGGCGGCCCGGGCGATCCACTTGAAGCCGGTCAGCGTCTCGGCGAAGGCGACCCCCCGGGCCGCCGCCAGCCGGCCCAGCAGCGACGACGACACCACCGTCGTCACCACCAGCCGGTCGGCGCCCTCGCCCCGGGACAGCAGCCAGTCGGCCAGCAGGGCGCCGATCTCGTCGCCGGTGAGCGCCCGCCAGCCGCCGCCCGACCCGGGGACCGGGACCGCCACCGCCAGCCGGTCGGCGTCGGGGTCGTTGGCCACCACCAGGTCGGCGTCGCGCTCGGCCGCCAGGGCCAGGGCCAGGTCCAGGGCGCCGGGCTCCTCGGGGTTGGGGAAGGCGACGGTCGCGAAGGCGGGGTCGGGCTCGGCCTGCTCGGGCACCACGGCGGCCGGCGGGAAGCCGGCGGCGGTCAGGACCGCCACCAGCACGTCCCGGCCCACGCCGTGCAGCGGGGTGTAGACGACCGAGAGGTCGCGCGCCTCCGGCGCGGTCGCCTGGCCCACCGCTCCCGCCACGTAGGCGTCGATCAGCGCGTCGCCGGCCGGGACGATGCGGGGGTCGTCGTCGGCGGCCCGGGGCACGGACGCCAGCGGGCCCACGGCGTCGATGCGGGCCGAGATCTCGGCGTCGGACGGCGGGACGATCTGGGCCCCGTCGCCCAGGTAGACCTTGTAGCCGTTGTCGGCCGGCGGGTTGTGGCTGGCCGTGACCTGGACCGCGGCGCAGGCGCCGAGGTGGCGCACGGCGAAGGCCACCACCGGCGTGGGCAGCGGCCGGTCGGCCAGGTGGACGGCGAAGCCGGCCGCCGCCAGGACCGCGGCGGCGTCGCGGGCGAAGCGGTCGGAGCGGCGGCGGGCGTCGTAGCCCACGACGACGGGCCGCCCGGCCCCGCCGGTGGCGGCCAGGTGGGCGGCCAGGCCGGCGGTGGCCCGGATGACCACGGCCCGGTTCATGCGGTTGGGGCCGGCCCCCATCTCGCCCCGCAGCCCGGCGGTGCCGAACTGGAGCCGGGCCCCGAACCGGTCGGCCAGCCCCGCGGTGTCGGGCCCGGCCAGCAGGGCGTCGACCTCGGCCCGGGTCTCGGGGTCGGGATCCTCGTCCCGCCACACCCGGGCGGCATCGACCAGCGCGTCGGGGGTCACAGCTCGTCCACCACGGCGGCCAGGAGGTCGCCCATGCGCTCGGCCGCGGCGCGGCCGGCGGCCAGGACCTCGCCGTGGTCGAGGGTGGCGCCGCCGAGGCCGGCGGCCGGGTTGGTGACCAGCGACAAGGCCAGCACCTCCAGGCCGAGGTGGCGGGCCGCGATGGCCTCCCACACCGTCGACATGCCCACCAGGTCGGCGCCGAGCGCCCGGAGCATGCGGATCTCGGCCGGCGTCTCGTAGTGGGGCCCGCCCAGCCCGGCGTAGACGCCCTCGGCCAGCGTGGGCTCGACCTCCTGGGCCAGGGCGCGCAGCCGGGGGGCGTAGGTCTCGGTGAGGTCGACGAAACGGGCCGGCACGCCGGCCGGCAGCGGGCCCGCCACCGGCGAGGCACCGGTGAGGTTGAGGTGGTCGGCCAGCAGCACCGGCTGGCCCACGGCCAGCCCGGGCCGGATGCCCCCGGCCGCGTTGGTGAGCACGACGGTGCGGCACCCCGCGGCCGCCGCCGTGCGCACGCCGTGGACCACCGTGGCCGGGTCGTGGCCCTCGTAGCCGTGGACCCGCCCGAGGAAGGCCAGCACCCGGCGCCCGCCCCGGGCCTCGATCGAGCGCACCACGCCGGCGTGGCCGGCCACCGTCGACGCCGGGAACCCGCCGAGGTCGGCCACCCCGACCTCGGCCACCACGTCACCCATCCGGTCGGCCGCCGGCTTCCACCCCGACCCCAGGACGACGGCCACGTCGTGGCGATCGACGCCCGTCGCCGCGGCCAGGCGCCCGGCGGCCGCGGCGGCGCGGCGGAAGGGATCGTCGGGCGCCGGGGTCACGGACCGACCGTAGCGTCCCGGTGCCGTTGGGTGATCCGTCTGCCCGGCCGCCGGCGCCGGGGCGTGCAGATGGGCGTGCCGCCCGCGCCGATGCTGGCCCAGAGGGCAGTGTTCCCCGGGTTGAGGTGGGATTTGTGACTACTCTGCGGGGCCAGTGGCGGGGTCGTGGCCTGGCCACTGTTCCTTCCTCGACAGCGGGAGTACACGGGAATGCAGCAACGACGATGGGTCAAGGGGCTCGCGGTTCTGCTGGGGTTCGTGCTCTTCGCCGCCGCGTGCGGCAGCGACGACAACAACAACAGCGAGGCAGGCTCCGGGGGCGGCGGTGGCAGCAGCTTCAAAGGCTGTCAGGTCACCGATCTCGGCGGCGTCGACGACAAGTCCTTCAACCAGACGGCCTTCAAGGGCCTCCAGGACGCGGGCAAGGAGCTCGGCTTCGAGCCCAAGGTCCTCGAGTCGCAGAGCGAGGCCGACTACGCCGCCAACATCCAGGCCTTCCAGGACCAGAACTGCGACCTGATCATCACGGTCGGCTTCCTGCTCGGCAACGCCACCGCCGACGCGGCCCAGGCCGACCCCAAGCAGAAGTTCGCGATCGTCGACAACGACCTGTTCGACTCCGAGACGAACAAGGACCGCAACTTCGACAACGTGGCCGAGCTGGTGTTCTCGACCGACCAGGCCGCCTTCCTGGCCGGCTACGTGGCCGCCTCGCAGACCAAGACCGGCAAGCTCGGCACCTACGGCGGGCTGAACATCCCGACCGTGACCATCTTCATGAAGGGCTTCGAGCTCGGCATGGAGCAGTACAACAAGGACTCGGGCAAGAGCGTCAAGCTCATCGGCTGGAGCAACGCCAAGAACGACGGCCTGTTCACCGGCGACTTCGAGGACCAGGCCAAGGGCCGCTCCACCACCCAGACGCTGCTCGACCAGGGCGCCGACATCATCATGCCGGTGGCCGGCCCCGTGGGGCAGGGTTCCATCGAGGCCATCAAGGCCGGCAACAGCGACGCCAAGCTCATCTGGGTCGACACGGACGGCTGCAAGTCGGTCGCCGAGAGCTGCGACCTCTTCCTCACCTCGGTGATGAAGAACATGGACGTGGCCGTGAAGGACGTGACCGTGGCCGCCAAGAAGGGCACCTTCAAGGGCGGGACCAACCAGGGCACGCTCGAGAACGACGGCGTGGCCATCGCCCCGTTCCACGACTTCGACAGCCAGGTGTCCCAGGAGGTCAAGGACCGCGTCGACGAGCTGAAGCAGCAGATCATCGACGGCAAGATCGAGACGTCACCGCCTTCGTCGTAACGTCTCGCACAACATGAAGGTCGAGCTCCGGGCGATAACCAAGCGGTTCCCCGGCGTCGTGGCCTGCGACGGCGTGGACCTCTCCGTGGAGAGCGGAGAGGTCCACGCCCTGCTCGGCGAGAACGGCGCAGGCAAGTCCACGCTCATGAACATCCTCTTCGGGCTGTACCAGCCGGACGAGGGGGAGATCCTGCTCGACGGCGCGCCGCTGACGGCCCGGTCGCCGGCCGACGCCATCGCCGCCGGCGTGGGCATGGTCCACCAGCACTTCATGCTCGTGCCCGTGTTCACCGTGGCCGAGAACGTGATGCTCGGCATCGAGCCCACCGGCGCCCTCGGCCGCATCGACCGGGCCGAGGCCCGGCGGCGGGTGGTCGACCTGTCCGACCGCTACGGGCTGGCGGTCAACCCCGACGCGGTCATCGAGGACCTGCCCGTCGGCGTGCAACAGCGGGTCGAGATCCTGAAGGCCCTCTATCGCGACGCCCGCTGCCTCATCCTCGACGAGCCCACCGCCGTGCTCACGCCCGGCGAGATCGAGGAGCTGATGGGCATCATCCGCCAGCTGGCGGCGGGCGGGCGGGCCGTGATCTTCATCAGCCACAAGCTGCGCGAGGTGCTCACGGTGGCCGACGAGATCACCGTGCTGCGGGGCGGCAAGGTGGTCGGCAACACGACGCCGGCCGAGGCCGACGAGGCGGGCCTGGCGTCGATGATGGTCGGGCGCGACGTCCAGCTGGTGGTGGACAAGGACGTCGCCGACCCCGGCGACACCGTGCTGGCGGCCAGCGACCTGGTCGTCGAGGACGACCGCGGCAACACCGTGGTCGACGGCGTGTCGCTGGAGGTGCGGGCCGGCGAGATCCTGGCCGTGGCCGGGGTGCAGGGCAACGGCCAGACCGAGCTGGTCGAGGCCGTGTGCGGGCTGCGGCGCCCCGAGGCCGGCCGGGTCACGCTCGACGGCCGCGACGTCACCGGCCTCGGGCCCGACCACCTGTTCCAGGTCGGCCTGGCGCACGTGCCCGAGGACCGCCAGCGCGACGGGCTGGTCGGCTCGTTCCCCGTGGCGTCCAACCTCGTGCTCAACCAGCTGCGCAACGCCCCGTTCTCGCGGCGGGGGCGCATCGACCGCCGGGCCGTGCGCCGGCACGCCACCCGGCTGGTCGAGGAGTTCGACGTGCGCACCCCGTCGGTCGACGCCGCGGCGTCGACCCTCTCCGGCGGCAACCAGCAGAAGGTCATCATCGCCCGGGAGTTCTTCCACGCCCGCCGGCTGCTGGTGCTGAGCCAGCCGACCCGGGGCCTGGACGTCGGGTCGATCCAGTACATCCACCGCCAGGTCGTGGCCAAGCGGGACGAGGGGGCGGCGGTGCTGCTCAACTCGTCCGAGCTCGACGAGGTCCTGGCGCTGGCCGACCGAATCGCGGTCATCTACCGGGGCCGCATCGTGGGGGTCGTCGACCGGGCCGACGCCAGCCGCGAGCTGATCGGCCTGCTCATGGCGGGCGCGGTCGACGAGGCCGCCGAGGTCGCCCCCGAGGCGGGCGAGGAGGACGAGGCGGTGACGGTGACGTGAGCACGGCGACGACCGACGCGCCGACCCAGCCGCCGGCCGAACCGCCCGACGACGGGAGCGGGGGCGGCGGCGGGGGCGGCGGCGAGGGGTCAGGTCGGGGCGCGGCCTTCGGCGCCGCGCTGTGGTCCCGGCTGCGGGCGCTGGCCAACGCGCTGCTCCTCCCGGCGCTGGCGCTGTTCACCGCCCTGGTGATCGGGGCGCTGGTGATGATCTTCACCGACCCCAACACGCTCAACCAGTGGAGCTCCTTCTTCGCCGACCCGGTGGGCGCGCTCAAGGCGTCGTGGGACCTGGTGTCCGACGCCTACGGCGCCCTGTTCCACTACTCGCTGGGCACGCCCGAGTTCTTCGGCCGCACGCTGACCGAGGCGACGCCGCTGGCGCTGGGCGGCCTGTCGGTGGCGCTGGCCTTCCGGGCGGGCCTGTTCAACATCGGCGCCGCCGGCCAGCTGGTCATCGGGGCCACCTGCGCCGGCTACGTGGGGTTCGCCTTCGACCTGCCCGCCCCCATCCACCTGCCGCTGGCCGTGCTGGCCGGGTTCGCGGGCGGGGCGGCGTGGGGGTCGATCGCCGGCGTGCTCAAGGCCCGGACCGGGGCCCACGAGGTGATCACCACGATCATGCTCAACTACATCTCCTACCGGGTGCTGGACTACGCGCTGCGCTCGCAGCGCTTCCGGCCCCCGGGGCGGGCGGACCTCATCTCCCGGCCGGTCCACGACTCGGCCCGGCTGCCGATCATCGACGTCGGCGACGTCCGCTTCCACGCCGGGCTGTTCCTCGCCATCGCGGCGGCCGTGGCGGTGTGGTGGCTGCTGGAGCGGTCGACGGTCGGCTTCCGGATGCGCACCGTCGGCGCCAACCCGTTCGCCGCCCGCTACGCGGGCATGAGCGTGGGCGCCATGTACATCCTGGCCATGGTGCTGGCCGGCGGGCTGGCCGGGCTCATGGGCACGGTCAACATCACGGGGCGGCCCAGCTTCACGCTCACCAGCGGCTACTACGCCTTCCTCGGGTTCGACGCCATCGCCGTGGCCCTGCTGGGCCGGGCCAACCCGGCCGGCGTGCTCGGGGCCGCGTTCCTGTTCGGCGTGCTGCGGGCCGGCTCGACCGGCATGCAGGCCAACACCGACACGCCGGTCGACATCATCGTCGTGATCCAGGCGCTGATCATCCTGTTCGTGGCGGCCCCGGCGCTGGTGCGGCAGATCTACCGCATCAAGGCCGGCCGGGCCACCGGCCAGAGCTTCACCACCAACTGGGGGCTGTGATGGCGACGACCCTGACCCCACCGTCGCCGGCGGCCGAGCCCGAGGAGCCGCCGGCCCCCGAGGTGCGCACCGGGCTCAGCGACGCCCGCCGGGTCGGCATCGGCGTCTTCGTGCTGCTCCTCGGCGTGGTGTCGATCGTCAGCTTCGGCCTGGGCAGCGCCTCGGGACTCGACAGCCGGCTGGTGCTCAGCCGGGCGGCCGACGCCGTCCAGGTGCCCGACATCGTCCTGCCCGCCCGGGTCACCGGCCTGGTGCTGGGGGCCGCCAACCTGTTCCTGGGGGCGGCCCTGCTGGCCGGGCTGGTGCGGCACCGGGTCTACCTGGTGCTGGGCATCGCCCTCGGCCTGTTCGCCGTGGCGCTGCTCACCTGGGCGGCCCGGGGCGCCGACACCAGCGTCATCGGCCTGCTCGACGGCACGCTGTTCCGGGCCACCCCGCTGGCCTTCGGGGCGCTGGCCGGCCTGCTGTGCGAGCGCTCGGGCGTCATCAACATCGCCATCGAGGGCATGCTGCTCACCTCGGCGTTCGTCTCCGCCCTGACCGCCAGCGCCTCGGGCAACATCTTCGTGGGCCTGGTGGCCGGCATGGCGTCGGGCGCCATCCTCGGCCTGTTCCTCGGCGCCCTCTCGATCCGCTACCGGGTCGACCAGATCATCGGCGGCACGGTCATCAACATCTTCGCGCTGGGCCTCACCAGCTACCTGGGCGCCCGGGTGCTGTCGACCTACCCCGACCTCAACAACCCCGGCTCGTTCCGGGCCTTCGGCATCCCCGGCCTCGAGCGCCTGCCGGTGCTGGGCGAGCTGCTGTTCCGCAACACGATCTACGTGTACCTGATGTTCATCCTGGTGTTCGGCCTGTGGTGGGCGCTGTTCCGCACCCGCTGGGGCCTGCGGGTGCGGTCGGTCGGCGAGCACCCGCGGGCGGCCGACACCGTGGGCATCAACGTGCTGCGGACCCGCTATCGGTCGGTGATGCTCGGCGGGGTCGTGGCCGGGCTGGGCGGCACGTGGTTCACGCTGGAGGCGACCGGCGAGTTCAACGAGAACATGACGGCCGGCAAGGGCTACATCGCCCTGGCCGCGCTGATCTTCGGTCGCTGGCACCCGGTGGGGGCGCTGATCGCGGCGCTCGTGTTCGGCTTCACCGAGGAGCTCCAGACCCGGCTGGCCGTGCTCAACACGCCGATCCCGTCCGACTTCCTGCTGATGACCCCGTACGTGGTCACGATCATCGTGGTGGCCGGGCTCGTCGGGCGGTCGCGGCCGCCCGCCGCCGACGGCCAGCCCTATCCCCCGGACTGACGGCGTGGCCGGCCGGCTCGTCGACTGGGACGCCCTGCGGGCCGCGGCCGCCGGCGCGGCCGGGCACGCCTACGCCCCCTACTCGCGCTTCACGGTGGGCGCGGCCGGCCTGGTCGACGACGGCCGGGTGGTGACCGGCTGCAACGTCGAGAACGCCTCCTACGGGCTCACGCTGTGCGCCGAGTGCGGCCTCGTGTCGGCCCTGCACGCCAGCGGCGGGGGGCGGCTGGTGGCGGTGGCGGTGACCGATGCCCTCGGCCACGACCTGTCGTGCTGCGGGCGCTGCCGCCAGCTGCTGTTCGAGGCGGGCGGGCCGGACCTGGAGGTCAACGAGCGGCCGATGTCCGAGTGGCTGCCCGGCGCCTTCGGCCCCGACGACCTCGGGGGCGGCGGCTGATGGCCACCGACGTCCTCGACGTCATCCGCACCAAGCGGGACGGGGGCGCGCTCAGCGACGAGCAGGTGGAGTTCTTCATCCAGGGCTACACCGCCGGCACGATCGCCGACGAGCAGGCCGCCGCCCTGTGCATGGCCATCCTGCTGCGGGACATGGCGCCCGCCGAGCTGGCCACCTGGACCCAGGCGATGATCGACTCGGGCGAGCGGCTCGACCTGTCGTCGGTGGGGCGGCCGACGGTCGACAAGCACTCGACCGGCGGCGTCGGCGACAAGGTCTCCCTGCCGCTGGCCCCGCTGGTGGCGGCGTGCGGGGCGGCGGTGCCCCAGCTGTCGGGCCGGGGGCTGGGCCACACCGGGGGCACGCTCGACAAGCTGGAGGCCATCCCCGGCTGGCGGGCCACGCTCGGGCTCGACGAGGTCGTCGCCCAGCTGCGGGACGTCGGCGCCGTCATCTGCGCGGCCAGCGACGCCCTGTGCCCCGCCGACCGCAAGCTCTACGCCCTGCGGGACGTGACCGCCACGGTCGAGGCCATCCCGCTCATCGCCAGCTCGATCATGAGCAAGAAGATCGCCGAGGGCACCGCCGCGCTGGTGCTCGACGTCAAGGTGGGCTCGGGGGCGTTCCTGCCCGAGCTCGACCGGGCCCGGCGGCTGGCCGAGACGATGGTGGGGCTGGGCCACGCCCACGGCGTGCGCACGGTGGCGCTGGTGACCGACATGGACGCGCCCCTCGGCCGGGCTGCCGGCAACGGGCTGGAGGTGGCCGAGGCGGTCGAGGTGCTGCGGGGCGGCGGGCCGGCCGACCTGGTCGACGTGACCCTGGCGCTGGCCCGGGAGATGGTGGCGCTGGCCGGTCTGGACGGCCCCGACGCCGACCCGGCCGCGGTGCTGGCCGACGGCCGGGCGCTGGCCGTGTGGGAGGCGATGATCCGGGCCCAGGGCGGCGACCCCGACGCCCCGCTGCCGGTGGCCGGCACGACCCACCCGGTGCGGGCGCCGGCCGCCGGCTACCTGCGTCGCCTCGACGCCCGGGCCGTGGGCGTGGCCGTGTGGCGGCTGGGCGCCGGCCGGTCCCGCAAGGAGGACCCGGTGTCGCCGTCGGCCGGCGCCATCTGCCTACGCAAGCCGGGCGACCGGGTCGACGCCGGCGATCCGGTCCTCGAGCTCCACCTGGACGACCCCGACCGGCTGGGCCCGGCGCTGGCCGCGCTGGAGGGCGCCGTCGAGGTCGGCCCCGAGCCGCCCGATCCCCGCCCGCTGATCGTCGAGCGCATCGCCTGAGCGCATCGCCTGCGCCCCTGTAGCCTGGGGCATGGCCGCACCGAGCTACGAGCAGATCCGGCGGGCCCCCAAGGTCCTGCTCCACGACCACCTCGACGGCGGGCTGCGGGCGGACACGGTCATCGACCTGGCCCGCGAGGCCGGTCACGTCCTGCCCACCACCGACCCCGACGAGCTGGCGCGGTGGTTCACCGAGGGCGCCTACCGCCACAACCTCGAGCTGTACCTGGAGACGTTCCAGCACACGGTGGGCGTGATGCAGACCAAGGACGCCCTCGTGCGGGTGGCGGCTGAGTGCGCCGAGGACCTGGCGGAGGACGGCGTCGTCTACGCCGAGGTGCGCTTCGCCCCCGAGCTGCACATCGACGGCGGGCTCACGCTCGACGAGGTGGTCGAGTCGGTGCTGGAGGGCTTCCGGCTGGGCAGCGCCGGGCGGCCGATCACGATCGGCACGCTGGCCACCGCCATGCGCCACGCCGCCAACTCCAGCGAGATCGCCCAGCTGGCCCTGCGCCACCGCGACGACGGCGTGGTCGGCTTCGACATCGCCGGCAGCGAGGCGGGCAACCCGCCCACCCGGCACCTGGCGGCGTTCCAGGAGATCGCCAAGGCCAACAGCCATATCACCATCCACGCCGGTGAGGCGTTCGGGCTGCCGTCGATCTGGGAGGCGCTGCAGTTGTGCGGGGCCGAGCGGCTGGGCCACGGCGTGCGCATCGTCGACGACATCACCCACGACGCCGACGGGCGGGCCCAACTGGGCCGGCTGGCCGCCTTCGTGCGGGACCGCCGGGTGGCGCTGGAGATGTGCCCGACCTCCAACGTCCACACCGGCGTGGCGGCGTCGATCGCCGACCACCCCATCGGCATGCTGGCCCGGCTGCGGTTCCGGGTCACGGTCAACACCGACAACCGGCTGATGTCGGCCACGACGATGAGCCGGGAGTTCAACCAGCTGGTCGAGGCGTTCAACTTCGGCTGGGACGAGATCGAGTGGCTGACGATCAACGCCATGAAGTCGGCGTTCTGGCCGTTCGACCAGCGGCTGCGCATCATCGAGGGGCAGATCAAGCCCGGGTACGCCGCGCTGCGGGCCGAGGCGCTGTAGACCGGGGCGGCATGGACGTCGCCCCGCTGCTGACCGACCTGTTCGACCGCATCGCGCCCCTCGGCCACCGGGTGGTGGACGGCCTGGCGCCCGAGCGGCTGGTGGAGGCGCCCCGGCCGTTCACCAACACGATCGGCTGGCTGGTGTGGCACACGGGGCGGGTCCAGGACGCCCAGGTCGCCCCGCTGCTGGACGCCGACCAGCTGTGGGCGACCGGCGAGTGGGCGGGCCGCATGGGCCTGCCGGCCGACCCCCGCGACACCGGGTACGGGCACACGCCCGAGCAGGTGGAGGATGTGCGCCCGCCCGACGGCCGGGTGCTGGTCGACTACCTCGACGCGGTGGCCGACCGCACGCGGGACTACCTGGCCGGCCTGGGGCCCGACGACCTCGACCTGGTGGTCGACGACCGCTGGGACCCCCCGGTGACCCTCGGCGTCCGCCTGGTCAGCATCGCCGGCGACTGCCTCCAGCACCTGGGCCAGGCCGCCTACGTGAAGGGCCTGCTGGAGGCCTGAGCCGGCGCCGGAAGCCCGCAGTACCCTGACCCGCGTGACCACCACCGCCGAGCCGCTGGCCGACGTCACCGCGTCGGGTGCCACGCTGCGGCGGTTCCTGCACGGGTTGCCCGGGGTCGACCAGGTCGGGGCCGAGGCCCGGGCCGCGGGGCTGGCCACCCGGTCGATCAAGACCTCGGCCAAGGCGTTCGCCCTCGACCTGGCCGTGCGCATGGTCGACCTCACCACGCTGGAGGGCCAGGACACGCCGGGCAAGGTGCGGGCGCTGTCCGCCAAGGGGCGCCAGCCCGATCCCACCGACCCCTCCTGCCCGCCGGTCGCGGCCATCTGCGTCTACGGCGACCTGGTGCCGGTGGCGGTCGAGGCGCTGCGGGGGTCGGGGGTCCACACCGCGGCGGTGGCCACCGCCTTCCCGTCGGGCCGGGCGCCCCTCGACGTCAAGCTGGCCGACGTGCGGGCCTCGGTCGACGCCGGCGCCGACGAGATCGACATGGTCATCGACCGGGGCGCCTTCCTGGCCGGCCGCTACCTCGACGTCCACGACGAGATCGTGGCCACCAGGGCCGCCTGCGGCGACGCCCACCTCAAGGTCATCCTCGAGACCGGCGAGCTGGCCACCTACGACAACGTCCGCCGGGCCTCGTGGCTGGCCATGCTGGCGGGCGCGGACTTCATCAAGACCTCGACCGGCAAGGTCTCCCCGGCCGCCACCCTCCCGGTGACGCTGGTGATGCTGGAGGCGGTGCGGGACTTCCGGGCCGCCACGGGACGCCAGGTCGGGGTCAAGGCGGCCGGCGGCATCCGCAACGCCAAGGACGCCGTGCGCTACCTGGTGGTCGTCAACGAGACCTGCGGCGACGACTGGCTGTCGCCCGACTGGTTCCGGTTCGGCGCCTCGTCGCTGCTCAACGACCTGCTCATGCAGCGCCAGAAGCTGGCCACCGGCCGCTACGCCGGCCCCGACTACTTCACGGTCGACTGATGGGCGCCTTCGACTACGCCCCCGCCCCCGAGTCCCGCTCGATCGTCGACATCGCCCCGAGCTACGGGCTGTTCATCGCCGGCGAGATGGTCGACCCGGTCGACGGGGCCCCGTTCAAGACCGTCAACCCGGCCACCGAGGAGGTCCTGTCCGAGGTGGCGGCGGCGGGCCCCGCCGACGTCGACCGGGCCGTGGCGGCCGCCCGCAGTGCCTACGACACGTCCTGGGCGGCGATGCCGGGCCGCGACCGGGCCAAGTTCCTCTACCGGCTGGCCCGCCTGGTCCAGGAGCGCTCCCGCGAGCTGGCGGTGCTCGAGTCGATCGACAACGGCAAGCCCATCCGCGAGAGCCGCGACGTCGACCTGCCGCTGGTGGCCGCCCACCTGTTCCACTACGCCGGCTGGGCCGACAAGCTCGGCCACGCCGGCCTCGGCCCCGATCCCCGGCCCCTCGGGGTGGCGGCCCAGGTCATCCCGTGGAACTTCCCGCTGCTGATGCTGGCCTGGAAGATCGCCCCCGCCCTCGCCACCGGCAACACCGTGGTGCTCAAGCCGGCCGAGACCACCCCGCTCACCGCGCTGGCCTTCGCCGACATCTGCCGCCAGGCCGACCTGCCCCCCGGGGTGGTCAACATCGTCACGGGCGCCGGCGACACCGGGCGGGCGCTGGTCGAGCACGCCGGCGTCGACAAGGTGGCCTTCACCGGCTCGACCGAGGTGGGCCGGCAGATCGCCCGGTCGGTGGCCGGCACCCGCAAGCGGGTCACGCTCGAGCTCGGGGGCAAGGCCGCCAACATCGTGTTCGACGACGCCCCGCTCGACCAGGCCGTCGAGGGCATCGTCAACGGCATCTTCTTCAACCAGGGCCACGTGTGCTGCGCCGGCAGCCGGCTGCTGGTGCAGGAGTCGGTGGCCGACGACCTGCTCGAGCGGCTCAAGCGCCGGCTGGCCACCCTGCGCCTCGGCGACCCGCTCGACAAGAACACCGACATCGGCGCCATCAACAGCCCCGAGCAACTGGCCCGCATCCGCGAGCTGTCGGCCGTGGGCGAGCAGGAGGGGGCCGAGCGCTGGTCGCCGGCCTGCGACCTGCCCGACCGGGGGTTCTGGTTCCCGCCCACCGTCTTCACCGGCGTGACCCAGGCCCACCGCATCGCCCGGGAGGAGATCTTCGGGCCGGTACTGTCGGTGCTGACCTTCCGCACCCCGGCCGAGGCGCTGGAGAAGGCCAACAACACGCCCTACGGCCTGTCGGCCGGCGTGTGGACCGAGAAGGGCAGCCGCATCCTGTGGATGGCCCAGCGCCTGCGGGCCGGCGTCGTGTGGGCCAACACGTTCAACCGCTTCGACCCGGCCAGCCCGTTCGGCGGCTACAAGGAGTCGGGCTACGGGCGCGAGGGCGGGCGCCACGGGCTGGAGGCCTACCTCCATGCCTGAGGCCGACGGCGACCGGCTGGCGGTGCGCAAGACCTACAAGCTGTACCTGGCCGGAGCCTTCCCCCGCTCCGAGTCGGGCCGCACCTACGAGGTGGCCGCGGCCGACGGACGGTTCCTGGCCAACGCCGCGCTGGCGTCCCGCAAGGACGCCCGCGACGCGGTGGTGGCGGCCCGCAAGGCGGTCGCCGGCTGGTCGGGGGCCACCGCCTACAACCGCGGCCAGGTGCTCTACCGGGTGGCCGAGATGCTGGAGGGCCGCCGGGCCCAGTTCGTGGCCGAGGTGGCCGACGGCGAGGGCCTCTCCCCCGCCGAGGCCGGGGACGCCGTCGACGCCGCCATCGACCGCTGGGTCTGGTACGCCGGCTGGAGCGACAAGCTGGCCCAGGTGCTGGGGTCGTCCAACCCCGTGGCCGGGCCCTACTTCGACTTCTCCGTGCCCGAGCCGACCGGCGTGGTGGCCGTGGTGGCGCCGGCCTCGTCGCTGCTCGGACTGGTGTCGGTGGTGGCGCCGGTCATCGTGTCGGGCAACGCCGCCGTGGTGGTGGCGTCCGAGCGGGCGCCGCTGCCGGCGATCACGCTGGCCGAGGTGCTGGCGACGTCGGACCTGCCGGGCGGGGTGGTCAACCTGCTGACCGGGCGGGCGGCGGAGATCGCCCCCTGGCTGGCATCGCACATGGACGTCAACGCACTCGACCTGACCGGCGTCGACGACCCCGAGCTGGCCGCCGACCTGGAGCGGGCCGCGGCCGACAACCTCAAGCGGGTGGTCCGGCCCCCGGCCGCCGCGCCCGACTGGACGGCCGACCCGGGCCTCGACCGGCTGCGGGCCTTCCTCGAGATCAAGACCGTCTGGCACCCCGTCGGCGTCTGAGACGTGGCGGCGGCACCGGCGGACGAGGTCCGCGCCGTGTTCGGCACCGGCGCCGGCCCGGTGGCGCTGGAGTCGCTGGGCCACGCGGTCGTGGCCTCGGCCACCGTCGGGCTGTGGCGAGCCCGCGACGGCGACCGGACGGCGATCGTCAAGGTGCTGGCTCCCGCGCCGGAGGCCACCGGGTTCTGGCGGCCGGGGACGGCGGTCGATCACTGGTACTGGTGGCGCCGGGAGGCCGACGCCTTTGCGTCCGGCCTCCTGCCCACGCTGGCCGGCGGGCTGCGGGCGCCCGCATGCCGGCTGGTGGCCGTGCGGGACGACGGGTCGGTGGCGCTGTGGCTGGAGGACCTGGCGGGTACGCCGGGCCCGGTGTGGCGGCTCACCCGCTACCGGGCCGCCGCCCGCCACCTGGGCGCGGCCCAGGGCGAGTTCGTGGCCGGCCGGGCGTTGCCCGACGAGCCGTGGCTCAGCCGGGGCTGGCTGGCCGACTACCTGGCCGGCCGGGCCGGCGACGGGGAGGCCGCGGCCGACGCCGACGCCTGGCGCCACCCGCTGGTGGCCGCGTGCTTCCCCGAGCCGCCGGTCGAGGCGGCGGCGGCGCTGTGGGCGGACCGGGGCCGGGCGCTGGCCGCGCTCGACGCCCTGCCGCAGACGCTGACCCACCACGACCTCCACCCGGCCAACCTGTTCGATGCGGCGGGAGAGACGGCGGTGATCGACTGGGCGTTCGTCGGCCGGGCGGGCATGGGCGAGGACGCGGGTGCGCTCGTCGCCGAGGCGGTGCTCGACTTCTACGTCCCGGCCGCCGACCTCGACGCGCTGCACGAGGCCGTGGCGGCCGGCTACCACGAGGGCCTGCGGGCGGCGGGGGTCGCCGTCGACGCCGAGCGGGTGCGGGCCGCCATGGCCGCGGGGGTGGCGGCCAAGTTCGCCTGGGTCCCGGGCGCGCTGGTGCGGGCGGCGGCCGAGGGACGGGAGCAGCTCAACCGCCGGCCCTTGGCCGAGGCGATCGGGGTGTGGGCGGCCGTCGTCCGCTGGCTGCTGGCTCAGCGCTCCGGATAGGGCACCGGCGCCGCCGGCTGGCGCACCTGGGGCGGGTCGCCGACCCGGCCACGCAGCCGCCAGACCACGCCCTCGACCACCTGGTACGCCTTGTAGGCCAGCCAGGCGGGGGCCGAGCCGAAGACGATCCACCACAGCGAGTACCCCGCCACCAGGCCCGCCCCGTACTCGGCGCCCCACAGCAGCGCGGCCACCGCCGGGGCGACCAGCGCGCCGATCACCAGGGCCGGGCCGCCGCCGGTCAGCCCGGCGACGAAGGCCCACGACCCCGCCACGGCCAGCAACCCCCAGAGGATCAGGCCGAGCTTGCCGGCCCGACCGGACTGCCAGCGGGTGCGGGCCGCCACCGCCGCCCACATCAGGTAGGCCCGCACCGGCGGCACGCCCGACGACGTCAGCAGGTCGCGGAACAGCCGGTCGGCGTCGGCCGGCGCCAGCCTCCACTCGGCCGGCAGGTCCGGCGGCCAGGGGCTGCCCGTCGACGGGATCAGCAGGTCGTGGACCACCGCGGCCGGCGTGTGGCGGCCGAAGCGGCGGGCGAACCAGCCGAGGTAGTCGGGGAT
>Ga0126377_10000829_pt1 | contig 19565 bp, 15 predicted proteins | sample PanSoiMetPlot_22_FD_92647 | JGI IMG/M metagenome (GOLD analysis project Ga0126377, IMG submission 92647) | Tropical forest soil microbial communities from Panama - MetaG Plot_22 | ecosystem: Environmental > Terrestrial > Soil > Tropical forest > Bulk soil | place: Panama | collected 2016-02-17 | reverse complement strand
GCGCGCGCCATCCGGTTCCTCGATCTGTGGCAGCAGGGAGGCTGGCAGCTGAAGCTCTACGGCATCGCCCACGCGGCGGAGCGGCCGGCGCCCGAGCTGGTGCGCGCTCTCGAGCGGGCCGCGGCGGCGCTCCTGCCCCAGCCGCCGCGCACGCCGTCGCGCTACGGCGTCGGCTTCGCGTGCGCCCATCAGGGCCGCACCGCCTCGATCGCATTCGTCGACTGGTGGGCCGACGAGGACGAGCTGCACCACATCATGTTCGTCGCGACGCCCGACGGCGCGCTGCGCCGCGCCCGCGACAACGAGCTGTCCGCGTGCGTGTGGGACCTCGCGCTCATCGGCTTCGAGCGCGACGCCTGGTGTAGCGCCGTCCTGCGCAACCCGGCAGGCCCGGACCCGGAGGCCTACCTGGCCGCCCGCATGAACGCCGACGTGTAGCCGGGATCAGCTCGCCGCCGCGCGTCCGCGGATCAGGTCGGCGGCCTTCTCGGCGATCATCACGATCGGCGCGTGGGTGTTGCCGCCGACGATGGTCGGCATGATCGAGCCGTCGGCGATGCGGAGGCCGGACAGGCCGCGCAGGCGGAGCTCGGCGTCGACCACGGCCTCGTCGCCGGCGCCCATCGCGCAGGTGCCGACCGGGTGGAAGATGGTGTTGCAGCGCAGCCGGATGTCGGCGCGCAGCGCGTCGTCGGTGGCGGCCGACGGGCCGGGGGCCACCTCGTCGCTGCGGTAGCGCGTGAGGTGGGTGGCGGCCGCGATCTCGCGCGCGAGCACGACGCCGGCCACCATCTGCTCGAGGTCGGCCGCGGCGGAGAAGTAGCGCGGATCGATGGCCGGCGCGGCCCGCGGGTCGGCGCTGCGCAGGCGGACGGTGCCGCGGCTCTCCGGGTAGATGAGCGTGGGCAGCATGGTCAGGAACGCGCCGACGTCCGGGTTGCACTTCTCGTCGAAGTTGGGCGTGAAGCCGCCCCACGGCAGCACGTGGAACTGGAGATCCGGCCGGGCCAGACCGGGCCGCGTGCGCACGAACGCGCCCGCGTGCACCGGCGGGAGGGTGAGCGGCCCGCCGCCGGTCAGCGCGAAGCGGCCCAGCCAGCCCAGCGAGGCGAGCGTGCTGTACTTCGCCGCGCCGCCTGCCACCACCTTGTACTGGACGACGGTGAAGAGGTGATCCTGAAGGTTGGCACCGACGCCGGGCAGGTCGTGCACCACGTCCACGCCCATCGCCTTCAGGTGATCGGCCGGGCCGATGCCCGACAGGAGCAGGAGATGGGGCGAGCCGATGGCGCCGGCGGCGAGGATGACCTCGCGCGAGGCGGTCGCGCGCCGCTCCTCCACGCCGACGGCGTAGCGCACTCCCTCGACGCGGCCGCCGCGCACGAGCAGGCCGAGCGCGTGCGCGCCGGTCACGACCTCGAGGTTGGTGCGCGCCCGCGCCGGGTGGAGGAACGCGTCGGCCGCGCTCCACCGCCGCCCGCCGCGCACCGTGAACTGATAGATGCCGGCGCCCTCCTGCTCGGCGCCGTTGAAGTCGTCGTTGCGCGCCACGCCGCAGCGGTCGCAGGCCGCCTCGATGAAGGCGGCGGCGGCCGGCGCGCAGGTCGCGGCGGCGCGCACGTCGAGCGGGCCGCCGGTGCCGTGGAACGGCGACGGCGCGCCGCACCAGTTCTCCGAGCGCTTGAATGCCGGCAGGACGTCGTCGTAGCCCCAGCCCGGGTTGCCGCGGTCGCGCCACCCGTCGTAGTTGGAGCGGTGCCCGCGGATGTAGATCATCGCGTTCAGGCTGCTCGATCCGCCCAGCACGCGCCCGCGCGGCCAGAACATGCTGCGCCCGCCGACCGCGGCCTGCGGCTCGGTGCGGAACGCCCAGTCGTGCTTGCCGCGCCACAGCATGTAGTAGAGACCGGGCCCGCGGATGAAGAGCGCGCCGTCGCGGCCGCCGGCCTCGAGCAGGAGGACGCGCGCGTCGGGGTCCTCGCTCAGCCGCGCGGCGAGGACGCAGCCGGCCGAGCCGGCGCCCACGATGATGTAGTCGTGCATGGCTCCCTCCGCCGCCGCGACGCCGCGGCGACCGCCGCGATCACAGACCGAGGTCGTTCCATACCACGGGCACCGGCTCGCGCGCCGGCCGGCCGAGGAAGAAGCCCTGGCCGTAGTGGCAGCCGGTCTCGAGCACCGCGAGCATCTCCTCGCGCGTCTCGATCCCCTCGGCCACCACGCGCGCGCCCAGCCGCTTGCACAGCTCCACGATCGCCGTCACCAGCGTCTGCAGCCGGCTCTCGCGGCGAAGCTGCGCGATGAGGTTGCGGTCGAGCTTGACCACCTCGGGCGCGAGGTCGGCGATGTACTTGAGGTTGGAGTGGCCGGCGCCCAGGTCGTCGACCGCCACCTTGATGCCCTTGGAGCGGATCTCGCGCAGGACCGAGTGGCAGTAGCGAAAGTGGGTGAGCGGCACCGACTCGGTGATCTCGAGGTAGATGTCGTGGTCGTGCACGCCGATCGCGTCGTCCGGCCGCACCAGCCAGCCCTCGTCGAACTCGGCCGGGTGCAGGTTGAGGAACAGCGGATGGTGGGTGCAGTGGGTGACCGCCATGCGGCGCAGCGCGCGCCCCAGCTGCCCCATGAACGTCCGCTGGACCGCCTGCTCGATGATGCTCAGCGCGGTCGGGAAGTCGGTCGACTCGGAGCGCACCAGCGCCTCGAACCCGAACGTGGTGCGCCGCTGCAGATCCACCAGCGGCTGGAACGCCACGTAGATGAGCCCGGCGTCCAGGGTCTCTTCGACGTTCATGGTCACTGTCGAGGGATCAAGAGTACCCCCGCGCCGTCAGCGGAGCGAGGGAGGAGCGCGGAGGGTGATGAGCGCGACCTCGGCCCGCGTGCCGCGCCCGGCCCGCACGCGCACGCCGGAGAAGCCGACGCCCGCGCTGACGTACAGCCACGCGCCATCGACCCGGTACAGACCGGCCTCGAAGAAGCGCTTGCCGGCGCTCCGGAAGATGCGGTCGGTGATGCCGCGGACGTTGATCTGCCCGCCGTGGGTGTGTCCGGACAGCACCAGATGGGCGCCGCGCGCGGCCAGCTCGGGGGCGGCCTCCGGGCAGTGGCAGAGGGCGATGCGCGTGCCGCCGGCGGGCAGGCCCGCGAAGGCGGCGTCGATGTCGTCTCTGCGCGTGACCGGATCGTCGACGCCGACCAGGTGCAGGGGCGCGCCGGCCACGTCGATGGTCAGGTTCTGGTTGCGCAGGACATCGTACCCGCTGGCGGCCAGCGCGTCGGCCACCTCGTCGCCGGAGGCGTAGTAATCGTGGTTGCCGAGGGTGCACACCACGCGGGTTGCCCGCAGGCCGGCGAGCTGCTGTCGCACCAGCCGGATCTCGTCGCGGCGCCAGTTGAGGTAGTCGCCGGTCATGGCGACGATATCCGCGCCGGTGCGGTTGGCCAGCGCGACGGCGGCCCGCACGTGCGCCGCCCCGGTGATCCGCCCGCAGTGCACGTCGGTCAGGTGCACGATGCGCAGCCCGTCGTGGCGCGGGTCGATGCCGTCCGCGTCGATGTCGTGCTCGACCAGGTGTGGGAGCTGCGCGAGGCGCCGAGATGGCTGCGGTCGCGGCACTTCTCGAGGAGTATGGAGTCGGCATGCCGGGCGTGCAAGGCGACCGGGTTTGCGCACCCGCCACGGCGCTCGAGCAGGGCCCGCCGTGATAGTTTTTGCCGCGTGCCACGCGCGGCGACGCGCCTCGGGAAGTGGGCGATCGCATGCTCGGCGGCCCTCGCGTGCCTGGCCGGCGCCGGCCCCGCGCGGGCCGACGTGGAGCGCGTGCTCCTGGTCGCGCCGCCGCGCGGGCTCGAGGCCGCGGTGCGCACGGCGCTCAGCCCCTGGCCGATCCAGATCGCGGTCACCGGCGCGGGCGGCGCCTCGCCGGCGGGCGGCCGGGCCGCGCCCGGCGCCACCATGCCCGGCTCGGCCGAGCGCGCGCGGACGCTCGCGGCCGAGCACCGCGCCGGCGCCGTGGTGTGGCTGAGCGACGACGGCGCCGGCGGCTTCGCGCTGTGGATCTACGACGCCGAGAGCGGGCGCGCCGCGGCCCGCCGCCTGACGGCGCCGCCGCCCTACGACGCGCCGACCGCGGCGGCGGTGGCGCTCACGGTCAAGACGCTCCTCCGCCACAGCTCGGTCGCCCCCGCGGTCGAGCGCTACGGGGCCGAGGCGGTGCGCGGCGCCGGCCCGGTGCCGCGCCTGCGCGTCGACACCAGCGCCGCGCTGCGCATCCGCCGCACCGGCGCCGGCGACGTCGAGCCGCGCCTCGGCGTGGGGGTGCGGGTCGCGCCCGGGCGCCTGGCCGGGCTCGGCGCGGTCGGCGTCGGCGTCCGGCTCGGGCCGGGCATCTCGATCGACGAGCCCGACTTCACCGGGCAGTTCTCGGACCTCGAGCTGGGCGCCGCGCTCATGGCGCGGGTCCCGCTGCGGCGCGCGCTCGAGCTGTGGCCGCGGCTGGGCGCGTCGCTGCACGTGACCGCGATCGACGGCGCGATCCCCGGCCAGGCGACGCGGGCGCGCGCCGACCGGGTCAACCCGGGGCTCGACCTCGGCGCAGCGCTGGAGCTCGGGCTCCGGCCGTGGCTGCGCGCGTCGGTGACGGCGGGCGGCTCGTGGGCCCTGCGCCGGCAGATCTATCTCGTGGCCGGCGATTCGGTGCTGACCATCCCGCGCCTCGAGCTCGAGCTCGGTGCTGCGCTGTCGGTGTCGCTCCTTTGACGCGTGTGAGCCGATGTGGTCGCCGGCCGGCCGCTTCCGTGCGACCTTTCGGGGCGGGGAGGCCACTGGATCGATCGATGCTCGCGCTCGCCCGCACCGCCCTGGTCACGGCCGCGGCCCTGGCCCTCGCGCTCGCCCCCGCCGCATGCCAGGCGGAGCTGGTCCACCTCGACGACGACGGCGGCCCCGGCGGCGGCGGCGGCGTGGCGGATCCCGACGGCGGCCCGGGCGGCGGCGCCGGCGGCGGTCCGTGCTCGCCGGCGAAGGCCCAGTGCAACAACTGCGTCGACGACGACGAGGACGGGCTGATCGACGGCGACGATCCGCACTGCTCCGGCCCGGCCGACGACGACGAGGGCAGCTTCGCCACCGGCATCCCGGGCGACAACCGGGACCCGAAGAAGCAGGACTGCTTCTTCGACGGCAACAGCGGCGGCTGCCAGGTCTCCACGTGCTGCCTCCTGCCCGAGCCGTGCGACGAGGACACCTACGGGGGCTACGATCCGGCGAGCTGCGACCGCGCCGCCGACTGCGCCGAGGAGTGCGAGCCCTTGACGCCGCCCGGCTGCGACTGCTTCGGCTGCTGCACGGTGTGCGCGCCCGACACCGACGAGTGCTTCGACATCCTCATCAACCCGGGCATCTCACCCGACTGCACCGCCCTGGACCTCGCGTCCGACGACTGCGTGAAGTGCGTGAAGTCGGCCGGGTGCAGCGGCGGCGGCTGCGATCCGGAGGCGTGCGTCCTGTGCCCGGGCCAGACCGTGGACGACCTGCCCCCCGGCTGCTCCGGCCAGAACGAGTGCCCCGGCGGGGGATCCGTCTGCGGGACCAGCGCCGACTGCCAGCCGGACCAGTTCTGCTCCAGCGGCTGCTGCATCGGCTCGGTCGACTGAGGAATTCGGTCGATCGATCATTTTTGGCCGCCACTTTTCGGCCGGCCGCCCCCACGATCCATGTGCAGGAAATGCACACGTTGCGAACAGGGGGCGCGTGACCGCCGAGAGCGCCCGCCCGGCCGAGTCCCAGGACGACCTGGAGCTGGCCCGCCGCTCGGCCGGCGGCGACATCGCCGCCCAGCGCCAGCTGTTCCGCGATCAGCGCGGCCGCGTGCACCGCACCCTGTACCGCATCCTCGGCTCCAACGCGGACATGGAAGACCTGGTCCAGGACGTCTTCCTCGAGGTGTTTCGCTCGCTCGACCGGTATCGCGGCGAGGCCAGGCTGTCGACCTGGATCGCGCGCATCACGGCGCGGGTGGCGATGCACTACTTCGGCCGCCGCAAGCCGCCGTCCTACAGCCTGGACGCGCTGCCGTTCGAGGTGGAGGCCGCGGGGCCGTCTGCCGAGCAGGTCGCGCTCGCGCGCGAGGCGGCCCGCCGCCTGTACCGCGCGCTCGACCGGGTCGAGGCGGCGCAGCGCGTCGCCTTCGCCCTGCACGTCATCGACGGCATCCCGCTGCGCGAGGTCGCCGACATCACCGAGTCGTCGCTGGTCGCCACCAAGAGCCGCGTGTGGCGAGCGCGCCGCGAGATCGAGAAGCGAGCGCGGCGCGATCCGCTGCTGGCCGGTTTCCTGGCCCACGCGGGCGCGGACGCGGACGCGGACGCGGAGCAGGAGGAGACATCATGAGCCCGGAGCGCCAGGACAGAGAGCCGGGGCTCGCCTCGCTCTCGGTCGAGCCGCTGTCCGAGCTGAGCTGGCACCGCATCGAGCGCCGCCTGTTCGCCGACGGCGCGATCGCCCCGGCCGGCGCCGGAGCGGACGACGCGATCCCGGCGCCCGCCGGTGGCGGACGGCGGCGGCTCGTGCTCGGCCTGGCCGGGGCCACGGCCGTGGCCGCCGCGCTGGCGGTGCTCCTGTGGCCGCGCACCGGCGACCGCGAGCCGGTGGTCGCTCCGGTGGCGCCGGCCGCGCATCTGCCGTCGCGGATCGCCACCGAGGACGCGCCGACCGACTTCAGCGCCGGCGACGTGGCCCTCGAGATCGCCGCGCACTCGGCCGTGCTGGTCGACGGCGAGCGCGACGGCTCGGCCTTCATCGTGCTCGAGCGCGGCGAGATGAGCTGCCGCGTCGCGCATCGCGCGGGTCGCCCGCCGGTCGTGGTGCACGCGGGCGATGCGCGCATCGAGGTGATCGGCACCGCCTTCTCGGTGGCGCGCGCGGGCGACTCGGCGCGCGTGGTGGTCTACGAGGGCGTCGTGGCGGTGCTGCGGCGCGGGGTCCGCACCGAGGTCGCGGCCGGAGAGACGTGGCCCGACCCCGCCGCCCCGGCCGAGCCGGCCGCAGCTGGGCCGGTCGCCGCGCCGGCGATCGATCGCGACGCCGCGGGCCCGCGCCCGGCGCGCGGCGAGACAGGGACGGGCCGCCGCGGGCACCGCGCCGCGCCTGCAGGGTCGGGCACGCACGCCGCCGCGGAGTCGGGCGCCGCGGAGTCGGGCGCGTCGACCACGAGCGCGCGCGCAGGATCGGAGTCGGGGACGGAGACGCCGCGCGAGCAGGCGGAGTACGAGCGCGCCGCTCGCCTGGAGGCCGCGGACCCGCAGGCGGCGCTCGGCATCTACGATCGTCTCGCGCACGGCAGCGGTCCGTGGGCGGCCAACGCGCTCTACGCGCAGGCCCGCCTCGAGGTCGAGCTCGGCCGCCGCGAGCGCGCACGCCGGCTCCTCCGCTCCTACCTTGTCCGCCATCCGCGCGGCGCCAACTCCGAGGACGCGCGGCAGCTCCTCGATCAACTGCGCTGACGCCGACGCCGTAGTAGATTCGGACCATGGAAGCGCGGCTCCCCCGGCGCTCCCTGGTCTCCGACTGGGTCGCGGTTGTCCTCGCCATCACCACCGGTGCGTGCACGTTCGATCCGAGCGCGCCGGTGGGAGGCGCGAGCGGCGGCGGCGCCGCCGACGACGGAGACGAGGATGACGGCGGCGACGACAGCACTCCGGCAGACTGCCCCGAGGCGCTCCACACCGTCCTGTCGGTGAACGGCGTCGAGGCGAGCGGCGGCGACCAACCGATCGCCACCGTGCTGCTCGGCGACACGGTGACGCTGAGCGCCGCCGGGTCGTGCAGCCAGCGCGGCCCGGTCACCTATCAATGGGCCATCGAGGACGGCGATCTGCGCCACTCGGTGGACACCGGGCTCGACAGCCAGTCGCTGCGCGTCTACCCGTCGCTGCCCGGCGACTACCTGGTCACGCTGACGGTCAGCGACGACGTCGCCAGCGGCGAGCCGGTCACGGTGCACGCCCTGCGCGCCGACGCCTGGGGACAGGTGAGCGACCAGGCCGACGTGCGCGACGTGGCGATGGGGGCGGGGCGCATGTGGATCGCGGCCGGCGCCGGCGCCTTCTACATCGATCTCGACGACACCGCGTCGGGCGCGAAGCTCCTGAACGACGCCGTCCCCGGGCCGCCCGACGTGTCGAACAACCTCAGCGCGGTCCACTTCGGCTCCGGCGACCTGGTCTGGTTCGCCCGCCAGGGCAACGCCAACCAGGTGTGGCGCGTGGGCGACGCGTCGCTCGCCGTGGAGGTGATCGATCTGCCCGGGAACAACGACGTGCGCGACATCGCGTCGTCCGGGCCGGGCGTGATGGTCGGCGGCAAGGACGGCGTCCTGAGCTCGCTCGACAACAACACCTTCGGCGCCCCCAACCCGGAGGTGGACGTGTTCGCGGTCGCCGACAACGCGGACGGCTCGTGGGCTGGCGGCAGCGCGCTCTTCCGGGTGGGCGGCTCGATGTTCTCGCCGTTCCCCGACGCCGACAACAAGATCCGCGCGCTGGTCGGCGACGGTGACCTCGTCTGGGCGGGAAGCGACGGCCAGGGCGTCGCCCGGTTCGACGGCGCCGACGCCACCGTCTTCACCGAGGCCGACGGCCTGCCCAGCAACGTCATCCGCGCGCTGGCGGTCGAATCGTCGGGAGACGTGTGGGCCGCGACGGCGGTGGGCGTGGCCCGCTACAAGCAAGACCGCAAGGTGTGGGTCAAGATGGCCGATCAGGCCGGCCTGACCGGGCTGCTCGACGCCACCGGCATCGCCGTGCTGGAGGCCGGCGGCGAGCGCCAGATCGCCGTCGGCGCCGGCGGCGGGATCGCGATCCTCGGGCCCTGATCGCGCCCTGACCGCCTCCCGTGGCCCCGTGCTACCGTCCCACGCGTGTCGGAGCGGGAAGGCGAGTCGATCGGCCTGGCCAAGACGGTCGCGGAGCGGCCGCCGGACCTGGCGGCGACGGCCACCGATCCGGGCGCGTCCGCGCGCCGCCCGCCCGACAGCCCCTCACCCGGTGACGCGGATCCGCTGGTCGGGCGCCGCCTGGCTCACTTCCTCATCCAGCGCCGGCTGGGGCAGGGCGGCATGGGCCAGGTCTACCTGGCGACCGACCTCGCCCTCGATCGCTCGGTCGCGCTCAAGGTCCTGACCGGCGAGATCGCGTCGCGTCCCGGGCTGCGCGAGCGCTTCTACCGCGAGGCGCGGGCCCAGGCGCGCATCCAGCACCCCAACGTCGGCCACATCTATTACATCGGCGAGGAGGAAGGGCAGCTCTTCTTCGCCATGGAGTTCATCGACGGCGAGACGCTGCAGCAGCTGCTCGAGCGCGAGGGGCGCCTGGCGCCAGAGCGGGCGCTCGAGATCTGCCGCATGGCGGCGCTCGGACTGCGCGAGGGCCAGCGCCTCGGCTTCGCCCACCGCGACGTCAAGCCGTCCAACCTCATGCTCGACCGCCACGGCGTGGTCAAGGTGCTCGACTTCGGCCTGGTCAAGGAGATCGCCCCGCAGCACGGCGACCCGTCGCTCAGCCAGGAGAGCGCGGTGCTGGGCACGCCGCTCTATCTCTCGCCCGAGCAGGCGCGCGGCGAGGGCATCGACTTTCGCTCCGACATCTACTCGCTCGGCGTCACCCTGCACCAGCTGGTCTCGGGCCGGCCGCCGTTCCAGGCCGAGACGCCGATCGCGATCATCTCCCAGCACCTGAGCGAGCCGCGCCCACGCTTTGCAATCGACGGGCGGCACAAGCGCGTGCGCGCCGGGCTCGAGGACCTGTGCGACCGCATGATGGCCAAGCGGCGCGACGACCGGTTCGACAGCTACGACGATCTCCTGGGCGGCATCGAGCGCGTGAGCGCCACGCACAGCCCGCCGGCCGGCTTCTGGGTGCGCGCCTTCGCCGCGATGTTCGATCTGTTCGCGCTCTTCGTGGTCGTGATCCCGATCGATCTCATCATCAGGCACGACACCATCGCGTTCCTCCTGCTCGGGGCGCCCTACGCGGTCCTGCCCACCGCGCGCTGGGGCAAGACGCTGGGCAAGAAGGTGCTGCAGATCGAGGTCACGCGCAGCGACCGCGCCGGCCCCGTCGGGCTGCGCCGGGCACTCGTGCGGGCGGCGGTCCAGGTCGGCCCCTGCTACCTCCTCATCGCCGGCGCCGAGCTGGTCGAAGCTCTCGCCGGAGACGGCGGGCTGGCCAGCGGCATCGCCAACGGCATGGGCATCCTTGCCGTGGCCATCCCGCTCCTCCTCGGCATCAGCACCGCCTTCGCGCCCGACAAGCGCGCTCTCTGGGACCGCGCCGCGCACACCCGCGTGCGCTACGAGCTGCGATAGCCGCCGCCGCTCAGGAGCCGCCGAGCTCGCGCTGCAGCTGGCGCGCGGTGCGAGTGGAGCCGTCGGCGCTCCACCCCGGCGGGGCCAGCGCCGCGGCGAGCCGGCCCTTCAGCGATCGCGCGCGCACGACGTCGCGCGCGATGGCCCGGAACTCGTGGAACGCGACGCGCAGCGGGTTGAACGTGGACAGGTTCCTGGTCAGCCCGTAGTCGACCGGCGCGCGCTCGGGCTCGAAGGTGCCGAACAGGCGATCCCACACGATGAAGATGCCGGCGTAGTTGCGGTCCAGATACTCGACGTTGCGACCGTGATGCACGCGGTGATGCGACGGCGTGTTGAACACCCACTCGAGCGGGCCCAGCCGCCCGATGTGCTCGGTGTGGAGCCAGAACTGGTAGACCAGGCTCACCGCCTGCGCCGTCAGGATGTGGAGCGGCGCGAAGCCGAGAAGCGGCAGCGGCGCCCAGAAGATCGGCCCGGTGATGGGCGTGGTCCACGACTGGCGCAGCGCGGTCGACAGGTTGAAGTGCCGGCTCGAGTGATGGTTGACGTGCGCGGCCCACAGGAGCCGCACCTCGTGGTGCGCGCGGTGGAACGCGTAGTAGCAGAGGTCCTCGGCCGGCACGAGCAGGAGCCAGATCCACCAGCCATGCGACAGATCGAACAGCGCGAAGCGGCTCAGCCACACCGTGAAGGCGAAGGTGACGACCTTGAGCAGCGCGGCCACCACCACGTTGCCGACGCCCATGGCCAGGCTGGCCAGGGTGTCGCGCCGCTCGTAGCCCCTGGCGCCGGCCCGGCGCAGGAACATCTCGCCGACCATCAGGGCCAGGAAGACCGGCACCGAGTACGCGATGATGACCGACACGGCCGCCAGAATAGCAGCCTCGGCCCGCGTCCCGGATCGGAGACCGTGCAGGTCCGGGCAGGCCTCGACCGGGTCCCCGGTCCGCTCGGTTGCGTCGGCGTCGCGATCGACGCTGGCCGCGGGAGAAAGGGGCGTACCTTCGCCGACGCCACCGCCGACGAGCGCGAACAGTCATCCCCGGGTTCGAGCCGGCTCCACACCAGCAGGTGGAGCCGGCCCTCGGTCGGGCAGGCGACTCGACCGATCGATGCGCGCGCCAGCGACGCGGTCACTCGGGCGCCGGGAACAGGTCCGGACACTCCGCCTGCAGAGCCGTGCACTCCTCGGGTAGGTCCTCGGGGAACGGCGGCACCTCTTCGAGGGAGGTCTCGCAGGTGACGGAGTCGAGGACGACGCGGAACTCGTCGAAGAAGGCCTCCAGGCAGGACCGGAGCTCTCCCACCGTGATGTTGCCCGCGCAGTCCGGCAGATCGGGGACATCGGTCGGGTCGACGACGCAGTTCGGCCCCGACACCGGCAGCGGCGACTGCTGCGCGTCGATGCAGTCCTGGACCGCGGTGTTGCAGGCATCCACGTCGTCCGGGTACATGCCGATGCCGGACAGGGTGCAGCCGAACTCGAGGAAGTCGTCCGCCGAGAAGATCCCCAGCACGTCCTCGCAGAAGGCCTGCGCCTCTTCTTCGGTCAGCTGATCCAGCGTCGTGTTGTCGCCGGCGCCGCCGTCGTCGGCCGCGTCGTCGCCGCTGCTGTCGTCGTCGGGCGACGTGTCACCGCCGCCGTCGTCAGTCGTCGCGTCGTCGTCGTCATCCCCGCCGCAGCCGAGGCCCCACGCGAACAGGCCCGCGACCAGCAACCGACACCCCAGTCGAGCTTTTCCCCTCATATCCACCCCTCATGTCAGTGCCGTACCGCGAATACCGCATAAGCAGAATTCGTAGCACTGTGAGGGGTGAAGCGGACGCGCAATCGCCTCCGCGCGCGGGCGCAAATCTTTCAGTCTTGCTCGTCGAGCGAGCCGTCCTGCGCCATCGCGTCAGCCAGGTCCTGATACAGCTCGAACTGCTGGTCCTCGCGTTCGCGATCCCCAGCCAGCTCGAAGGCGACCGCGATCGGAAGCCCCTGTCCATCGAGATCGAGATCGAGCTCGCAGTCCAGCGCCGCTGGCAGCGCGCGGATCACTCCACCCCCGAGCCGAACCCAACCGGCCATCCCCATTGTCCCCCCCTTGTCCGGACGCCAGGCACCGACGATAGCACGGCCGCGTCGGACATCGCACCCGGAACCCGCGAAGATTGCTACCCTCGCATGATGCGCGGGCGCTCGTCGGCGAGCGGGGAAATAATGATGAGGAGCGCCATGGTTTTTCGAACGATCGGCGTCGGAGGAGGCGCGCTCGAGTGACGACGCCCGAGGAGTATCGCCGCTGATGACCAAGACCATCTCGTGCCCGCTCTGCGGTGGCGAAATCCACGCCATCGCGGGTCGTTGCAAGCACTGCAAGGCAGACCTGGTCGAGCTCCGCGAGCGCGCCGCGCGGGTGGCGCGGGCACAGGCCATGGGCGCGACGGTGCCGCCGACTCCGCGCGCGCGCCCGGCCACCGCCACGCCGTCGGGGTCGCGCGCAGCCACGCAACCCCCGCCCCCCGGTCCGGCGACGGGCCAGTTCCCGGCCATGCCGGCCATGCCGGCCATGATTTCGATGGCGCCGGCCGGATTCGAGACTGCGCGCGGCGCCGGCCGCGGCTCCGAGTCGGACGCGGCGACGACGCAGGTCGATCCGCCGCGCGAGCCGCCGCCGCCCCCCGAGCTCGCCGCGCCCGGGTTCGCCGCACCGGAATACAGCGCGCCCCAGTACAGCGCGCCCGAGTACCGTGTCCCCGAGTACCGGCCTCCCGAGTTCCGGCCCTCCGATCGCGCGCGGCCGCGGCCGACGCCGCCGGCGCGCAACGGCACCGCGAGCGGAGCCTACGGGCTCGGGTTCGCCGCGGTCCGGCCGCGCCGGGTCTCGACCTGGTCGCGGCGCTGGCCCTTCGTGGTCAGCGCGGTCGCGCTGCTCGCGATCGGCATCAGCATCGGTGTCCTTGCCGAGAGGTGGCGCCGCCACACCGAGGCGCGCGGAGAGGGCAGGCCGCGCACGAGCCAGGTGTCGCGCCAGCCGGAGATGATCCCCGACCACATGCCGCAGCCGCTCATGCCGGCTCCGCCGCAGCCGCGCGACGTCCCGATCCCGCCGCCGCAGGGTCAGGAGCCGCAGGGCGGGCAGGTCGAGCCCCCGCCGAAACCGGACACTCCTGCGGTGCCGGGTGCGGATCCGGACAGCTCGGCTGGCGCCGATCGGGCGCGCCCCGGCTCATCGGATCCCTCGAACCCCGACTCGAACGGCGACTCGAACCCCGACTCGAACCCCGACTCGAACCCCGACCGGGGCACCGGCTCGATCCCCGGTTCCGATCCGGATCCGTCCAACCCGGGCAGCCGCTTCTCGCAGCCCGGCTCACCCGACCAGGGTGACGGTCGCGGCGAGGCCCGCGAGTTCCGCACCTTCGCCACCTCGCTCACCGATTCGCTGTGTCAGAAGCTCACCCAGTGCGGCCTCCTCGACTCCGCGACACAGTCGATGTGCAAGGTGTTCGCGCAGGAGCTCGACTCGGAGGACGCCGCCGAGAAGGTGGCGCGCGGCGAGTGCAGCTTCAACCGCAGCGCTGCCGATGCCTGCCTGCGCGCGGTCGCCGATCTGAGTTGCGACATGGGATCGAGCGACCGCATGTGGGACTGGCTCAGGGCGCCCAACCGCGTCGGCCAGTGCGCCGAGGCGTACGTGTGCCATCCAAGGTAGTTGGACGAGACCCGCGTGACTCGACAGCAGAAAGCCCGGCCGGTCGAGAGCACGCGATGTCACGTGCCGCGTCACACCCCTGTCACGTGCGACACCTGCGACAGGGACAGCGCGGCGATGTATCGCGAGCTTGGGCGAGTCGAGCGCTGGAACGGGAGATGCTACTCCCTCCGGGCGTGCGCTCCCCTCCGTCCGACCGCGCGCCATACTCGTGTCGGTGCCCGGCGAACCCGTGACCTGCGGTCGCGTGGAACCGGAGGCGCTATGCGAGAAAAAAATACGCCGCATGGCTGCGGCCCACCGGCCGGACGGGGAGCGCTCTTTTGAATGGCCACAACCGGGAGACGGGGATCCTCGGCGAACCCGACGCGGGCCGCGCGACAGAGAGCGCTGGCCCAGGCGACCGAAGCGGCAACGACAGCGGTAGCAACAACAGCGGGGGCAGCGGCGGCGACGATGTCTGGGTGACCCTCGGACACACCGCCAGCATGTCGCCCGACGAGCGCGCCCGTCGCGGCCTGACTCCGCCCGAGGAGCTGCCCACCGGTGTGCCCGCCCCCTCGCTCGAGCGAGAGGCGGTCGCCACGACCGGGGCCGCTTCGCTGGCGGCGGCGGAGGCGAGCGCCGCGCGCGCCGCCGCCGCGCTGCCGGTCGAGGACAGCACGCGCTACGAGCTGGAGGGCGTGCACGCGCGCGGCGGACTCGGCCGCGTGGTGCGCGCGCACGATCGACTGCTGCGCCGCACGGTCGCGATCAAGGAGCTCCTGCAGCGCACGCCGTCGGCCCAGGCCCGCTTCATGCGCGAGGCGCTCATCACCGCGCGCCTCCAGCACCCGGGCATCGTCCCGGTGCACGAGGCCGGGCGCTGGCCGTCGGGCGATCCCTACTACTCGATGAAGCTGGTCTCGGGGCGGACGCTCAAGGAGATGATCCAGGAGCGCAAGGGCCTCGACGAGCGACTGGCCCTCCTGCCCCACGTGCTGGCGGTGGCCGAGGCGATCGCCTACGCGCATAGCCAGGGCGTGGTCCACCGCGACGTCAAGCCGGCCAACGTCGTGGTCGGCGACTTCGGCGAGACCGTCGTGGTGGACTGGGGCCTGGCAAAGGATCTGGCCGTCGACCTGGCCGCCCGCGCGGGCGAGGGCGACACCGCCGTCGACGCCGCCGATCTCGCCTCCGGCACCGAGCCCAACGCCACCGCGGTCGGCCATGTCATGGGCACGCCGGCCTACATGGCGCCGGAGCAGGCGCGCGGCGAGTCGATCGACGCGCGCGCCGACGTCTACTCGCTCGGCGCGCTGCTCTACGAGCTGCTGGCCGGCGAGCCGCCCCACACCGGCGATTCGGCCGACAAGATCCTCCTCAGCGCCCTGACCGCGTCGCCGGTGCCGATCGAGCTGCGCCAGCCGGGCGCGCCGCCCGACCTGGTCGCCATCGTGCACAAGGCGATGGCGCGGCGCCCGGCCGATCGCTACCGCTCGGCCATCGAGCTGGCCGAGGACGTGCGGCGCTTCCAGACCGGGCAGCTGGTCACCGCGCGCCAGTACTCCACGCGCACGCTGGTGCGGCGCTGGATCGCGCGCCACCGCGGCGTGGTCGTGGTGGCGGCCGCGGCGGCCGCCGCGCTGGCGATCACCGGAGGGGTCGCGTTCCAGCGCGTGGTGGCCCAGCGCAACCTGGCCGAGTCGCGCAGCGCGGAGGCGTTTCACGCCGAGCAGGTCGCGCGCGAGAAGCAGAACGAGCTCATCTTCCTCCAGGCCCAGAGCTGGCTGGCGCGCGACCCGACCGCGGCGGTGGCCTGGCTCAAGCTCTACCCGGCGGGCGGCCCGCGGGCCGAGCGGGTCGGCGCCATCGTCGACGAGGCGATGGACCTGGGCGTGTCGCGCCACATCCTGCGCCTCCCCGCCTGGCCGGCGTGGGTCGGTTTCACCGGCGACGGCAGCGCCGCGATCGGCGTGCTCAAGACCGGGGAGATCATCCGCTGGGACGTCGCCAGCGGCGCGCCGACCTCGCTCGGCCGCCACCACGAGACGGTCAACGCGGTGTCGATGTCGCCCGATGGCGCGGTGCTGGCCGTGGGCGGGCTGGGCGGCGCGATCGAGCTGTTCGCGCCCGACGGCAGGTCGGCGCCGCGCCGGCTGCCCAGCCAGGCCGACGCGGTCGGCATGCTCGGGTTCTCGGCCGACGGCAGGCGGCTGCTCAGCGTCTCGGACGATCGCGCGGTCCGCCTGTGGGACGTGGCCAGCGCGGGCGAGCCGGGGCAGGCGCCGATCCTCGCGATCGACGGCGCCCCGATCACCGGCGCCGCGCTCGGCAACGACGGCGAGACGGTGTTCCTGGCCATGATGTCGGGCGAGGTCGAGCGGGTGAGCGTGGCGGACGGGTCGCGCCGCCACGTCGCCCACCTCGACAAGCCGGCCTACGGGCTCAGCCCGTCACCGGACGGGAAGATGCTGGCGGCGCTGTTCGGCGAGTGGGCCCAGTCGATCGCGCTGGTCGACGTGGCGAGCGGCGACGTGACCGCGCTCGACATCGCCAACGTCAAGGGGAGCTTCGGCTTCTCGCCCACCGGCAAGCTCCTGGTCGCCGGCTCCAGCGACGGCACCATCTACCTGCACGACGTGGAGAGCGGGACCGACCGGGAGCTGCACGGCCACGAGGACGACATCTATCACCTCGTGTTCTCCGCCGACGAGTCGATGCTGCTGTCGGCCAGCGACGACGCGACCGCCCGCCTGTGGAACCTGCGCACCGGCTCCGTGCGCGTGCTGCGCGGCCACGAGGACGACGTCTTCTTCGCCGCCCTGACGCCGGACGCCGGGATGGTCGCCACCGCCAGCTTCGATGCCAGCATCCGCCTGTGGCAGCTGGACGGCGCGCACGAGGTGTCGCAGGTGCTCGGCCGGATCGGCGAGTTCGCGGGCGCCACCAGGTCGCTCTTGACCGAGGACGGCGGCATCGTGCTCACCGCCAACGAGAGCGAGCGCCACAGCTGGAACCTCGCGACCGGCGAGCGCCACAGCACCAAGAGCGAGTGGCCCGGCATGCGCGACCCGCGGTACCGCTTGCTCGCCTACCCGGCGCTCGACCTGCGCACGCGGCGCTACGTGGTGCCGCGCGAGGAAGGCGTGATCGAGATCTGGGACCTGGTCCGGGGCGAGTCGACCGAGATCGGCACCGGCGACGGCGTCATCACCGCGGTGGCGCTGTCGGTCGATGGCCGCACCCTGGTCACCGGGCGCGACGACGGCCGCGTCGAGGTGTGGGACACGGCAGGCGGCGACGACGCCGAGCCGCGCCTGCTGGCCCGCGATCTCGTCGCGCGCGGGGCCGCGCTGTCGCCCGACGGCAAGCGGGTCGCGCTCGGCCTCGACGATCGGCTGGAGCTGCTCGACCTGGCCAGCGGCGCGCGCCTGGGGGCCATCGAGCTCGACCCGGTGCGGGCGCCCAGCCGGGTGCAGCGCCAGCTGCGCTTCTCGCCCGACGGCAGGTCGCTGGCCGCGTGGAACAAGACCTCGAGCTCGATCACGCTATGGGACGTGAACCGGGGGCGCGTGGCCCACGTCGACATCGGCGGCGGCCAGGGGCTGACGTGGCTGGCGTTCTCGCCCGACAGCTCCCGCCTCGCGCTCGCGGTCAGCGATCGCAGCGTGCGCGTGGTCGATGCGGCGACCGGCCAGACGCGGCTCCTGACCGGCCACCGCGACCTGGTCCACCAGGTGGCCTGGTCGCCGGACGGCAAGAAGATCGCGTCGGCCTCCTACGACCGCACCATCCGGCTGTGGGATCCGGACACCGGGCGGGTGCTGCGCGTCCTGCGCGGGCACGGCAAGAGCGTCGACGCGGTCGCCTTCTCGCCCGACGGCGCCACGCTGACCTCGGCCAGCGGCGACGGCACGGTGCGGCGCTGGAACCTGTCGCGGCTGCCCGACGACCGGGCCGAGGCGGTGCCGCTGCGCCTGGCCGCGGCCACCAGCGCGGTCATCGGGCGCGGCGAGCGGGCGGAGACGCCGGCGCCTGCGCGGGCGGGGCCTGCGGGGCCGGCGGCAGCGGCGGCGCGGGCACCGCGCCTGTGAGCCGCGCGCGCACCAGGAGGTTGGGCCCGCTCACGCCGGCCCAGTCGTTGTCGACGATGAGCGTGATCGCGCGATCGCCGTCCCACACCAGGCCCTCGAAGTTCTCCCGGTCCTGGATGAGGGACGCGAGATCGGCGACCAGCACCGGCTCGATCTCGGCCGGCGGCGGCGGCTCGGTCCCGGCCGGCGTGGACACCGGCGGCGCGGGCGCCGCCTGCGGCCCGGGCAGCGCGAAGCGGATGAGGTGCGCCACCTCGAAGTGGCGCTCCACCGCGAGCACGTCGATCGCGCCGCCGCGCATCCGGCAGGACACCGCCGACAGCTTGCCGGTCGCGCTGGTGAGCCGGACGAGGTAGGGGGTCCAGGCTCCGCCGTCGAGGTCGTAGACGGCCACCGGGGCGAAGCGCCCGGCCGCGCTCTCCTGCACGCTCTCGACCGCGGCCACCAGCGCCCGCCCGGCGTGGCACACGCCCTCGATGCCCTGGTTGCCGAGCGGGCGGAACGGCCAGCGCGAGTAGTCGAGCACGACCGTGCGCTCGACCGCGATGCGCGCGCCGCCGTCCGCCAGCCGGGCGAACAGGAGGACGTCCGAGAAGCGGCGCGGGTCCTTGGACTCGGTGGCCAGGACGAAGCGGCCGTCGCCCACCCATGTCACCCCTTCGGTGTCCAGCGTCGAGGGCACCCCCTCGACCGGGATCGCTCGCGGCGCGCCGCCGTCCGCGCGCATGCGGAGCAGCACGCGATTGCGCTCGGGCACGGCCCAGAGCTGCCCCTCGTCGTCGACGGTCAGGTCGGACAGCCCGGTCACGCCGGGCGCGTCGATGACCGAGGGCGTCACGCCGTCCACGAGCGCGAGCGGCGGCGGGCCGGGAGTCGGCCGCACGCCCTGCGCCGGCGCCGCGGCGGGGACGTCCGCGCCTCCCGTGCCGCACGCGGACGACGACAGGGCCAGGAACGCCGCGATCGCGGCGCGGGCGGGCAGGCGACGCGGGCGCGGCGCGTCCGGTCCGGGTGGTCGGCATGGCGCGAGCGAGCCGTCGCCCACCGCCGCGATCTTTTCGCGCTCCGAGAATCGCACGCGGCTCTACAATCGCACGAGCGGGCACACCGCCGCCGCCTCGCCCGTCCCGACCCGGTATTCCCACGGCGAGCCCGTCGGCGGGCCCGGAACGTGCCGTCGTTTGGGCCCTCGGCCCGCCCTCGCCAGCCGAACATGTCTCGCCGCACGCGCTCCGCGTTCTCGACTGTGCTGGCGGCGGCCACGCTCGCGGCCGGCGCGGCGCGCGCCGATGGGCCGGGTGCGGCGCCCATCATCGGCGGATCGGCCGCGTCGCGCTGCCAGTGGCCGTCGGTGGTGATGTTGTTCGACGGCCACTTCCTGTGCAGCGGCACGCTGGTCCATCCGCGCATCGTGCTGT
>Ga0126377_10000828_pt1 | contig 19572 bp, 20 predicted proteins | sample PanSoiMetPlot_22_FD_92647 | JGI IMG/M metagenome (GOLD analysis project Ga0126377, IMG submission 92647) | Tropical forest soil microbial communities from Panama - MetaG Plot_22 | ecosystem: Environmental > Terrestrial > Soil > Tropical forest > Bulk soil | place: Panama | collected 2016-02-17 | reverse complement strand
TTGCAACAGCTTTTCCGCCAAGTGCGACCCGATAAATCCAGCAACACCGGTGATCAATGATTTCAAAATTGGCTCCTTTGGATCGACTTACCCTTAAGAGCGCACCGCGATCCACTGCGCGGCGTCCTACAAAACCCGCGCCAGGCGACGGGCTCCGCCTGCGATGTCCTTTTGCGCCTTGGCTGAGTTGCAAATCCAGACTCCGGTGGCGCCGAACCGCGCGGCAAGCTCCATATCTATCGCCTGATCGCCCACTACATAGGATCGGGCCGGTTCCAGTCCAAGCTCTTCGGAAGCTCTGCGGATCATCCCCGTACTCGCCTTGCGGCAATCACATAGGATTCCGTAAGGAGCCACTCCCTCTTACGGGTGATGAGGACAACAATACACAGCTCCAGGGTAGCCCCTGCTCTAGCGAGCCGCGCTCGCACTTCTTCATGGATTTGCTTCAATTGCTCCTTAGTTAGACGCCCGCGAGCGACGGCGGATTGGTTTGTCACCACGACTATTTTATAGCCTTTTTCCTTCATTAAGGAAAAGCTTCTGGAGCTCCTAGTAGAATCTCTATTTGTAAGCTTGTCCTGAACGAAGTGAAGGATCTTGTTGCATAGTCGAAAGATCCTTCGAAGCTCAGGACGGGCGACACGCCCGCTTTGAATCTTGAACGCCTCTCCATCCAGGTCTATTCCCTTCACTCTGGAGGATTCGTCAGTCGGTCACCATCGCACCCAAATAATCAGCCTAGAGCACCGGTTCGATCTTGTTAATTTTTTTCTGGATGCGCTGAAGTATGCCCTCCACGAGGGCTGGCCCGTTATCCACTCGCATCGCTACTCGCAGTGCCAGCAACTTGTCCCGCGCGAAAGGAAAACGAACGAGTTTAACGATATCCTTTTCGGTGGTCACGATGAGGTCAACGGCGCGCGCGGCGCGGTTGATTTGCTGCCAATCCGAAGAGGAATAGGCGTGGTGGTCGGGGAATTCTAGAATGTCGACAATATCGCCCTCATAATCGCGAATGAAGCGGTAGAGCCCTTCAGGACGGGCAATTCCCGTAACCGTCAGGATTCGATTCCGATAGAGCAGGGTCAACGGGTACTCCTTCCAAAGGTTTGATTCGTAACTCACCAACGCGACGGCTTCGAGAGAACCCGCAAAGCAAGTCCCGCTTGCTACCGAATCGACGAACGGTTTCCACTCTTCCCGCGCGCCAGTCAGCAAAAGATAATCCGCTCGCCGCAGAGCGTTCCGCGGTTCCCGAAAGGGACCGGAAGGCAGAAGCCAGCCGGTCGAATCGTCGCCAAGCAACACCAGATCTACGTCTCGCCTAAGCTGCCGGTGTTGAAAACCGTCGTCCAAGATAAGCACATCCACCGCGGATTTTTTCAACAACTCCTGCGCGACTCGATGGCGCTCTCTACCGATACCTACTGTTTGGCCATACAGTCGGGCCATCATGAACGGCTCGTCACCGGCGGTCCCAGCATCGGAGGCCTCTTCTGAAAAGCGGGAGCCATCATGATTTGCGCACAATATTATTGGCTCCGCCGCATTCCTTTTGTAACCGCGGCTCAGAACCGCAACTTTCAAGCCTCGCCTTTCCAGTTCATGTGCCAACCATAGGCAACTCGGGGTTTTTCCGGTCCCGCCAACCGTAAGATTACCAACGCTAATGACCGGTCGTTCCAAGGTCAAGGTTCGCCGCCAGTTCAACGAAAACAGGAGATTGCGAATGCAAACTCCGACAAAAAAGACGCACGAAAATGGCAGGAGCAAAAGCCATGCGATTTTTCCCGAGAGCCCTTTTCTCTCCCACGCGCGTTGAATCCAGTGGCTGTTCTTTGACTGCACGAGTCGGCGAATGAATCGATTCCGATCAGAGATACCGCTGGGTCAGGGCCAGGTTCCGTTCCATTACGGCGCAATCGTCCGCGGCCATCCGATAGGCCGCTTTACCCACCATACGACACTTTTCAGGATTGCCTAAAAGACCGGCAAGCTCTCGCCTTAAATCGTCTCCTCCCATGACCTGGATCCCGGCGCCTCTTTGTTTCATTTCGGACGCGAGAGAAGTAAAGTTGCCGGTGAAAGGACCGAATAGAACGGGCTTCCCGAAACGCGCTGGCTCCAGCAAGTTGTGCCCGCCGGCATCAACTAAGCTGCCGCCGACAAATGCCACGTCTCCCAGCGCGTAAAAATCCTGCAAATCTCCGAGCGTGTCAAGCAACAAAATATCTTGGACGAAGTCGAGCTGGCCATTCGTGCCGCTTTTCTTCTGATAGTCCAGACCCTTTGCCTTTAAGAGTTTTTCTACTTCAGCGAAGCGCTGAGGGTGCCTCGGGGCCAGGACCATCTGCAGGCGCGCAAAGCGCTCCTTCAATGAGAGATAAACGCCGATAAGAATTTCCTCTTCGCCGCGGTGCGAGCTGCCGACTACCAACAACGGGTTCTCTCGGTGCCGAACGCCTTGTAGATTCTCTTCTCCCGCATCGCCGTTAACGATTTTTTGACCCGTTGATAGCGCGCGCTTGAGATTGCCGACAACGGATACCCGATGGGCGTCTGCGCCGAGACTTATGATGCGCAGGGCGTCTTCTTCTGACTGCATTCCAAGAGCCGAGAAACTACCAATGACCTGGCGAAAAAAAACACGAAACAAATAGTACTTCTTGAACGAGCGCGTGGAAAGACGACCGCTCAAGAGCAATGTCGGAATACCCCTTTGGCAAGCTTGCCGCAAGAGGTTGGGCCATATCTCCGTCTCCAAAATGATCAAAATCGATGGATCCAGTCGGCGTAACGTGCGGCGTACCATCCAGAGCTGGTCCAACGGAAGAAATAACACAGCATCGGCGACCCTTGACTGCCTGGCCATCGCATTGCCGGTGTCCGTAAAGGTCGAAATAATGACTTTTTTCTCGGGGTGCTTTTCCTTTAATTCTCGAGTTAACTGCGCCGCCGCCTTGACTTCGCCGACGGATGCGGAGTGAATCCAGATCGGCTTGGAACCCGAGACGACGCCTAAGACATCATCGGAATACCAACCGAACCGCTGTGCGAGGCCGCTGCGAAATCGTTTTCCCAACAACAGCAGGAAAGGGAGAAAAGGTAAGCTGGCGATAAACAGTAAAGTTGAAAAAAAGTTGTAAAGGACGTACAGCACGAGAGCAAACGAATTTCAGTGTAAGATTTCCGGGCTTGGAGAACTTTCTTCCTCAAGCAGTTGCAGGGTATAGAGCCTGCTGTATTCACTCTTTCGCGCCAGCAGTTCGGCATGGGTGCCTTCCTCCACCACCGACCCGTCCACTAACACAACGATCCGATCCGCGTTCCGAATGGTGGATAGCCGATGCGCGATGACCAGTGTCGTCCGGGTAGTCATCAATTTTTCCAAAGCATCCTGAACGAGGCGCTCCGAATCGATATCCAAGGCCGACGTCGCCTCGTCCAGTATCAATATCGGGGCGTCTTTGAGCAATGCTCGCGCGATCGCCAATCTTTGCCTTTGCCCACCCGACAGCTGCATCCCCATTTCGCCGATTTGAGATTCGTACCCGTTTGTCATGGCGGTTATGAAATCGTGGGCATTCGCTGCTTTGGCGGCGGCAACAATGGCCTCCTGCTTTAGCCCCGGATGACCGTAAGCAATGTTATTTCGTATGGTGTCATCAAACAAAAATGTATGCTGCGTAACGATTCCGATTTGAGAACGAAGAGACTGAAGCGTCACGTCCCGAATATCAACCCCGTCTAAGGTAATGCGACCCGAGGAAACGTCATAAAATCGCGGGATCAAATCCGCCAACGTGCTTTTTCCCACTCCGCTCATGCCCACTAGCGCCACCATTTCTCCGGCGCGGATTTTCAGGTTGATATTTTTCAGTACCAACTTTTCGTTATAACCAAAGCTTACATTGTGGAATTCAATGGCGTGCGCAAATCGCCCGGCTGCACGAGCGTTGGGGCTATCCGCAACCTCCGATCTTTCATCTAGGACTTCGAATACGCGCTCGGCACTCGCTATTCCCTGATGAACCATCGTATAGGTCTTAGTCAATCCCTTGAACGGCTGATACATCAAAAACATCGCGGCCATGAACGCCATGAACTCACCCTGAGTGCGACCGCCCCCGATGACGCTCCAGCCGCCGTACCAGACTACGCCTCCGATCGCGAACGATGCCAGCAGTTCCATGGCAGGAGCGACGATGGACCTAATTCGGCTCGCCCGCAGAGACTGTTTGAACAGGCGCCAATTTTCTTCGCTGAACCTCTTGTTTTCGTACTCTTCCATGCCGAAGGCTTTAACGATCCGATTTCCCTGGATGCTTTCCTGCAGGAGCACCGTCAGCGCTCCGGTGCTAATTTGGCTTCGCTTGGTGAAGCGCTTGATTTTTTTGCTCAAGCGCATCACCGGAAGCACGGAGGCCGGAAAGACCACAAAGGCAATGGACGCCAGCACCCAATCTTTGAGAAAAGCGACGGTCACCAACGCAATCAACGACGTCGAGTCGCGTATGAAGGAAGCCAAAGCGTCGGTGAGCGCCGAACGCAAAAGAACCACATCGTTGTTTACCCGCGAGATCAGGATGCCCGTCGGGTGCCGGTGAAAAAAGGAAATTGAAAGCGACTGCAGATGCCGATTCAGCGCGTTCCGCACATCATTGATAATTCTTAAACCGACATAATCGCCCAGGTAACTCTGGCCAAAATTCATCAGTCCGCGGAAAGCAAAAACGACTATGATCAATAAGGGCAGCCAAGAAAGGGTCGTCGCATTTTTCTTCGCGAATACATCGTCCATGATGTGTTGGACGAGATATGGCAGCGCGCCATCCGTGGCGCCGTAGCCAACCATGCAGATCATGCCGAACGTGAAGTACGGCCAGATATAGGGCTTAACAAATGGCAGAAGACGAAAATAGGTTTTCACGATTTTTCCTTGGTTATTGTTAGGGCGTTCCCTAGGAAAACAATGACGAGTAGACCGAGGGGTGAGCCATGAACACCAGTTGTCCAACTTACTAAATACACTACTTCAAGAAGCGCCATCAGGCCATCATGGCGAAAGCCAGATCCGCCACCCGATGAGCGGCGCCGGCGCAACCCAAACGTTCCCTTAGCTTTGACCATTTAGCGACGATGGTTGAGCGGATTTGCCGGTCGTCCAATATGACTCGGCTCTCCCGCACGATTCGCTCCGCCTTGAATTCAGACTGGATTAACTCGGGAACCACTCGTTCACTGGCCATTAGATTGGCCATGCCGATGTGATCGACGTGAACCAGCAGGCGGGCGAGGTAGTAAGTCAACCAGGAAAGTCGATAAACGATGATCATCGGCTTGAGCAGCAATGCCGTCTCCACGGTTGCCGTGCCAGAGGCGGTCCAGACCAAATCGGCGGCGTTCACGGCATCGTAGCGATCATTTTCCACGATGGGAATTTCTTTTGTCTCACTCACAAGCATCGATTCCAACTGTTGCCGTTCGATGGTGCTAGCCCGCACGCACATAAACTGTATGTCGCGTTCTCGTCGTAAACGATCGGCGGCGTCCAACATCACGGGCAAGTGATAAAGCACCTCCCGGCGCCGGCTGCCGGGCAGTAAAGCCACCGTCGTCTTATCCGGATCTAGGCCCAATTTCGCTAAAACGCTTTCGCGCGGCTGTTGCGCGCGCACAGAGTCCAGCAAGGGATGACCCACAAAGGTAGCTTTGACTCCGTAACGTTCGTAGAACGGCACCTCGAAAGGGAAAATCACCGCCATCCGGTCCACCCATCGGGCGATTTGCCGGACCCGGTAGCGGCGCCAGGCCCACACCTGCGGACTTACGTAATAAAGGACGGGTATTCGCAGTCCTTTGGCAAGTTTTGCCAAACGCAAATTAAACTCGGGAAAATCAATCAACACCAATAGATTGGGCCGGCGTTCGCGTAAAGCCCTGCGTAGCAACCGGTAGCCATGCCACACATTAGCTAAATTTCCGGCCAGCTCGGCAAAACCCATCCCGGTAAGCTTAGAGACGTTAAAAAGCGCTTCGAAATGAGTTTGCTCCAAGCGTTCGCCCGCAACACCGAAAACTTTGACCTCGGGATCACGTTCACGCAGCGCTTCGACCAGTTGAGCCCCGTGCGCATCTCCGGAGGCCTCACCCACCACCAACATGATTTCTTTTCCCGTTTTCGCCACTTGATAATCGTGTTAGAGCTGCGAACTTATCATCGAAGCGATCTCCAAAGCCCGGAGCCCGTCCGCCCCACTCACCAAGGGAAGAGATCGGCTCCGAACACAATCCAAGAAGGAATCGATCTCGTCGGCCAAGGCATCACCGTCCTTGATATCGATGCTTTCGCCACGGATGTCCAACCACGTCGCTCCCGGGGGCGGCTTATAGAAGATTTGCGCGCGACGTTGATCATAATCGATGGAGATGTAGGCATCCGGTTGGAAAAATCTTACCTTGCGCTCACGCTTGATGGAAACCCGACTCGAAGTCACATTGGCGATACAGCCGTTCGCGAACTTGATCCGAGCATTGGCGATATCGGGCTTGTCCGTTAACACCGGAACCCCGACGGCCTCCACCTGTTGCACCGGGGAACGAACCAAACTCACGATCACATCGATATCGTGAATCATGAGATCCAAAATAACATCGACGTCGGTTCCTCGTTCAACGAAGGGAGCCAATCGATGGCATTCGATGAATTTCGGCTCCTTGATAACGCTTTCCAGCTTGCGGATCGCCGGGTTATAGCGCTCCAGATGGCCGACCTGAAGAATAACATTTCCCGCTCGCGCGGATTCCACCAGATCCCGCCCTTCGGCGATATTCGCCGCCAACGGTTTCTCAACCAGCACATCAATGCCCCGTTCGAGAAATTCCCGCGCGATGTCACGGTGAAGCCGGGTGGGCACGGCGATACTCACGCATTGGACCCGCCCGAACAGTTGGCGATAATCATGTATCGCTTCGGTATGACACTGGCCAGCGATCTCTCGAGCTCTGGCCTCATCAACATCGACCACCGCGATGAGCTTGGCCTTGTCGGATGACGCGTACTTCTCGGCATGAAATTTACCGAGATATCCAACCCCCACGACACCCACACAAATCTTGGCATCGGCCGTCATAAAACCGCGATCAGATGGCCACTGCCACCACAGCGATTCCTAACCGTTCCGCCTCTCGCAGCACCGCCTCTTTCTCCAAAAGAATAGTTTTCCCCGCTTCCAAAGCCAAAACCGCGCCCCCCACCTCGTGAAGCCTTTTGATAGTTTCAATCCCGACGGCGGGTACGTCAAAACGAAGATCTTGTTGCGGCTTGCTGACCTTGACCACCACGCACCCTGATTTCGCCAGAGTTCCACCTCGTTGAATCGCTGCATCCGTGCCCTCAACAGCCTCCACCGCAACCACTACCCGATTCTTCAAAATCACCGTTTGCCCAATACCCAAACGGCCGATTTCCTTCGCTACCTGAAAGCCGAGGCGAATATCCTCCCACTGGGCGGTGGTTGGAGCGCATCGAGTCAAGACACCTTCCGCGGGTATCATTTGCGGCAAGCAGAGTGTCGATTCCAAAACCTTGATCCCCTCTGTTTCCAACTCTTCAGCCACCCCGCGCAGCAGAGCATCATCGTCACCGCTCTTAAAGCGGGCTAAAAACCTGGCGCCACGGAAATCGGGTCGAAAGTTTGCCAACAGTTTTACTTTCCGAATTCCCCCCGCCATCACCGCTTCGGTCACTCCGGCGCGCTTAAACGTGCGAATAATCTTGCCTAATTGCCCTACGTAAATCCAGGTGACCTCGTCTACCATCGTCTCGATTTCCTCGAGAGTTTCACCGCGATGCGCCACAGCGACCAGCTTAAATCCTTCCCGTCGCGCCTCCTCGGCAAAAATAAGGGGGAATTTTCCGTTGCCAGCGATAAGCCCTAGTTTCTTCACGCTTACGAAAAACCCTAACAGGCCGCACTACATTAACTTACTACCCGTGCTACCGGCAGATCCCGCGGCGTGAGTTTGCCACGAAGCTGGCCAACTCATCCACCTCCGGAGAGTGGGGAATTTCTTGGCGCACCCTGGCCAACGCATCTTGGGTTCGTAATTTAGATTGGAAAATAATCCGATAGGCCTTCCTCAGAGCATCGATCTTCTCTTTATTAAAACCACGGCGGCGCAAACCTTCGATATTGAGCCCGTGGAGACTGGCGCGATCCCCTGTGGCATTGCAGAAAGGGGGAACATCTTTGGATACCATCGATCCGGCTCCAAGGATCGCACCAGCGCCGACTTTGACAAACTGATGGATGCCGGCTAAGCCGCCGACGATCACATAATCCTCTATGACCACATGACCTCCAAGCGTCGCGCCATTGGCAATAATATTCCAGTTTCCCAACAGGCAATCATGGGCGATATGACAATACATCATCAAAAGATTGTGATCGCCTACTCGAGTGACCATTCCGCCGCCGGTCGTTCCGGGGTTGAGAGAGACATATTCTCTGATTGTATTGTGGTCACCGATATTCAGCTCGCTGGCCTCCCCTTTATATTTGAGATCCTGGGGAATAGAGCCCACGCTCGCGAATGGGAAAAAGATGTTCCCTTCTCCGACGGTGGTCCGGCCTTGGATGACGACGTGCGACTGGAGCTTGCTTTCCTTTCCGATCTTAACGCCGGGTCCAATAATCGAATAAGGCCCGACCTCGACACTCGAATCCAGCTCGGCCTTGGCATCGACCAGAGCTGTCTTGTGAATCTTGCCCATGTTTTCCGCAACCACCGGCCGCTGCTTACGCCATTTCAATTTCCATCGCTGAGATCTCCGCTTGAGCGACCGTCTTGCCATCCACCGTAGCCGTGCCCTGCATCTTCCAAAAGGAGCCGCGCCGCTTCAAAGCGACGAGTTCCAAACGCAGTTGGTCTCCCGGCTCTACCGGCCGTTTGAATTTGACGTTATCCAGCCCGGTGAGCACAAAAACTTTATGATCGTTCATGCCTCCGCGCGCGCTTTGAGCCAAGATGGCGCCTACCTGCGCCATGGCTTCACAGATCAAAACTCCCGGCATGACGGGCCGGTTCGGAAAATGGCCTTCAAAGAAATATTCATTGAACGACACGTTCTTAATCCCCACAATTCTTTCCGCGCCGTGAATCTCAACGATGCGATCCACGAGCAGAAAAGGATAGCGGTGGGGAAGATGCTTGAGGATTTCTTTAACGTCGAACATGGTTGGCGTGATGGTGATCACCTCCTTTAACCAAATCCGACACCTTCTTTTCGAGAGCGCGCACCAGATTCCATAACTTGGGCAATTGCGGCAGCAGCGCCATCACTTTCAACCACTCATGGTGCGGAGCCGCCGCGATCCCTCCCGAAAGCACGACCCCCGGCGGCACGGATCGCGGTATCCCCGATTGCGGCCCGATGGTCGCCCCATCCCCGATCCGAAGATGATTCAGAACTCCAGCCTGGCCCAATAGGGTAACGTCTTTGCCGATTCGCGTGCTCCCGGCAATACCTACCTGAGCCGCGATGATCGAATTCTCTCCCACGATAACATTATGGGCAATCTGCACTAGATTATCGATTTTCGCGCGCCGGCCTATGACGGTTTTGCCGAACGTAGCCCGGTCCACAGTGGTGTTAGCGCCGATTTCCACGTCGTCTTGAATTTCAACGATCCCCACTTGAGGTATCTTTATCCTTCCATCACCGTGGCCGGCATACCCGAAACCATCGCTACCCACCACCACACCCGCATGAAGAATGACGCGATTTCCGATGCAACATCCCTCCCGCACTACAACGTTGGGGTGTAACACACAATCATCACCCACTTGTGCTCCTTCTCCCAAGAAAACTCCCGGGTAGAGCACCGTTTGCCTGCCGACTCGAACTCTCGCAGCGACAAAAACGCCGGGAAAAAGCGTTACATCTACTCCGAGGCTCGCGGTCGGATCAACGAAGGCGCGGGGACTAACTTTCTTATCGTAACGAACCGGCGGGGCAAAAATCTGAAGTACTTGGGCAAAGGCAAGATAGGGATCGGATACCTCCAAATATCCCTTTCCCGTTTCTCGAACTAAATTATCCTTGATTACCCCACGGCCGACTATAACGGCGCTGGCTTTGGATCGGCGCAAATGGGATTGGTAGCGCGGGTTGGCCAGGAAAGTAATCTCGCCGGCGCCGGCCTCTTCAATGGATGCGACATCCCGAATAACGACCCTTCCGTCACCGATGACTCGGCCACCTACATCCCGGGCCAGCTCGGAAAGCGTCTTGTTGGTGGGGCTCACTTGGCCTTGCTTCGGCTATTGTAAAGATCGATAACCTTGCTGGTAATGTCGATTCCCGGATCGGCGAAAAGAATTTGTGATCGCTCCAAAATCACCGTGAACTTTTCTGACTTGCCCACTTCATTAACGATGACCTCCAGCTCCTTGAGGATCTCGTTCATCATTTCACTTTCCTTTTGCCTGAGATCCTGCTGATAATCACCGGCAGTGCGCTGGTAATTGACGACTCGCTTTTGCAGGTCCGCTTCCATGGTCCGTCGCTCGTCCTCCCTCATGAGCTGACCCTTCTTGTCAAGATCGCTCTTGAGTCGATCAAGTTCCTGTTTTTCCTTGAGCAGATCCCCTTCAGCCTTTTTGACCTGCGCTTGAAACCGCTCCTTGGCTCGTTTACCGCTTGCCGATTCGGCAATTGCCCGTTGTATATCGACAAATCCAATCTTTCCTCTCTCCTGCGCCGAAACCAACGGCGACGACAAGGCTAGCAAAATCACAAGCAGCCCGTATTTCACATGGACCTCCAAGGTAGAAGATCTTTTTTGCAAACGATCGCCTACTCTATGGCTGGCTGCCGATAGAGAAGCCAAGAACGGCAGTTTCATCACCGGGTTTCTTGTAGATGGGGAAACCGAGTTCGACACGAAGGGGACCAAACGGGGACATCCAACGGCCGCCAAAACCAACCGATCTTCTTACCTCATTGAAGCTGAAGCCGTTATTAAACGCGGTGCCCATATCGAAAAAAGCGACACCCCGTAGCCCATACTGCTCCATGATCGGAAATAACAGTTCCGCGTTGAGAACCGCAGCTTTGTCACCGCCGATGGTTTCTTGCTGACAGGATTGAGCGCCTGTATTTGAGTTAAAGGTGCAAGATGATTGTTTAGGTCCTATGGTTCGGTCTTGGAAGCCGCGCACCGTGTTTATGCCGCCGATAAAATATCTTGAATATAGCGGGAGAACATTGCCGCTGCTGCTGGTGGAGTTCCCGCCAAGTCCTATACCGTATCCAAACAACCCCCCCAGCGCTAGCACATAGGAGCCGCCCCATTTCGGATCTTTGAGCAAGGGATAATACCATCGAGCGGCGGTATCCGTTTTAATGAAACGGTTATCCCCCCCCAGTCCGGCAAACTGTATCGCAAAAGCGGATTTTGTCCCTTCTGTGGTATTGAAAAAGTGGTCCCGACTATCGTAGCTGATATTGGGCGTTACACTGCTGGTAAGCGTCGTACCTTCTGACTGTTGAATCGAGAGCGGCGCACCGGCCTGAACGTCGTCGATAGTTTGTCGTGTCAAGTTATAGGACACTCCACCTCGCATATAATCCCACATGGTGAGCGGAGGTGTCGTTGCTAACTCGTCTGACCCCGGTGTTTTAGAGACAGGTTCCTTGAGGAAGGGAATGTAGAGGTTCGCCATCGGATAGGTCGTGTTCACGCCAAACCCTATTTGGTGCTGATTATAAGGCTCGACATGGTTCACGGTATAATTGTTTTTGTTATTAAACAAATCAACGCCCAAGGACATCGGCGTGTCATTCAGATAGGGCTCAGTATAGTTTAACGTATAATTCTGCACCCTCGGTCCAACCGCGGAATTTACGGTGAGCCTTTGCCCTTTTCCAAACAAATTCTTTTCAGAGATGTTGGTATTGAAAACAAACCCTTCACCGCCGCTATATCCTGCGCCCATACTAAACGTCCCCGTGGGTCCCTCCTTGACATCGACCTGCAGATCCACCGTGTCTGGTTGATCGGTCTTTTTCGTGTTGAGCTGGACGTCTTCGAAATACCCGGTGCGCTGCAACGCATTTTTGCTCTGGGTTATTTTGGTTCCGGAATAAAGTTCCTGCTCTGCCGGAACGAGCTCGCGGCGCACGACCTTGTCCCGAGTTTTGGTGTTGCCGGCGATCAAAATGCGATTGAAGTAAACCGGCGGGCCTCGAGTGATCACCAAGGCAACATCGACATTTTTTTCCGCCGCGTTTACGGTTGTCATGGGATCTACTTGAACAAAGGCAAAACCTTTATTGGAATACATATCGGTGATCGTTTGAATATCCTGACGCAGCCGGCTTCCGCGGAAGATCTGTCCCGACGTAATCTGTACCTGCTTTAAGATATCTTTGCCGTCCACGATAAGATCGCCGCCCACCGCCACCTTACCTACACGGTATTGCTGCCCTTCCTCCACTCGAATCACGATTTCGAGGCCGTCCTGGCCCCGGAGAATGATCGGCTCATCGATCTTGTGATCGATGTAACCATTGTCGAAGTAGAAGTTGGACAGGATGGCCACATCATTCGTCAGAATATCTCGATCCAAGACTCCCCGTTTGGTAATGAACGAAAAAATCCACTCTTCTTTGGTTGCCATCAAGCCTTTGAGTTCACTTTCGGGAAACGCGCGATTGCCCTCAAACGATACCTTCTTGATCAATAGGCGTGACCCCTCATTGACATCGACCACCACCACGGCCTGATTGTTGGACTCAAGCGACACGGCGGAATCGACAGTCGCATTTACATATCCTTGCTCAATGTAGAGTTTCTTAACTTTGTCTACACCTTCGGCGACTTTTCCTCGGTCCAGAACTGTTCTCGGAGCTATGCCAAGGGCCGTTTCGATTTTTTCCCGCGTGACTTGCGAGTTCCCTTGTATCTTGACCTCGCGAATGTACGGCTTCTCTTTCACCACGTAGGTCAAAACGCTATCTGCTGACAACTCGGCTTGGACATCATCAAAAAAACCCATTCTGAAAATGGATTTGACATCCTGTTCAACCACCGATGGATCATAAATTTCGCCAGGACGGTTCTTGATATGGAGCCGGATGCCCTCCTCTTCGACTCTCAGGTTGCCGCTGATCTTGACCTCTTTGAGCTTGACTTGTTCTTGCGTGTAGCCGGATCGAGGAGCGAGCAACAAAAAGGAAAGAATGGACAGCGCAAAGATCCGAGCTCTAGGTTTCATGAATGAGTGCAGAAACGAACTCTTTGGATGGACCCTAATTTTTTGAATTTGTAACAAATTCGCCCATTTTTGTAAACCCTAAACCAAAGATACGGCGGCTAGTTTGGCGCTCCCTGGGGAAGTTTGCAACATCCCGCCTGGGGTTTCGTGGCGGTCCAAAAGCCAACCTCTGCGTCTTCATACGGGGAAAAGTCGCCCTGCCTTAAGCTCCACCTGTTTGCCGATCTTTGCTGCAAATTCCCGGTTATGGGTTGCCACTACCAAAGCGGCGCCGTTTTCCGCGTTAAGGTGAAACAACAGCTCCTGCACTTCTTCGCCGATACGAAAATCAAGGGAGCCCGTCGGCTCATCGGCTAGTATTAGCTTTGGCTGCAGCACCACGGAGCGCGCCACGGCAACCCTTTGCTGCTCGCCGCCGGATAACTTTCCGGGCCGGTGACTCATGCGATCCTTAAGACCCACCATTTCGAGCAGGCGCTGCGCCTCAGCCTTGGCCCGTTGCCCCTCCATGCCCTGTATCAGCGCCGGCAGCATGACATTTTCGAGGGCGGAAAAATCCGGCAATAGATAGTGAAACTGAAACACGAACCCGACGACCTGGTTGCGAAAATGGGATAATGCAGTCTCGTCCTTCATGGGGATTTCCTGACCACGATAAAGAATTTCCCCGTGGGTCGGACGATCGAGAGTCCCGAGGATGTGCAGCAAAGTACTTTTCCCGACTCCGGATTCTCCGACGACGGCGAGGCGCTCTCCTTCTTGCAATTCCAGGTTTACGCCGCGCAAAACATGAATTTCTTCGCCCCCTTCGGCAAACGATTTGAAAAGATTGCGCACCGAAAGAAGACTACTCATAGCGGATGATCTCGACGGGGTCCAATTTCGCGGCCTGGCGCGCGGGATAGATACTGGCGAGTAGGCAAACTAGGAGAGAGGCAAAGGCGACTAGGAGGTAATTGCTCAGATAGATCCGCACGGGCACGGTCGAGATCAAGAAAACATCCTTGGGTAGTTCTATGAAACGATACTTCTCGATCAAAAGGCAGACCGTTAATCCCAACAGCACTCCAAGCGTCGTTCCCACGACGCCGATCACACAGCCTTTAAACAAAAAAATCTTCCGAATGCTTTCGCGGGTGGCTCCCATGGATTGGAGAATCGCGATGTCTTTTCTTTTTTCCATGACCACCATGATTAAGGTCGAAACAATATTGAAAGCCCCCACCAGAACCATCAACAGCAAGACCAAAAAATAAACCGTTTTTTCCAGGCGCAACGCAGAAAAGAGATTCGGCCAAAGCCGCGACCAATCCTCCGCGAAGTAAGGAAATCCCAGCTGGCGTTGAATATCGTCCGCGATCTGCCGCGCCTGGTAGACGTCCTTGACTCGGACTTCTATGTTGGTTGCGGCGTCTTCCATTTCAAAAAACTTTTGGGCGTCGGAGAGATTCATGAACACAAGCGTCGAATCGATTTCACTCATGTCGGTTTTAAATATTCCGACGACTATGAATCGCCGCACCTTGGGAATTACGCCGATGGCCGTGGGACTGCCCAACGGGGACACTACTTGCACTGGACTACCGGGAAAAACTCCCAGTTGGTTCGCCAATCGAGACCCCAGAATCAACCCTGGCAGCGAAACCGTTCTATCATCGACGCGCAGGGTCTGCGGCTGCTTCAGATTCTGAAGACTTCCCGACGTCATATATTTTTGGATATCGATCACCGCATTGACCCGGTCAGGGTCCACGCCGCGGACAACCACTCCGGCAACCCGCGGCCCCGCTGTGAGCATCACCTGACCGTAGATTGATGGCGAGGCCGCGACCACGCCGTTTTCACGCCGGACCTGTTCCACAAGCCTTTCATAATCCCGCAGCTGATCGCCGGATTTCACCAGCGCGATGTGTGCGTTAATACCGAGCAGCCGGTCTCGCAGCGTTTCTTCAAAGCCCGTCATGACCGCCATCACGATATTGAGAGTCATCACGCCGATCATCACCCCAAGGATGGAAATGACGGTAATGAGAGAGATAAACGTTTCCTGACGCCGAGCCTTAAGGTAGCGAAGTCCGATGAGCCATTCGTATTTCATGGGCGATTAAGTGTCAGCGTTGGGGCCGCAACAAAGGAAACAGAATAACGTCTCGGATCGATGGAGAGTCCGTGAAAAACATCACCAGCCGGTCAATTCCGATCCCCTCTCCGGCAGCCGGCGGCATCCCGTATTCTAGCGCGCGCACGTAATCCTCATCGATGGGATTGGCGGTTTCGTCTCCCGCGTTTCTCGCTTCCATCTGTTCAACAAACCGTTGTTTCTGGTCAGTGGGGTCGTTCAACTCCGAAAAAGCATTGGCCAACTCCCGCCCGCCGATATAAAGCTCGAATCGATCCACGAGGGTCGGATTGGTATCATTCTTTCTGGCAAGGGGCGACACCTCCAGAGGATAACCGACGATGAAGGTCGGCTGGATCAATTGAGCCTCAACGACTTCCTCAAACACTTCTATGAGAAGTTTGCCATAAGGAGCTTTGAGCTCCAAAGGCAAACCTTTCTGCTTGGCAAAGTCTCGCAATCCATCGAGCGCACTGATCGCTTGCGGATCCGCTCCGCCATGAGTTGCAATCGCTTCCAGAATCGTTAGCCGGCGCCACGGCGGCGTCAAATCGATGGTCTGACCGCCATAGGTCACTTGAAGCGAGCCGATAATTTCCTGGGCAAGCGTTACGAACAGCTCCTCCGTTAGCTTTATAAGATCTTCAAATGTCGCATAAGCCTGGTAAAACTCGAGCATCGTGAATTCTGGATTGTGGCGCACCGAAATACCTTCGTTGCGAAAATTGCGATTGAGCTCGAAGACTCTTTCGAAGCCGCCCACCAAGAGGCGCTTCAAATACAGCTCCGGTGCGACCCTGAGATAAAGCTCCATGTCGAGGGCGTTGTGGTGCGTGATGAATGGCCGCGCCGCCGCGCCCCCTGGAATCGACTGCATCATGGGAGTTTCGACTTCGAGAAAACCCCGGTCTTCGAAAAACCGGCGCAGCAGCCTGACCACACGGGAACGCATTTCAAAAGTCTTTCGAACTTCGGGGTTCACCATCAAGTCGACATAACGCTGGCGATAGCGTGCCTCGACATCCGCCAACCCATGCCACTTTTCCGGCAGCGGTCGAAGACACTTCGCCAAAAGCCGTATTCCTAGAGCTTCCACCGTCAGCTCTTTTGTGCGGGTACGAAATGGGTGACCCCAAACTCCGACGATGTCACCTAAGTCCAAGGTTTGGAAAAAAGCATAGCCTTCGTCGCCCAGCCGCTCCTTCTGTGCATACACCTGCAAACGGCCGCTTCGATCCTGGATGTGAAAAAAGGCAGCCTTGCCGAATCTACGGATGCTCATGATCCGGCCCGCCACACGAATCTGCGCCGACGTTGCTTTCAGCTCATCGTCGCTTTGCTTATCGAATTTTGAAACAACTTCCGCAGCGTTGTGACTGGGCTTGAAATCGTTGGGATAGAGGGTATGGCCTGCCTCTTTGAGCTTGGCGAGCTTGCGGCGGCGCACCTCCATCTGCTCGCTAACCTCTTCAGTCAAGCTCTTTTCGATTTCAGACATGAATTTCTCGTTTTCACGACATCAGGGTCGGTGATGGCCAGCCCAATCCTGACAGCGCCAGTAGAATCTACAACCCAAGATTCTTGCAAATCACTTGAAGCGAATGGGATTTGTTGAGGGAATAGAAATGTATGCCCGGGACCCCGTGCTTGATGAGATCTTGACACTGCTGCGTCGCATATTCGATCCCCAACTCGACCGCTGCAGCGTCATTGTTTTCGACTTTGACCAGTTGGCTTTCCAACCGAGGCGGGATTCTCGAACAGCAAAGCGTCGTAAAGCGGCGGACTTGCGGCGCCGACAGAATCGGTAGGATACCAGGCACGAGAGGAACTGTCACTCCTAACGTTCTTAAGTCCTCAGCAAAGCGGTAGAAATCCTCGTTATCAAAAAATAACTGCGTGATGACCACCACCGCTCCGGCATCGACCTTCTCTTTGAGGAATCTAAGATCGGATGCCCGGCTCTCCGCGCGCGGATGGACCTCCGGAAAGCCTGCCACGGCAATGGAAAATCCCCCAAAAGCCTTGGCCTCCCTCACAAGCTCTACGGCATGATGAAATCCGTCTGGGTGAGGCTCCCAATCGGCCATCCCCTGGGGCGGATCACCCCCGAGCGCTAGGAGGTTTTGTATGCCCTTTTTTTTTAATCTTTTGAGGACCGCTCTGGCGTCGTCTTTAGACTGCCCTACTACCGTCAGATGACACATTACCTCCAGGCCGCATTCCCGATGGATGCGATCCACAAGGTCGACGGTTTTTTCGCGCGTGCTTCCGCCCGCCCCGTACGTAACAGAACAGAAGGCGGGCTTGAGCCTCTTGATAATTTCTATTTCGTGAAAGAGGTTTTCTTCGCCCTTGTCTGTCTTTGGAGGAAAGAATTCAACCGAGAGGGTCAATCCGGGCCGGGCATAGAGGTCGGCTAGCTTCACGCAAGAAAATCCTTGATGACAACCTTCGGCGTCCGGGTATTAATAGCACAACGTTATGCCTTCGACAATGATTCAGGTAAAAATAAGGGGAATCGGGCGCCTTTTATCTTTGATTGGCTCCCAGCTCTTGCCGCGCCGCGATGGGATCACAATCTGAACCCTTCTGGGAAGTGATCAACGGTCTGAGACTATCGGTATGCTGCAACCATGCCTCCCTGATCGACTCAGGGACATGGTAAGCTTCCAGGGTCTCTTTTAATATCTGGCGCCGGCGGGCGAACTGCCCCCCCATAATCGGATGCTTCGCGTGCGCTTGCCGTAAAGGTCGACCCGTGTATTCTATGTCAGCCCCAAGAAAATTTGCCATCAGCTGGTATTCCATCTCTTTGATCCGCGCGCGGTTGGCCTTGTGAAAAAAAAACCCGATCATGCGATCCTGAAACACCCGATCAATGAACGTATCAATAATCTCTCGTACCTTGCTTTCGCCGCCTAATTGTTGAAAGAGACTTTGTGTTTTTGGTTCATTCATGTGTTTATCGGTTTCTCAGCGCTCCAGACTTCGATTTGAGCATCTTGAACCATTTGAACGGTTTGAACTATCCGAGGCGCTAAAGCATCCCCAACTGAAGTCGCGCAGCTTCCGACATTTTGCTTGGATCCCACGGTGGATCCCAGACAAGATCTATTTTCACGTCCGTAACTCCCGGCACGGCTTTGACTTTTCCCTCAATCTCCGCCGGCAAAGACTGCACTGCCGGACAGTGAGGTGACGTCAGCGTCATTTGGATCGTTACGCCGCCGGCAGAATCTACGTGAACGTCATAGACCAAACCAAGCTCGTAGATATTTACCGGAATCTCAGGATCGAAGCACGTGCGCAGAGCATCAAACACCTGAGCTTCGATGACGGTTTCGTTTAAACTTTCCATTATTCGATTCCTAGCTGCTGTTTGGCGTTCCCAGAAATCATGGCTTGATTCCAAGGCGGGTCCCAAACCAGCTCTACATCTACCTCTCGTATTCCTGGCACCGCCAGCAATTTGCCGCGGATATCTTCTTTAAGAAACTGCCCCATACCGCAGCCCTGCGCGGTGAGTGTAAAGCGCACCGCCGCTTTATACCCTCCCGCGGCCAGAGCGGTGACAGCGCAGTCATAAATCAACCCTAAGTCTACAATGTTCACTGGGATCTCAGGGTCGAAGCACGATCGGAGTTGGTTCCAGACCAGTTTCTGGACCTCTTCGCTGTTCTCCGCTGGACCGTCTGGCGTCACATCTGGCAATGGCTTCATTCCTAGTGCATCCCCATCTTGACCGTCGATGCGCACCGTATAGCCGTGGTCGGTCATTACGGTATAACTTCCTCCAAGATTTTGTGTCAGCCAAACGGAGCTGCCTCCCGGCAGCGTTACCTTTTCACCGCTTGGGACCATGACTGCATAACAATCGCGTTTGAGAGTTATTGGCTTTTCGCTATTCATGCAAGCAACCTCCCTTCACGCTGAACCAACCGGGCGCTCACTCGGTGGTGGCCAGGTCCTCGCTGCCTTTCAATGCGGAATTAACGGTGTGCCAAGCCAAACTGGCGCACTTGACGCGCGCGGGGAACTTGCAGACCCCCGAAAGGATCGCGAGTTTGCCGACGGCCTTCCCCCGATCCTGGCCGTTCAACTCTCCAGTAAGCATCTTATGTACATTGTCAAACAATTCTTTAGCTTGCGCTTCGGTCTTGCCC
>Ga0126377_10000827_pt1 | contig 19572 bp, 19 predicted proteins | sample PanSoiMetPlot_22_FD_92647 | JGI IMG/M metagenome (GOLD analysis project Ga0126377, IMG submission 92647) | Tropical forest soil microbial communities from Panama - MetaG Plot_22 | ecosystem: Environmental > Terrestrial > Soil > Tropical forest > Bulk soil | place: Panama | collected 2016-02-17 | reverse complement strand
GGTCGTCCCCGGCCTGCTCGAGGTGCCGCTCGGCCGGCTGCGCCAGGTGTACGAGGATGCCCTGCCGCGGGCGCTCGGCGAGCAGGGGGCCGCTGCCGGTCGCTGACCGGCGCCGGGTCGCCGGCCGGGTGCAGCTGCAGGCCGGCGTTTCCGTGCCGGCTCACAATTGCGCGAACATACGACGTGACGCGGCTGGTCCGGGACGTCGACCGCGTGCGGCTCCGGCCTTCCGCCACGAGCTTCGCCCAGCTGGCGTCGAGCGGGCTGCTCAACAGCGTGCACGCGGACCTCCCCGACCCGCCGGGCTCCGGCGCCCCGGTCGGCGTGACGGACGCCGGCCGTCGGGCGTCCGTCCGCCGCGAGCGGAGGACGGCCTCGCCGCTCCGGCCTGCCGGGAAGTGTGCCGGCGACGGTGTAGCATGCGAGGTGCTTCCCCGCCGATGTGCTCGCTCTCGTACCCGAGCATCCGCCAGCGTACGGAGGTCCACGTGCCGGACCCGGACGGCCCGCCCGCGGCGGGCGACCGGCGTGTCGGAGGCGACCCCGGCGGCGCAGCGCTCGACACCCACGCTCCGCGTGAGGCGTGCGGCGTGTTCGCCATCTGGGCGCCCGGCGAGGCCGTCGCCAACCTCGCCTTCTACGGGCTGTGGGCGCTGCAGCACCGCGGCCAGGAGTCGGCCGGGATCGCCGTCGCCGACGGGCGCGGCATCCTCGTCTACAAGGAGATGGGCCTGGTCAGCCAGGTCTTCGACGAGGCGACCCTGGCCACGCTGTCGGGGCACCTGGCGATCGGGCACACGCGCTACTCGACCACCGGCGCCTCCTGCTGGGAGAACGCCCAGCCGTCCTACAAGGACCGCCGCGACGGGCGCAGCCTGGCCGTCGCCCACAACGGCAACCTGACCAACACCGCCGAGCTGGCCTCCCGCACCGGGCGCCGGCCCGACGCCAGCGACACCGAGCTGATCGCCGAGCTGCTCGCCGCCGAGGACGGCCCGCTCGAGGACGCCATCGCCGCCGTGATGCCGTCGCTGCGCGGCGCCTACTCGCTGGTGCTGATGGACGAACGGACCGTGTACGGCGTGCGCGACCCGCACGGTGTCCGGCCGCTGTGCCTGGGGCGGCTGCCGGGCGGGCCGCCGGGCGGGCGCTGGGTGGTCGCCTCGGAGACGGCCGCGCTCGACATCGTCGGCGCGAGCTTCGTGCGCGAGGTCGCCCCCGGCGAGATGGTCGCGGTCGACGAGCGCGGCGTGCGCTCCCGCCGCTTCGCCCCGGCCACCCCGCACCTGTGCGTGTTCGAGCACGTCTACCTGGCGCGCGCCGACTCCACCCTCGGCGGGCGCAGCGTCCACCAGGTCCGGCGCGCGCTCGGGGCCGCGCTCGCCCGCGAGGCCCCCGCGGTGGCGGACATGGTGATGCCGGTCCCGGACACCGCCACCAGCGCCGCGGCCGGGTACGCGCAGGAGAGCGGCATCCCCTTCGGCGAGGGCCTGATGAAGAACCGCTACGTGGGGCGGACCTTCATCCAGCCGACGCAGTCGATCCGCCAGCTCGGCATCAAGCTCAAGCTCAACCCGCTGCGCGAGACGGTCCGCGGCCGGCGGCTGGTGGTGGTGGACGACTCCGTCGTCCGCGGCAACACCACCAGGGCGATCGTCGGGACCCTCCGCGAGGCGGGCGCGACTGAGGTCCACCTGCGCATCACCTCGCCGCCGGTGCGCTGGCCCTGCTTCTACGGGATCGACATGCCCACCCGGGCCGAGCTGATCGCCAGCGGGCTCGCCACCCAGGAGATCGCGGCGTTCATCGGCGCCGACTCGCTCGGCTACCTGTCGCTCGGCGCGCTGGTGGCGGCCGCCCGCCCGCCGGGGGACGACCCCGCCCGCCCGGGCCTGTGCACCGCCTGCTTCACCGGCGACTACCCGATCCCCCTGGAGGGCGGGCCCGACCTGCTCGCCGTCTCCCCGCCGGCGAACGGCGCGGGCGGCCCGTCCACGAACGGCACGGCGGGCGCCCGCCGCGTCCCGTCGCCCGCGCTGCTGCCGGTGCCGGGACCGCGCCGGTGACGGCAGGCGGGCGACCGGGCAGGGACGAGCCGCTCACCTACGCCGCGGCGGGGGTCGACGTCCGGGCGGCGGACCAGGCGCTGGCGCTCGTGCGCTCGGCGGTCGAGGCGACGCACGGCCCGCAGGTGCTCGGCGGCGTGGGCGGGTTCTCCGGGCTGTGGCGCCTCGGCGGGCCGCGGGCGGCCGGCCCCGGCGGGACCGGGCCGGTGCTGGCCGCGTCGGCCGACGGCGTGGGGACCAAGCTGCTGGTCGCCCGGGCGCTCGACCGCCACGACACCGTGGGCGTCGACCTCGTCGCGATGGTCGTGGACGACCTGGTCGTGGTCGGCGCGCGCCCCCTGTTCGTGCTCGACTACCTCGCGGTCGGCCGGGTCGAAGCCGAGCGCGTGGCGGCGATCATCCGGGGCGTCGCGGCCGGCTGCGCTCGGGCGGGCTGCGCGCTGCTCGGCGGCGAGACGGCCGAGCACCCCGGCGCGCTCGAGCCGGACGCCTACGACCTCGCCGGGTTCGGCGTCGGCCTGGTCGAGCGCTCGCGCCTGCTCGGGCCGCAGCGGGTGGTGGCCGGCGACGCGCTGCTCGGGCTCGCCTCCTCCGGCCTGCACGCCAACGGCTTCTCGCTGGTGCGCGCGGCGCTGGAGCGCGCGGGGATCGGCTACGACCAGACCGTGCCCGAGCTGGGCGGGACGGTGGGCGAGGCGCTGCTCACCCCGAGCCGGATCTACGCTCCCGACCTGCTCGCCCTGCTGGACGCCGGGGCCGACGTCCACGCGCTCTGTCACGTGACCGGCGGCGGCCTGCCGGGCAACCTGCCGCGCTCCCTGCCGCCCGGCCACCTGGCCCGGATCGACTACACGGCGTGGTCGCCGCCTGCCGTCTTCGAACTCGTCAGATCGGCGGGTGCCGTGGCCGACACGGAGATGGCGCGGACCCTGAACCTGGGGATCGGCATGGTCGCCGTCCTGCCCCCGGCACAGGTCCCGGAGGCCGCCGCGTTCCTCGAGCGGCGCGGGATCGACACCGTGGTCATCGGGGAGGTGGTGGCCGCCTAGGGCCCCCGCGGCGCCCGTAGCCACGCACGGCGGCCCGGAGGGCGGCCTCCCAGCGGCGGTCGGCCTGGTCCGGGGTGCCGAGCCGGCCGCGCAGCTCGAGGCTTGCCAGCCCGTGCACCAGGCCGTTGAGCTGGGCAGCGACGTCGTCGGGGTCGGCGGGCTCGAAGCGGCCGGCGTCCATGCAGCGGCGGATCGTCCGCACCAGCTCCTCGTAGGTGCCGCGGGTCGTGGCGACCGCGGCCTCGTCGGGGGCGAACCCGGGGATGGGGTGGCCGAACATCAGCTCGTACAGATGCGGGTTGGCGAGCGCGTTGGCCCGGTAGGCACGCCCGAGCGCGAGCAGGTCGGCGACGGGATCGCCGCTGCGGTCGCGCGCGGCGAAGGCCCCGGAGAGCCGGGCGAAGCCCTCCAGGAACATCGCCAGGACCAGCCCGGACTTGTCGCCGAACAGCGTGTACACGGCGGTGGTGGAGGTGCCGGCCTCCTCGGCGACCCGCCGGGTGGTCAGCCCCTGCGGGCCGTCGCGCGCGAGCAGGCGGCCGCCCGCGTCCACCAGCGTGCGCCGCAGCTCGTCCCAGTCCCGTGAGCGTGGTCGCGGCATGGTTGCGGAGCATACCATAACGATGTTATATAACAGCGATTCGAAACTCTGCGCCGGCCCGGCCGGCTCGGGCCGGACGGCCGCCACACCCGGGAGGTCCCCATGCCCGAGCCCTCCGACCTGCACGTCGTCCTCGGCGCGAGCGGCGGCATCGGCAACGCGCTGGTGCGCGAGCTGGCCGCGCGGGGGCGGCGGGTGCGCGCGGTCGACCGCGGCGGCACGGCGCCCGTGCCGGCCGACGTCGAGGTCCGCGCGGCCGACGTCGCCACCCGGGACGGCGCCGCCCACGCGTGCGCGGACGCCGCCGTCGTCTACCACTGCGCCCAGCCCGCGTACGCGCGCTGGCGGCAGGAGTTCCTGCCGATGACCCGTGCGGTCCTCCACGGGGCGGCCACCGCCGGCGCCAGGCTCGTGCTCGCCGACAACCTCTACATGTACGGGCCGGTCGACCGGCCGATGACCGAGGACCTGCCCTACGCCGCCACCAACCCCAAGGGCCGGGTCCGGGCCGAGATGGCCGAGCTGCTGCTCGCCGCGCACCGGTCCGGCGCGGCGCGGGCGACGATGGGCCGAGCCGCTCACCGGCCGCCAGTTCCTCGAGCTGGTCTTCCGGCGGCTCGGCCGGCCCGCCAGGCTCGCCGGCGTCAGCCGCGTCCAGCGGCGCGTGCTGGGCCTGTTCGTCCCGCCGCTGCGCCAGCTGGGCGAGACGTGGTACCAGCGCGAGCGCCCGTTCGTGATGGACGCGACCAGGTTCGAGCGCGCGTTCGGCCCCCTGCCCGCGACCCCGCACGACCAGGCCGTCGCCGCCACCCTCGACTGGTTCCGCCGCCGGCCGCGCTGAGCCGCCCCTGCGCGGCCGCGGCGGTCAGGGACGCGCGCCCTCGGGGGCGGGCAGGTCGCCGGTCATGTAGCGCTGGATCGTCGGGGCGAGCGCCGCCACCAGGACCTCGTCGGGGCAGGAGGCCAGCGGCTCCACCCGGACGACGTAGCGCAGCATCGCCAGGCCGGCGAGCTGGGCGCCGATCAGGAGCGGGCGCAGCGGGTTGCCGTCGACCAGGCGGCCGGCGACCTCGACCGCCATCACCCGGCCGAGGAACTCGCGCAGCATCGCCGCCGCCTGCTCGTTGCTGACCGCCGAGCGCAGCAGCGCCTCGATCGCCCGGCGGTTGCCCGGCTCGGCCCACACGCCGAGGAACAGGCGCACCAGGGCCTCCCCGCGCCGCTCGGGGTCGGCGGCCGCGAGCCGGCCCGCGATCGACAGGGGGTCGACCGGGAACTGCAGCGCCGCGGCGAACACCTGCGCCTTGCTGCCGAAGTAGTGCAGGACCAGGGCGGGGTCGACGCCCGCGTCACGGGCGATCCCGCGCACCGAGGTGGCGTCGTAGCCGGCGCGGGCGAAGGAGGCGCGCGCCGCCTCGAGGATCGCCGCGCGCGTGCCGCCGTCGCCGCGGCGACGGCCGGTGCGGGCCATCAGGCCGCCGACGCCCGCGTCAGGCGCACGAACGCCTCCTCCAGGGTGGCGGGCACCTCGGTGAGGCTCGCGGCGATCCCGCGCTCGGCCAGTGCCCGCCGGGCGCGCCCGGCCTCGGAGGAGGGCAGGCGCAGCGCCCGGCCGCGCAGGGTCGGCGGGACCGGGCCGCCGTCGAGGGCGGCGAACGCCTCGTCCCAGCGGTCGGCGCGGATCTCGACCACGCCGGCGTCGCCGACGATCCGCTCGAGGGTGCCGTCCGCGACCACCCTGCCGTCGGCCATCACGACCAGCCGGTCGCACTGCTCGGCCTCGTCCATGTAGTGGGTGGTGACCAGCGCGCCGGCGCCGCCGTCGGCGGCCTGGCGGATCGTCTCCCACAGCCGGGTGCGTGCGAGCGGCTCCACACCCGAGGTCGGCTCGTCCAGGACCAGCAGCTCCGGCTCGTGGGCGAGCGCGGCGGCGAACGCGGCGCGACGGGCGAGCCCGAGCGGCAGCTCGCCGGCCCGCCTGCCGGCGACCGCTTCCAGCTCCCCGTCCAGCCGGGGCGGCCGCACCCCGTACGCGGCCGCGCTGAACGCCAGGTTCTCGGCGACGGTGAGGTCGCCGTACAGCCCGCGCCCCTGGGGGACGTAGCCGATCCGCCGCCGGCCGTCCCGGTCGGGCGGCCGGCCGAGCACGCGCACGCTCCCCGAGGTCGGTTCGACCAGGCCGAGCAGCATGCGCACGAGCGTGGTCTTGCCCGCGCCGTTGGCGCCGACGAGGCCGACGACCTCGCCGGGCTGCACGCGCAGGCTGACGCCGTCGACGGCGGTGACCTCGCCGAAGCGGCGCGTCACCGAGACCGCCTCCGCGCGGGGCGTCATGCCGCCCTCCTCCCCGCGGCGGCGAGGGTGGCGACGATGATCGCGTCCTCCAGGCGGGTGGGCACGCGGGCGGCGCCGGGCAGCTCCACGCCGTCGGGTGACCAGACCCGCCAGCGGCGGCCCAGCCGCCACGCCCGCACGCCGCCGGGGCGGTCCCGGGCCTCCAGGATCGCGCCGGGCGTCGCCGCCACGAGCTGCTCGGGGGAGCCGGCGGCGAGCTGCCGGCCGCGGTCGAGGACCACCAGCGCGGCGGCGCGCTCGGCCTCGTCGAGGTAGGTGGTGGCCAGCACGACCGCGGCGCCGCCCGCGGCGGCCTGCGCGAGCAGCCGCCACAGCTCCGCCCGGCTCAGCGGGTCGACCCCGGTGGTGGCCTCGTCCAGGACCAGCAGCTCCGGCTCGGGCAGCAGGGCGCAGGCGAGCGCGAGCTTCTGGCGCATCCCGCCCGAGAGCCGGCCGGCGAGCCGGTCGCGCGCCGGGGCGAGCCCGGTCCGCTCCAGGAGCGGCCCGGCGCGCCCGCGCCAGTCGTGACCGAGGCCGTAGGCGGCGGCGGTGAACTGCAGGTGCTCACCGACGGTCAGGTCGAGCCAGATGCCCGGGCCGGTCGAGACGTACCCGACGCGCCCGGCCTCCGGCGCGCTGACGGTCCCCGCGGCGGGCCGCACCGCGCCGACGAGGGCGCGCAGCACGCTGGTCTTGCCGGCGCCGTCCCCGCCGACCAGGGCGGTGACGGCGCGCGCGGGCGCCCGGAAGCTGACCCCGGCGACCGCGCGGTGCCGGCCGTAGCGGACCTCCAGGTCGCTGACGCCTGCGCTCATGGCGTCGTCCCCCTCCCGGGGCCGGGACCGTCGCCGGGCTGGCGCCCGGGCGTCGCGGCGGCCCCCGCCAGCGGCCGCTCGTCCGGCAGCTCGCCGCCGCCCCGGTGGGTCCGGGGGGCCACGTCGTGGCGGAAGCGCAGCACCGCCAGGGTGAACACGGTCACGCCGAGGAGCGCCAGCATCCCCAGCGGCAGCAGCAGCGCCCCGGTCGCGGTGCCGCGAACCAGCACCCCGCGGGCCACGTCGATGAAGTACTTGAGCGGCAGGAGGTAGGCGATCCAGCGCACCCCGGCGGCCATGGCCTCGACCGGGAAGATCAGCCCGGACAGCAGGATCTGCGGCAGGACGGTCATGAACGCGAGCATCACCGCCTGGCCCTGGTTCTCCGACACCGTCGAGATGAGCACGCCGACGCCCAGGGTGACCAGCAGGAACAGCGCCGCCGCGAGCACGAACGTGGCCACCGAGCCGCGGAAGGGCACGTCGAACAGCAGCAGGCCGGCGGTCACGATCAGGGTCATGTCGAGCGCGGCGACGGCGAAGTAGGGCAGCACCTTGCCGGCGACGACGTCGCGGGGGCGCAGGGGCATCACGGCGAGCTGCTCCAGGGTGCCCGCCTGCCGCTCCTTGACCACCCCGAGGCTGGTGACGATCGTCCCGACGAACACCAGCACGATCCCGATCAGCCCGGGGACCATGATCACCGACGTCTTCAGGTCGGGGTTGAACAGCACGTCGATGCTGGGGGCGACCGCCTCGGTCCCCGGGCCTCCGGCCGCCGCAGAGGGACCGGAGGCGCTCCCGCGCGCCTGGGCGAGGGCGGCGAGCGCCGACTTCGCGGCGAACAGCTGCGCGCCGTCGACCAGCACGGCCGGCTGCCGCCCCTCGGCGACCACCGCCACCTGCGCCTCGCCGTCGCGCAGCGCGCGCTCGGCGTCGGCGCGGTCGTCGCCGGGGCGCACCTGGTCGACCGCGAACACCTCCGGGAGCCGGCCGGCGATCGTGCCGGCGCCCTCGCCCACCACCAGCGTGCGGATCTCGGTCACGTCGAAGCTGGCCGCGTAGCCGAAGACGATCAGCAGGACCAGCGGCATCACGATCATCAGCGCCACCATGCGGCGGTCGCGCCGCAGCTGGCGGAACTCCTTCAGGGTCATCGCCCACATGGGCACCCTCCCGCCCCCGGAAGATTCAACGAGCGTTGAAATCAACGCTCGTTGAATCTACGCCTGTCGAGCGGGATGTCAAGGCGTTCGATCCCGCGCGGCCGAGCGTCACGGCCGCCACGTATGGTGGCGGTAGCCTGATCCTCGCCCCCGCAACCGACCAGAGGATGACGCCCATGGACTGGAAGCTCGAGCTGGTGGCGGTCCCCGTCTCGGACGTGGACCGCGCCAAGGCCTTCTACACCGAGCAGGCCGGCTTCAACGCCGACCACGATCATCGCGTCAGCGAGCAGGTGCGCTTCGTCCAGCTGACGCCGCCCGGATCCGCGTGCTCGATCGCGCTGGGCACCGGGGTCACGGACGCGGCCCCGGGCTCGGTCAAGGGCCTGCAGCTGGTGGTGACCGACGTCGACGCCGCGCGCGCGGAGCTTGCCGGCCGTGGGGTCGAGGTCGGCGAGGTCCAGCAGTTCCCCTGGGGCAGGTTCGTGTTCTTCACCGACCCCGACGGCAACGGCTGGTCGGTCCAGGAGCTGCCACCCCGCGGGTGAGGGCCGCCCGACGCGGTGCCGCCTCGGCACTCGGGCGCGTGGTCCCGGCTCAGCCTTCGGGCGGGGGCCAGCGGTGCCCGGCGATGAAGAAGGCGAGCGGCTCCCCGGCGGGGTCGTCGCGGGCGACGAACTCGTCTCCCAGCTCCTCGATGCGTCGCAGCAGCTCGTCGCGGTCGTCGGGCCGCAGGCGCACCGCGAACCGCGTCCAGGCCACCGGCCCGGGCGACTCCAGCAGCTCGGCGCGGAACGCGTCGAGGGTCGCGAGCATCTGCGAGTCGTCCGTGCCCACGTCCAGCGTCCAGGACTTGCCGGTCGCCCGGTAGGGCCGCTCGCGGGCGCCGCGGCGCCCGCGGCGGTCGGCCTCGGCGGCGAGGAACCCCGCGCGCTCGAGCGTGCGAACGTGGTGCAGGACGGTCGCCGGGTCCTTGCCCAGGCGGCTGGCGAGCTGCTTGTTGCTGAGCGCGTCGTTCAGGCACAGCCGCAGGATGCGCAGGCGCAGCGGGTGCGCGAGCGCGCGCGCCTCCTCGGGCGTGGCAGGCCGTCGCTCCATGCCCGCAGCGTACGCGCGAGTGATTGGCGTGCTCAATCGTTCGCGCCGGCGCGGCGAGGCGGGTCCTCGCCGCCCCGCCGCGCCCGGCCCACAAGTGATTGACATTTGCCAATCACTTTGGAACCCTGGGCCCATGACCAGCCGCCGCTCCCTCGGACCGGGCTTCCACCGGCTGTGGGGCGCCTCCGCCCTGTCCAACCTGGCCGACGGCGCCTTCGTGGTCGCACTGCCGCTGCTGGCCGCCCAGCTCACCCGCTCGCCGGGCCTGGTCGCCGGCGTCGCGCTCGCCGAGCGGCTGCCGTGGCTGCTGTTCGCGCTGGTCGCGGGCGCGCTCGCCGACCGGCTCGACCGCCGCCGCACGATGGTCAACGTCCAGCTCCTGCGGGTGGCCGTGATCGGCGGCCTCGCCGCCGCCGTCGCGCTGGACCTCGCCTCGCTCCCCATGGTCTACGCCGCCGCGATCGTGCTCGGGGTGGGGGAGACCCTGTTCGACACCGCCGCGCAGTCCGCGATCACGGCGGTGGTGGCCAGGGACGACCTGTCCCGGGCCAACGGCCGGCTGTACGCGGCGGAGGCGACCGCCAACCAGTTCCTGGGACCGGCGCTCGGCGGCGCGCTCGCGGGCGTCGCCGCGATCGGGCTGGTGCTGGCCTTCGGCGCCAGCGCGCTGTGCTTCGGCCTGGCCGCGGCACTGCTCGCGCTGCTGCGCGGCGCGTTCAAGCCCGAGCGCCCCGATGCGCCCGCCCGGCTGCACGCCGAGATCGCCGAGGGCCTGCGCTACCTCGCCGGGCACCGGGTGCTGCGGACGCTCGCGATCATGACCGGGGTCCAGAACCTGGCCAACACCGCCTGGTTCTCCATCTTCGTCCTGTACGCGGTCGGGCCGGGATCGGCGCTGGAGCTGTCCCGCGGCGCCTACGGGCTGCTGTTCACCTTCATGGGCGCCGGCGGCGTGCTCGGCTCGCTGATCGCGCCCCGGCTGGAGCGGTGGCTCGGCCGCTCCAACGTGCTCGCGCTCGCGATCGTCGCCGGCGCCACGGCGGCCGCGACACCGGCCGTCACCTCCCTGGTGCCGCTGATCGCCGCGGCGTTCGTGCTCAGCTCCGTCGGGGTGGTCATCTGGAACGTGGTCGCGGTCTCGCTGCGGCAGCGCATCACCCCTGACCGGCTGCTGGGCCGGGTGAACGCCGGCTACCGGCTGCTGGCCTGGGGCTCGATGCCGCTCGGGGCGGCGCTCGGCGGCGCGGTCGCCGAGCTGCTCGGGCTGCGCGCGGTGTTCGCGCTGTCCGGCGCGATCGTGTGCTCGATGCTCCTGCTGCGCCCGCTGGTCAGCGACCGCGCGCTGCACGCCGCCGAGCGCGCCTCGGAGGTCGCCGCGGTCCCGGGCCCGGCCTGACGGCCGGCGCCCGCCTCCCGCCCGGTCGAGGCTCACAACCAGCTCCCAGACTCCGCACAGGGACCTCCGAGCTGCCGGGAGCATCCTGATGGTGCGCGCTCCGCCCGCCGAAAGGGCGCGGGAGCCCGTCCCCATCGTGGAGGCGACCATGCAGCAGCCGGACAGCTACGCACCGACCCTCACCTACGCACCCCCGCCGCGACCCGAGCCTCCCGGACCGCCGACCGCGCCACCACGCCCGCCCCGCCGCTGGCTGCGGCCGCTGCTCGCGGCGCTGGTGGCGCTCGCCCTGACCGCCGGCGGCGGCGCGGTCGGCGCGCTCGTCGCCGACCGCGGCGAGCAGCCGGCCGCGGCGGTCGGCCCGGTGGTCGTTCCCGCCGCCACCGCGACCGACGGCGACTCCGCCGACGTCGAGGCGATCGCCCGCTCGCTGCTGCGGGTGGTCGTGGAGGTCAACGTCGCCAGCGCCCGCGGCCAGGGGACCGGCTCGGGCGTGGTCATGCGCTCCGACGGCTACGTCCTGACCAACAACCACGTCGTCGACGGCGCCAGCAGCGTGACGCTGACGTTCTCCAGCGGCGAGCGGCTGCCCGCCAGGGTGGTCGGCGCCGACCCCGCCACCGACATCGCGGTCGTCAAGGTCGACCGCACCGGGCTGCCCGTCGCCACCTTCGCCCCGGCCGACAAGCTCCAGGTGGGGCAGCGGGTGATCGCCGTCGGCAGCCCCTTCGGCCTGTCCGGCTCGGTCACCACCGGGATCGTCTCGGCGACCGACCGCGTGATCACCGCCGGCCAGGGCGACTCGCAGATCGTCGGCGCGATCCAGACCGACGCGGCCATCAACCCGGGCAACTCGGGCGGTGCGCTGGCCGACGGCGCCGGCCGGGTGGTCGGGATCAACACCGCCATCGCCACCGGCGGCGGGTCGGACGCGAACGCCGGCGTCGGCTTCGCGATCCCCAGCGAGACCGCGCTGGACGTGGCCGGCAAGCTCATCGCCGGCAAGCCGATCCAGCTGCCCTTCCTGGGCGTGCAGGGTGGCCAGGACGTCAGCGGCCGCCCGGGCGACGAGCTCGGCCTGGCGACGCGGTCGGGCGCGCTGATCCAGCAGGTCGAGTCGGGCAGCCCGGCCGACCGCGCCGGGCTGCGCGCGGGCGACCTCGTCGTCCGCGCCGGCGATCGGCAGATCAACAACTGGGACGCGCTGGTGTCGGCGATCCGCCGCTCGGCGATCGGCAAGCCGCTGACGCTGACGATCGTCCGCGACAGCAGGCAGCAGACCGTGACCGTCACCCCGACCGTGCGACCGGCGAGCGGCTGACGCCGCCGCGCCCCCCTCGGGGCCGGTCCGCCTGAGGGGGGCAGCCGGTCCGGGTGCGGCGGTGGCATCCGCCGAGGACCCCGGAGGCACGCCTCCGGGGTCCTGCGGCTCGCCGGGCTCCGGGCTCAGGCCGTGCCGCGTCCGGGGAGTCCCGGGAGGACCCGGATCTGGCTGAGACGACCGATCCGCTCCATGCGCTCCTCGGCCATGCGGTCGGCGATCTCGTTGGTCGGCCGGCCCTCCTGCTCCGCGTGCCGCAGGATCGTGCGCAGGCGCCCGCGGATCAGGTCCACGCGGGCACGGGCGCGGTCGGCGTGGTAGCCGCCCGGGGACAGCTCGTCGGCGATGTTGATGATGCCCCCGGCGTTGACCACGAAGTCGGGCGCGTACAGGATGCCCGCCTGCGCCAGGGCGGCGCCGTGGTCGGGCCGGTCCAGCACGTTGTTGGCCGACCCGCAGACCGCGGCGCAGGCCAGCTCCGGCAGCGTGTCGTCGTTGACGACCGCGCCGAGTGCGCAGGGCGCGAAGATGTCGCACGGGGTGGCGTGGATCTTGGCCGGGTCGACCACCTCGGCCTCCAGCTCCGCGACCGCCCGGGCGGCGCTGGCGGGGTTCACGTCGGACACCGTGAGCCGGGCGCCGTCGGCGCGGACCATCCGGGCGAGCGGGAAGCCGACCTTGCCGACGCCCTGGATGGCCACGTGGCGGCTGCTCAGGTCCGCGCTGCCCCACAGCTCCTCGGCCACGGCCAGCATGCTCTGGTGCACCCCGTGGGCGGTCATGATCGAGGGGTCGCCACCACCGCCGTGCAGGACGTCGCGGCCGGTGACGAAGCGGGTCTCGCGCGCGACGACGTCCATGTCGGCCATTGTCGAGCCGACGTCCTCGGCGGTGATGTAGCGCCCGCCGAGGCTCTCCACGAACCGTCCGTAGGCGCGCAGCAGCAGCTCGCTCTTGTCACGGGCGGGGTCGGCGACGATGACCGCCTTCCCCCCGCCGAGGTCGACCCCGGCGGCCGCGGACTTGTAGCTCATGCCCCGGGCCAGGCGCAGCACGTCCCGCACGGCGTCCTGCTCGGTGGCGTAGGGGTGGATGCGGGTCCCGCCCAGCGCCGGACCGAGCGCGGTGGAGTGGACGGCGATGATCGCGCGCAACCCGGAGCGATGGTCGTGGCAATGGACGAGCTGTTCGAATTCTTCGCCCATCATCTCGAACGGTCCCATCTTGCCTCGACGCTACCACAAGCCGTCGGCCGCCCGCCGACGAGAGGTTGCACCCCGCCGCTTCCTATACTCCGCGTGAGATGTTGCCCACCAGCTGCGTCAGTCACCTCCGCGTCTACCAGCCCCTGGCCGCGTTCCCGGCCCGCCAGCGGGCGCGCTGGGCCGCCTACGTGGAGTCGGGCGAGAGCCCCCCCGCGCACCAGCTCGTCGAGCGCGAGGCACGTGACGCGCTGCTGCGCGTGCTCGGCCGCGCCCCGGTCGTGGTCGAGCACGCGTTCGTGGAGCGCCGCGGCCGGAACGTGTACGTCTGCCCCCAGAACACCGAGCTGCGCGTGCTCGAGGCGCTGCTGTCGTTCCGGCGCAGCGCCTCCGACGCCGTCGTCGAGGCGTTCGTGCCCGCCCGGGACCTGGAGTGGGCGGCGCGGGTGATCCGGCGGCTGCGGCTGGAGGACGAGCCGGGTCCGCGGGCCTACGTCCAGCAGTCCGCCTGGACGGTCCCGCTGACCTGGTTCGCACTCTTCGACGACGGCGAGCGAACCGTCTCACCTGCGACGGCACGGCAGCCGTCCCGCCTGGTCTACACCACCGGGATGCCCCAGGCCCGGACGAGGATCTCCCGCGCGCTCAAGGCGCTCGCCGAGCTGGCCGACGAACCGGACGTTGCGAGAGCGGCCGGAGAACTTCGTGACTGGCTCTACGAATTCGACCGAGACAGCTTGGTCATCCTGGACTACGGTGGTATTGCGCAGACGATCCCCTTCGGGGATCTGGTGGACGACCACTCGGCGCGGGAGGTAGGGGAGGCCATCGCGGCGCTGGAGGAGGGGGACCTTGAGCGCGCAGGGGAGCTGTACGCCGTGCTCGGCGAGCACTGGAGTGCATTACGAGGCATGGCGTCCCGTAATTAGGGGCGGATGTCCCCCCGTACGGGGGGCGGATATAGGCCGTTGGCGAAGGCCGACCGAAGCGTCAAAGATAGTCCGACCTTGCTATAGTCTGTCCATTTCGGCCGCTCTACGATGATCGTAGGGGTAAGACTTCCCACTTGACATCGAAGAGTGAGGTGGCGTGCATGAAGCGTGAGACGCAGTCGTCGCAGCCCGAGACTCTCCTGACCCCAGCCGAGGTGGCCGCGCTCTTCCGTGTCGACCCGAAGACGGTCACACGCTGGGCCAAAGCAGGAAAGCTGTCCAGCATCCGGACGCTCGGTGGCCACCGCCGCTACCGGGAGACGGAGGTGCGGCAGTTGCTGCGTGGCGTGGAGGCTGGAAGCTAGCCCGTCCCGGGTGCGACCGGCATGCAGGCGACAGGTCGCGTCCGCCGGGGGGTTCTGGGGGCGGAGCCGAGGGCGCAAGCCCCCGATCGATCAGGCGGAGAGCAGGCACGCTCTCGCTCAGCGCATGCAGGGGCCCCGCGGTCACACGGCCGGCCTCAGCGGTCCTGCGTACGGCCGCGGGCGGGCTCGGACCCCGGGAGCCTGCTCCTCAGCGCCTGCCGGCCGGCTGGGGAGGACGGACGTAGCCCAGGTGCCGGCGATGATCATGCCGCGTCCAACGGTGGTGGCAAGCTCCCTGTACGGGTAGTTCACGATGCCGTTGTAGAGCACGTAGGGCAGCGTCGTGACGAAACCCAGCGGGTTCCCGTGCACGACGACCGAAGGCACCTGCCAGAGGTCGTGGCCGACGATCCGGTCCCACTCCTCCAGGTTGGTCGCCAGTCCGGCCACCCGCGCTGAGCAGCGCGCCGCTGCCGCCGAAGCTGAGCTGGCGGCCGAGCGGCGCGCCCGCCTTGCGGCCGAGGAGACCGCCGAGCTGGCCGAGGCTGACCGCGACCACGCCCACCAGCTCGCCGAGCAGGCCGCGCTCGCGCAGGCCGAGGCGACCGGCCGGGCTGAGGCCGCCGAGGCGCGTGCTGCTGACGCCGAGGCTCGTGCCGAGCAGGCCGCGGAGGCCGCGCGCCAGCAGGTCGAGGCGGCCCAGGAGGAGGCTGAGGAGCGCGCTCGCGCGGCCGAGGCCCGCGCGCAGGAGCAGACTAGCGCCGCTCGGGCTGAGGCTGACCGGCGCATGGCCCAGGCGGAGGCGCGCGCCCAGGAGCTGGCCTCGCAGCTTGACGCCGCGACCACGGCGGCCGGATCCGAGGAGTCGCCGCCTGCCTGACCTTGCGGCACCTGCGGCGACTCCATCCGCCCCCGGCCACGTACCGGCCGGGGGCTTTCGTGTGGGGAAAGTTGGCCGCTGGACCACTCGCCGGCCTTTCGCCGGTCCAGGAGGGCCAACTTTTTCGGCCTTCGAGCCGGGTTGACAGCGCCACAGCATCCCGCCGGCCGGGGATCGCCAAGGATTCCTTGCGTGACGTGCTGTAGGGATGCCCTGTTCGCCGCGGCACTGGGCGGCGGGCCTGACGCCGACGGCAGCCACCACGCGGGCCGGCTCCAGGCGAGCTGGGGTGTGCGCTGGGGGTCAGGCTGGCAGCCGGTCGGCCAGCAGCGGTCCTCGCAGGATCTGGACGAGGCGGGGTGAGCTTGGGTCGCCCCGCCCAGTTGGTCCTGGCTCTGCGAAGGGACGCCGTGCGGCGGGCAGCAGGGGCGTCGGGGGCTGCCGCTAGGGTCGGGAGCCGCTGCCGGGTCGCTGTCAGAGCCATCCGCCCCCATTCGGATCCCCCCCTGGGAGTTCGCTTCCGCAGCAGAGGCCCTGGCCGGTATCAAAGTCCGGCGGTGAATTCGGCCCCCCCAGGCCGCCGCCCTCCGGTGGCCCGTCAGGCGGCGGCGCGTCGGGCGGGCCGGGGTCGTCGGGTCCCCCCTGCCCGCCGTTGTCAGCCTCGCCCCCGCCGCCGGAGGGGGATCCTGGCGACCCGGTTGGGGGAGGCCAGGTTCTGGTGGCAAAGACGCGACTGCCGTCGGGTGCGGTGGCGACCAGCTTGCCGCTGTCCTCCAGCACCAGCACGGTGCCCGGCGGTCCGCTGGCGATGGTGGTGGCGACCCGGTTGCCGGGTCCCAGCAGCACGATGCTGCCCTCTGCCCGGTTTTGCACGGTGGCGCCGCCGGATTCCATGGTGGAGGCGTACCACAGGCGGGTGCGGCCGGGTCCCCACAGGACCACGCCGTCGGTGCGGGTTTCCAGGGTGTACTGGCCGTTGGTGGAGACCAGCAGCTGGTTGGGGTCGAGTTGCTCGTTGGGGCCAAGGGTGTTGGCGCCTGCGCCGGCGTGGGCGGCTGGTGAGCCGTAGCGGACGACGGTGGCCAGGCCGGCGGCGGCCAGGGTCAGGGTGAGCAGGCTGGCCAGGATGCGGCCGCGGTGGCGGCCAGGCGCGGCGTGCGCGCCTGCGGTGAGTGGTGGCATCCGGCGACTCCTTCTCTGGGGACTTCTGGGGGGCTGCTTGTGGGAGGCAGCGGCGGATCATCGTCGTTGACGTCAAGGTCGAGCGGGTGGGCGCCGGGCTGTGGGTGGCCGGCGGGGGTCTCTGTGGCCGTCTGGGGGGACGGCCGGCGGGGGTTGCTGGGGACGGTATGGTGGCGTGCTTTGCCTGTCAATTTCCTCTCTTGCGAGAAGCCTGCTCTAGGGTTCCGAAATGGCAGAGCCCATGACAGCTTTCCGCCGTTCTAGGGCTTGGCTGCGCGAGTGGGGCACTGGGACGGCGCCCACTGCCCGAGCCGAGGCACCGGTCACGCCAGCAATACCGTCACGTAATCCCGCCGCCTGTCACGCAGTCGAACACCGAAATTCTCGCCCGTGGCCCGATTCCGCGAAACCGGACGATCGGGGCTACGTGGGGGCTACGCATCTGCTACGCGTTTGCTACGCCGGATGCTACGCAGTGGGGCGGCGTAGTGGGTGGGGACCCGCCTCGGCTTGTTTGCCCTGCGGAGCGTGGAGGGGAGTCCGTGATTGATAGGTACCTCGCTCCAGAGCCGCACGTCTTTCGCGGCTCTGGAGCGAGGGAGAGCGGTAGAGCACGGACGATTTCTGCGGCCCTTCGGGCCGTCACGCGCGCAGGTTGTTCGCGCGCGTGAGTTTGAGGCCGCATTGCCACGCGAGCGCAGCGACCAGCCGATCGTCAGAGCATGGGTCATGTGGCAACCGCTACAGCATCTCGGTCACACCCAGGCGGGGTGCGGAGACCTTGCTTCGCACGCGGGTGACAGCGGTTCAAAGCCAGCCGGTCAAAGGGCGGTATCGAAGCGCGGTCACGACACCAGCGAGTTCCGCGCGATCGGCTGGTCGGCGGCCGTGCTCAATTGGTCTCGCCGCCGCCTCCGTTGGTTACCGGATCGCCGTTGGTGCCATCAGGATTGGTGCCCACACCGGCGACGGCGCTGGCGGCCGCTTGGGCCTGGGCCGCTGCCTGCACCGCCTCGGCTGTCACGGCTTGCGAGGAGAAGGGGTCGCCGGGGCCGACGGGGTTGGCGTTCATGGCGGCCTGCGCCGCGTTGGCCGCGTGCGTGGCGGCGTTGGCGGCAGCCTGGGCGGCCGCTGCCAACCCGGCGGCGGCGGCATTGGTCTGGGCAGCTGGGACAGCACTCTCGAAGGTGCCCGTAGCCGGACCGACGGAAGCCGCTAGGGACGCGGCCTGCTGCGCGACGCCACTGGCATAGGCGCCAGAGGCGGCGGAGGCAGCGAGGTTGGCATTGCCCAGGGCGGCGGCAGCGTCGGCAATCTGCATCGTGGTTCCGGCCGCCCAGCCGGCAGTCTGAGCGGCTGCTGCCGCCAGCTCGGCGGCCTGAGCAGCGGCAGCAGGGTCATGACCGTAATTGGCTGCTGCGGCAGCGGCGTTCGCGGCGGCACCGGCGGCGGCTTGGGCGGCCTCGGCGGCGGCGGCCGCAGCGTTGGCAAGATCCGCCGCACCCGGCCCGCCTTTGGCGGCAGCCTCGGCGGCCTGTGCCGCTGCGGCGGCGGCGGCCTCAGCCGCCGCTTGCGCATCAGCGGCCGCGGCGGCGGCGTCAGCCGCGGGGTTTTGGGGCTCGGCGTCTTGGGTTAGCGGTGAGCCGTTCGGCTCACCCTGCACGCCGACAGCGCCGATGTCAGGGCCCTCGAAGCCGGCATCAACGGTGCTCCCACTGGCGGTGGAGCTGCTGTTCCCAGCGGTCTGGCCGTCGGTGCTCCCACCGCCGGTGCTGGTGCTGCTCTCGGTGCCGGTGCCAGTGGCCGGGCCGTCGGCCCCGTAGGCATCAGTGCCCGGCCCCTGCTCCCCGGTGGTGCCCGTGTTGCTGCTGCCGGTGCCCGGATCGACGCCGGCCTCATCGTCAGCAAGGCCGACGTCGTCTACACCGTCATCCTTCTCGTCGTCGCCGTCGGCATGCGCCACTGGCAGGTGGCCGACGAGTTTGATCATGGTGCCGCCGACAAGGACCAGCGACATGGCCAGCATCAAGGCGAGCAGGATCCGCATGGGCGGCGAACGCGCTGGGTCGAGTTCCATGAAGATGGAGGGCCAGGAGTGACCAACCGCCAAGGGGTATGAAGGACTCACCTGGTGCGGGGGCAGTGGACCCCGCAGTGATATGCGCGGAAGAACACGTCGCGGAAGAGGGGAATTGGGGGTCTGCCGACGGTTCGCAGGTCCGAGGGGTGGAACCTACGGGATCGGAGCCCGGCCTTGGCCACGGCTACCCGACAGCGCGACCAGCCACCAGACCACGACCGCTGCCAGAGCACCAGACACGAAATCTGAAGCCTCCCTGTCGGGCCGGTGGCAGTCCCGCTACTGATGGCAGTCCCGATGGCAGTCTACTGGTCATCACCAGACCGGAATCTGCAGGTCTCCCAGAGTGAGCACCCAACCTGACCTGCGCAGACAGTATGAGACTGCACGCACCTGACGATGAGCACGCTCCTACGGATCTGATGCTACCCCGACTCGCAGCCCACGCCATCGCCATCGCGGTCCAGATCGAACGGGTCTGGCGCCTTTACCTGGATTGGGCCATCGACGTAGTTGGGTCCGTTCCCTGAGCCACCCGAGCAGTCGTAGTCTCCGGCGCCGACATGCAGGCAGGTGTCCGGGTAGGACGGATCGCAGTTGCGCTGCGAGCTCGTGCCCGCTGACGAGCGCCTGGTGGTCGACGTGGAACGGACCCGCCGCCGGGTTGTTGTCGGTGCGCTGGTCGTGGGCGCCTTGGTGGTCGTCGGTGCGCTGGTCGTGGTCGTCGTGCTGACCGTGGTTGCCTCGGCCTCGAGGGTGGGTGTGGTCTCGGCTGCTGGTTCAGCGCAAGCGTTGACGATGAGTAGGAACGGAAGCAGGCCGATCGAGATGAGGCGCCGCCCGCGCCGATGCCGAGGCGGCTTGGAGTGTTCTCGCGAGAGCGGCGAAGCGTTGCCGTTGGGCGGTAGGACGGAGGGCATGAGTGGCCTCCCAGCACGGACCGGAGTGCAGGGACGGGATACAACGCTGTCTGGTTGAGCACGTCAAGCGTTCCGAGGACTTTGGACCGCTCGGGGTGTCCGTGAGCCTGTGAGGCTAGGCGCATTCGATTCCAGATCGAATGCGCCTTGATCATCCCGATGATC
>Ga0126377_10000826_pt1 | contig 19573 bp, 18 predicted proteins | sample PanSoiMetPlot_22_FD_92647 | JGI IMG/M metagenome (GOLD analysis project Ga0126377, IMG submission 92647) | Tropical forest soil microbial communities from Panama - MetaG Plot_22 | ecosystem: Environmental > Terrestrial > Soil > Tropical forest > Bulk soil | place: Panama | collected 2016-02-17 | reverse complement strand
TTCCACGGCAACGGGTCGTGCACGAAGATCAGCACGGTGGCGCAGGCGATGGCGAAGCCGCCGAGCATCAGCGTCATGCGCGGCGGCAGCGCGGTCGCCGAGATCAGCACCGGTCCGAGGAACAGGAACGCGAACGGGTTCTGCAGTCCGCCGGTGAAGAACAGGAGCACCGCCAGCTCGGCAACGTCGAAGGCGAGCAGCCAGGCCGCCCGATCGGGTTCGAGCCGCTGGGTCAGCGGGAAGCGAATGCGCAGCGCGATATTGAGCCAGGCGGCGAGCGCGATCACCGCCAGGCAGGCCCAGATCGGCAGCTCGAAATCGAGCCCGAAATAGACCACCAGCACCGCGGTGGACTGGCCGATCACGGCGAGCCAGCGCAGCCGCACCAGCGTGTCGAGGCGCACGCTGCGCCCGGTCTGGTGGGCCTCCATGGCTCCCTGGTCGGTCATGCGTGCAATGTACCCTTTCGCCGTGCGGCCTCAACCGTGGTTGAATGTCCTGCGACCGATCGCAGCGTCCAACCAGTGTGGCGCATCTGACGTTCCTATCAGTATCTGCCGCGAGTCCGTCATAGGAACGTCAGATGCAAAGCCACACTGGAATCATAGAGTTGCTAGTGTCCCTTGGTTCCGACGTTCGTAAAAGCGCGTGCTGCAAAGTGATACGAACGTCGAAACCGGGACACTAGACCCTTGCCTCGCGCGCCGCACCTTGCCACATCTGCGGTTTCGCTGAGTGTCGCACCTCATGCCCGCAGACGCCGCGCCCGCCGTCGTCGTTGACCAGTTGGTGAAGGTCTACAAGACCACCCGCGCGGTCGACGGCATCTCGTTCGCGCTGGAGCAGGGTTCCGTCACCGGCCTGCTCGGCGGCAACGGCGCCGGCAAGACCACCACCATCGCCATGATCTTGGGCCTGGTGCTGCCCACCTCGGGAACGGTGAAGGTCTTGGGCGCAGAGATGCCGCGGCAGCGCTACCAGGTGCTGCACAAGATGAATTTTGAGAGTCCTTATGTAGATATGCCGCACCGGCTGACCGTGCGGCAGAATCTCAAGGTGTTTGGCCGGCTCTATGCGGTGGAGGACCTCACGGCCCGCATCGCCTATCTGGCCGAGGAGCTCGACCTCACCGAGTTCCTCGATCGGCCGGCCGGCAAGCTTTCGGCCGGGCAGAAGACGCGTGTTGCGTTGGCGAAAGCGCTGCTCAATTCACCCGACGTGCTGCTGCTCGACGAGCCGACCGCCTCGCTCGATCCCGACACTGCCGACTGGGTGCGCTCCCACCTCGAGCGCTTCCGCAGCGAGCACGGCGCCACCGTGCTGCTCGCCTCCCATAACATGGCCGAGGTCGAACGCCTGTGCGACCGCGTCATCATCATGAAGCGCGGTCGCATCGAGGACGACGACGCCCCGGAGCAACTGCTCGTGCGCTACGGCCGCGAGACGCTCGAGGAGGTGTTCCTCGACGTCGCACGTGGCCGCGGCGAGGCGGCTCGCGTGGAGGCCGCGCAATGAGCACGCTCTCGACCAGCGCGCTGACGCTGTCGCCGCGGCGCATCGGCGCCATGGTGCTGCGCTATCTCTATCTGCTGCGCTCGTCGTGGACGCGGCTCCTGGAGCTGATCTACTGGCCGGCGGTTCAGCTCTTGGTCTGGGGCTTCCTGCAGTTCTACATCGCGCAGAATTCCGGATTTTTCGCCCGCGCCGCCGGCGTCTTCATCGCCGCGGTGATGATGTGGGACGTGCTGTTTCGCGGCCAGCTCGGTTTCTCCGTGTCGTTCCTGGAGGAAATGTGGTCGCGCAACCTGAGCAATCTGATGATCAGCCCGCTGCGGCCGATCGAGTTCGTCTGCGCGCTGATGATCATGAGCATCATCCGGCTCGCCATCGGCATGGTGCCGGTGACGTTCCTGGCGATCGCCTTCTTCGGCTTCAACGTCTACGAGCTGGGACTCGCGCTGGCGGCGTTCTTTCTCAACCTGATCCTGACCAGCTGGGCGGTGGGCATCGTCGTGTCCGGCGTGCTGTTGCGCAACGGCATGGGCGCGGAGTCGCTGGCCTGGACGCTGATGTTCGTGCTGATGCCGCTCACCTGCGTCTACTACCCCGTGAGCGTGCTGCCGGACTGGCTGCAGGTCATGGCCTGGGCGCTGCCGCCGACCTATGTGTTCGAAGGCATGCGGGCGCTGGTCATGGACCACGTCTTCCGCGCCGACCTGATGATCGCGGCATTTGCCCTCAACGTGGTTTATTTCGGCGCCGGGGTGATCGCCTTCCTGGCACTGCTGAAGAGCTCCCGCCGGGCCGGTTCGCTGCTGCAGGCTGGCGAGTAGCCCGGTGGTCGGTTCCATTGCCGCAATCATGGCAGCGATGCTGCGGCGCGGAAGCTACATGTCCCCGCAAATCGTTAATGCCCACAGGTAAATGGGGTGACAACCATCCTCAGCTATGTTGACTGTATGACGGAAAAACGACACGTTGTTGCAACGCAGCAAAGCGTTGAGGCCGGGGACATGGCAATTGGCGAATTCGGCGGCGCGCCGGCCGCAGCGGGCGGCAACGGCCCGATGTATGCGGCGCCGGCTTACTGGCTCTATGAGCTGAGCCAAGCTGCGCTCAATCCTTCGCGGGCTTTCGCCGAGGCGGCGCGGCTGTTCTACAAGAACCCGGTCAATCCGATCTCCCATACCGCGTTCGGCAAGACCATGGCGGCAACCATGGAGCTGTTCGAGCGCTCGACCCGGCGCTACGGCAAGCCGGAATGGAACATCGACTCGACCGTGGTCGGCGGCGAGCGGGTTCCCGTGCATATTTCCACGATCTGGGAGCGGCCGTTCTGCCGCCTGCTGCATTTCGAGCGGGCGCTCGAGCACGCGCCGCGCCGGCCGCAGCCGCGCCTTCTCATCGTCGCGCCGATGTCCGGCCACTACCCGACGCTTCTGCGCGGCACGGTCGAGGGCTTCCTGCCCAATCACGACGTCTATCTCACGGAATGGGTCGACGCCCGGATGGTGCCGGTGTCGGAGGGCCGCTTCGATCTCGACGACTACATCGACTACGTGATCTCGATGCTGCACATGCTCGGCGGCGACGTGCATGTCCTGGCCGTGTGCCAGCCCTCGGTGCCGGTGCTGGCGGCGGTGGCGCGCATGGAGGCCGAGAACGATCCTTACGTTCCGCATTCCATGGTGCTGATGGGCGGGCCGATCGACACGCGCGTCAATCCCACCGTGGTGAACACGCTAGCGGAGCGGCGCGGCCTCGACTGGTTCCGCCGCAACGTCATCACCAAGGTACCGTTCCCGAACCCGGGCTTCATGCGCGATGTCTATCCCGGCTTCCTGCAGCTCAACGGCTTCGTCAGCATGAACCTCGATCGCCACATCGAGGCGCACCGCAAGCTGTTCCTGCATCTGGTCCAGGGCGACGGCGATTCCGCGCAGAAGCACCGCGAGTTCTACGACGAATATCTCGCGGTCATGGATCTGGCCGCCGAGTTCTACCTGCAGACCGTCGAGACCGTATTCGTGCGGCACGCCCTGCCGAGGGGCGAGATGACCCACCGCGGCGTGCCGGTCGATCCGGCGCAGATCCGGCGCGTCGCTCTGTTCACGGTCGAGGGTGAGAACGACGACATTTCCGGTGTCGGCCAGACCGAGGCGGCGCACAAGCTGTGCGTCAACATCCCGCCCGAGCGCAAAGCGCACTGGCTGCAGCCCGGTGTCGGGCACTATGGCGTGTTCAACGGCTCCCGGTTCCGCGCCGAAATCGTCCCGCGGATCTCCGACTTCGTGCTGTCGAACAACGCGAGCGTCGTGCGCAGCGGCAAACGCGCGGGGCGCGGCAAGATCGCGCTGGCAGCCAACGTCAACGACGTCGCGCGGACCCCGCCGGCGGCTTAGATTCCTCTCAGATCGCGTGTAGGCCGCTCGGCCTGCAATCCGAACGTTTGCAACTTTTCCGTTCAGGGCGCTGCCTTGCTCGCGCAAAACGCCGGCAAGGCCCGTTCTGTCGGGGTTTTTGCATGATTCGTCATCGCGGCGGTCGCGGCAGGGTAGCTAAGCCATTGATCGGATGATCGAATTATCCACAGGCCGGGCAGCGGAATCGGGTGACCGGCGCGCGCTCGCCGTCGGGGGTGGCCGAAAAAATTATGAAGGCCGATTCAAATCTTGAGAGACCCAAGCTATTGTAGTGCGCCGGGGGGCGGGCCCCCGGCCCTTGGGGAAGAGACTTTATTTGTCGCCGGTCATGCTGCACCCCCTTGTTATTATGGCAGTATTTCGTCCAGGCCTTTTGAAGGGTGGATTTGCGTCTATGTCGCTTCGTGCGTTGCTGTATCGCCGTCCGAGTGAGCCGTCGGTCGTCCAGGTCGTGTTCGACCGGGCGATCTATCTGGTGCGCATGCGCCGTCATCGGCAAGCCCGCCGATATACGTTGCGCATCGACGCCGCCTCGCGCGAGGTGGTGCTCACCATGCCGCCGCGCGGGAGCGTGCGGGAAGCGAAGGACTTCGCGCAGAAGCACGGCGGCTGGATCGCGGCGCGGCTCAAGCGGCTGCCGGAGGCGGCGCCGTTCGCCCACGGAATCGAGGTGCCGTTGCGCGGCGTGCCGCACCGGGTCGTGCATCGCCGTGGCGAGCGCGGCACGGTATGGACCGAGACCGGATACGACGGCGCGCGGCTCCTTTGCGTGGCTGGCGAGGCCGCCCACGTCAACCGCCGCATCGGCGACTTCCTCAAGCGCGAGGCGCAGCGCGACCTCGAGGCCGCGAGCCGCGGCTACGCCGAGAAGCTCGGCGTGCCGATCAAGCGCATCTCGGTGCGGGATCAGTCGAGCCGCTGGGGCTCGTGCTCGAACACCGGCGTGCTGTCGTTCTCCTGGCGGCTCATCCTGGCGCCGCCCTACGTGCTCGACTATCTGGCGGCGCACGAGGTGTCGCATCTGATCGAGCTCAACCACTCGCCGCGGTTCTGGCGGCTGGTGAGGCGGCTCTATCCCAACTTCGAGCGCGCCAAGGTCTGGCTCGACGTGCACGGCACCGACCTGCACCGCTACGGCCTGCCGGCGCGGCGCAAGAGCATCGATATCTAGCTTTCCGCAATCGTGTAGGGTGGGCAAAGGCGCGCGCCGATCGGCGGCGATCTCGGTAGCGCGCGCCGTGTCCACGCGGAATTGACAGACGCACGAAACGCGTGGGCACGGCGCTGCTCCATTCGCTTGGCGAGAGTTGGATCCTGGTCTCGCGCCTTTGCCCACCCTACGAAACTCGCTGTTAATCCTGGCCTATTTTTCCTGCTTGACTTTGCTTCCGTTTTTTCCGATATTTCTGTCATGACAGAAATTACGGAAAAGTCCGCAAAACTCCCCGGCGCCGTCGAACGCTTCGTCCTGCATTGGGGCGACATGGGCGGCCAGTGGGGCGTCAACCGCTCGGTGAGCCAGATCCACGCGCTGCTCTACTTGTCGGAACGCCCGCTGACCGCGGAGGAGATCGCCGCTTCGCTCGGGCTCGCGCGCTCCAACGTTTCCACCTCGATCCGGGAGCTGATGGCCTGGAACCTGATCCGGCGGGTGCCGGTCAAGGGCGACCGCCGCGAGCACTTCGAGGCCGAGACCGACCCGTTCGAGATCGCCATGCGGATTGCGGCGGTCCGCAAGGAGCGCGAGATCGACCCCGCGGTCGGCGCGCTCAAGGCCTGCGTCGCCGACGCCGAATCCGACCCGAAACTCCATCCCGTCGCCCGCAAGCGGCTGACCGATCTGCTGACCTTCGTCGAGTCGCTCGATCGTTGGCATGCGCAGATGCTCACCGTACCGAAGAGCAAGCTCGCAGCCCTCATCCGCCTCGGCACCCGGATCGTCGGCCTGCTGCCGCTCGGCAGGAAATAGTTCGCAAGGAGCGCCCCATGCGTGCGCCAGCTCTCGCCTTCGAACTCCACCGCGGTCTCGATAGCGGGCCGGAACCGGAGCTGACGCCCGAGCCGAAATCCGAAGCCGGCGCGGAGCTGAGCGATGTGCGCTTCCGCGCGCTGATGACCGACAAGGACTGGACCTCGCTGCCGCTCTCGATCCGCCGCCGCTTCAGCAAGCGGCTCGTGGGCGGACGCTCGGTGGTCTACTCCGGCGAGATCCTGGACTCCTGGATGAGCCGCGCCGGCTGGTGGCTCGCCCAGGCCGCACGTCTAATCGGCGGCCCACTGCCGCTGACCCGCGATGCTCACGGTCCGGGCCGCAGCCTCCCGAGCACCCATGTCCCCAGCGTGGTGACGGTCACGGAAGGGATGGGCGGCCAGATCTGGACGCGGCTCTATGCGCGCCGCAAGGGCTTCCCGCAGGTGATCCATTCCTCCAAGCGGTTCGCCGGCCCGACCGGCCTCGAGGAATATGTCGGCTGGGGCGTCGGCATGGCGCTCACCGTCTATGCCCGCGAAGGCGCGCTGATCTTCCGCAGCCAGCACTATTTCCTCGAGCTGTTCGGCCGGCGCTGGCGGCTGCCGGCCTGGCTCACGCCCGGCACCCTCTATGTCACCCACGCCGAGCTTCCCGACGACAAGTTCAGCTTCACGCTGCAGATCTTCCATCCGCGTCTCGGCCTGCTGATCCGCCAGATGGCCATGTTCCGCGAGATCGAGTCATGACGGCGCTCTGGACGCTGGTCGTCGCCCAGGTCGCGATGGGCCTGTTCGACATCCTCTATCATCACGAGCTGACCGAGCGGATCGCCTGGCGGCGTTCGCAGCGGCGCGAGCTCAACCTGCACGCCGCGCGCAACTTCGCCTATGCCGCGCTGTTCCTGGTGCTCGGGCTGTCGCAGCCACATGGCTTGGCGGCCGTCCTTGTGATCCTGGTGCTGGCGGCCGAGCTCGTGATCACGCTGATCGATTTCGTCGAGGAGGATGTCAGCCGCAAATTGCCGGCGAGCGAGCGCATCACCCATACGCTGCTGGCGGTGAACTACGGCGCCATCCTGGCGCTGCTCGTTCCCATCCTCATCGGCTGGGCGATGCGGCCGACCGCGATCGTTCCGGTCTGGTACGGCATCGGCAGCGCGCTCGCCCCGGTGGCGGCCTTGGGCGTGATCGTGTTCGGCCTGCGCGACGTGTTCGCCGCGCGCCGCGCGGAGCGGCTCGTTCCCCCCGACGCGGCGGAGCTGGTGCCCGCACTGCCGCCGCGCCAGCGCGTGCTGGTGACCGGCGCTACCGGCTTCATCGGGCGGCGTCTCGTCGAGGCGCTGGCGAGCGCGGGCCACGAGGTGATCGTGCTGGTGCGCGATCCGGCCAAGGCAGCGGCGCTGCGCCCGCCGCTGCGCATCGTGACCAGTCTCGATCAGATCGCAAACGACGCCGCGATCGACGCGATCGTCAACCTCGCTGGCGAGCCGATCGCCAACGGTTTGTGGACGCGCGCCAAGCGCCGCCGGATCCTGGGCTCGCGGCTGCGCGTCACGCATGCCGTGGTGCGGCTGATCAGGCGCCTGGAGCATCGCCCGAGCGTGCTGATCAGCGGCTCCGCCATCGGCTGGTATGGGGCCTGGGGCGACGAGACCTTGACCGAGTTCGACGGCGGCAAGCGCTGCTTCAGCCACCGCCTCTGCGAATCCTGGGAAAACGCGGCGAGAAAAGCCGAATGGCTGGGCGTCCGGGTGGTCCGCCTGCGCATCGGCCTGGTGCTCGGCACCGACGGCGGCATGCTCGGCAATCTGCTGCCCCCGTTCGAGTTCGGCCTCGGCGGCCCGATCGGCAGCGGCGCGCAATGGATGTCGTGGATCGAGCGCGACGACCTCGTCCGGCTCATCGCGCACGTCATTGCCAGTCCGAAATATGCCGGCGCCGTGAACGCCACGGCGCCGGTGCCGGTGACGAATGCCACCTTCGCGCGCGAGCTCGGGCGGGTCTTGCACCGTCCCGCCGTCATGCGCATCCCCGCATTCCTGCTGCACCGGCTCGGCGGCGGCCTCGCCGACGAGCTCCTGCTCACGGGCCAGCGGGTGCTGCCCGACAAGGCCGATGCCCAGGGCTTCGAGTTCCGGCACGAGACGCTGCCACGCGCGCTGGCGGCGATGCTCGGGGCAACGCCGGCGCGGGATAGCAGCGGCGAGATCGCGGTCGCTCCGGACTTGCCGCCGGCTGAGATTCCCGCGCCGGCCGCCCGCCCCCGACATAGATCCATCATTCCACATCGGGCATAGGCTTTTCCGCCGCCGTGTCCTAACAACGGGGCGAATGCTTCGTCCCGATACCCTGGCGCTGACCGCGCTGCTGGCGCTCCTGACCGCGGTCGGCCCGATGTCGGTCGACTTCTACCTGCCGTCGCTGCCGGAGATCGGGCGGGTATTTGGCGCGTCGCCGCAGCAGGTGCAGCTGACGCTCTCCGGCTATCTCGCCTGCTTCGCCGTCGGCCAGATCGTCTACGGGCCGATCTCCGACCATGTCGGCCGCAAGCCGGTGCTGCTCACCGCGCTCTCGCTCTACGTCGCGGTCTGTCTCGGCTGCGTATTCGCGGCCTCGATCGAGATGCTGATCGCGCTGCGCTGCCTGCAGGCGCTCGGGGTGGCCGGCGCCCCGGTGCTGGCGCGCGCCATGGTGCGCGACCTCTACCACGGCGCGCGGGCCGGTCGCGAGCTCGCCCGCATGGGCGCGATCACCGCGCTCGCGCCGGTGGTCGCGCCGTCGCTCGGTGGCGTGCTGCAGGTGACGTTCGGCTGGCGCGCGGCGTTCCTCGGCATGGCCGCGGTCGGCCTCTGCGCGATCGTGCTGGTGATCCACCTGCTGCCGGAAACCATGAACCGGCGGGCCGCTGAGCCGATCTCGCTCGGTTCGATCGTCAGAGGCTACAGCACCTTCCTCCGCCATCCGACCTACAGCGTCTACCTCGCGATCGTCGCCGCCTCCTATGGCGGGCTGTTCGCCTGGATTTCCGGCTCGTCGTTCGTGCTGCAGGATCTCTACGGCCTGTCGGCGGTGGCGTTCGGCCTGGTCTTCGCCGCGGCGACGCTCGGCTTCGGTGCCGGCACGCTGACGGCGGCGCAGCTCGTCGGCCGCATCGGCATCGATCGCACCATCGTCTGCGGCGCCGTTGCGCTCGCCGCCGGCGGGCTCGCTATGGTCGCCGCGGTCGTGATCGATCTGCGCTCGCCGTTCGCGCTGGCGGTGCCGATGGCGCTCTATCTCTACGGGCTCGGCATCGCCATGCCGCAGGCGATGGCGGGCGCGCTGATGCCGTTCCCCGAGCGGGCAGGGGCCGCCTCTTCGCTGCTTGGCTTCCTGCAGCAATTCGTCGCGTCGGCGATCGGCATCGTCGTCGGCCAGACGCTCGGTGCGAGCGCATTGCCGCTCGCCGCGATCATCGCGGTGATGGGTGCGATCGCTCTGACGCTGGCACTGGTCAGGCGATCGATTAGGTCCGAACCACAAGGATAGGATATGATCGCGGATCGACCCGAGCCCGAGGAACTTTGACGATGACGTTGCCCCTTCCAATCGGCGCGACCCTGTTGGCGGCGTGCTTGACCTTTGCTGTGCCCGCGCAAGCGCAGACCTTCCCCAGCCGTTCCGTGCATCTCGTCGTCTCCTATGCGCCGGGCGGCACCGGCGACATCGTCGCGCGGCTGATCTCGGACAAGCTCGCAGCCGCGCTCGGGCAGACCGTCGTGGTGGAGAACCGCGCCGGCGCCAGCGGGTCGATCGGCGCGCAGAGCGTGGTCGCGGCGACGCCCGACGGCCACACGCTGCTGGTCGGCCAGCCGGCGGAAGTGGCGATCAACCAGCACTGGATCAAAGGGCTGATCTACGACCCCGACCGCGATCTGCAGCCGGTCGCGCTCGCCACCATCGTGCCGCTGGCGCTGGTGATTCCGGCCGCCGCGCCCTATTCGACGCTGCCGGACATGCTGAAGGCGGCCGGCACGCGCGGGCTGACTTTCGCGTCGGCAGGAACGGGAACGCCGGGCCACTTCGCGGGCGAGCTGCTCAAGCTGCGCACCAACAGCAACCTGACGCACGTGCCCTACAAGGGCGCGGCGCCGGCGCTGAACGACCTCCTGGGCAGCCACGTCGATTTCTTCTTTTCCGGCTTCCCGGCGGCGTGGGCGCAGGTGAAGGCGGGCAAGCTCAAGCTCATCGCGGTCTCGCCGGCGATCCGCTCGCCGGCAGCGCCCGACGTGCCCACGGTCGCGGAGGCGGCGGGCCTCGCCGGCTTCGACATCAGCCTCTGGCAGGGCGTGTTCGCACCGCGGGCGACGCCGAAGGAGGTGGTCGAGCGGCTCAACGCCGAGATCAACAAGATCGTCACGCAACCGGACGTGCGGGCGAAGCTGCGCGACGACGGCGCCGACGTCACGCCGCTCTCGGTCGACCAGTTCGGCGCCTTCGTCAAGGCGGAGAGCGAAAAGTATCTGCAGATCATCAAGCAGTCCGGCGTGAAACCGGAGTGAGGCCCCATGCGCCGAACGTCAGCCCTAGCCGCCGTTTTCGCCGTTTTCTCCTTGATGGCACCACCGGCCATGGCCGAGATGGGACCATGCCGGCCTGACGACCACGAGAGCTTCATCTGCGGCAGCGGTGCCGGCGCCGCGCGCGTGATCGCCGACACGCTCTCGCCATCGAAGCGGTTGGCGCTGGCCTGGCGCTCGCTCGCGGGACCGCCGACCGAGGAGCCAAGCGACGATCCCCAGATTCTGGTCGTCCGCCTCGCCGACGGTGCCATCCTCGCGGCATCCAAGGGAATGTACTGGAACACCGGGGAGGCTCGCGCCAACCGTCTGGACGAGACCGCCACCTGGTCGCCCGACAGCCGCCTGCTGATCAGGAGCTTCAGCAGCCGCTTCTCGACCGACAATGTCGATATCTATGCATTCGGCCGCAACGACGAAGTGACGGGGCCGTTCGATCTGCTGAAGGTGATGGATTCCGCGCTTCGCATCGCATTGAAGCGGCGCGTCAAGGACGCGCAGAGATACGCGCTTTCCATCTCCAATGATCCGGCGATGACGGTCAGCAACGGCGGGATTGTTCGCGCCGAAGTCATGATGTGGGTGCCGAAGGACGGTCCGGAGCGCAACTACACCGTCACGGCGCGGGTGATACGCGACGGAAAATCCCTCGGCGCGCGTATTGTCGCGGTGGTGCCGGTGCGTGCGCGGTAGCTGCGACCGGCTTCTACGCCACGCCACGTGTCCTTCGCCTATGCCGCGTGCGCCCGCGAAGCCGCATCGGCGAGCTCGGGAAAGAAGCGCGTGCGCATCCGTTCCGCATAGGCCACGCATGCCGGCTGCGATCTCAGGAAGTCGCGGACCGGCGACTCGATCGGCGTCAGCACCGACGTGGCCAGCGCGCCGAATACGACCGCGTCGATGCCGGTAGGCTCATCGCCGAAGAAGAACGGGCCCTCGGACATGACCTCGAGCACCGCGCGCCAGTCGCGCAGGGCCAACTCGACGATCTCCGCGTCGGAGTGGCGCAGGATGCCCTGCTGCCACAGCGCCTTCTTGATCTGCCCCTGCACGCTGCGCAGCACCAGCGGCCGGACGATCGCCGGCACCGAGTCGAACCTGTCGCGCGTGTGCTGGAATCCTTCGTCCCTGACGAGGTGCGTGTACGCCAGCACGAACGCATAGTGCTCTTCCAGGGTGCGCTGCACGAGGAGCGCGATCGCACGCTGTGAGGCGTCCAGGCGCGCATCGGGGTCGACGCCGCGAGTCCTTTTCAGGTGATCCACGATGATCGAGGTGTCGGCGATGTGCACGCCGGCATCCTCGATGAACGGCAGCTTGCCCTTTGGCCCCTTGCGGGGATCGGGCGTATCGACAACCTCGTAGGGGATGCCCGTGATCCGCAGCCAGGTCTCGAGCTTGCAGCAGAACGGGCTCAGGTTCGGGATGTCGAACCTGCGGGGAAACTGAAAAAGCTTGATGGGTTGATGCGTGGTGCTGGTCATGTTCTCGGCTCCTCCGCGGCGAGGGCAGCGAATGCGGCAAGCAGGCGACCCCAATCGCCTTCGGTATCGAAGATGTGGCGCATCTCGTCGCGACGCGCCCCGTAGCGGTCAAGCTTGCGATGCTCGAGCTCGACGCGCGTCGCATCCTTGCCTTCGGCAATGAAGCGCACCTCGATTTCGGTCTTCAAATTCGGGTCATATTGCCAGTCGGCGCTGATGTCCCAGGACAGCACCAGGCGGGTGGGCGGCTCCCAGGACAGAACGCTGCCCCAGTCGCACGTGCTTCCATCGTCGCCGCGCTCGTACCAGCGGCCCCCGACGCGCGGCTCGATCACCGCGTCCACTGCCTTGGCCTTGCCGATCTTGTAGACCGACAGCGGCCACCATGTGCCGATCTTCTCGGTGAACACCCGCCATGCCACCGCCTGTGGTGCCTTGACGTTCACGACTTTCCGGACGCTGTTCGGATCGATGCCGCCGGCCGTCGTCTGTTCGGTCATCGCGATTTCCTTTCCTTGGCTGCTTCTCGCTCGGCCGCTTTTTTGAACGCGACCAGCGTCTCCCCCCAGAATCCGTCGAGCCAGCTGCGCAATGTCTCGATGCCGCGCGTGTCGATGCCGTAGAGGCGTCGCGTGCCTTCGGCGCGGATCACCACCAGGCCCGCTGTCTTGAGCACTTTCAGGTGCTGGGAGACCGCGGGACGGCTCACGTCCATCCCGTGGGCGATCTCGCCGACCGAACGGGCGCCGTTGCGCAGGCGCTTGAGCACGATGCGTCGCGTGGGATCCCCCAGCGCGTCGAAGGCTCGCTCAGCGTTGATCATCATTGCGTTCGTCCCGGTTGGAACTCGTGCGGCTGCGAGCTCGTACGCCTCGCCTCTTTCGTAGAATGGTAAGTATAGACTAACCGTAAGTCAACACTAACATAAGGTTCCGTGTTCGACGGAACCTGCAGCGCGGGTGCGCCGCGATCGGTTTTTGAAAACAGGTCTACTCTCGAAGGGCCGAAGAGGTTCCGCCTCGCGTCAGTCGGCGATCTCACGGCGCCGCTCGCGTACCGCCGGCAGCACCATCACCACGAGAATCAACACGGTCGCGACGATGAAGACGAGACTGAGCGGCCGCGTTACGAACACGCTGGGATCGCCGCCCGACTGCAGCATCGAGCGGCGCAGGTTCTCCTCCATCATCGGTCCCAGCACGTAGCCGAGCAGCATCGGCGCAAGCGGAAAGCCGAGCTTCATGCAGACGAAGCCGAAGATGCCGAATGCCGCCGTGAGATAGATCTCGAACGACGAGCTGTTCACGCTGTAGATGCCGATGGCGGAGAACGCCATGATGGCGGGGAACAGCAGCCGATAGGGCACCTGCAGGAGCTTCACCCACAGCCCGATCATGGGCAGGTTGAGCACAACCAGCATCAGGTTGCCGATCCACATGCTGGCGATCAGGCCCCAGAACAGGTCCGGGCGCATGGTCATCACTTCGGGGCCGGGCTGGATGCCCTGGATGGTGAGCGCGCCCAGCATCAGCGCCATCACGCCGCTCGCCGGCAGGCCGAGCGTCAGCATGGGAATGAACTTGCACTGGGCGTCGGCGTTGTTGGCCGATTCGGGCGCGGCGACGCCCTCGATCGCACCCTGGCCGAAGCGCGAGGGATCGGCGGCGAGCTTCTTCTCCAGCATGTAGGACGCGAACGAGGCGATCGCCGGCCCGGTGCCGGGCATGATGCCGAAGAACGAGCCGATGCCGGTACCGCGCAGGATCGGCCCGATCGAGCGCTTGAGGTCGTCGCGCGACGGGAACAGGTTGGTCACCTTCGACGTGAAGACGCGCCGCTCCTCCTTGTCGCCGAGATTGCTGATGATCTCGCCGATCGCGAACACGCCGACCGCGACCACGATGAAGCCGATGCCGTCGGAAAGCTCGTTGACGCCGAAGGTGTAGCGCTGCGCACCGGTCGTAACGTCGCTGCCGACGATGCCGAGCAGGAGCCCCACCGCCACCATGGCCAGCGATTTCAGCATGTCGCCCTGCGCCAGCACCGCCGCGGCGACGAGCCCCATCAGCATCAGCGAGAAATATTCCGGCGAGCCGAACTTGAGCGCGACCTCGGCGAGCGGCGGCCCGGCGAGCGCGATCAGCAGCGTGCCCACGGTACCGGCGAAGAACGAGCCGATGGCGGCGATGGCGAGCGCCGGTCCGGCGCGGCCCTGGCGCGCCATCTGGTAGCCATCGATGCAGGTGACGACCGCCGATGTCTCGCCCGGCAGGTTCACCAGGATGGCGGTGGTCGAGCCGCCGTACTGAGCGCCGTAATAGATGCCGGCCAGCATAATCAGCGCGCCGACCGGCGCGACGCCGTAGGTGATCGGCATCAGGATCGCGATCGTGCCGAGCGGACCGATGCCGGGCAGCACCCCGATCAGCGTGCCGACGGTCACGCCGATCAGGCAATAGAACAGGTTCTGCAGCGACAGCGCGACGCTGAACCCGAAGATCAGGTTGTTGAACAGATCCATGTCAGTTCAAGCCGACGATCAGCGGGTAGGGCAGGCCGAGCCCCCAGACGAACACCGCCGCGCACAGCGCGGTCAGGCCGAGCGAGAACAGCAGGACCTCGACGAACCGGAACTCGGTGCTGGCGGTCGCCGACCCGAAGATCAGCACGATCATCGCCGGGACGAAACCGGCGCGCTCCACCAGCACGCCGAACAGCACCAGCGACAGCGGCACGATGATCAGCGCGCGCAGCGACCACGAGCCCGCGATCTTCTCGGCGCTGCGCAGGCCCGACGTGAAGATGTAGAGGCCGAACAGGATCAGGAGCCCGCCCAGGATCATCGGGAAGTAGCCCGGCCCCATGCGCAGCGCCGTGCCGAAGGGATAGTTGCGGGCAAAGAACATCGCCGCCGCGCCGATGGCGATCAGCATCAGCCCGGCCCACACGTCCTTGTTCTTGTGAAGCTCGAGGTTCACCGGAGGCTCCGGCAACTGCGGTGCGCTGCGCCGGACGTCACGTCACTCCGCCTTGATGCCGCCCTCTTTCACCACCCGCTCCCATTTCTTCATTTCCTTCTCGATGAAGCCGCCGAACTCGGGGGAGCTCATCTGCACGATCTGCGCTCCCTCGGACGCGAAGTGCTTCTGGACCTCCTCGGAATTCTGCACGGCGGTGATCTCCTTGTGCAGCTTCTCCACGATCGCCGCGGGCGTGCCGGCGGGCGCCACCACGCCCCACCAGTTGACCGCCTCGTAGCCGGGCACGCCGGCTTCCGCGATCGTAGGGACGTCCGGCAGGACCGGATTGCGGGTGAGGCCGCCGGTCCCCAGCGCGCGCAGCTTGCCCGAGCGGATGTGCGGGGTGGTCTGCACCAGCGAGCTGAACATGATCTTGGTGTGGCCGCCGACCACGTCGATCATGGCGGGGCCGCCGCCCTTGAACGACACGTGCAGCAGGTTGACGCCGGCCGTGAGCTTGAACAGCTCGCCGCCGAGATGCTGGAAGCTGCCGATGCCGGCCGAGGCATATTGCAGCTGACCCGGTTTCGCCTTCGCTTCTGTCAACAATTCCTGCACCGAGTTCACCGGCAGCGTCGGATTGACCACCAGCACGTTGGCGCCGGAGGCGAGGATGGCGACCGGCGTGAACGCCTTCAGCGGATCGTAGGGGAGCTGGTAGAGCCAGGGATTGACGGCGTAGGCGAGCGAGATGATCAGCAGGGTGTAGCCGTCGGGTGGCGCCTTGGCGGCGATGTCGGTGCCGACCACGCCGCCCGCGCCAGCGCCGCGGTTGTCGACCACGACCTGCTTGCCGAGCTTCTCGCCGAGGTGGGTGGCGATCATGCGGCCGACCACGTCGTTGCTGCCGCCGGGCGGGAACGGGATGATCAGCCGCACCGGCTTGGTCGGGTAATCCTGCGCCGCCGCCGCCGTCGTCAGCGCCAGCAGCAGGCCCGCGGCCTTGAGCAGCATCGAATGCAATTTCGGCATGCCTACAACCTCCCGGAACTCTTCTCTATCTCGCCCGCCGGGCACCATAGCCGGTCCGGCCGGCCATTTGCACCACCGCCATGGCCGGCCCCGCTGCGCCACAATGTCCGAGACCGCGCAGCGATGTTAAGCGCCCCGCTGCGGCGGCCGATGCGCGAGCTATGTCGCGGCCGACGCCGGTCGTGCCGTGTTGGCTGCGAGCAGGTAGTCCGCGACCTCGTCCGAAAACCACTTGCGGTGACCGTCGACAATGACGCTGTCCGCTCCGTCAGGGTCTGGCTGCGCAGCCGGCATGCCGCCCGCGACCAGGGCTTCGGCGCAGCCGAGCCAGTCGCCACCGTCAACCGGTTCGTTGCGCGAAGCCCATGACAGTGTCCCGCAGGCATTGTCGTCATGGCCGTGCCGCTCTTTCCAGCTTGCGCCGTGGTCGAGCAGAAATCGCGTGAGCCCGGCATCGCCGCGAAACACTGCGTGGTTCAGAGCCGACGCATTCCAATCGCCACCCGTCACCGCGATCGGCCAGCCGAGCTTCACCATCAGCCTGACGGCCTCGCCGCAGCCTTCGGCGGCGAGCTCCGGCAGCAGGCGAAGCTCAGGCTCGGCCAGCGCGGCGGGCAGGTCGTGTCGCGTCGATAGAATGCGCCGGGCCCCCGCCTCGTCACCGCGCGTGCAGGCCGCGATGAACTGCTCTTCCTCGGACATGTGCTCGACGCCGGCATCCCGGCGCAGCAGCGCCGCGACATCCGGAAGTCCGAACCGCAGCGCCCAGGTGTGGGCATCGACTCCGTCCGGTGTTCTTGCCGCAGGATCGGCTCCGGCATCGAGCAGCGCGGCGACATGGGCCGGCGATCGTCGCCGTCTGATCCCCCACATGAGCGGCGAGCCCCAATCAGCCGTCGGCGGGCCAAGGGGTGGCTCATTCGGGTTGCCGCCGCGCGCGAGCAGCAGCCGCAGGGCGTCGATACGGTCGAAATCGAGCACGCGATACATCGCATTGCTGCCGGCGATGCGCGCGCCGGCGTCCAGCAGGAGGCGCGTGCTCGCGAGGTCCTCCGTATTCTCCAGCGAGTGATAGAGCGACTCGTTGTCATTCGGGTCGGCGCCGGCGTCGAGCAGCAGCCTGGTCAGCTCGGGGTCGTGATTTTGCCCGGCGGCCCCGTAGAGCGCGGACACCCGGTAAACATCGGACGGCGCGCTCACCGATGCCGGCGGCCAGCGGTTGCCGACGGCTTGGTTCGGATCGGCGCCGGCATCCAGCAGGCAGCGAGCGCTGGCATGCAAACCGTCGCGAAAAGCCGGCAGCCGCAGCAGGCTGGAATGGGTGACGGCCACGAGCGGCGGGAGCTCGAGCGGGCCGCCGGGGCGATTGACCCATCCCGCATCCGACTCCGTGGCTTGGCGCAACGCGTTCGCGTCGCCGACCGCGCACGCAAGATAGGGGTCGCCATTCGGCAGATCGGGCCGCTCGGCGAGCAGGCGCGCCGCCACCCCCGGGCGGGCTCGGTTGGCGCCACCCGCGATATGGCCGGCATAGACCAGGCGCAACCAGCGAAGGGGCAGTGCGGCTCCATCGTCACGATGCGCGACGCGCGCTTCAACGAAGCTCTTGAGATCCGCCCACGACAGGAAGCCATACTCGCGCGCCACGCAGGACTGCGCGTCGTGCAGCCGCAAGCCGAGGTTTGCAATGGTCGCGTCGTCCTTGCCCGCGGCAGCGGGCAAGGCATTGCGGATGCGCGCGATCGCCGCGGGATCGCGGTTTCGGTAGAGCGCGAGCAGGTCCTTCGCCTGCTTCTTCAGGTGATCGAGATTCGGCCGCTCGGGGAGCCGCTGCATGGGAAACCTCCGTGCATGAAAGCGCCGACGACCCGCAAATCCGGCTGCACAAAGGTCAGTTGATGACTTGACAGGCGCAAGTGGGTTCAACCCTTCCCGCGGGTCCGGGCGCGGCTTGCACCGCGGCGAGGATGCTATGGCAGAGGCTCGCGGTGGTCAATGATGGGAGTCGTTACGATCCAAGCGGCTGCGGCGACACCGCGAGCGGTTCGACGCCGGCCTTGAGCGCCTCGTCGCGCAGCGCCGCGACCTCGCCGGTGCTGTAAGGGATGCCGGTCTTGCGCCGCTCCGCCTCGTGGCGCCGTTCGGGATCGCCGGGGATGAGCACCTCGTCGGTGCCTTCGGCGGTGGGGGAGGCGCGGACCCGCTCGATCAGGGTATCCATGCGGCGGCGATAGTCGCCCGCCGGCACGAACAGGTCGGGCTTCATCGCCAGGAAGAAGTGGCCGACGTCCTGCGGCCGGTCGTAGGCCTTGTACTGGTCGCCGACGTCGCCGCCGAAATTCGCCCCCGAGATCACGCCGCCGAGAATGTCCATCAGCATGGCGAGACCGGAGCCCTTGTAGCCGCCGATCGGCAGCACCACGCCGGCGAGCGCGGCCTTGGGGTCGGTGGTCGGGCGCCCGTCGGCATCGAGCGCATAGCCGAGCGGGATCTTCTCGCCGCGCCGCTCGGCGCGACGGATCTTGCCGCGCGCCGCGACGGCAGGCGACATATCGAGCAGGAACGGCGCGTGCTTGCCGGCGGGCGCGCCGGCGGCGAAGGGATTGGTGCCGAGCAGCGCCGTGCGCGCACCCCACGGCGGCATCGCCGGCGAAGCATTGCTGAACACCAGCGAGATCATGCCGGCGTCGAGCGCCTGCGATACGTAGGACGCCGCCATGCCGAAATGCGTGCTGCGCCGCACCGACACCACGCCGATGCCGAACTCGCGCGCGATCGCGATCGCCTCCTGCATGGCGCGGGTGCCGACCACGAAGCCGAAGCCGTTGCGGCCGTCGAGCGTGGCGGCGACCGGCGTCACGCGCTTCGGCTCGAGCGCCGGCCACGGATTGATCAGGCCGCGCCGGACGCGGTCCAGATAGCCGGGCAGCCGGCTGAGCCCGTGGGTATCGACGCCGCGCAGGTCGGCGCTGACCAGGCAGGCCGCGACGACGGCCGCATCGTTCGCGGGCACGCCATGGGTGATCAGCAGCCGCCGGACGAAGGCGTCGGCCGCGCCGGCCTCGGCATAGACGCGGTCGGCGACATGGTCGCTCTTGGCCTTGCCGCGCTTGGCCGGCTTTTTCCCTTGGCGATCCGCTTTCGGTTTCGCCTGATCGCGTTTTGCCCGTGCCGCCATCAGAGCTTGATCTCCTGCACTTGGCGGGCGCGCTGGGTGCAGGCCGCCAGCAGGAAGGCCGCATCGGTGCCGGTCGAGACGTAGCGTGCGCCCATCCTGACGAACTCGGCCACGAGATCGGGACGCGTGGCGAGCCCCCCGACGCCGCAATGCTTGCCGTGCCGGCGGCAGGCGGCGATGATCTTGCCGTAGGCCTCGCGCACGCGCGGATGGTCGTATTCGCCGGCAAGGCCCCAGTCCGTCAGCAGGTCGTTGAGCCCGACCAGCACCATGTCGACGCCGTCGACCGCCACGATCTCCTCGGTCTTGTCGAGGGCGGCCGTGCTCTCGAACTGCACGATCACCATGGTGGCGTCGTTGAGCGCCGAGAACGCCTCCGCCACCGGAAAAGAGCGATAGTGCAGGTGTGGCAGCCCGCTCGCGTTCGAGCGCTCGCCGAGCGGCGGGAACTTGGCCGCCTTGACCA
>Ga0126377_10000825_pt1 | contig 19578 bp, 18 predicted proteins | sample PanSoiMetPlot_22_FD_92647 | JGI IMG/M metagenome (GOLD analysis project Ga0126377, IMG submission 92647) | Tropical forest soil microbial communities from Panama - MetaG Plot_22 | ecosystem: Environmental > Terrestrial > Soil > Tropical forest > Bulk soil | place: Panama | collected 2016-02-17 | reverse complement strand
GCTCGAGCGCTATTTCCCGCGCGCGGTGGCGGAGCGTTTTCCCGACGCGCTCGAGCATCACCGGCTGCGCCGCGAGATCATCGCCACCCAGCTGGCGAATTCCATGATCAACCGCGGCGGGCCGTCATTGCTGGTCCGCATCGCCGATCAGACCGGCGCCGCGCCCGCCGGCATCGCGGCGGCGTTCGCCGCCGTGCGCGACAGCTACGGCATGACCTCGCTCAACGGCGAGATCGATGCGCTGGACAACAAGGTGCCCGGCAAGCTGCAGCTCGAGCTCTATCAGGCGGTGCAGGACCTCCTGCTCGATCGGCTGGTCTGGTTCCTGCGCAACGTCGACCTCGGCCAGGGGCTCGCGACGATCGTGGCGCACTACCGCGACGGCATCGCGACGGTCGATGCGGCGCTCGACACCGCGCTGCCGGAGGCGGCGGCACTGGCGCGCATGGCGCGCGAGACCGAGCTGGCCAAGGCGGGGGTGCCGCGGACGCTGGCGCGCCGCATCGCCACACTGTCCGCGCTCGCCTCGGCGCCCGACATCGTCATGGTCGCGAGCCGTGCCGGACAAAACATCGCCGAGGTCGCCGCCACCTATTTCGCCGCCGCGGCGTTCTTCCGCCTCGACCACATCTCCAATGCCGCCCGTGGCATCGTGATCTCGGACTATTTCGACCGGCTCGCGCTCGACCGCGCGCTCGATTCGATCGGCGACGCCGAGCGCCGCCTCACCGCCGCGATGGCCGGCAACGGCGTCGCCGGGGCCAAGGCCGTGGAGGCCTGGATCGCACCGCGCAAGGCGGAGGTCGAGCGCATCCGCATGTCGGTCAACGAGATCGCCAATTCCGGGCTGACGCTGTCGAAGCTCTCGGTCGCGGCGAGTTTGCTGGGCGATCTGGTGAAGAACTGATCCGTGCTACCGCCCATCAATGGCGGAAATGCCTTGTCCCGGTGAACACCATGGCGACGCCGTGGTCGTCGGCGGCCTTGATCACTTCGTCGTCGCGCATGGAGCCGCCGGGCTGGATTACGGCGGTGGCGCCGGCCTCGATCGCGACCAGGAGCCCGTCGGCGAACGGGAAGAAGGCGTCGGAGGCGACGACCGAGCCTTTGGTCGCCGGCTCCTTCAAGCCTGCGGCCTGCGCGGCGTCCTGCGCCTTGCGGGCGGCGATGCGGGCGGCATCGACGCGGCTCATCTGGCCGGCGCCGATGCCGACGGTGGCGCGATCCTTGGCGTAGACGATGGTGTTCGACTTCACGTGCTTGGCGACCCGGAACGCAAACGCCAGGTCGGTGAGCTCGGCATTGGTCGGCGCACGCCTGGTCACGACCTTGAGCGTCATGTCGTCGACCACGGCATTGTCGCGGGACTGCACCAGTAGCCCGCCCGCCACCGACTTCACCGTGGTGCCGGCGCTGCGCGGATCGGGCAAGCCGCCGGTTAGCAGCAGGCGAAGGTTCTTCTTGGCGCCGACGATCGCGATCGCATCCGCGCTCGCATCGGGCGCGATGATGACCTCGGTGAAGATTTCCGTGATGGCGCGCGCGGCCTCGGCGTCGAGCCGCTGATTCAGCGCCACGATGCCGCCGAACGCGGAGACCGAGTCGCAGGCGAGCGCCTTGCGATAGGCGTCGAGCAGGCTGGCGCCTTCCGCGACGCCGCAGGGATTGGCGTGCTTGACGATGACGCAGGCGGCGGTGCGGGCGGGATCGAACTCGGCCACGCATTCGAAGGCGGCGTCGGTATCGTTGATGTTGTTGTAGGAGAGCTGCTTGCCCTGCACCTGCCGCGCGGTGGCGACGCCGGCGCGCAGGTCGGGCGTGCGGTAGAACGCCGCCGACTGGTGCGGATTCTCGCCGTAGCGCAGCGGCTCTGCGAGGCGTCCGCCAAAGGCACGCCACGAGGGCGCAGCGGGAGGGAAGCTCCCCTGTCCGGCCAAGTGCTGGGCGAACCAGTTGGAGACCGCCGCGTCATAGGCAGCAGTGCGGGCGTACGCTTTGGCGGCAAGTTGGCGGCGCGCGGCCAGGTTCGTTGCGCCGTCAAGAGCGGTCAGCATTTCAATGAGCCAGGAGTAGTCGTCCGGGTCGACGATGACCGTGACATCGGCATGGTTCTTGGCGGCGGCGCGGATCATGGCGGGACCGCCGATGTCGATGTTCTCGATGCAGGTATCGAAGTCCGTGGTCTTCGCGATCGTTGCCTCGAACGGATAGAGGTTGACCACCAGCAGGTCGATCGGCGCGATGCCGTGGGTCTGCAGCGACGCCGCGTGCTCCTTGTTGTCCCTGATGGCAAGGAGGCCGCCGTGCACCTTGGGATGCAGCGTCTTCACCCGGCCGTCCATCATCTCGGGGAAGCCGGTCAGGTCGGCGACGTCGCGCACCTTCAAGCCCGCGTCGGCCAGCGCCTTGCGGGTGCCCCCGGTGGAGACGAGCTCGATGCCGCGCTCGGCCAGCGCGCGGGCGAAGTCGATGAGCCCGGTTTTGTCGGAAACGGAAATGAGGGCGCGGGAGATGCGGCGGAGGTCGGTCATGATGCGAGAGCCGATAGCACAGGCCACGACTGATGTACGGGGGCGCGGCCGGAGTTTCAACAATTACAACGGCAGTTCCGGCTCCTCGCCCTTGCCCTTCTTGGCGACGCCGGCGCCGGCGGTGGGGGCCGCCTGGGCGTGCGCGGCAAAGGTCCACTGCACCCGCATCACCTTGCGGGCGCGGCCGTAGATGACGATCTGCACGGTCCGGCGCGGCCCGTCCGGGCCGGCGAGATAGACGCTTTCCTCGATGTCGACCCGGTCCTCGTAGGCGTTGAAGGTCCAGACCTCCTTGTTCTGCATCAGCAGCATCGCGCTATGCCCGTCGGCCAGCCGGTTGGCGCGGACCGACGGATGCAGATGGAAGCGCACCGCGAACTGGTCGCGGCCGGCCGGCACCATTTCACCGGCCGCCGGCGCGAACACGTCCTCCCCGTCGAGCCGCCGGCCATCCGGCGACAGCAGCAGCGCGCGCTGGTGGATCACGTTGAACGTCTCGGCGTAGCCCTCGTGCGAGGCCCGCAGCACGACGCCGTCCTGCTGCTCTCCGCGCTCGACCGCGACCTGGCGCGGGCCTCCGACCATCGGTGTGCCGTAGAGCATGCGCCGGATCGCGCCGGACTCGAGGAAGCGGCAGGACGAGGTGTCGTTGAGCGTGGCGGTGGAATGCGCCGCGGTGGCGCGCGCCACCTGCCGCCAGCTGTCGCGGCTGGTGCTGGGCAGTCCGCAATTGACCACGATGCGGTTCTGCCGCGCCGACAGCTCGAACGACAGGCAGCCGGCATGGGCTTCCTGGCTCACCGCGATCGGCGGCGCGCGGCCGGTATCCATCACCACCAGGGTGCCGGCGGCCTCGATCCGCTGATAGCCGGAATGGGGCGCGTTGGTGAGCGGCGCGCCGCGAGCGTCGTCATAGGCCAGGATGGTGGTGAGCAGGTCGGTCTGGGTCGGGCCCATGCCGTTGAACAGCGCGAAATTGCCGTCGCCGTGCCGGAAGAAGCGCAGCATCGGCATCATGCGGTCGATGGCGTTGAGCAGCGCCGGCGGCGGCGCGATGTTGCGGGCGGTGAACGCGGTGCGCAGCGGCAGGAGGTCGACCAGGAGTTCAATAAGCGCGCCGGGATTCCGGCTGATATGCCCGCCGTCGGGCAGGATCTGCCGCACCAGCTCGTCGCCGAGCCGCTTGGTGGCGGCGCGGGTGTAGCGGTGCTGGGCGGCCATGCAGAGCGCGGCGTAGGTCAGCGCGATCGTGGCCTGCAGGCGCGGGACGCCGTCGCGCGCCTCCGACACCGTGTGCCGCAGGTGCCGCACCTGCCGGGTCAGGCTGCGCAGAAAGCGGCGATAGAACCGCACGTCGGAATCGTCGAGCACCAGCGGCGCCTGGCTCAGCCACGAGATGACCCGGCGCGCCACCACGTCGGCACGCCAGGCGATCGGGTCCTGTGAGTGATTGAGCGAGATCCACTCGTCGACCAGCGCGCGGGCGTTGGCGCGGGTGATCCCGGATTCGGCCGCGCGCAGGTGGCGCAGCCAGCCGAAGCCCAGCAGCGAGACCGCCCAGTCCTCGGACGGCGGGGCGATCTCGAACGGCGAGCGGGAATCGCAGATCACCACCTTGCCCGCGAACACGAAGCGGCCGGCATAGATTTCGCTCGCGCGGGTGGCGTCGGTGGTGCGCAGGTCCTGCGGGGCGATGACGAGGCGGTCAGCCTTGCCGAAGGAGAACGGCCAGTTGACGATCGGATGGGTCGTGACGCGGCTCACGGCCCTGCGAAGAAGGCCGCGCGCCAGGAACACGGACAGTCTGGTTCGTTCCGCGACCGAAACGCGCGACATCGAAGCGCTGGCTCCCACCTTGCGGCCGATCCCCCACCCATCCCTGCTCGGGCAAATCCGAGTGTGGTCCTGGACTGGCTAGTGTCCCCGGTTCCGACGTTCGCATTCTCTTGCAGCACGTGTACGTGCGAACGTCGGAACCGAAGGGACACTAGCAACTATATGATTCTAGTGTGGCTTTGGATTTGACGTTCCTACGAAGGACTCGCGGCGGTGATGGTAGGAACGTCAAATCCGCCACACTACCGCGACCATAGCGGAACGGCGGTGCTACGGCCAACCGCGGATAATCCGTTCAAATCCTGCGTAATCGCGCGGCATAGAACCCGTCTATCCCGGCCAGCCGCGAATCAGGGTCGGGCAGGTGACATGGCAGCGTGCGCAGGTCGCCCTCCGGCGTCAGCCATTCCGCGGGAATCTCGTCGCCGGTGATCGGCTGGCGCTGCACGCGCGAGTTGCCGGCGAGCAGCTCATGCACGACGTCGCTTCCTTCCTCGGGCTCGAGCGAGCATGTGCAATAGATGAGGGTGCCGCCCGGCTTCACCAGGGTGACCGCCTGGGCGAGCAGCCGGCGCTGCAGCGCCGCCAGCGTGGCGATGTCGCTTTCGCCCTTGAGCCAGGGGATGTCGGGATGGCGGCGGATGGTCCCGGTCGACGAGCAGGGCGCATCGAGCAGCACCGCGTCGAACGGGCCGGCCTGCCACTGCGTGACGTCGGCTTCGACCACATCCGCGGTCAGGTGCAGGCGGGCGAGATTCTGCTTGAGCCGTTCGAGCCGGCCGGCGGCGCGATCGACCGCCACCACGCGGCCGCCGGCGGCGGCGAGTTGCGCGGTCTTGCCGCCGGGCGCGGCGCAGAGATCGGCGACAGTGCGGCCGGAGATATCGCCGATGAGCTTCGCCGGCAGCGCCGCGGCGGCGTCCTGCACCCACCAGGCGCCCTCCGCGAAACCCGGGAGCTGCGACACCGGCCCATGCGCGATCGCCCGCACCGAGCCGGTCGGCAGCACGCGCCCGCCCAGCGCCTCGGCCCAATGTGCGGGATCGCTCTTCACCGTGAAGTCGAGCGCCGGCTCCCGTCCATTGGCGCCGGCGATGGCGCGCGCGGTCTCGGCGCCGTAGCTCTTCACCCAGCGCGCCAGCAGCCAATCCGGCGTGTCGAGCGCGACCGTGTCGAGGCCGCTAAAGACGGCCGCGCCCTCGCGCGCGATCCGCCGCAGCACCGCATTGGCGAGGCCGGCATAGCGCGCGGCGCGCCGGTCGGCCTGCACCAGCCGCACCGAGAGATCGACGGCGGCGTGGTCGGGCACTTCGAGCCAAAGAATCTGCGCGGCGCCCAGCAGCAGCGCGGTCTCGAGCCGCGGCGCGTCGGCGGGCAGGCCGCGGTCGAGAACGCGACCGAGCAGATGACGCAGCGTGCCGAGCCGGCGCACGACCGTCGTCGCCAGCGCCCGCACCAGCGCGCGGTCGCGATCGGGCAGCGCCGCGAAGTCGGGATGCCCCGCCTTGTCGTCAAGCTGCTCGTCAAGCGGCCGCCGGCGCCGCAGCACGCCGTCGAGGATATCGGCGGCGATGCGGCGGGCGGCGAGGCCAGGGGTGTCGGTGACGGGCGCAGGTCGCGGCATGTCCGGCATTTGACATGAAACGCCGGTGACACCAAACGCCAGGGACAGGTCCGGGAACCGTCAGCCCCAGGGTCCACCGCGCCGGCCGGCATTGCCCCACGGGCCGCCGGCGCGCGCCGACGAGCCCGGTTTAGGGCGAGTGTCCGGCGCGCGCACAATAGAGTCGCCGCGCTGGCCGCTCGCTTCGCTCGCCAGCGCGGCATGCGCCGGATAGTCCGGCGTGGTCGGACGGGCCGCGAGACCGCCGCGTCCCATCTCCGCGCCCAGGCGCTGCAGCGCCGCGATGCGGTTCTCGGTCGAGGGATGGGTCGAGAACAGGTTGTCGAATCCGTGGTGGGTCAGCGGATTGATGATGAAGAGATGGGCGGTCGCCGGGCTGCGCTCCGCTGTCGGGTTCTCGATCTGCTGGGCCATGCTGGCAATCTTCGCCAGCGCCGAGGCGAGCGCATCGGGCCGGCCGCTGATGCGCGCACCGATCTCGTCGGCGGCATATTCGCGGCTGCGGCTGATCGCCATCTGCACGAGCATGGCCGCGATCGGGGCGAGGATCACCATCGCGATGGTGCCGATCACCCCGAGGCCGTTGTTGCTGCCGCGATGACCGCCACCGAAGAACAGGCCGAACTGCGCCAGCATGGAGATCGCCCCGGCGATCGTCGCGGTGATCGTCATAGTGAGCGTGTCGCGATGCTTGATATGGGCGAGCTCGTGGGCGATCACGCCCGTGAGCTCGTCACGCGAAAGCATCTGCAGCAACCCGGTGGTCGCCGCCACCGCCGCGTGCTGGGGATTGCGTCCGGTGGCGAAGGCGTTGGGCTGCGGATTGTCCATCAGATAGACCCGCGGCGGCGGCAGGTCGGCGCGGCGGGCGAGGTCGTGGACCAGGCGCACCAGATCGGGCGCGGTCCGCTCGTCGACCTCCTGGGCGCCGTGCATCGCCAGCACCATGCGGTCGGAGTTCCAATAGGCGAACAGGTTCGTGCCGGCGGCGACCAAGAGCGCGATCGTGGCGCCGCCCGCGCCCCCGATCAGGTAGCCGACCCCCATGAACAGGGCGGTGAGCCCGGCCAGCAGAATGGCGGTCCGGAGATAGTTCATCGTCGTTTCCTCGCATGGAGCCTGCGGGAAACGCTCGGGCGTCCCCTCGCAGTTCCATCTTTCGCGGCTAAATGTTGGGTGGGCGCCGGGCTGCGCAAGCGTGCCGTCGTGCCGCAGATGGTCTTGATGTTGTCACGGTCTGGTGCAACTTATAGGGGCATGCAAAACCCGAAGGTCGCAGCGCTGAGCTTGGCGCCGAAGAAGCCTATGTCGCCGGCAGCGGAACGGGCGCTGGCCGAAGCCGCCGCCCGCCGCGCTGAGCGCGAGCGGGCCGCGACGGCGGTGGACGAGTTCCACGGCCGCGGCGGGCTCGATCCGGTGCGCTACGGCGACTGGGAAGTGAAGGGCATCGCCTCCGACTTCTAAGCGATTTGGGGGCGACGGGCCTGATCTGAAGCCGGACGGCTCAAATGCCGCCTAGGCACGACGGGCGATTCCGCCGTTACTCCGCAGCGTGGGCCATCACGTGCTGCCGGAACTTCGGCATCACCTCTTCCGCCAGCAGCTGCATCGCCTCCGACTCCCAGGCCGCGTTGCGGCCGCCCCAGTCGAGGCCGGTCATCAGCAGCGTGCCGAACGGCCCGACCCGCTCGCGGAATGCGACGAGCTTGTCGAGCACGGTCCTGGGCGAGCCGTAGATCACGCACTCCTTCAGGATCACCTCGGGCGTGGCCTCGTGGTCCGGCATGTCGGGCCGCGGCTTGAGGATCACCAGGATGTTAACCCGGTGGAGCACGTCGCGGATATAGGTGAAGAAGTAGCGGTTCGATCCCGCCTCGCCGAACACGCGGTCATGGGCTTCCTGCTCGGTGGGCGCGACCATGACGTTGCGCGACACCCGCCAGTTCTCGCCACGCGCGGGGATGCCGAGCTCGGCGCAGGCCTTGCTGTAGACCGCCCAGTGCGACGCCACCGAATAGGTCGGGATGATGTTGGCGGAGATGATGCCCCAGCCGCGCTTGGCCGCGAGCGCGGCGGAGGATGAGTTCGGGCTCGCGAGCGAGATCGAGACCGGCGGCCCGCCCGGCTGGTAGGGCTTGGGCATATAGCCGACGCCGAGCTCGGGCATGATCGCGTCCTTGATCGCGACGGTCCAGAACTCGCCTTTGAGATCGTAGGGCGGATCGTGCGACCAGATGTGCTCGATGAAGGTCATCGCCTCCGCCACCATGCGGTTGCGCGCATGCACATCGAGGTTGTTGAACAGCTCGAAATCGGAGACGAGGCCGCCCGGCCCGACGCCGAGCATGAAGCGGCCCTTGCACATGTGGTCGAACTGCGCGGCTTCGGCCGCGACCACGGCGGGATGGTGGTTGGGCAGGTTGATGACGGCGGTGCCGAAGGTGATGTTGGTGGTGCGCGCGATCAGGTTGGCGAAGAACATCATCGGCGAGGGGATCGGCTCCGTGGTGGCGGAAAAATGCTCGCCCATCCACACCTCGTCGAAGCCGAGCCGGTCGGCCAGCACCGACTTCTCCATGTCCTCGTCGAGCGTGCTCCAGAAACTGCGGTCCGGCGGATGGACCGGCATCATGAACATTCCCAGGCGCATGCATCCCTCCCGACAGCCTTGTTGCCGGGTACTATGGCGCGGCTTCGGCGCGAGGGAAATGGGGCCGCTGGCGGAGCGTGCTCAGAGAATGAACCGGCTGAGATCCGCGTTCTTGGCGAGATCGCCGATGTGCTTCTGCACATAGGGCGCGTCGATCTGCACGGCTTCGCCGGAGCGGTCGGGGGCGGCGAACGAAATCTCGTCGAGCACGCGCTCCATCACGGTCTGCAGCCGGCGCGCGCCGATATTCTCCACACTGGCATTGACCTGCACCGCGACGTCGGCGATGGCGTCGATCGCCTCCGGGGTGAACTCGAGCTTCACTCCTTCCGTCGCCATCAGCGCCACGTATTGCGTGATCAGCGAGGCTTCCGGCTCCGTCAATATGCGGCGGAAGTCGTCGCGGGTGAGCGGCTTGAGCTCCACGCGAATCGGCAGCCGTCCCTGCAGCTCCGGCAGCAGATCGGACGGCTTCGAGAGATGGAAGGCGCCGGAGGCGATGAACAGGATGTGGTCGGTCTTGACCGCGCCGTGCTTGGTCGAGACCGTGGTGCCCTCGATCAGCGGCAGCAAATCGCGCTGCACGCCCTCGCGCGAGACGTCGGCGCCGACGCGGCCCTCGCGGCCGGCGATCTTGTCGATCTCGTCGAGGAAGACGATGCCGTTCTGCTCGACGGCCTTGATCGCCTCCAGCACCAGCTGATCGTTGTCGAGCAGCTTGTCGGATTCCTCGTTGATCAGGATGTCGTGCGATTCCGCCACCGTGACGCGGCGGGTCTTGGTGCGGCCACCGCCCATCTTGCCGAAGATGTCGCCAATCGAGATCGCGCCCATCTGGGCGCCCGGCATCCCCGGGATCTCGAACAGCGGCATGCCGCCGCCGCCCGCCTGCACCTCGATCTGGATCTCCTTGTCGTTGAGCTCGCCGGCGCGCAGCCTGCGGCGGAACGACTCCTTGGTGGTGGCGGAGGCGTTCTCGCCCACCAGCGCGTTGACCACGCGCTCCTCGGCGGCCTGCTGGGCGCGCGCATGCACGTCCTTGCGCTTCCTCTCTCTGGTCTGCACGATCGCCACCTCGACCAGGTCGCGCACGATCTGCTCGACGTCGCGGCCGACATAGCCGACCTCGGTGAACTTGGTGGCCTCGACCTTGATGAACGGCGCGCCGGCAAGCCGCGCCAGCCGGCGGGAAATTTCGGTCTTGCCGACGCCGGTCGGGCCGATCATCAGGATGTTCTTGGGCAATACCTCCTCGCGCAGCTTCTCGTCGAGCTGCAGCCGTCGCCAGCGGTTGCGCAGCGCGATCGCGACCGCGCGCTTGGCGTCGCCCTGGCCGATGATGAAGCGGTCGAGCTCGGAGACGATCTCGCGGGGTGAAAAATCAGTCATGGAGGGTGTATTTGGCCCCTGCCGGCAGTTAGTGCAATAGCGCGTCAGAACCCGAAGCCTTGCCAGGCTTTGACCACGTCCAGCGGGTGCACCAGCATGATGATGTTGAGCGTGAGATTGTCGTGGATCACGTAGGCGAGCGTCAGTTCGATGGCGACCGCGGCGGCGACGATATTCCAGGTCGGCAACCGCGCGGCCAGCAGGAACCCGCAGATCATCGCGACGGTATCCGCCACCGAATTCACGATGCTGTCGCCGAAATAATCGAGCGCGATGGTTCCCGTGCGGTAGCGGTTGATGATGAAGTCCGTGTTCTCGAATATCTCCCAGGCGCCTTCGATCAAGACCGCGACCGCAAGTCGCAGCGCCAGCGGGGATCGGCGCATCACCAGCCACGTGATGAAGTAGAAGCCGAAGCCGTGCACGACATGGGTCAGCGTGTACCAGTCGAAGATGTGCTGGGAGTTCTCGGAGCTCTGCACCACGCCATGCCACAGCTTGACGTATCCGCAGCTGCAGATCGGCACGCGTCCCATGGCGTAGAGCGCGAGCGCCTGCACGGCGATGATCGCCGGGACGCCCAAGTAGAATGCGCGCGCCGGAATGCGCGTCATGCGTCGCGCACCATGAGCAGCGCCGGACCTTCCAGCGTGTTCACCACGCGGTCCGCGCGGAAGCCGGCCTTGCCGTAGGCGCGGATCGCGCGGGCATTGGCGACGTCGGGATCGGTCAGCACGCGCGGCGTTCCCGCCGCCAGCAGGCGGTCGGCGAAAGCGCGAATGAAGCCGGAGCCGTGGCCGCGATCGATCATGTCGGGCTCGCCGATGAACTGATCGATGGCGCGTGTCCCGCCCGGCTGCGCGCCGAATGCTTCGTCCGGCCAGACCCTGAGGTCATAGCATTGCAGGTAGCCGAACGGCCGTCCCTCCGTCGCGATGATGAGCTGCTCCATGCCGGAATGCGCGAGATCGCCGCTCACCAGCTCGAACTGCTCGGCCGGGTCGCCCCACCATTCCACCACGTGCGGCTCGCTCAGCCAGCGCCGCACCATCGCCAGGTCGGCGGCCGCCATCGGGCGAAACTCGTAGCGGCCGGGTGACGGCGTCATGCGGCAGTTGCAGCCGGCGGGAGTCGGTTGAGGAGCGTGCGCGGGAGCAGGCAAAAGAGTGCGCGGCGCAGCGGCAGCCAGCCGACGCCGAGCGCGATCACCAACGCCCCGAGCATCACGAGCGTCGCGAAGACAACAACCGACATGTCCCTTGCCGCGCCCGCGCCTGCCGTGACAATCGCATAGGCAATCACCACACCGAGATACCCGAGAGCCGAAACCAGGAGCGCGCGGCGGTCGATCGCAATGGCCACGACGGCCAGCAGTGCAACGATGACGGCTGTCGTGATCGCCTTGATATGGCCGGTCGCAGCAAAGGCGCTCGACTGGTCCACCGCGATGGATATCAGTGAGTGCACGATCAGCGGTGCGCTTAGCAGATGCAGCCAGAACGCGCAGTCGGCGCGCTGGGTCACGCGCTCGCGGTCGGACATGTCGAAGGCCATAGCGGCGGCGAAAACAGCGGCGCCGCAGCCAAGAAGAATGACCGAAAGTGTCGTCGAATTGACGAATGGTGCCGATCCGGCCGTGAGTGCGATGACCAATCCGCCCGCCACCAGCAGCAAGGCGAACGGAAGCTGGAAGCGTAGATAGAACGCGGCGGCGGCCGCCGAGGCGAGGAGCGCCTTCGGCACGATGACAGTCGGCTCGATATACCGATACGCTCCGTCGACAAGCAGCTCGATCCAGCTCTTCGGGGTATAGATGATCGGAACCTGGGTTGGCCCCGACAACCAAAAATCGACGGGAATTGCCCGATAGACGAATGCCACGAAGAAGCAGGCGAGCAACATGGCCGGCAGTACAAGGCGCATGCGCCGAGCCAAGAGCTCGGCCAGCGCCCAAATGATGGCGGCGGCGACGAGGTTTCCGGCAATCGATGCTCCGGCGAAGAACCCCATCCCGAAGCCGAGCATGAGCACCCCGACTGCAAAGAAGAAATCGTTGAAGCCGCGCATGAAGCGGAAGCGCTCCTCATGGCCGCGCGCAACGGCGCGCTGCTTGTCGCGCTTCGCCGTAAAATCCCGCAACGCGGCAGCCTGGGCATCGGTCACGATCCCTTCCGCCACGGCAGCGTCGAGATCATCACCGAGCGGCATCAAAGCTTCTCGATCGTGATGTTGCGGTTGGTGAAGACGCAGATGTCGGCGGCGATGTCCATCGCCTTGCGCACGATCGCCTCGGCGTCGAGCGGCCCGTCGATCAGCGCGCGGGCGGCGGCGAGCGCATAGTTGCCGCCGGAGCCGATGCCCATCACGCCGGCCTCCGGCTCGAGCACGTCGCCGGTGCCGGTGAGCACCAGCGACACCTGCGCGTCGGCGACCAGCATCATGGCCTCCAGCCGGCGCAGGTAGCGATCGGTGCGCCAGTCCTTGGCGAGCTCGACCGCGGCGCGGGTGAGCTGCCCGGGATATTGGTCGAGCTTGGCTTCCAGCCTCTCAAAGAGCGTGAAGGCGTCGGCGGTGGCCCCGGCAAAGCCGCCGATCACGTCGCCCTTGCCGAGGCGGCGCACCTTCTTGGCATTGGCCTTGACCACGGTCTGGCCGATCGAGACCTGGCCGTCGCCGCCGATCACCACCGTGTCGCCCTTGCGGACGGTCAGGATGGTGGTGCCGTGCCAGAGGTCGGGGGAGGGGGTCTGCATGCGGGATTCCGGTGCTTGAGCATGATTTAAGCATTAGTGCATTGGGGCGCAATTCCGGCCCCTGCCGTGGTGGCGAAGAGGGCAAACCCCTGATAAAACGCCCGCGGCTCAATTGTTAACGCGACGAGACCGATTCATGCGCAAGGGCGTGGTCAAGCGCACCACCAAGGAGACCGACGTCGAGGTCGCCATCGACCTCGATGGCACCGGCGAATCCGCGATCTCGACCGGCATCGGCTTTCTCGACCACATGCTCGATCTGCTCGCGCGCCATTCCCGCATGGACGTGGCGATCAAGGCCAAGGGCGATCTGCACATCGACCACCACCACACCACCGAGGACGTCGGCATCGCGCTCGGCCAGGCGGTCAGGCAGGCGCTCGGCGACATGAAGGGCATCACCCGCTACGCCGATGTCCACGTGCCCATGGACGAGGCGCTGACCCGCGTCGCCATCGACATTTCCGGCCGGCCATTCCTGGTGTTCAAGGCCGAGTTCGTGCGCGACAAGGTCGGCACCTTTGACACCGAATTGGTGCAGGAATGGTTCCAGGCCTTTGCGATGAATTCCGGGGTGACGCTGCACGTGGCGACGCTCTACGGCACCAATGACCATCATATTGCCGAATCCTGCTTCAAAGGATTGGCGCGGGCCCTGCGGGCGGCGATCGCGATCGATCCGCGCGCGGCCAACGAAGTGCCGTCCACCAAGGGCTCGCTCGGCGGCTGACCGCCGTTTTGCCGAGCCTTGGATACAAACCGCCCGCCGGGAAAGGGAACACGATGGCTGTTTACACCGTGCACGAGCCGCCGTTGAAACGGGGTGAGACCGCGCCCGATCCGGAGCGCTTCGTCTTCGTGCGCGATGGCTTCTCGTTCTGGGCGTTCCTGCTGGCGCCGCTGTGGATGCTGCGGTACCGGCTCTGGCTGGTGTTCATCGGCTACCTGGTGCTGACCATCGCGCTGCAGGTCGGACTTAAGGCGCTGGGCGCCTCGTCGGCGGTCTCGGTCGTGGTCAGCCTGCTCATCGCCTGGCTGGTCGGCCTCGAGGCGGCGACCTTGCGTCGCTTCACTCTGGCGCGCCGGGGTTGGAAGAACGTCGGCATCGTGGTCGGCGACGATCGCGACGCGGTGGAGCGGCGGTTCTTCGACGCCTGGGCCGACGAGTCCGCGAGCAGCGGAGAGCTGCGCCGCCCGCCGTCGGCGTCGACATCGGCATCGGCGGTGCCGATCCTGCGCAGGTCGCCGACCTCCTCCGATGTCATCGGCCTGTTCCCGGAACCGGGAGCGCCGCGGTGACCGTCGCCATCGTCGACTACGGCTCTGGCAACCTGCATTCCGCTGCGAAAGCATTCGAGCGCGCCGCGCGCGAGGCGGGCGTGGCGCAGCCGATCCTGGTGACCAGCGACCCCGATGCGGTCGCGCGCGCCGATCGCGTGGTGCTGCCCGGCGTCGGCGCCTTCGCGGATTGCCGGCGCGGCCTCGATGCGGTCGGCGGCATGGTGGACGCGCTCAACGACAGCGTCCGCAAGCGCGGCCGGCCGTTCCTCGGCATCTGCGTCGGCATGCAGCTGATGGCCGAGCGCGGCCGCGAATACGAGGTGGTCGAGGGGCTCGGCTGGATCCCGGGCGAGGTCGATCGCATCGCGCCGTCCGACCCCGGCCTGAAGATTCCGCACATGGGCTGGAATACGCTCGAGGTGCGCCGCACGCATCCGCTGCTCGACGGCATCGCGGTCGGGCCGCAGGGCCTGCACGCCTATTTCGTGCACTCCTTCCACCTCAAGGCCGACGAGCGCTCCGATCTCGTGGCCGAGGCGGACTACGGCGGTCCGGTCACCGCGGTGGTCGGCCGCGACACCGTGGTCGGCACCCAGTTCCATCCGGAGAAGAGCCAGCGGCTCGGCCTCAAGCTGATCGCCAACTTCCTGAAGTGGAAGCCGTGATCCTGTTTCCCGCCATCGACCTCAAGGATGGGGTCTGCGTGCGGCTCGAGCAGGGCGACATGTCGCGCGCCACGGTGTTCCACCGCGATCCGGCGGCGCAGGCGAATGCCTTCGAGACCCAGGGCTTCGAGTATCTGCACATCGTCGACCTCGACGGCGCCTTCGCCGGCAAGCCGATGAACGCGGCGGCGGTCGACCGGATCCTGGACACGGTGGGGATCCCGATCCAGCTCGGTGGCGGCATCCGCGACTCCATGACAGTCGAGGCCTGGCTGGAGAAGGGCATCAACCGCGTCATCATCGGCACCGCCGCCGTGCGCGATCCCGCGCTGGTGCGGTATTCCGCGCGCAAGTTTCCCGATCGCGTCGCGGTCGGGCTCGATGCCCGCGACGGCAAGGTGGCGGTGGAGGGCTGGGCGCAGACCTCCGAGCTCAGCGTGCTCGACATCGCCCGGCAGTTCGAGGACGCCGGCGTCGCCGCCATCATCTACACCGACATTGCGCGCGACGGCCTGCTGCAGGGGCTCAACCTCGAGGCCACCATCGCGCTGGCCGAGGCCATCAGCATTCCGGTGATCGCCTCGGGCGGGCTTGCCTCGATCGACGACGTGAAGGCGTTGTTGCAGCCGCGCGCCAGCAAGCTCGCCGGCGCGGTTGCCGGCCGCGCGCTCTATGACGGGCGGCTCGATGCGGCCGAGGCGCTCAAGCTGATCCGCGCGTCGCGCGCCGACGAGCCCGGTTCAGGGCGAGTGTCATAAGCGCGTTTACGCGCGTCTTCCGACGCGCTATGCGCGCGCACTAAGTAGTGGCCGCGCTGGCTGCTCGCTTCGCTCGCCAGCGCTGCGCGCACCGGCGCCTGATTTCAATTCTTCGTCGCGAGAATGGCGGCCAGCGCGGGGTCGCCTTTTTCGGTGAGCGCGTCGATCTGGCCGCGGCACCATTCATAGGCCGCCTCGAACACCTCGAAGTGGCGGTCGAAATCCATGAAGTTCGCGCCCGCCAGCGTCGGCACGGTGAGCACCAGATCGAGCGGGCCGACCGGCAGCAGGTCGGGACTCTGGTGCATGCCGACGCAGCGCTGCAGTACCGCGATGGGGTTCGGGATCGCCGGCAGCTTGCGCCGGCCCGCCGGCGTGAGCAGCTGCCGCACCAGCCGCCAGCGTCCGGGGATGCTGGCATAGTCCACCTCGAAGCGCGTGCGCTGTCCGCGCAGGCCGAAATGCACGACGAGATTTGGCCCGCCCTTGAGGGCCTTCATCGGTTGCAGCGGGATGTTGTCGATGACTCCGCCGTCGACCAGCATGCGCCCGTCGTCGGTGAACACCGGCGGCAGCACCGCCGGCAGCGAGCCTGACGCGCGCACCGCCTGCCAGAATGGGCCGCGGCGGATCAGATACGGTCCCTGGCCGGAATCGTCGAGCACGGCCGCGACCGCGAAATAGGGCCGCCACGCGTCCTCGATGCGGACGCCGCGGAACTGCCGCTGCAGCGCCTCGTCGAACGGGATGTGGTCGAGCAGCCCGTAACGGGGAAAGGTGTAGCGCTTGAAGCCGCGGCTGGTGACAAAGACGTCATGCGTGCCGAGGTCGACCTCTTCGGCGCTCAGTCCGATCGCGAAGCCGCCGAGCACGGCAGCGCCGACGCTGGTGCCGCCCAGCATGTCGAAGGCGACGCCGCGCTCGGCGAAGGCCTTGAACACCCCGACATGGGCGGGGCCGTAGCCGCCGCCGCCGGCCGCGACGAAGCCGAGCGCACGCCCGGTGAGGAATCGGTGCAGGCTCCTGATGTCGCGGTCGTCCGTGAGCGACACGTGATGATGCATCCTGACGTCGCGTTCGGCGAGCCAGGCGGCGGTGCCCTCGACCGCGCCGCTGCGCTGCTCGTGCAGGCGCACCAGCCGGCGGCGCGCCGGCGGATGGGTTTCGAACGCGAACGCCTCCACCGCATTGAGGTCCCCCGCGGCTGCGCCGGACACGACGATCAGCACCTGGTCGGCCTGCCGGATCGCCTTGCGCGTCCAGTCGGTGAGGGTGTCGTCGGCGAGATAGGCGATCAGCTCGTATTCGTGCTCGATGGCGTTGAGCCAGTTCGACACATCCGGATCATCGGGCGCGCGGCCCGGAAAATGCCGCTGCAGATAATCGCGGGTGAGCAGGCGGCCCTTGCCGCGCGCGCCCACCACGTGGTCGAGGCGATCGAAGAAGCTCTGCGGTATCGGCGCGTCGCCGCCGGCAATGACGGCCACCGTGCGCGCCGCCACGCCGCGCTGCTGGTGCATGGCGCGCAGGTTGGTTTCGGCGAGCCGGGCGGCGAGCGCCCTCAGCAGCGTGTGGTGGATCGCCGGCACCTCGCGCGCGACCTCGTCGAACGAGGCGCGGTCGAGCTCGAGCACGACCGAGTCGCGCGCGGCGATGATGGTGGCGGTGCGCGGCACGCCGGAGAAGAAGCCGATCTCGCCGATCGGCTCGCCGACGCCGATCTCGGCGATCACGCCGCCGCGGCCTTCGACCAGGACCTCGAAGCGGCCGGATACCACCACATAGACGGAATCCGAGGGCGCGTTCTGGCGGACCAGCACCTCGCCGCGGCGCAGCTGATGGACTTTCGCGCGCGCCCAGATCGCGGCCAGCTGGTCGTTCGACAGCTCGCGGAAGATCGCCGTCGAGCGCAGCAGTGTCGCAGCGTTGAGCGCGCCTGGGTCTTCGGCCATGGCGGCATCTTTGCAGACCGGCGCCGGCCCGGCAAACCTGCTGGTCAAGCAGGCGCTTCTTTGCTAGCTCCACGCCGGAGCTTCAATAATGTTCAAAGTCCGTGTCATCCCCTGCCTCGACGTCAAGGACGGCCGTGTCGTCAAGGGCGTGAAGTTTCTCGACCTGCGCGACGCCGGCGATCCGGTGGAGGCGGCGGTCGCCTACGACGCCGCCGGCGCCGACGAGCTCACCTTCCTCGACATCACCGCCAGCCACGAGAACCGCGACATCATCTTCGACGTGGTGCGCCGCACCGCCGAGGCCTGCTTCATGCCGCTGACCGTGGGCGGCGGCGTGCGCACGGTGGAGGACATCCGCAAGCTCCTGGCGTCGGGCGCCGACAAGGTCTCGATCAACACCGCCGCGGTCGCCCGCCGCGGCTTCGTGAAGGAGGCGGCGGAAAAATTCGGCGACCAATGCATCGTGGTCGCGATCGACGCCAAGAAAGTCTCCAAGCCGGGCGAAGCGGACCGCTGGGAGATCTTCACCCATGGCGGGCGCAATCCGACCGGGCTCGATGCGATCGACTACGCGCGCGAGGTGGTGGCGCTCGGCGCCGGCGAGATCCTGCTCACCTCCATGGACCGCGACGGCACCAAACAGGGCTTCGACATCGCGCTCACCCGCGCCATCGTCGACGCGGTGCCGGTGCCGGTGATCGCCTCGGGCGGCGTGGGCAATCTCGACCACCTGGTGGAAGGCATCCGCGACGGCCACGCCACCGCCGTGCTGGCGGCCTCGATCTTCCATTTCGGCGAATTCTCGGTGCGCCAGGCCAAGGAGCACATGGCGCGCGCCGGCCTGCCGATGCGGCTCGATCCTTAATAGTCGGCCTCGTGAAAGCCACAAGTCCGGTGCAGTCGAAGGCAGCGTTTCTCGTCCGGAATGGATTGATCATGCGCGGGATCTCGGTCATGGCCCTTCTACTCGGCATCACCATCCTGCCATCCGGGCAGTCCGCCGCCCAGCAGCAGCATGTTCTTGTCAATCCTCTGCAGTGCGAAGGGCCGCTTTCCCGCGACACGGATCACGCGACGTTGGTGACAACGTTCGGCGCCGACAACGTTCTCCTCGACCAGGACTACGTCACGCGTGATGATGGAACCCTGTCCGTCAGCACGTTGTTTCCCAATGACAACGAGCGCGAACTGCGAATCGTTTGGAAAGATAAGAGGCTTCAAGGCATCTCCAGAATCGAAATCTGGGGTTCAGCCTGGTCCATTGGACCAGGCATCCGCGTCGGGACAACGCTTCTGGAAGTCGAGCGGCTCAACGGCAGGCCGTTCAGGCTTGCCGGATTTGGTTGGGATGGCTCTGGCGAGGCGGGCGTTTGGGAAAGGGGGAAGCTTGCACGTCTGTTAGGGGGATGTCATCCAGTCTTGTATTTCGATCCGGGCGTCGAAACTTCATTTGAAGACTATCAGAAGGTCATGGGTGACGATGTCCACTATTCGGACAGTCCCGCGATGAGGACCGTCAAGCCGATTGTGAGGTCAATGACGCTCGCCTATGAGCTTCAGTGATGCGTCGGTTAGCCCGACGGACTGATCAACCATCGTAGCTGCTTGGCGACGTGCCCGTCCCTGGTTCGTGGCTTCAGACGTCATGCGCCTGCGCCCGGCCGCAGCGCCCAGCGCAGCGCCTGCTCGAGCCGGTCGTTGCCCCAGAACAGTTCGCCGTCGGCGGTGACGAAGCTCGGCGCGCCGAACAGGCCGATGCGCTGCGCCTCGTCGGTCTGCGCGCGCAGCCGCGCCTTGATCGCGTCCGACTGCGCGGCGGCGAGCACCGGCGCCGGATCGATCTGCAGGTCCTCCAGCACGTTCTCGATCGCCGCGGCGTGGTCGATCCGCGTTCCATTGCTGAACTCGGCGCGGAACAGGGCGCGGCAGAAATCCTTGCCCCAGTCATGGTCGAGGGCGGCGATGCCGACCCGGGCGGCGAGCAGGCTGTTCTGCGGGAACGGATCGGGCCGCTGGAACGGCAGGTCGAGCTCCGCGCACAGCCGCTCGAGGTCGCGCCACATGTGGCGGCCCTTCTCCGGGTAGAGATTGAACGGCGACGTGGTCCAGCCCTGCGCCTTGAAGATCGGGCCGAGCAGG
>Ga0126377_10000824_pt1 | contig 19579 bp, 12 predicted proteins | sample PanSoiMetPlot_22_FD_92647 | JGI IMG/M metagenome (GOLD analysis project Ga0126377, IMG submission 92647) | Tropical forest soil microbial communities from Panama - MetaG Plot_22 | ecosystem: Environmental > Terrestrial > Soil > Tropical forest > Bulk soil | place: Panama | collected 2016-02-17 | reverse complement strand
GTGATGCATGGCGAAGGGCGCGACCCCCCAGCCGAGCGACTCGAACATCCGGTTGTGCTCGAGAAATACCGTCTCGGCCCCGCCGCGCCGGTAGTAGTAGTTGTTTATCGAGAGCAGCGTCGGCGGCATGCCCTCAGTCCCTGTCGAGGCGGCGCAGGTCTCGCGACCACGCGTGTCTGCTGATGAAGAGAACCCCGAGGAGGATGCCGGCCAGAAAGCCGGGCGGCAGAACCCGCAGCGTCGGTCGGACATGCCTGGTCGGCATGGCGGCGCGATCGAGGACGGCAAAGCCGGACAGGTCGCTCGCCTCACGTACCTTCAGCGCCTCGTACTCACCGACCAGGAAGCCGAACAGCTCCTGGCGCACCTCGTGCTCGCGTAGCAGCACATCGAGCTCGGCGCGTAGCTCGGGGACCTGCAGCGCGGGTGGAAATGTGCTGCTCTCGGGGCCGCGCACGCTGCCGGCGGTCGGATCGGAGGCCTGTCGGTCCTCGAGACCGCGCAGCTGGGCCGTGATGGCGCCGATCTGCTGCTGGAGCTGAGCGACCGACGACTCCCGACTCGAAGCGAAGCTCCTGGTGTAGGACAGCTGAAGTCTCCTGGAGATGACCTTCCCTTCGAGCGCAGCCATCCCCGACAGCACTGCCTTGCCCTGGGCCGGCAGATCGAGGATCCCGTGCTCCTCCTGGAAGCTGCGCACGGCGCGCGACGACTCGTCCAGGTCGCGCTCGGCCTCGGCAACTCGACCCTCGAGGAAGCTCCGCTCTTCCCGCGTCGAGGAGCTGGCGATGCGTCGGAAGCCGCGGTCGGCCAGCTCGCCGAAGGCGTCCGACATGTCGCGAGCGACTTCCGGATCCTCGTCCTCGCACCTCAGACGGACGACCTTTGCCTTCTTGTGGACGCTCGTAGAGCAGTAGCGCCACAGGCGCTCGCGGGTTTTCTCGATGCTTCCGACGTCGTAGCGGCGCACGAGGTCGAAGCGTTCGATGATGCCGTCGGTGACCGAGCGACTGTGCAGAATGGAGGCGACCCGCTCGCTCTCGGAGTGGGACGCCCCGACCCCCAGTCCGAACTTGCCGAGCAGCGCGAGCATCGAGCCCAGTCCTGCCTTGCTGCGCTTGGGGACGATCAGGATCTCGGCCTCGTACCACTTCGTCGCGCCGCAGTAGTAGGTGAGCGTCGCGGCCAGCCCGCATATCCCGAACAGAAGGACGACCAGCCACCGGCGGCGAACCAGGCGCAGAAGGTCGGTCGCGCTCAGCCGCGGTGGCATCAGGCGGATCAGCTGGCGACCGCCTCTGGGCATGGCGTCGCGCATCGATGCGCTGCCTACGAGATCCGCTCCGGCGCGAGGCGCGCCGCGACGTCGCGCCACCAGGCGGGGAGGAGGACCAGCAGGAGGCCGAGGGCGAGTCCCGCGAACATGCCGATCGGGACCACCCGGCCGCCCGGACGGATGCGATGTGTCGGCAGCACGGCGTGGTCGAACACGACGAAGCTGGAGAGATCGCGAGCCTCGTCGACCTTGAGAGATTCGAATCGCTCGGTGAGCAGGAAATAGACCGTCTCGCGAACCTTCAGCTCGCGATACAGCGCCTCCAGCTGGTAGCCGAGCGCAGGCACAGCCATCGCCGGCGGAAACAGCGCGCTGCCGGCCCGAGCGGTGGCCGCGCTGGCGGCCGGGCGCACATCCTGCGCCGCAGCAGGGGCGCGCTGTTGCTCGAGGCCATGGAGCTCCTTGCGCAGGACATCGATCTGTCGCTCGAGCTGGTCGGCCGACGATTCCTTGCTCGACACGAATCCGCTCAGGTAAGAGAGCTGGATCCGCTTGGAGATGAGATCACCTTCGAGCGTGGCCATGGCCGAGACCACAGCTTTGCTTTGCTCGGGCAGGTCGATGATCTTGTTCTTCTCCTGGAACTGGCGCAGGGCCTGAGATGCCGCGTCGAGCTCCTGGCGGGCCTCGCCGGCGCGCTTCTCGAGGAACTTCCTCTCCTCGCTGGCAGACGAGGTCGCGATCCGGCGGAAGCCCTCGTCCCCGGATTGCCCGAAGTACTCCGCCATGTCGCGAGCCATGGCCGGCTCCTTGTCCTCGCAGCTCAGCGCGACCACGTTCGACTTGCGCTCGACCGACGTGCCGCAGTGCGACCACAGCTCCTTGCGGGCGAGCTCGATCTTCTCTACGTCGTAGCGGTCCAGGAGATGGAACTTCTGGATCACGGCATCGCTCGTCGAGCGGCTGGTCAAGATGGCGGAGATCCGCTCGCCGTCGGAGCTCATCAGCGACGAGGCGGCGCCGCCCACGTCGAGCGGCAGCTTGCCGAGCATCGCGCTCGCCGCACCGAGCCCACCCAGCGAGCTCTCCTTGGGGACGATCAAGATCGACGCCTCGTACCACTTGGGCGCCAGGAAATAGTAGCCGACGGCCATCATCCCACCGAGAAGCCCGGCGGCGGCGATGACCCGCCATCGCAGGCGGAGCAGGCGCAACCCGTCGAACCTTCGCCCGTGGGTCGTGGCCGCCGCCATGATCTGCTCCGGCGGCATCACCGACTCACTGCGTAGGCGAGGGCCGCGCCGCTGATGATGAGTCCGGCCCCGCTCATGATCAGCTGGACGACCTCGGCACGGCTGAAGTTGCGCTCCGGCACGACGATGGTGTCGCCGGGGCGGACCTTGAGAGCCTGTGAGAAGGGGCGCATCTTGCCGTCGGCGCCGATGAGGCGGATCTCGTCGTCGTCCTGCGCGTTGCGGCTGGTGCCGCCAGCGTTGGCGAGGTACTCGCGGACGCCGAATCGAGGGTTGAACTGAAAAGTGCCCGGACGCACGACGGCGCCCTCCACCAGCACGCTTCGCTGCTTGAACGGCACCACGATGCTGTCGCCCACGCGGATCCGTCGATCCGCGCGGAAGTCGCGGCGCATCAGGAGGGCATCGAGATCGATCGGCCGGATGGGCTCGCGGTCATGGCGGATGTAGGCGTTCTGCAGATCCGCGCCGACGGTCACGCCGCCGGCGCGCTCGATGAGTGAGCGGACGGTGTCGCCCTCGACGTAGGACAGCCGCTTGATGGTCGTCGCCGGATCCGCCGGATCGGCGCCCACCACCGCTCCGATGAGCGCGACCGATCGCTGGATCTCGCCGGTGCTCGGGACGAGGATCTCGTCGTCGTCGCGCAGCCGCGTGTTGGGCACGCTCCCATCACGGGCGAAGCGGAGCTCCAGCGCCGTCTCGCGCTCGTTCCGGTTGCGCCGCGTGATGCGGATCGGCAGGGCTCGCGACGCGGAGCTCTTGAACCCACCGGCGAGCTCGAGGAGCTCGTCCATGTCGCGGCTGGCGATCAGCTCGTAGCTGCCGGGATCGCGGACCGGGCCGGTGATCGTCACCATGACGACGGTCTTCGGCACTCTCACGACGTCGCCGTCGAGGAGGTAGGGGTTGTACCGGGTCTCCCCGGTACGCGAGTAGAGCAGGAGATCGGCGGTCGCGATGGCGCCGGTGCGGCGACGGATCTGGATTCTACGGATCGATCCGGTCGTGCCGCCCGCCTCCGCGACGATGGAGCTCACTCGCCGCCGCGCGTTCGACTGATAGAGTCCGGGCTTTTTCACGTCTCCGACGACGTGCACGAGGAACAGGCGCGCCTTGACGAGTGACACGTCGGACCTCAGGCCGGGGTAGTAGCGCCGCACGGCCCCGAGGACGCGCGCTCGGGCCTGGGCGAGCGTTTGCCCGGCGACTCGCACCTTCCCGACCTTGGGGATGAAGGCGTTGCCCTCGAGATCGGTCGTCAGCCGGATCGACATGTTCTGCGTGCCCCAGAAGCGAAGCTCGAACGAGTCGCCGCTGCCGCAGATGTAGAGGTTTGGATCGAGGGGCTCCTCCAGCGGAAGGTTCGTTTCACCCGGCGTCGTCGCGCTCCGTCCGACGTCCATCACCTCGTCCTCGACCGGGGCGATCGGTATGTCGATCACGGGTGTCGGGGCCGCCTTCGTCTCTTCGAGCCGGGCCTCCTGTGCCCATGCGGCAGCTGGAAGCCCCGTGAACGCCAGGCTGGACAGCAGCGGGGCCACGAGGAGGCAGGGAGGGGCCGTCGTCTTCTTCGCCATGTGTGGTGTTCCGGACAGGGTGGTAGGCAAACGACTCTTCGGCAGGGACCACTCCCTTGTCGGCACACGCCCAGGGTGGCTTGAGGCCTTCACCTACTGCTTCGAGGAGCGGCCGCGCCGACGCGACTCATTGATTCTCGCCCCCTCGCATCGACCGGCGAAATCACCCTTGTGGGGGCCTCAATCCTCGACAGAAACGGCCGACAAACTGCTGACTAATCGCGGGCGCCTCGACCGAGGCGCGACTCGCCTCGCCTCGGGGGATTTACTTTGCAGGGCCACACCGGTTTCCGTGAGACCCCCAGCGCTACCGAGGAGTCGCCGCCGCCGGGTGTACGAGTCGTGCAGCGCATCTCGACCGTCATCGAGGTGCTCGGTGACGTCACTCCGATTCGCCCACGAGCGGTGGGGCGCACGCGGACGCGCATCGTCCAGAGCGACCGCTCGCCGCTCGCCTTCGCTCAGCGTGTGCTCGACCCGGCGCTCGTCGCGGTGCTCCTGCCGGTCTCGTGCCTTGCTCTCGGTGAGGAATTCGACCAGCCCTGTCGACTGCTGGCGTCGATCGCCTTTCTCGCCGTTCTATCGATCTTCCGGGTCGCGGGGCTCTATGGCAACAGTGCCCGTCTCGGGGCGGTCTCCACTTTCGGTCGCATCGCTGGCGCCTGGACATGTGTGGCCGCCCTCCTCGCGGCCATCGGCTACATCACTGGATCGGTCGAGTCCATCTCTGCCGATGTGCTTCTGGTCTGGGTGCCCGGGGTGCCTGTCGTCCTCGCGACCGCGCACATGATCGTCGGCGCTGCGATGCGTCTGCCTCGCGTCCGGGGAATCGCGACGCGGACGGCCGTCGTCGTGGGAGCCGGTCCGTCCGCGCGCGAGCTCGCGCAGCGCATGATGGACGCGCCGGGATGCGGGGTCCGGCTGCTGGGATTCTTCGATGACCGTCCCTCGTCCGGCGGAGCCGGGAGCCTGCCGCTGCTCGGCTCGCTCGCCTCGGTGCCCGACTACGTGGCCGCGGAGCGCGTCGACCACGTGTACATCACGCTGCCCGTCGGCAGCGACGCGATGGCGAAGCTCAACGAGCGACTGCTCGACACGACGGCCTCTGTGTCCTTCCTGCCCCAGGTGCTCTCTGCGGGCGTGCCGAACCTCCACATCGAGGAGGTGGCGGGCGTGCCGCTGTTCACCTCGTTCGACACGCCGTTCGCGGACTCGGGCCGCCGCCTGGTCAAGCGGGCCACAGACGTCGCGGTGGCGGCCATTCTGCTCGTCGTCGCCGCACCCCTCATGGCGCTGGTCGGCATCGCCGTGAAGGCGTCGTCTCGCGGCCCGATCCTGTTCCGCCAGCGCCGGCACGGCCTCGACGGGAAAGAGATCATCGTCTACAAGTTCCGCACGATGACGGTGATGGAGGACGGCGCCAGGGTGGAACAGGCCCGGCGCCTCGATCCCCGCGTGACCCGTCTGGGGCGGCTCCTTCGCCGCAGCTCGCTCGACGAGCTACCCCAGCTCATCAACGTCCTGCAGGGGCGCATGAGCGTCATCGGGCCGAGACCGCACGCGCTCGCCCATAACGAGCAATACCGCCAGCTGATCGCCGGCTACGCGCGCCGGCACAAGGTCAAGCCGGGCCTGTCTGGATGGGCCCAGGTGAATGGCTGCCGCGGTGAGACGAAGACAGTGGACGCCATGCGCGCTCGGGTCGAGCACGACCTGTACTATCTGCGCAACTGGTCCCTGTGGCTGGACCTGCGCATCGCCGTCAAGACGCTGGTCGTGCTGTTTCGCGACCCGAATGCGTACTAGCTGGCCCCGGAGCTCACTTCGGTTGACCTCAGGGAGCTCCGATGTCGGGGCTTCGCGCTTACGCGCTCATCCGGACGATGTCGACGGGGAACCCCGACGACATCGTCGTTGCCGCTTCTTACCCACGGTTCGCCTGGTCGGGCTCGACACAGGCGAACCTTGGGTCTCTACCGCGTCCCTTCGGCCCGGCGGGCCTGGTTCCGCTCGATGCGGAACTCCACCCGGCGGTTCTCGGCGCGGCCTCGGGATCGGCTGTTGTCGGCGATCGGGTTCTCCTCGCCGCGGCCGATGGCTTCGAGGCGGTTGGCCGCGACGCCCTTGGCGGTGAGGTGCTCGACGACGGCCTGGGCGCGGCGCTGGGAGAGGTCCTTGTTGAAGGTGGCGTCGCCCTCGTCGTCGGTGTGGCCCTCGACGTAGACGTGGGTGATCTCGGGGTGGGCCACGAGGACCTGGGCGAGGTTGTCGAGGAGAGGGTTGGAGCGGGAGCGGATCGCGACCCTGGAGCTGGCGAAGTAGATCTTGCCGAGGACCTTGATGTCGGCCTGGTCGATGACGACGAGTTGCTTGCTGCGGCAGCCGTGGGCGGAGCCGGGCTCGGTCGGGCAGTTGTCGAAGCGGTCGACCAGGCCGTCGCCGTCGCTGTCCTTGTCGGGGCAGCCGCGGTTGTCGACGGGGCCGGCGGCCATGGGGCAGCTGTCCTTGGCGTCGAGGACGTCGTCGTTGTCGTTGTCGGGATCGGGGCAGCCGTCGTGGTCCTGGAAGCCGTCCATGTCCTCGGCCTGATCCGGGCAGGCGTCGACGCGCTGGGACAGGCCGTCGCCGTCCTGGTCGAGCACCTGGTCGGGGCAGCCGTCCTTGTCGTCGATGTCGTTGATGGTCTCGGGCTGGTCCGGGCAGCGATCGGTCGGGTCCAGGATGCCGTCGTTGTCGCGGTCGGCGACGGCCGGGCAGCCGTCGGGGGCGACGCCGGCGTCGTGGGGGCATTGATCGGCGTCGCCGATCACGCCGTCGCCGTCGGGGTCGGGCCGGGGTGTCCTGGCGGGCGCGGGGTGGTGGTTGAAGGTCCAGCTCAGCGAGGACGTGATCAGGAAGTGACTGGCCGAGCCGTCGTCGAGGTTCACGTCCTCGCGCTTGGGCGCGAGCAGCCAGCGACCATCGAGGCGGACGGAGAGGTCAGGTGTGATGAAGAACATGGCGCCGGCGCCGACGTGGCGGGTGAGGTCGTTGTCGTCGCCGAGGGCGCCGTCACCCGAGATGACGCCCATCGTGCCGCCGCCGAGGAGGAAGAAGGGCGTCAGCCGGCCCGGCAGCTGACCGATGACGTGCGCGCGCCAGCCCAGCATGGTGGCGCCCTGGTTCGTGGTGTCGGTGCCGATCGGGCTGACCTCGCCTTCGAGCTCGAACCCGAGGTAGCGCAGGACGTCGTAGCTCACCCGCAGGCCCATGGCCGGGCCGACGGAGTTCAGCGGCTCCCACGTGTTGGAGTAGTAGTAGAACTGATGCACGTCCGAGTCCGGCAGGAATACGCCGGCGGTGACACCGATCGACAGCGTCTTCTCGTGCGGACCCAGATCCTCGTCGCCGGCGAAGGCGACGGTGGAAGAAAGCACGAACAGCGCGATACCCGACAGACCGACTGAAAGCGGTCTTCCCCCGTTTTTCATGACTCGATGGTAACGCCGATCTCGACGCGGCTGACGCGCGGAACATCGCGGCTGGTAGTCGCCCTCTCGAGGTCGACACGGCGCAGATTGTGCCCGCCGCCCCCGCGATCGTCTTCGCGCCCTTTCGACGCACCGTCTCGCGCGTCGAGGAGCCGATACTTGCTCGCGCACCGATGGAGGGTGAGTCCCTCGCGCGCGCATCGCGCTCCTCGTGCGCACACCCTGTCGGGGTGCGATCCGAGATCGGCGCGCGCGGGTCAGAGGAGGTCGTAGGTCAGAGAGATCTGAAGCCCGCCCTGAACGCCCGCGCCGAGCGGGTAGTTGAACTCGGCGTCCGCCGGGAAGTCCTCCTTCTCGATCACGCGATCCTCGCCGTCGGGGAAGATGGTCGTGCCGAGGGCGGCGCGGAGGCCGAGGCGGGGGCCGAGCTGGCGGCGGGCCTCGAGGGCCCCGCCGAAGCCGACGCCGAGGAGCGTGTTGTAGCGGGCGCCGGCAGACAGGCCGAGCTCGAGGCCGCCCGAGAAGTGGATGGGGAAGGCGTAGAGGTCGGCGTTGCCCTGGCCGGTGGCGAACACGTGGAAGGAGTCGATGTCCTCATCGTCGTCGCTGCTGACAGTGAGCATGGTGAGGTTGCCGCCGCCGGTGACGCGGGCGCCGACCGGGCCGAGGCGGTACTCGGCGCCGATGGCGGCGCCGTCGTACCAGCCGATGGACGCGACCAGGGCGAGCGGACCGGCGTGGTGCTCGGAGACGGCCGGCTCCTGCGCGAGGGCGGACGAGGCGCCGAGCGCGAGAGCGGCGGAGGCGGCGAGCGCGGCGAGGGCGGCGAGAATCGATGTCGAGGCGAATCGCGGTTTCATGACAGCATGACTAACAGACTGGCCTGCATGTGTAGCCGACTGAAGACGGCAAAGGTCGTGCGCGCGTGGATGGGCGTCGCGCCCGCCACAGCTGTGGCGTCTCCGCTGTAGCTGGAGCGCCACTGTCGGGATCGAGCGGCGAGGCCGCGATCACTCGAGCGTCTGCGCCGCGCGCTCGCCGTAGGTGGGATCGCCGCTCTGGCGGTCGAACGAGACATCCCACAGCATCAGGCCGGCGAAGGCCGCGTCGCCGCGCACGGAGTCGACGAGCGCGGGCAGGGCGGCGGGATCGACGTAGCCGCCGGCCGGGGCCGCGTCGGGCGTGGCCGGCAGGCCGACCAGGATGCGCGGGCCGCCGCTCGCGGCCAGGTCCGCCCACCGGGCGAAGGTGTCGTCGAACGCGGCGCCGGACGAGCCGCTGCAGGTGTTGTTGTAGAACTGGACGAACAGGTAGTCGAAGGCGTCGGCGGCGTCGCCGAGCGCGGTGCCGGCCGCCGGGCCGAGGTGGGCGTCGGGGAAGGGGCACTGGGGCGCCGCGGTGATGAGCCAGTCGCCTCCGGCCGCGTCCATGGTCGTGCGCAGGCGGCGCACGAAGGCGGCATAGCCGGCCGGGCCGCCGCCCTCGATGTCGAGGTCGACGCCGTCGAGCGGCTGGTCGCCGAAGGGGCGGAGCGCGCCGTCACCGCCCAGGAACATGTCCCAGACGGTGTCGGCGAACGACTCGGCCTCGCCGTCGCCGGTGAAGCCGTAGGCGCCGGATGCGCCGCCCAGGGAGAGGATCACCTTCTTGCCGGCGGCGTGGCAGGCGGCGATGTCGGCCTCGATCTCCTCGCAGCGCAGGAGGAACGGGTGCTCGTCGTCGATCGGGGTCTCGCAGTGGAAGGAGAAGTTGAGCTCGGGGAGGCCGCCGTTGCGGGCGCTGATGAAGCTGGTCATGAAGGCGAGGACGATGACGTCGTAGTGCGGGACGGCGCAGACGTCGGCGAGGCGGGGCTCCCAGAGGTCCATGTCGGCCGGGTGCGTGCCGCCGTAGCCGTTCTGGCCCCAGTACGCCGCGATGCGGGGGCCGCCCGGATCGCCGCCGTCGCCGTCGCCGTCGTCGGAGGTGTCGCCGCCACTGTCGCCGCCGCCATCGCCGCCGCTGTCGCCGCTGTCATCGCCCGCCGCGTCGCCGTCGCCGTCGGCATCGCCGCCGCCGCCGCGGTCGTCGCTGGAGGAGCAGGCGCTCGCGGCGAGGAGCGACGCGAGGACGACGGGGAGGGCGCGGGTCATCCCTCCATCGAGCCGCAGCCCGGCGCCCGGGTCAATCTGGCCCGGCGGCGCACGGGCCGGGGAAGCCGACGTCGAACAGGACGCGCCAGGTCGCCGCCGGCTGCCGGCGCCAGATGGTGACGTAGACGGCGCAGTACGGCGAGGTGGGGTCGCCGGGCCCGGCTCGCCAGGCGGCGTGCGCGCGGCCGACGGTGTAGCCGAGGTCCCCGGCCGGAGACAGGCCGCTCGCGACCGGCGACCAGGTGATGTGGAAGTCGTCGCGGGAGAAGGTCGGCGCCATGAAGGCGCGCACGCGATCGCGGCCCGTCACCGGGCGGTCGTCCCACATCGCGCCGTCGGCGTCGAACCAGTCGACCCAGCCGTCGAGCCGGCGCGCCGCCACGTCGGCGGCGAAGGCCCGGTCGGCCGCCTCGACCTCGGCGGCGTGGGCGGCGGGGCCGCGCTGCCAGGCGTACTCCTCGGTGCGCCCGCCCGGGGCGGAAGCGCGGGCGCGGAGCGTGTCGCCGGCGCGCTCGTAGTGGAGCGTGCGGGGCCAGTCGTGCTGCGGGTTGGAGAAGTCCGCGCGCTGCTGGCCCGGCTCGCCGCCGCCGGTCAGCCGGAACTTCGCCTCGTGCTTTCCGCCCGGGATGGCCTGGTAGACCGGCACGTCGCCGTCGAGCTGGATGTTCAGCACCTCGAAGAAGGCCGTGCGCCCGCCCTTCGCGGTGAAGCCGACCCCGAGGAGCGCGCCGTCCACGCGGGTCCAGTGCTCGACCGCGCCGTCGGCGGCGCCTCCCGTCTGCCAGCGGCCCTCGAGCCAGGCGAGCGCGCCGAGTCGCCCGGGCCGATCGGGGTCGTCGCCTGGCCCGGGCCGCGCGGACCGATCAGCGGCGGCGGCCGGCGCGGAGGCGGCCGCGGTCCCCGCCGCCGGCGCGAGAGATGGCGCCGGCGCGCGGCTCGCGCACGCGGCCGCCCACGTCGCCATGATTACCGGCGCGCACGTCGATCGCATCGTTCGCATCGACCGGCATGCTGCCACGGTCCGCGGCGCGCGGTCGACCAGGCGCTCGGCGCGTCACGTTGGCGATCACCTCGGCGATCTCAGAACGCGTACCCGAAGCGCAGATAGCCGTTCGGGAACACCTCCTCGTCGTCGTAGTCGTTCTCGGTGTCGTGCTTCGACCAGTTGCGACCGGCGCCGACGGCGATCGCGAAGTTCAGGCCGCTGTCCCACATCCAGTGCCAGCCGACCAGGATCTGCGGGCCGACGGTGGTGTTGTCGTCGCTGCTGTCGCCGCTGGAGTCGGTGAAGCGGCGGACGATCGCGCCGGGCTCGAGGAAGAGGCCCGAGTAGGTGCGGCGGAAGTAGATGGGCAGGCCGACGCCCAGCTCGTAGCCCTTGATGCTGTCGTCGCCCACCGGATCGAAGTAGTTGACGTCGCCGCGCACGGCGAAGTGGTCCGAGATGCCGTAGCTGAGCGAGGCGCCGTAGATGCCGAAGATCCACCCGAGCGGGTTGGTCGACAGGTTCGTGCGGCGGTACCGGTAGTAGAACTGGTTGTGGTCGCCGACCGCGATCGGCGTGCCGTGGATATGAGAGAGGTCGCTGCCGTCGCCCCCCGCGGGGGGCGGCTGCGAGGCGGCAGGCACGGCCGCCGGCTGGACCGGAGTCGGCGGCGGTGGCGTCGGCGCCGGCGCCGGCGGAGTGGCGGACGGCTGGGCGCCGGCGGAGCTCGCCGCGAGGAGGACGATCGCGGCGGCCAGGAGGCAAGGGCGGGCGGTCTGGGTCATCGCAGCCGGTTGCCTCGCAATTCGCGGACCAGATTCCGCGCGCGAGCTAACTCGTGAGAGGAAGCGACTCCGCGCATCCCGCGGCACGAGCGGCGCGGTTGCGATTCACCGGCGGCGACGGTTTCCGGACATTCGTGCCGCGGTGCATGCCCGGCAGCAGATTTGCCAGGCCTTACTGCGAGTCGCCGCCCAGCATGGCGCGGAGCGCAGAGCGCACCGCCCTCGTGGCCGCCGCGTCGAAGGTGCAGATGACGACGCGCCCCGGCAGCTCGTGGGCGCCGACGTGCTCCCACACCGCCGTCACCGCGATGCGAGCCGCGCGGTCGAGCGGGAAGCGATAGGCGCCGGTCGAGATCATGGGAAAGGCGATCGAACGAGCGCCGGCGCCGGCCGCGAGCTCGAGCGAGCGCCGGTAGCAGCTGGCCAGGAGCCCGTCCTCTCCGCCCTGGCCGCCGCGCCAAACCGGGCCGACAGCGTGGATGATGTGACGCGCGCGCAGTCGATAAGCGCCGGTCATCACCGCCTGGCCGGTCTCGCAGCCGCCCAGCCCGCGGCACTCGGCGAGGAGCTCGCGGCCGGCCGCGCGGTGGATCGCGCCGTCGACCCCGCCGCCGCCCAGGAGCGAGCTGTTGGCGGCATTGACGATGACGTCGACCTCGAGGCGCGTGATGTCTCCCTCGACGACTTCGATGCGGTCGTGGCTCATGGCTTCATCCTTCGGGGCGAATCGTAGCCGGAATCGGCAGCGCCGGCGGCTCCGGGCTCACCGCCCTGAGGGTCAAGAAGCGCGCCCCGCAGTTCGGCGCATTCAAGGGTCGCATCCGCATCGGGCCCGACTTCGACAAGCCGCTCGAGGACTTCGCTGGATACATTCCGCCTGTCCGGCCGAGGCGCAGGCGGTGAAGCTGCTGCTCGACACATGCGTTCCTCTGATTCCTCGCCGGTGACCCTCAGCCGAGGAGGTCGCGCGCTCGCAGGGCCAGGCCGCGGGCGACCGAGGTCAGCTCCTCGCCGCCGACCAGGCGGTCCGCGCCGAAGCGCGCGGCGAGCAGGCGCCGCACCGACGGGACCAGCGACGAGCCGCCGGTCGCGAACACGCGGTCGACCTCGCCGGCGCTCACGCCCGCGCGGGTCATGAGGCCGGCCACCACGTCGTCGATGGCGGCGAGGTCGGCGGCGATCCATGCCTCGAGCTCGGCCCGCGCGATGGGCTCGCTCAGGCGGATGGCCGGCACCTCCAGCGCGCCGCGCTCGCCGGCCGACAGCGCCAGCTTGGCTCGCTCGACCGCCTGGTGAAGCGGCAGACCCAGGTCGTCGCGCACCACGCTCACCAGCCGGTCGATGCGCTCGGGCTCGATCGCGCCGCGCGCGAGGCGATCGATGAGCTGCATCGTCTCCGGCGCCTTGAGGAACGACAGGTGGTGCCAGCGGCGCAGTCGCGAGTAGAGCCAGGCCGGCACCGGCGTGACGGCGCCGAGCTCGTCGCGGTAGGAGCTGCCGCGCCCGAGCGCCGGCGCGACCAGCGCGTCGATGACGCGGGCGTCGAAGCTGTCGCCGCCGACGCCGATGCCGGCGGTGCCGAGCAGCGTGCCGGGATCGCCGGCCACCAGGCCGGGCCCGACCCGGACCAGCGAGAAGTCGGTGGTGCCGCCGCCGAGGTCGGCCACCAGGAGTAGCTCCTGGTGATCGAGGCCGGCGGCGTAGCGCGACGCGGCCGCGACCGGCTCGTACTCGAAGACCGCCTCGTCGAAGCCGGCCGCGCGGACCGCGTCGCGCATGCGGCCGAGCGCGCGCGCCTCGTCGTCGGCGTCGCGCGCGCCCCAGTAGCGGACCGGGCGGCCGATGACCGCGCGCCGGCCGAGCTCCTCGCCCGACGCGCGGCGGAGCTGGCGCACGAACTCCGCGATCAGCTGCTCGAGGCTCCAGGTGCGCCCGAGGATGATCGTGCGCTTGAAGCTCGCGCTGGCCAGGTGCGACTTGAGCGACTGCACCAGCCGGCCGTCGCCCTCGAGCTCGACATAGCGCTCGATGGCCGGCGCGCCCGCGCGCGGCCCGTCCTCGCCGAACTCGAAGTGGAGCACGGTGCGCCAGGTGGTCGCCGCGCGCCCGCCGGCGCCGGTCAGGCTGGCCAGCCTGACCTGGCCGTCGCGCCCGGCCAGCCCGACGGCAGAGTTGGTGGTGCCGAAGTCGATGCCCACGAAATGACTCATTGGTGCCTCCTCGCAGGCTCTCCATGGTCTACATGTGGCGCGGCTTTACAATCTGTCGCCGTGGGCCTATCCTGGGGGAGCTAATAGGGAGGCGGGTAGATCGCGGGCGACCGCGCGGACCGCTGCCCTGGTGCCGGCGGCCCCGCGCCCGCGAGCCGCGCGGTCACGCGAGGCGTCAGTCGAGAAAGTCGAGCGCCGCGTCGAGGATGGCGGCGCGCGCGATGGTGCTCGGCACCGCCTCGATCGGAAAGCCGGTGACGATGACGCGCCGGCCCGACGCCGCCGCATGCCCTACCGCGGCCGCGCCTCCCGTGCCGCCGACGTAGCGCAGGAGCGGGGTGCCGTCGCCATCGGGCGCGAGCACGTCCGGGAACTCGATGTCCATGCCGTCGGGGGCGAGGTACGAGAGGATCGGCAGCGCGGCGAAGGCGGCCGGCGCACCGTCGGACTCGCGCGCGCCCTCGGCCTCGAAGGTCTCGGAGTCGTCGGCCACGTAGACGGCGCCGAGCACGTCGGCCACGAACGCCTGCTCGTCGGCGTCGCCCTGATCGGAGAGCGCCCAGATCATCTCCGCCCCCGACACCAGCAGGGCGCGGCCGGCGCTGACGTGCGCGGCCAGGAGATCGCGCTCGGTCGGGCTGAGCGCCTCGGTCATGGTCGACTCCTCGCCGGCTGCCCACACCACGACGTCGTAATCGGCCAGATCGATGTCGCCGCTCTCGACCGCGCCGTGATGCGCGCTGGCGATCGGCCGATCGCCCAGCGAGGCGGCCAGGGCGGCGAGGAAGTCGTGGTCGCGGCCGAGCACGTTCTCCGGCGCGTCGGTGCTCCACACGTCGTTGCCGTCGACCAGGAGGATCGCGGCGGTCTCGCCCGACGCGGTGGCGGCGTACGCGCCCGACGGATCGCTCTCCAGGCCGTCGGCGCCGCGCGCGCTCACCCGCACGTAGGTCGGCTGCGCGGCCGACAGGTCGCCGGCCTGGAACCGGGTGCCGCGCACGAGGCGCGCCGCGCTGCGCGGCCAGGTGCGGCCGTCCTCGCTCAGCCACACCAGATACCCGTCCGCCCCCTCCACCTCGCTCCACGCGATGTCGAGCACGCCCGGCGCGTCGGTCGAGCGCGCGAGCTGGAGCCGTGGCGCGGCCGGGCGGGCGCTGCCACCGCGCAGATCGACCGCGATGGTCTCGACGATCTCGTCGGCCAGGTCGCGGGCCAGGTCGACGTCGGTGACCTGGTTCCACAGGATCGAGAAGCGGTAGCGCTGCCCGTCGTGGCGGTTCTCGAGGTAGCCGCTCAGCGCGATGGCGTCGCTCAGGGTGCCGGTCTTTCCGAACACGCGGCCCGCCGTGTCGTCGCCGGTCATGCGGCCGGCCAGGGTGCCCCGCACGCCGGCGATGGACAGCGTGCGCGTCCACACCGCGCCGACCGGCGACTCGTCCATGAACCGGAGCACCGCGGCGGTGGAGCGGGCCGAGGCGCGGTTGTCGTGCGACAGGCCGGAGCCGTCGTGGAGCTCGATGCCGTCGGTGGGCACGCCGATCGAGCCCAGCCAGTCGATCACGGCGGCGGTGCCGGCGGCGGCCGAGCTCTCTCCTCCGACCTCCCAGCCGAGATGGCGGACGAGCAGATCGGCGAACTCGTTGTTGCTGTCGGTGTTGAGCGGCGAGGTGGCGGCGCCGAGCGTGATGGGGGCGTGCTCGAGGAGGAGCACCGACCCCTCGGGCGGCTCGAGCGCCGGGCTCGATGTGACCGCCCCGGCGGTGATGCCGGCGGCGTCCAGCGCGGCCGCCATCGCGTCGGTGGTCTCGGCTCGCTCGGTCGCGATGTCGAGGACGCCGACCGGGTTGGCCTCGAAGACCGACTCGCCGCTCACGCGCACGGTGCCGTCGATGCGGGCCACGCCTCGCTCGACGAGGGCCTCGGCGATGCGATCGAGCGGCAGGGCCGGATCGGCGTAGAGGTCGCTCGACAGGGTGAAGTCGTGCTCGAGCACGATGTCGAGGTCGCCGGCGATCGTGCCGTCGGCGTCGGGCGGGGCGGCGGCGAACACGCGCGTGGCGAGGCCGTGGTCATCGCCGAGGACCTCCATCGCCGCGGCCGTCGTGTAGATCTTGGTGTTCGAGGCGGGCGCCAGGAGATCGTCGGCGTGCGACTCGGCGATGAGCTGGCCGGTGGTGGCGTCCTCGATCACGACCGAGTGAGTGAAGGACGTGCGGGCCAGGATGGCGCTCACCTGGTCCGCGACGCCGGCGATGACGCCGTCGGGCAGCGCCAGCGGCGGCGGCGGCGGCTCGAAATCGTCGCCGCGGGTCGACGACGCGTCCGGGCTGCCGTCGCCGTCGTCGTCGCGACCGCCGTCGCCGACGCCCTGGCCGTCGCCGTCGTCGGCGCCGACCGGGACGAACGTGCAGCCGGATTCGACCAGCAGTGCGGCGGCGAGGAGCGACGTGAGAAGTCGCGCAGCAGTGCAAAGCCCGGTGGGCACACGGCTGACCCTGGGGCGCCACGAGAGCGGCGAAACTCCTCTGCGTCTCGTGGGATCGCGCGACACGTCGAGTGCCGGAGCACGCAGCGTGCCGCTCCGGTCCCTGGCGGGCCATTATGCACGGCCGGGACGCTCTTGTCTGCGCCGTCGGGCGAGGCGCGCGAGCCGGCCGCCCGCGCCGCCCACCCGATCGCTCGTCTCGTCAGACGAAGCCGGGGTCCTGCTCTCGCGGCGGCCACAGCCGAGCGGCGGCGCCCGCGACATCGGGCGATGAATCGGCTCGCAGCCGGGCGAGCAGCGCGATGCGCTCCGGTGTCCAGCCGCGGCCGGGACGCGCGTCGTGCTCGAGCGCCCAGACAGCGACGCGCCGCACCTCGGGCCGGCGGCTGGCCGCGAGCCGCGCCACCAGCTCCGCGAGCCCCTCGTCGGGCAGCCGCGCGATCGCGTCGCGCGCCGCCAGCGCCGCGTCGATGTCGAGCGGCACCGCCTCGATCGCCTCGACCAGCGTGCCCGCGAGCAGCCGCGCGCCCGCCGCCTGGACGGCCAGCGCGCTCCAGCGCGGATCGCGGCGGGCCACGGCGCCCAGCTGCTCGGCGGCGCGCCACCAGCTCGCGCGCGAGCGCACGTCGTGCGATGCCAGCATCCGACCCGCGACGTGCAGCGCGCGCGGATCGGCGCGCAGGCCGTCGAGCGCCTCTCCGAGCGCGGCCATGTCGGCCTCGGTCGAGCGCGCCATGACGGCGCTCATGGCGGCGCGCACCTCGTCGTCGTACGGCGAGCGCAGGCGGCCGCGGCAGGCGGCGAGCAGGCTCCGCTCCGGGTCGACCAGCGCGAGATATCCGGCGCGGCGCAGGAGGTCGATCCGCGCCTCCGGCTCGGGGCGCTCGACGACGCGGGCGAGCAGGCCGGACAGGCGCGCGTCGAGCGCGCGGGTCAGGCGGTTGGCGGGGATATCGGCCAGCCGGCTCGCCACCACCCAGTCGGGATCGGCCACCGCGTCCTCGTAGATCGCCCAGGTCGGCTCGCGGTCGAGGTGGTCCCACAGCGCGCGCAGGAGCGCGATGCGCACGTCCCGGTGGAGCCTGGTGGCAGCCAGCTCCTCGAGCCGCGCGAACCCTCCGCTCGCGCGCAGCTCGCCGGTGAGGCGTACGACCTCCTTGGCGACGGTGACCTTGTGCATCGGCGCACCGGCGAGGAGGGCGAGGGCGCGATCGCCCACCATCCCGAACAGCGCGCGGCGCAGCCCGTAGATGGCGAAGCGCGCCCGGTGGTCGCCGAGGCACTCGAGCAGGGTCGGCACGCCCTGGCCGGCGTCGCAGCGGGCCAGCACGCGGATCGCCTTCTCGAGGACCGCGGGCCGCTCGTCGCGCGCCAGGGCGCACAGACGATCCATCGAGGCGTACTCCATCGCCGGCCACACGGTCAGGGCGCGCAGCACCGCCGGCGTGTCGCGCTGGCGGTCGCCGACGATCCCCTCGATCGAGGCCGCGAAGCGCTCGACCTGCTCGGGCTGCCAGCGGAAGAAGCCGCCCTCGAACGGGAGGATCCACCTGGTCTTGCCCGACGCGAACTTCCCGCGCATCACGCGTTCGCCCAGACACGGCTCGAGCAGGTCCTGGCGGTGGCGATGCAGCCAGCCATGCACGTCGGCCAGGACGAGGACGCTCTCGTCCGACTCCACGATGTCCTCGACCACGCGGTCGAACGACTCGGGGTCGCGCCGGCGGAGGATGTGGATGGCGGTCGGCGCGTAGCGCGGGTCGAGCTTGCGCGCGATCTCGACGAGGGCGTCGCTGAGCGGGGCGGACAGGACCGGCCGCCGCCGGTGGCGCCGCTTGCCCTGCTGCCGGCCGCTGACCCCGTCGAGCTGCGCGAGCGCGAAGATCGCCGAGAACCAGCTGCGCTTGCGGAAGCGCGCGATGGTGGACACCAGGGTGCGGGTGTGGCGCTCGGGATCGTGGCGCAGGAGCACCTCGCCGATCCTGGTGGCGATGGTCTCCATCGCCGTCGCCTCGCGCGCGCGCACCAGGAGCTCGCCGAGCCCGTCGACCAGGCGGAGCCGCTCGCCGAGCCCGCTGGCGAACGCGAACAGCCAGGGCCACCTTTCGGTGGTCGTCCAGGTCCTCGCGATCGCGACCAGGTGGGGCGCGGCGCGCCGGATGTCGGCGTCCGACAGCTTGGCCCCGAGGTTCGGATCGTGGAGCGTGCCGCGCTCCGCGATCACGGTCGCCAGCCAGGTCGCCGCCCACTCCGGGTCGACGCCGAAGAGGCGCACGACCGTGGCCTCGACCGCGGCGGCGGTCGCGCCCGACAGGTCGGCGGCGTCGAGGGCGTCGCGCACCGCCTGCCCCACCGCGGGCAGATGGGCGGGTCGCCACACGCGGCGCGGCCAGCGGGCCAGGGTCGTGAACATCGCGTGGCGAACCGGGTCCTGCTCGAACTTGCGCGCCACCACCAGCTCGAGCGCGCGCGCCGGCAGCGCCTCGTCGTCGGGGTAGACGCCCGGGTTGGCCAGGAGCTCGGTCAGCGCGAGCGAGCGGGTCGCGCCGTCGGGGTGGCCGAGGTGATCGCGCAGCGCTGGCTCGAGCTCGGCCCACGGCAGGTGGCGCGCGATGCCCTCGAGGCGGCGCCGGGCGTCGATCGCCAGCGCGACGACCTCGGTCAGGTGTCGCCTCGCCTCGCGCGCCGCCAGGTCGACCGGCAGCGCGGCGACCAGCCCGGCCTGGATCGCGCCCTGGCGATCGCGCGCCGCCAGGCTCCAGCGCTGGTACGCGCGCTCGCGGCGCGCGCGGCGCTCGCCGCCCTCGCCCTCGCCCTCATCCACGTACTCGAGGAGATGGGCGCCGTGCTGGGGGAAGCGCTCGGACGCGTCGCACCACGCCTCGGCCAGCGCGCGCCGCCGCTCCGGCGTCATGGTGCGCACGGTCGGACCGAAAGCCCCGAGCAGCTGCGGCGCGTGGCCCGCGATGCGCGCCAGCAGCTCCGGGGCCAGCTCGCGCGCGCGGTGGGCCAGCACGGCGGCCGGCACTCGCGCCGCGCGGCGGATCGCCAGCTCGACCGCCGCGGCCGGGCGAGCGCGCAGGAGCTCGCCCCACACCGGCGCGGCCGGCTCGATGTCGCGCGCGAGCAGGAGCTCGGCCAGCGCGAGCGCCGCGTCGGGCACGCGCTCCGCGAGCCGCCGGTGGTGGCGCGCGGTCAGCTGCCGCGTGACCGGGTCCGCCTCGCCGGCGGTCTCGCTCCAGCGCGCGTGCAGGAGCTCGGCCATGACACGCGGGTGCCCGAGGGCGAGCCCGTCCCAGAAGCGCCGGCTCGGCCGCTCCAGCGCGTGGGCCAGGTGGCGCCGCACGGCGGTCTCGGAGCCGAAAGGCAGGTCATCGATCAGATCGCGCACCTGTCCATCGGC